>OLRK01001396.1_pt1 | contig 20423 bp, 18 predicted proteins | sample 1672911 | NCBI WGS metagenome assembly OLRK01 (sample SAMEA3136736, study PRJEB25190) | human gut metagenome | biome: human gut; feature: human-associated habitat; material: faeces | place: Austria | collected 2013 | reverse complement strand
TTTAGCAAGAAAAAATGCTGTATTTATGCGGCTTTTGGCGTTTCGCAAACGCCTAGAACGTTTCTAAAGGGAAAGGAGAACTGTTATGACATTGTTAGAGCAATATATAGACTGTATGCAGAAGGGCGACTGTGTCGCACTGGCTGATTTATTTACGGATCACGGCGTGATTCATGACTCCTCCACGATAAAAGCTGGAATGGATACCCTGCATCTGGAAGGAAAGATGGCTATTGAAATGATGTTCCACCATAAATTCGGATTTAACGGCGGCCCCTTCCCCATCTCCGGCATTCGCTACTTTGACGAACGGATTGTCTGGTATTTTATTACCTACAATGGGAAGGTTGTTCCTGTTATGGCAACCCTTTCTGAGATTGAGGATGGAAAGATCAAAAGACTGAATATTTATCCCCTGTAGCAAAAAAACCGTTTGCAATTTCCTATGGGATTAAAAAAGGAACAGGACCAAGTCCTGCCCCTGAAAATCAATATTTTTATGCCACAATACAAAAGTTGATTTTATCCATTAAGTCATCACAGGATTCCTTCAAAATCACCAGTTCCAGGAGTTTTCCAATTCCAAAACTCATAACGCCCAACAGTGACTTTGCATCTACCACCCGATTACCAATCCGAATATCTATATCTGTACCGTAATGGCTGACGATATTTACAAACTGAACAATCTGATTAACAGATGCGAATCTTATGACTGCTTTTTTCATAACATATATACTCCTTTTCCCCAAAACTTTCTTACCAAAATTTAATTCCATCTCCCGACAACTGCATCAATGCCTCGATCAAAAAATAATCTCCATAAATGATTGGTACTTCCCTGTCTGTTTCCCGATGATATTCCGCTGTTCCATGCTGAAGAATTCCATCGGTTTCTGGATTCCAATCACAGTGATTGCTCAGCAGTGCTTCCAGCATCTTTTCGGCAGCCTCCTGATAAAAATCATGCTCATATTCTGAGACATGCTGTGCGATTTCCAATAAGCCGCAGGCTGCACAGGCTGTTGCTGTCGTATCCAGAATTACCGGAACTTTCGGGGCACGGAAATCCACTCTGGAAACATACCCGGTCAGACATACATTCGCCACAAAATAGTGAGCCGCCTTTTTTGCTGTATTCAAATAGGATTCATTTTTTGTATGGGCATAAGCTAATGCAAAACCATAAATTGCCCATGCCTGTCCTCTGGACCAGGAAGAACCGGGAGCATATCCCTGTCCCCCTGGCTGATCCAAAACTTCTCCTGTCTCCGGATTCAGGACAGCAATATGGTTGCAGCTCCCATCCTCCCTGACTAGAATTCTCTGAGCCGTATCTGCATGATGTACTGCAATCTGCCCATAGCGAGGATCTCCTGTTTCTTCCGAGGCCCAGAACAATAATGACAGATTCATCATACAGTCAATGATCATCCAGCCTGTTTTGTCCAGATTCCATGCCCGGATAAACTGCCCCGCATCATTATAGCGCCCTGCCAGGAGCGTGGCCGCATGGAGGGCTCTCCGTCTGGAAACCGGATTACCCGTCAATTTATAATCCGCCACAGACGTGAGCTGCCACATAAATCCCACATCATGATGCAGTCCCTCAAAATTCTCAAGGGCACGGTCTAACTCTGCTTCCGTATGCACTGCCGCAGTTTTGTACAAGCTCTTTTTTGTTTTGTGGTAAAGCTGCCACAAAATCCCGCTCCAAAAACCGTTTGTCCACCAGGACAGGTTCACTTCCCTCATATCCTTTTTATAGGCTCCGTCTTCTGCTATGTAAGGGATTCGCTCTCCCAACCGCCAGCATTCTGCTTCTATTTTTGAATCTGCCAGTTCCACTGCCCGTTCCAGTTGCGCCTTTTCCATATTTCCTCCACCTCTCTCTGATTCTTATTTTTCTTCCAGCATATTCGTTTGCTCAGGTATCTTTTTTACGGATAATAACAACCCAATCCCTACCACAGCAACAATGCCGCCTACACTGATAAATACAAGCCGCTGAGAAAACGGATTCGGAACCAAAATCAACAGCATGATGGCGATACCCATGGTAAGAATCAGTTTGCCAAGCATTTCCCGCTGCTTATTGTCCAGATTGTTATCTTCCTCCTCGTTGGTTACCACCTCTGTTTCCACGTTGCTAAAGAACAGGTCAACTTCTTCCTGACGCTCCTTGGAGTATCCCTTAAAGAACAATTGACTCAGCAGGAAAAACGGTAAGGTGATGCAGGCATGCAGCCCAACGCCAAGAGTCAATGACTGTAAATCCGAAAATTCTCTCGCAGTCAATTCAAACGGCAGGTGCAGAATATTCTGAATCATTTCCGGGGTTACGATAAAAGCCACGAAGTAGGATACGGCTGCGCCTACCAGTATGGTTGCCCATGCAGCCCAGTCCGGCGTTTTTTTTACAAAATAACCGAACAATGCCGGTATCAGCATCGGAAGGGCAATCAGTGAGCTTACCATCATCATCAGATTGAACAGACTGGCATTCTGGAAACTGTTCAGGAACAAACCAACCATGATAATGATAGCACCCAGGAATAAGGTGCAGACCTGTCCTATTTTCAGCATTTTAAGTTCATCTGCATCTTTATTGATAAATACTTTATAAACATTGCGTACTAATATACCGGCATTTCTGTTCAGTGCAGAATCCATGGAAGACATGGTAGCTGCAAACATGGCAGCCATCATTAAACCGACCATACCTGCCGGAAGTTCATTGTGAACAAAGATGTAATAGGTTGCGTCTTTGATGCTCTTTCCCAGACTTGCCAGATTCCATGCATCGGTATTGGGATAATTCGCTGCCACAAACCAGTCCGGAAGAAACCAGATTATGGGTCCCACAAGCATCAATACACCTGCCAGCAATGCGGCTTTCCTTGCATTTTTAGTATCTTTTGCACACATATAACGATAAGAATCGATCATATTATTGGTAGTCATAAATTGCTTGGCAAAGGATGCAATGACCCAGATTACAAACAGTCCGACATAATTGATTCCAGGCCCCGTCAGTGGCTGCTCCGGAAGTCCATTTGCAAAAATCGGAGCGATACCGCCGGATTTGACAATCGCTACCATAGAAGCCACGAATGACACTGCCATAATGATTACCATTTGCAGGAAATCGGACGCAATAACCGCCCACGCACCACCTGTAGCAGACATCAAAACCACGACTAATCCAGTGATGACAATGGTTGTTGGCATGGAAATCTTAAAGACTGCCGCCACAAAGATAGCCAGGCCATTAAGCCAGATACCCGCCTGAAGGATACTGTAAGGAACGGCTGCCCAGGTAAATACCTGCTCATTTACCTTGCCAAATCTCAACCTTACGCCTTCAATGGGAGTTACTACCCGCATCTGCCGTGCCTTCGCCGCAAAAAAAAGATAGTTTGCAAAGTATCCAAAGGCATTTCCCAAAAACACTACCATAACCGACAATCCATCCGTAAATGCCTTACCTGCAGCTCCGGTAAAGGACCATGCGCTGAACTGCGTCATGAAAGCCGTGGCACCAACCATCCACCACAGCATTTTCCCGCCGCCCTTAAAATAATCGTTGGTATCCTTTGAAAATGTACGGAATAACCAACCAATCAACATCAGGAAAAAGAAATACACAACTACTACAATTACATCTAACATACTGTTTCCCCTCTCTTTATTTTCTTTCTATAAATAGAGGATAGCACAAAAAGAAAAAAAATCAGATGTATTATCCGTCGGAAGTCTGTGGACAATCCGACAGAAAATACACCTGATTACAGGCTCTGCCTTTCCCTATATTCCGTAGGGGTACAGTTATAATATTTCTTAAAACATCTTGCAAAATACTGCTGGTTGCTGTAACCTGTTTTTTCTGCAATGTCCTGAATTTTATAGGTTGGATTATGCAGTAATGTTTCTGCCAATTCCATCCGTCTTCTGAACAGATAATCCGAAAAATTTTCTCCTGTTTTTGCCTTGAAAAGCTGTCTTACATAATTGGAGCTGAAATGCAGGCTTTCAGCAAGTTTATCCAGATTAAACGCCTCATCTCCAATGCTTTCATCTATCAGCAACCTGGCCTTTCTAATGATTTTATCACTGCGATCCGCATTGATCCAAATAAAATGGTCACAGCACTTCCCCACGTATTCCTCCAGCACATGTTTGGCCTCCGACAAACTTCCATAGGCAAAATGACGCTTCATATAAGATATAATATTCTGATTATTCCATGCCTGTTCTTTGTCTCCATACTGCTCCATGATATCTGAAATCCGGAGTACCAGCTTTGCCAGAGAAATACTGATATATTCTACCATATCCGGTGACAGTTCTGCATAAAAAGCGATGATATCCCCAATTCTGGCAACAGCTGCCTTTTTATCTCCCATCTGAATATCCAAAAGAAGCTGCTCTGCAATATCTGCGGCCGCTTCTTCGTCAAGCTGTAATACTGCCCCACCATTTCCACTATAGATTGTAACCGACTTATCCTGATAAAACAACACGCGCCAGGTATCCAGTGCCTCCCGGAATGACTTGCTCATCTTCTCAAACGTATTGCAGGGTCTGCCCAGGGCACATTTGGTACTGATCTTATGATACTGTTTCATGCCAAGGCATATTTTTTCCATTCCTATCCGTATATCATGCAGAAACCGTTCCACACTCCTGCCGGTATATGTGAAAAAAAGGAACATCTGACTGCTATCATTTTGTATCTCATGGAGCGTGATTGTTTTCGGAAAATAATTCTCTTTAATGAGGTTAAAATAAATTTCTGTCATCTGATTTACTTCTCGCTGATCCACGGATTCCAGTCCAAGAATGCCGGCACAATACCAAACGGCCTGCAAGTCAAATTGGATGTCGGCAGCTGTCACTTCCGTTTCCTGCCTGCCCAGCTCCCCTTCCAGCAGCCGCCGGAAAAAACGCTCTTTTGAGTAGGTAAGATTTTTTTGAAGTTCCATGCTCATATTCTGTAAATTGACTACCATCTGGTTTCTCTGGTCGATAAGTTTCTTCGTTCTGTCTAAAACACCAAACAGTTCCTTGGGCAGAAATGGCTTTAACAAATATTCCCGAACTCCCATGCTCATGGCCTCCCTTGCATAGGAGAACTCGTCATAGCCGCTTACAACAATGATTGGGAGTTCTTTATCCGTTTCACGGATTGACCGGATCAGATCCAGCCCGCCCATCCTTGGCATACAGATATCCGTCATCAGAATATCGGGATTCCGTTCTTTTAGTAATTCCATAGCCTGAAGTCCATCCCTAGCCTCTCCGACTACTTCATACTCCGTCTCCGACTCGTTGATGTGTTTTACAATCCGTCTCCTTACCGCATCCTCGTCTTCTACAATAACAATTTTATACACTGACATCTTCCTCCACTCTTGTAACTGGTATGAATAAGATAGATTTTAATCCTCTTACCTCTCTCTTTTCCAGACGCAGACCATAGTGTTCTCCATAATAAAGCCGCAGGCGGCTATTCACATTATAAATTCCGTACCCGGTTTCATGATCAACAATCCCATTTTTCAAGCGGGTATTTAACAGCTCCAAACGCTCTGGTTCAATTCCGGCTCCATCATCCTCTACCACAAATTCTATCCTGTCTGTTTTTACCTCTGCACGAATCCATATCGTTCCACCCTCTTCTTTTACCTTGATTCCATGGTACAGTGCATTTTCTACCAATGGCTGAAGAACCAGTTTTATAATTTGACAGGAACTGATATCTTCTGGAATATCGATCTCATAATTCAATTGGGTTTCATACCGGATTTTCTGTATTTCGAGATAGCTTCTGACATGCTCCACTTCTTCCCTCACAGTAATAATCTCTCTTCCCTTGCTTAAACTGATTCTGAAATATTTCCCCAACGCTGAAGAAATCACACTGATTTCCTCTGCATTCATATCCACTGCCTGCCATGTAATCATATTCAAGGTATTGTAAAGAAAATGCGGATTAATCTGCGACTGTAATGCCAGCAGCTCCATTTTACGCTTTTGCCTCTGAATTTCTTTCACATGGTCTTTTTCTTCTTCTAACGCTTGTATATGCTGGCGGATCTCACCTATCATATGATTATAGCTTTCCGCCAGGGTCCCAACCTCATCCCGGTATGGATACTCGTATTCTGTATGATACCCTTCCTTCACTGCACTGCTCATTTTATGTGCCAGCTGCTCCAGCGAAGAAGTCAGCCTTTTAGCAATCCACAGCACAATCATCAGACAGACTAAAATAACTATGATATTTTCGATGATTAAAAACAGCCTCAGCTGCCTGAATCCTTCTGTCATGGATGTAATGGACCTCAGTGCATAAACCTGCCAGCCGCTTTCTTTGATCATAGATGTTGAGACCAGATATGGCTCACCGTCTGCCTCTAACTGCAGACATACATCTCCATCAACCGCTCCCTGATATGCTTCAAATTCTTTTAAGATACCTGCCCCTAAATCCGAACAATAATTCAATATGTTATTACCGTCTTTATCAACCAGAAAGATACTGTCAAATGTACTATAAGCCTGCTCCATATAATCTTGTATGGCTCTCTGCGAAATATGTATCACAAAATACAGTTCATGGTTTCCAAGCCTTTTCCGATATACAACCGGTATCGTTTCATCTGCATCTTCGTACAGTGGATTTTTCATAGCCGGAAACCATGCAACCGTTTCATTGGGATGCTCTTGCATATATTGGTACATAATTGTATCCGTAAATCTTACATCTTTCTTCCGGATAAACAGATAATCATCAAATATCTTTTTTTCTGTGTAAATATACATAGAATCTATGAAATCATCCCTGGATTCAATTTCTGATATAATTCCGGCCATATCTCCCGATAGTATCGGATCTGTCATTCTGCTGCTGTCAGACAAAAACCGTTCCATGGGACTTGCAAAAGAGAGATTATTACCTAACGCAGTAATCTCCTGAGTTAAATCCTGGATTTTATCCCCCAGGTGAATTTCAATCTGCCTGACTGTATCTGCAGTATTTTTTTGATAATTATCCAACGTGTTTCTGCTGGTAAATCTATAATATGTCATGCTGGTTACCACTGCATTAGAAATCAGTATCAGACAAAATGTTATGATGATTTTCTTTTTGAGACTGATGTTGTTAAAATTCTTCATTTCTGTTCTCCAACTGTCAGTTCCGGATTCATGGAATTAAAATCCTCGATTCCAATGTTCCTTCCCACATGATTTCTGATCCCCGTCTGATATGCTTTATTATAGCGTTCAGTTAATTCTTCCAATGCTGGCAGGATCTCTTCTTTTCCAAATATCAGCCTCTTAAAAACCTCATACAAATCCTGCCCTTCTACCCTGACTGCCTCCGGATTTTCTTCTAATGGTGTTTTCGGCCACCTCTTGTCATGAATCCCCAGCAAAAGCATCTGAGATTTTGGTTCATATCCTGCTTCTTCAGCCTGTTGGATCACTTCGGGTATTACAGAAATTCCATATCCCCTCATGTAATACTCCTTCTGATATTCCAAATCAGAAAACAAGGCACAATATACGTTCCATGCCGCATCCATATGTTCGCTGTTCTTGTTAAACAGATATCCATTATTCAAGGAATAATTCTGCGCCCCCTTCAACATTCCGCCTGATGTGGGAATCTCCGCACAATCCCATTCATCGCTCATAGGGAACTGTTCCTGATAGACGCCTGCTTCAGAATGAATATAGGAAATATACATCCCTATCCTCCCCTCTGCAAACATCTCTCTTAATGGATCGATATCCAGTAATTCACATTGAGGAAATGCACACTCCTCCGACAGCAAGGTTCTCCAGCTTTGAATGATCTGCTCATATCCGGTAAAATCATATGTTCCATTTTTAAAATCATACCCTGTTTTTATCCCAATCTCACGATTTGCCTGCGCCATAAGGGAACGCTCCAAAGCTGATTGAGCATGGTTCATGTTAGCAGCAAATCCATAAATTCCCTCGTCTGAATACAGGCTTGTAATAAGCTGTGCATCTTCTATCATTTCCTCCATCGTCTCCGGCGGTTCTTCAATGCCTGCCCTCTGAAACAGTGTTTTATTATAAAACAGTCTGGGAGTAGTTGCACATACCGGAATAAAATAGCACTTGCCGTCAAACATATTTACCCCGTCAATCATTACATTTTGAAATGTTTCTTTTAATTCCTGATCCATATAAGGTATGATATCCGCAAAATGATCTTGTGCGTAAAATTGATTAAACACCTGGTCCGTGTATGCCATAATATCGGGTGCGCTGTTGCTTTGGAATGCACTAGATAAAGCCTGCGCATAATTATCGGAATAGATTCTATATTCCACCCTGATATTATCTGGATTCGACTCATTATACTCATTCACCCGCGCTTCCTGGTATGCAGCATCGTGCCTGTCTTTGGTCCAGATTGTCACTATCGTTGTCTTCTCGTCACTGGCTGTTTCCTGCTTTGCCTGAATCATACAGCCTGTCAATATCATTGAGGCAGCCATTGCAGGTCCCAATTTTAATATGACTTGAATTGAATGATTCCCCATTTTCTCATTCACCTCCTACTATTCATTATTAAACCACATTCTATCCGTATTTACAATTTATCTCTGTCTAATTCACACTTTTTCCTTTTCTCGATATCAACTCGGTCATTTTTCCAGACGCACCTTCTAACTCATGTTCCTGAACCGCAAATCCCTCTAAAATTGCAGCGTCACTCAAAATCTCCTTGATGGAGTGGATACTTCGCCCGAAGCACCAGGCACACTCTCGCTCTGTGGCGATGGTGATTATTGCTGCTATTTTTTCATAATAATCACGATGCCTTTCTTTCATATATTTTTTGAAGTTCTATTACAATATCGCAAACAAGTTTGTCCACAGTCAGATGGTATTTCGCATACAACTCCTCCACACTTATGTGGTTAACAAACTCCTTCTTTGCTCCAAAGTTCAGCACCCGCATAGACGAGTTTCCGTAGAAACTTGCGATTTTTTCACCAAACCCACCATCCAAAACACCGTTTTCCAGCGTAACGATCAATTTGTGTCCGTATTTTGGCAAATCATTCAATATGGTTTCATCCAATGCGGAGGCATACCGTGGATTCACCAGGGTTGCGCGGATTCCATGCTCTGTTTTTAATTTTTCCACTACTTTTTTGCCCAACGCTAAGAAATCCCCAAGTGCCAAAATCGCGGTATCGGTACCATGCTCTATGATTTCATATTTCGCAGGATGATCGTATGCAGGCAGCAGCTCTGCATTTCTGCTTACGGTTTCATTTCCCGGCACACGGATAATAACCGGCTTTTCCGTCTGCTCCAGCCCCCATTCCAGCATTTGAAGATATTCTTCTTTGCAGGTGGGCGCTAAATAAATAATGTTCGGAATATTGGAGGCAAGCGGAATGTCAAAAGAGCCCATATGTGTTTGGCTGCCGCCAGATATTCCTGCAAAAAACACAAGAATCACTGCCGGACTGCTATTCAGTGCCAAATCAGACGACAACTGGTCATAGGTTCTCTGCAAGAAAGAACTGCTGACACCGAACACAGGCTTACCGCCGTTTTTCGCAATCCCGGAAACCATCGCCACCGCATGTTCTTCCGCAATCCCCACATCCACAAATTGCTGAGGAAATTGCTTGCGTAAATTTTTGTCGAATCCAAGAACTTTAGGCGTTCCCGCTGTTATTGCGACAATGGTGGAATCGTTTTTCATTTTAACAGCCAAATAATCACGGGTTAGGTTTTCGTAGGTTTCTATGGGTGCGGTCTCATATAAAGGCTTCCCCGTACTAATGTTGAATGGCCCCATATAGTGCCAGTTTTCCCGGTCAAGTTCTGCGGGAAGATAGCCCTTCCCTTTTGCCGTGCACATATGGATAACAACCGGGTGATCTGTATTCTTTACCTTTTGAAACGCATCTGCAATCGCATTAAAATCATTGCCATTGCGTACAAAGTAATAACCAAAGCCCAATGCCCGGAAAAGATTGCATTGCGCCTTTCCGTCTGTCTCTCGCAGCAATTTGAGATTTTGATAGATGCCTCCGTGGTTTTCCGCAATGCTCATATCGTTGTCGTTGATTACGATGATAAGGTTGCTGCCAAGAGCAGCGGCATTGTTCAGCCCCTCCAATGCCTCGCCGCCGCTGAGTGCGCCGTCACCTACAATGGCAATAACATTATAAAATTCACCTTTTACATCCCGCGCCTTTGCAACCCCTGTTGCCAGACTGATTGCGGTGGAGGTATGTCCTATTGAAAAGAGATCATGTTCACTTTCTACCGGATTAGTAAATCCGCTGACGGAAGTATATTGCGCAGGATCAAGGTAAGCTTCCTTCCTGCCGGTCAGTAATTTGTGGGTATAGCATTGATGGGATACATCAAAAACTATTTTGTCTATGGGGGAATGAAAGACATAATGCAGTGCAACGGTTGCTTCGATCATGCCTAAATTGGAGCCCACATGACCGCCTGTTTCACTGAGCCGTTTTATCATCTGTTCCCTGATTTCAGCGCAAAGCTGCACCAACTCATCTCCTGACAATTCTTTCAGATTGTCAGGGGAATTGATTTTGTCAATAATTCTATTCATGATATGTCCTTTCTCAAATATCGTACCGATTAATGTTTTCCGTATGCCCATGCTGTACCGTCTGCTTCCGGCACGGGGGTATCGTCCCAGCGGTGAATACTGTCGCTGCGCAGATAGTCGCTGGTTACATTGAAATAGGTGTGACAAGGGCTGCCGCCGATGGGGTCATCCCACGCAGTATCTACGCAATACCAGTCTCCATCCAGCCGAACCATATTCCAAGAGTGTTCCACGCCATTGCCGCCGGGTGTGCCAAATACGGTGATACACTCAATGTCCAGCATATCCATAAACAGTTGAAATGTGGACGAATAGCCATGACACATAGCCGACTTGTTGATGAAAAACCCATAAGGATTTCTATTATCCGCCTCTGCCCTTGCGGCAGGGGCGTGGCTAAATACATTCATATCAAAGCTGCTCCATCCGGTCATCCAGTCGTGGATGGCCAGTTCCTTTTCATAATCGCTCATGTTGTCACTGATTTCCTTTTCGATTACATCTTTGGCGGCATCCAATATGCTGCGATTCATATCTGACAGGGCTGACATGTCTCCGGTCTCATAAGCCAGCAATACTGCGTCTGCGTCATAAGCATCGTCCGTGCTGTCGTTTTCCGGCGGCTCGCTTGACACATCCGATGCAGGGGTTGTCTGCTCAGGCACAGGCATTTCGGCTTGTGATACAGGTTTTACTGTGGATTCGCTTGGCGCATTTTCTCCAAAGCAATTTGCGAATGCAAGCTGCGCCGATTCCGTATCCGCACAAATCAGCAACACAACATACTTGCCGTTCGTGGTCACAACGCCATCCTTAACCAAGGCCGCCTGCTGAGGTGCATAGCCCTCAAAGGCACCGGCTCGGCTCGTTAAATATTCAAGTAATTGTGTTCGAGTCGTTTCAGCGTTCGATTGGTCTTTCATCACCAATACGGCAATCTCGCTGGCCTCCACGCCATCTGCGTAATAAATTGCACCGTCCTCCACCTGCTCACTGTCCAGCAGATAAAAGTCGGATAGATAGGTGGCAAAGTATTCGTCCTCCGCCGTGAGGGGATTGAGTGCAGGAAGCTCAGACTGGCTTTCGATAATCTCTTCTGCTATCTCAGCCGGGGTACAGCTGGTTTCCGCCGCTTGCTGCCCACTGCAAGCGGTAAGCGCAAGCAGTAACAGCAGTACCCCAAAATAGCATGATATTTTTTTCATGATTTACAACTCCTTTCAAATTGGTGTTTTTATCCGACTGCTCGAGTTCAATAGGAACGCTGTCGGAAAGTCCCGTTTCTTCTGTCATAGAAAATGTTTGTATCTCGCCGCCGCTACAAGCCATTAAGGAGAGCATCAGCAGTAAGCAAAGAATAAACGCCTTGAATTTCTTTATCATTATGTCCAACCTCCTTGACAACATCATAGACCTGAGAGTATACTATCAGTCAAGAGGGTGTTTCCAATCACATCTATATATTTTCTGTGAACAGAAAGGAGCGCATAATGTACTATACAGTTTGTGAAGTGGCCAAGCGATTGGATATGTCACCGCACACCATTCGTTTTTACGGTAAAGAGGGATTGCTGACCTTTGTAGACCGTGATCAGAATGGCAACCGCATTTTTAAGGAGTCTGATTTTGAACGGCTATTTATCATCGCTTCGCTTAAACGGGCGGGCATGACCATCAAGCAAATTCGGGAGTTTACTGTCCTTTGTGATGAAGGAGATTCCACCATCTCACAGCGCTTGAAAATCATTCGGGATCAGAGGGAATCGGTAGAGGAGCAAATTACCGAATTGCAGGATGCGCTGGATGTCTTAAAATATAAAACCTGGCTCTATGAAGTTGCGCAGGAAGCGGGAACCACGGCGGTACATGATAATATGCCAACGGAAAACATGCCGGCTAATGTGCGGAAAATAAAAGAGCGCATCCGAAGGCTGACTGATGATATGGAAACATTTTATAAAAATGCGGTTTCTTCGGAAATATATATTTAACGATATTTGTCTATGTAAAAATGCCATCCTTTTGCGATGGCACTTTTTAATACACCGGTGTCCCATACCCAAGTATTTCATAGTAGCCGATGGGGTAGTTCTTTTGACGGTAGGCGTCGCCGAAATTATCCCCGATGGTGTAAACCCTGCCGTTCTCGACACGCTTCCCTATCTCGCTTGGACTGACTTGACATTATATTTACCAATCTTTGATTTCGCAACAATATACCACCAGCTTACCAGCCATAACGTGATTTCCTATGGAACAAAAAGAGACTGCGAAAACGGAATCCGTTCTTTCACAGCCTCTTTCTTGTATTTTTCAATCAGTAATCCTTAGAAATCAACCTCTGTGCCGTAGAAGGTGCACTTAAACAGCTTTGCCATCTGTTCCGGATTGATGGATCTCGGATTGGAACCTGTACATGCGTCGCCTACTGCGTTTGCAGCAATCTCATCAAGCTTCTCCAGGAACTCATCTTCCTTCACACCAAATTCCTGAATCGTCTTCGGAATATTCATTGCGCGGTTAAATTCTTCAATCTTCTCGATCAGTGCATTTACCTGAGCCTTTTCAGAGGTTCCGCCCAGACCTACACGTCTTGCAATATCTGCATATCTTCTCATAGCTTCCGGCTCATGAGCATTGTACTTAATAACATACGGAAGATAGATTGCATTTGCGCAGCCATGAGGAATATGGCCAGTAGAGAATGCAGCACCAGTCTTGTGAGCCATGGAATGTACAATACCAAGCAGCGCATTGGAGAATGCCTGACCTGCAAGACACTGAGCATAGTGCATCTGCTCTCTTGCATCCATATCCTTCTTATAAGACATTGGCAGATAATCAAATACCATCTCAATTGCCTTAATTGCCAGCGGATCCGTAAACGGGCTGTTCAGAGTAGAAACATATGCTTCGATTGCATGAGTAAGAGCATCCATACCAGTATAAGCTACCTGCTTGACAGGAAGGCTCTCAACCAGCTCCGGATCAATAATTGCTACATCCGGTGTAATCTCAAAGTCTGCCAGCGGATATTTGATTCCCTTTGCGTAATCTGTGATAACAGAAAATGCAGTTACCTCAGTTGCTGTTCCAGAGGTAGACGGAATTGCACAGAAATGAGCCTTCGTTCTCAGCTTCGGAAAATTAAACGGAGTAATCAAATCTTCAAAAGTTGTCTCCGGATATTCATAGAAGGCCCACATAGCCTTTGCCGCATCAATGGGAGAACCGCCGCCGATAGAAACAATCCAGTCCGGCTGAAACTCCGTCATAGCTGCAGCACCCTTCATAACCGTCTCAACAGAAGGATCCGGCTCAACACCTTCAAAAAATCTTACTTCCATTCCTGCTTCCTTCAGATAGCCTTCTACCTTATCAAGAAAGCCGCCTTTTCTCATGGAGCTTCCTCCGGAAACAACAATTGCTCTCTTACCGGAAAGGTTTTTCAGATTTTCCAGGGAACCCTTTCCATAATATAAGTCTCTCGGTAATGTAAATCTAGCCATATCAATATCCTCTTTTCTTGTTAACAAATTAAATCTTGTTAAATTATTAACATTTTACTGTGTTTCTTTCTAAAAGTCAAGAGATTTTTGATATTTTTTTAACACAATGTTCATTTACATGTTATATCTGTCTATTCTTCCTGATAAATCTTACCATATAAGAAATGACTTTCCACTCAGACGTAATATCGCCTCTGTAAGGAAATAATCTCCATAAATAATCGGAACCTGTCTGTCTGAAGCTCGGTCATAGCGAGCAGAACCTCCGTCTAAAACAGCGTCCTTATCAGGGTCCCAGCAGCAAAAAAATTCTATCGCTTTTAAACATTCCAAAGCGGACTGCACATAAAGATCTTTTTCCAGAGGCTTTACATGTTCTGAAAGCTCCAATAAACCGCAGGCTGCACATACCCCTGCTGTCGTATCATAGTAAACAGGTTCTTTCGGTGCGCGAAAATCAATGAGAGGGACATATTTTGTTAATGCTACATTGGCCATAAAGTAATGAGCGGTTCTTTTTGCTGCATCTAAATAGTTTTTATTTCCCGTATAACGGTAAGCTAGGGCCATTCCATAAATTGCCCATGCCTGCCCACGGCTCCATGATGAGCCGCTCTCGTACCCCTGTCCTCCGGGGTTACTTTTGTATTCTCCTGTTTCCGGATCTATATCAATCATATGATTACAGGAACCATCCGGTCTCAGAATATATTTTAAAGCCATATTAGAATGCTCAACTGCTATCTGCTTCCATGCATTTGTACCATTCTCTTCTGCCGCCCAGTATAAAAGCGGCAGGTTCATTAAACAATCGACAATAGCAATTCCCTGTCTATCTCCATTCCATGCGCGTATAAAATGACCTGCCGGGTTATATCTTCCCGCCAGGATACCAGCCGCATGGAGCCCTCTCTTTCTGGAAGCCTGATTTCCGGTAAGGCGCCAGTTTGCTACGGCTGTGTGAAGCCATATAAATCCTACATCATGATCTAATTTAACAAACTCCTTTAAAGCCTCGTCCAGCCTTTCTTCAATTTGTTCTGCAGATTCTTTGAAGCACTCCTTTTCCGTTGCGTGATACATCTGCCACATCATTCCAGCAAAAAAACCATTGGTCCAGGCATTCAACTCCCTGGCACCCATATCATAATAAACCCCATTTTCTGGAACATATGGCATAATGCTGCCCAGTCGTCTGCACTCTGCCTCAAGCTTTCGGCTTAATTTTTCTTCCAGCTCTTGTATCCAAATCTCCGCTTGCCTGTCAAGTCCGTAATGCATAGCAATTTCCTCCCCCTATTATAATCGGTTTCTGCGTAAAAGAGGCCGTTACAATACTTTCCAGTTCCGTGATTCCCGGATGAATAGAAATCCTGACAGCAGGGAACCTGACATTTGGAAAAATTATATTCATATTGGAAAACGGACGAACAACAACTCCCATACCTAAGGATGATATTAAGCGGCTTTCTCCATTCTCATCCCATACTGCAGAACTGTGCTCCTCCTCTGCTTGAAAAGTCTGTTCCATACAATCTGGATAAGAAAATCCACATTCATATGCCTCACATTCTAACTGACTGACAATTCTGTGCCGTCGTTTATGCCCGCCCTCTATGGGAGCCAGCCATGTTTCTACCTCAATTCCGTCCACAGGGCTCCATTTTGCATAAACCTCCTGTTCCATAACTGTATGCGCAATACATTTTCTCCGTACATAATACATTCCATGGGCATAAAACGTCAGCATACTATCTGTTCCAGCCTGCTCTAAACAATGAAAAGAGCGGGAAATGCAATATCCAAAAACTGTCGAATATGCAAATTTTGCATATTTCTCTGCCGCCATTGGATGTTCCATAGTAGGATACTGACCTGCTGTCAATGCCACTGCCTCTTTCGGCCTGTGACAAATCAGCATATCACATTCTTTCACTGCATGCACCTTTTTCAGGACAGGAAATGGCTCCTCCTCTGCGCTCCAAAAAGGATGGTCATCCGGAAGAGCCAGAAATACAAATGTCTTCAGAGCCCAATAGGGAGAACCCGGAGCGTTATAGGTTTCTGACATCAAAAGATTGGGATATGTATAACCTACTGTAAGAACTCCTCCATTATCAAAAATAGGCTGGTTCATCCAGTATTCCAAATGACGGGACAAAATTCCTTTCATGATTCCCCAGGAAAAACACTCCACCTCAGCCAAAGCACATGCTGAAAAAAATGCCGCCTGTGCAAAGCGATAGGTGAGAGAGCGGCCAAAAGGCAGTGCTTTTCCCTCATCATCAAACCAGTAAATAAAACTCTGGGCAAATTCCTGCGCACGTTTTCGAAACAGTTCTGTATGTTCCGGATCCTCCTTTTTCATAAAACGCGCATATAACAGACAGTAAAAATGAATGCCAAAGGATACATAATAATCCTTCTGAGGTCGTTTTCCGTCGGAATACCAACCATTTCCCAAATAAAAGGATTCATAGCTTTCCATTGCTTTCTGCACTTCTTCCAGATTCCATTTTTTCCCTACGCTCTTCAATGCCAGATTTACAAGTACCTTGAAAAAATGCCAGTTATTATCTGCCTGCGCATAAAGGTTGATCTGATACAACCATTTCGCTAGGGAATCCTTTTCCGTTTCCTTTAGAGGATCCCACAACTTTTCTGGCACCATCAAAATCCCATAAGCAATCGCTGCCATTTCTACCATTCTCTGATCCTTTGTATGGAGATCCCCCCAATAGGATTGAGACTTTGGATTGGTTCCCGCTGCAAGTCCCTTCTGATAAACAGGAAGCAGACTCCTGTCCGTTCCTCCTCCTGCCCAATAAGATGCAAGCCCCCATAAAACTCTGGAAAAACCCTCCAGTTCTGCAATTCTGTTTCCATATCCTGCAGATGCTGCTCCCAGAGACAGCCCTGACCCGTCATCAAGATAATGACGGGTCAGAGGTTTTAGCATCTTAAGGAGCATATTTTGATAATCCGCTTTTTTCTTCATATCAATCTCCTCTGTGTATACTCAATTATTCTGCTTTCAGTTCATCCAGAACTTCCTGATACTGCTCCATCAAAGACTTTGCCGCCTCTTCCGGAGTAATATCTCCATAAATCACTTCCTGAATCAGATCTTTACGAATTACTTCCAGATCTGTATTTCCACTAATCATGTTATTTGTGTAAGAATTCTTCTCAGAAATTTCAACGCCCTTTCTCTGAATCTCGCTTACAACTCCCATTTCAATTAAGATTTCATCAGACTGTTTCGTAGGACAAAAGCCGATATTGGTTTTGCATAATGCAATCGCTTCCGGATCATTCATTAAATAATCCAGGAATTTAGCTGCCTCTTCTTTATGGGCAGAATTATCATTGATCGCATAGCCTCTGTCTCCACTATATGGAACACCACTGCATTTTGCATCTGGAATTACAGGAATTGCAATCACATCTAAAGTGCTTTCTGTCGAATTCAGATATTTAGGAGCGCTGCCTGTATAATCGATAACCATACCTATTTTTCCATTAATCCATTTATTATTCTGATCTACCTGTCCAGCAAAAACAGCTGCATCTCCAAACGGCTCTAGTGTATTTGTTTCATATAATTCCATAACATTCTGGAAAGCACCTAATGCATCTTCTTCTGTAAAAGCAGGCGCATAAGCCTCTTCATCAATCATAGGACCGCCTGTCTTCTGAGTCAGATACGGCTGAATAAAAAGACGGCTTAACATATCAGCATCTGCAGTCATTAAATAAGCATCCTCATCCTGTGCATGAATAGAAGCTCCCAATTCTTTGATTTCATCCCATGTATAATCCTTTGTCAAATCAATTCCATACTGCTTCGCAAAATCTGTATTTACATATACCACAGCACCTCCTACCGTACATGGGAACAAATTCGGTTCTCCATTATAAGTTCCCGCAATTTCAAGCAGACGATCCTTTAATGTTGTCAGATCAACTGGAAGCGTTGACAAATCTGCCAGATAATGCTTGGCCCCCTGAATATCCGGCAGCCATTCCTTATTTAACTGGATAATATCCGGTGCTGTATTACTGGAAAGCGTAGTCATAATTTTCTCATAATATCCATCAAATCCCTGATATTCCGCTTCAATCTTTACGTTTGGATTTTTCTTCTCATATGCTTCAATAACAGCAAGCAAAGATTGATGTCTGCTGTCACTTCCCCACCAGGAAAAACGCAGAGTAACATCCCCATCTTTACTTTCTGCAGCAGACTCTTCCGTTTCTTTCCCTGCATTTCCCGATGTTTCTGTATCAGAACTCTGTCCTGAACATCCCGTCAATGCACTTGCCGTCATAACTGCTGCTGCCGCCAATGCCATTCCCCTTTTCATAAACCTTCTCATTTTCATAGTCCTCCTTATTTGAATTTTATAATTTATATTTCTATTTCTTTAGCCCTTTACTCCTCCAGCTGTAATTCCCTCAACAAAGTACTTCTGCGCAAAGAAGTAAAGAAGGATTGGCGGAATCAGCGATACAAATGACATAGCTAAAACCTGATTCCATGGCGTTGAAGAACCCTGGCTGTCAATAGACATCTTCAGTGCTAATGACATTGTATAGTTTTTTACACTGCTGATATAAATCAAATTATTAAAATAATCATTCCATCTCCATAAAGTCTGAAAAATAACTACAGAAAACATTGCCGGCTTCATTAACGGAGCTAAAATTTTCACATATACCATAAAAGGATTGCAGCCATCCATATAAGCAGACTCGTCCAGTTCTTTCGGAATACTGCGCATAAACTGTATCTGCTGGAAAATCAAAAATGGATAACAAGCCAACAGCGCCGGTGCCCAAAAAGGCATATAAGTATCAATCCAGCCGAAACGATTAAAAGCTACATAACGCGGAATCATAATTACTGCGTCCGGAAGCATCAGTGTAGAAATCATCAGCATAAACAACAGCTTTTTAAACGGAAATTTAAATCTGGCAAATCCATATGCAACAATTCCTGTCGAAAGTGTAGTCAATACAACTGTAGGGACTACAAGTTTAAATGTATTCATGTAAAATGTAAAATAAGAATACTGACCGCTTCCTTTCCATCCCTCGCTGTAGGCGGAAAAGGAAAAATGTTCTGGAAGTAATGTCATTTTTCCAAAAAGCTCTTGGTTATCTTTAAATGTGGCAAAGAACAGCCATACAACAGGATAGAGCATCGCCACACCCATGGCAATCAATATCACATACGCTATAAAATTTGCTCTTTTTTTTCTCATCAGTCAGCCCCTCCATCATTATAAAATACCCATGCACTGGATGACTTAAATACCAACATTGTAATGCAAAGAATCGTAATAAACATCACCCAAGAAGATGCGGATGCATATCCCATTTTCAAATTCTGAAACGCATCCTCATAAATCTTTACTCCCATCAGATAGGTTCCATGGTTCGGACCTCCATTTGTAATAATAAATGCCGATGTAAACTCCTGTAGTGCATGTATGATCTGCATAATCAGATTGAAAAATACTACTGGTGTCAAAAGCGGAAAGGTTACATTCCAGAACTGAACCCATTTATTTGCTCCATCTACAGAAGCTGCTTCATATAACTCTGTTGGAATATTTTTCAAGCCAGCCAAAAACAGCACCATCGAAGAACCAAACTGCCACACGACAAGAAGGCTAATTGTAATCAGCGCAATATCTGGATCTCCCAGCCAATTCACTGCTGGAATATGAAATACTCCAAGAAGTTTATTGATCATTCCATCTTTCATAAACATAAAACGCCATAAAATCGAAATGGCTACACTTCCCCCCATAATAGACGGCAAGTAATAGATGGTACGAAACAGACTGATTCCTTTTAACTTCATATTCAGAATCATCGCCACAATCAAGGCCATAACCAATTTCATCGGCACAGACATAAGAGCATACTTAAATGTCAAAATAAAAGATTTGATAAAATATTTATCTTTATTAAACAAATCCACATAGTTTTTCAATCCTACCCATTTTCCGTCTGCCAAAATAGAAAAATCAGTAAATGAGTAATATAGAGACATAAGCAGCGGATAGGCCTGAAGAATCAAAAATCCCAGCAGCCATGGAAAAATAAAAAGCAATCCCCACCGCCAGTTCTTGGGATATTTACGAACCGTGGCTCCTCCTCTGTTTTGCTTTTTCATATGTAGTACCTCCTTCACACCTTTGGTAGTGTCAAATCCTACCCATTTTTTATTGTTAAAACCTTATAAAAACCTTGAT
>OLRK01001383.1_pt1 | contig 20574 bp, 18 predicted proteins | sample 1672911 | NCBI WGS metagenome assembly OLRK01 (sample SAMEA3136736, study PRJEB25190) | human gut metagenome | biome: human gut; feature: human-associated habitat; material: faeces | place: Austria | collected 2013 | reverse complement strand
AGACGCTCCGGCATTGCTCTATTAAAAATAATTTTTCCGCTGAATATGGCTAGAGCGTAGCGGAAGCCATTTAAAATCGTTTTTCGACGCACTGTCAGGAAAGCACGGCGCTTTCCTCCACCTTGTCCAACACTGCCAGTTGCAAGGCGTTCAGCATACTGCGCTGTGCGCCGTAGGTGTCGGCGTAGGAGCTGTTGGCGCTGTCGATCTGCTCCTGTGTGGGGGTGATGTCCAGCTGCTCCGCAATGGCCTGAAAGACCAGATCCTGCTTGGCCAGATGCTCAAAGTAAGCGTCGGAATCCGCCAGCATCGCGTCGGCATCGGCGTAGCCCTTGGCCTGTGCGTAGGCGTCCAGCTCCATGCCGTACTGGGTAGCCAGCTGAGAGTGGTAGTTCAGGAACATACGGATGTAGTAGCTGGTGATCTGGGTGGGGACTTCTTTAAAGGTGGAGTTCGTGAGCAGATAGTCCATCGCGGCGTTGTCCAGATTGTTGGCGTACAGGGCGCTGTCAAAGTACTGGCGCAGGGCGTCTGCGGTGTGCAGGTCGTCGCTGGCGGCAAAATTGGTCTCCACCCACTCGTCGGTCAGGGTGGGCACAACGCTTTGGGTGATGGCGTTCAGGGTCACGCTGAACACGGCCTCCTTGCCGCTGAGGGTGATGGTGTTGCCCTCGGCGTCGGTGGAGTCGCCGTAGCCCTCCGGGAAGGTAACAGTCACATCAAAGGTGTCACCGATGTTGTGACCGATGATCTGATCCTCGAAGCCGTCAATAAAGGCGTGGCTGCCCAGCGTCAGGTCATAGCCGGTGGCAGTGCCGCCGGTAAAGGCTACACCATCCACCGCGCCGGAATAGTCGATGTTTACGGTGTCGCCGCTCTGGGCTGCCCGGTCGGTGATGTTCTGGGTGGTGGCGTACTGATTCAGCAAAGTGTCGATCTGGGTCTGGATCTCTGTCTCGGTGGGCTCGATATCAGCCTTGGAAAGCGGCAGCGCGGATACATCATCCGGCAGCGTCACATAGTCCAGTGCGCGGATGCCGGTCCAGTGGCCGTTATCGTCCAGCCCTTCGGAGTAATCGAAGTTGGCGTAGTCGAAATCCGACACCTTGCCGTAGACGGACACGCTTGCGCCGGATGCGGCAGAGGATGCCGTGGTGCCGCTCTGTTTTTTGAGCAGCATAAAGCAGGCCGCAGCTACGCACAGCACAGCAGCCACCGCGCACAGCACACACAACAGGATCTTGGTAATGCGTTTCAAAAGAGATACCTCCTAAAAATAGCAGACCGTTTTCACGGAGAATGCAAATATCATACCATCCTATTATAACGGAAAAATGCGAAAAGAAAAGATTTTTGCGAAAATTCCACAAATGCCGCCCGGCACAGGTATCACTTTTGCCCGCTTTGGGGCGGGAAATGCCGCAAAACCGGTGGAAATACCCCGGCGGTTCTGATACAATAAAACTGTATGAGCCTTTCCCTGCGGGGGAAAGCCTTTTGCTGAAATTGGAGGATAAAACCATGGATTACAATAAAGCAGCTCTGGAAATGCACGAGACCCACAAGGGAAAGGTGGGCATCGTGAGCAAGGTGGAAGTCGCCACCCGTGACGACCTGTCCACCGCCTACACCCCCGGTGTGGCCGAGCCCTGCCGCAAGATCAAGGAAAACCCCGAGGATGTGTATAAGTACACCTTCAAGGGCAACATGGTAGCCGTTGTCTCCAACGGCACCGCCGTGCTGGGTCTGGGCGATATCGGCCCGGAGGCCGGTCTGCCGGTCATGGAGGGCAAGGCCGTGCTGTTCAAGGAGTTTGGCAGCGTGGACGCCTTCCCCATCTGCATCGACGCCCACGATGCTGCCAGCGTCATCGCCGCCTGCAAGGCCATTGCGCCCACCTTTGGCGGCATCAATCTGGAGGACATCAAGAGCCCCGAGTGCTTTGAGATCGAGGAGACCTTGGAGCGGGAGCTGGACATCCCCGTGTTCCACGATGACCAGCACGGCACCGCCATTGTGGTTACTGCTGCCCTCATCAACGCCCTGCGGGTGGTGAATAAGAAGATGGAGGACGTGCACATCGTGCTGAACGGCCCCGGCGCTGCCGGTACCGCCATCATCAAGATGCTCATGACCGCCGGTGCCAAGGACATCGTGGCGGTGGATCAGTTTGGCACCCTGTACAAGGGCTGCAACAGTGCCGAAGCGCACAAGAACTGGCTGGGCGAGGTGACCAACCCCCGCCAGATCAAGGGCGGCCTGAAGGAAGCGCTGGAGGGCGCAGATGTGTTCATCGGCGTGTCCCGCCCCGGCATCCTGACCACCGAGCTGTGCAAGACCATGAACAAGGACGCCATAGTCTTTGCCATGGCAAACCCCACCCCGGAGATCATGCCGAATGAAGCCAAGGCGGGCGGCGTGCGCGTGATGGCTACCGGCCGCAGCGACTTCCCCAATCAGGTCAACAACGTGCTGTGCTTCCCCGGCCTGTTCAAGGGTGCGCTCAGCGTCCGCGCCCGGGATATCAACAATGAGATGAAGCTGGCTGCGGCCTACGCCATTGCAGACCTCATCACCGATGCAGACCGCAGCGAGGAGAACATCATCCCCGGCGCGTTCGACCCCCGCGTGGCCGAGGCTGTGGCAAATGCCGTGGCAAAGGCTGCCCGCGAGACCGGCGTGGCACGGTTGTAAGCGGAGGACACAGGCATGAGAACGATCTCCGCACAGAGCATTACGGATACGGTGGCGCGGCTCTGCATTAAAGCCAACACCCAGCTGCCGCAGGACGTGCAGGCCGCGCTGGAAAAGGCACGGGAAGAAGAGCCGTGGCCGCTGGCAAAGAACACATTAGACCTGCTGTGGTCGAACCTTGGCGCTGCAAAGGAAAAAGACCTGCCCATCTGTCAGGATACCGGCATGGCCTGCGTGTTCGTGGAGCTGGGCACCGATGTGCACATTGACGGCAGCTTTGAAGCCGCCATCCACGAGGGCGTGCGCCGGGGCTACACCGATGGCTACCTGCGCAAGAGCATCGTGGCCGACCCGCTGCGCCGGGGCAACACCGGCGATAACACCCCGGCGGCCATCACGGTGCATCTGGTGGACGGCGAGGGCTGCCGCATCACGGTAGCACCCAAGGGCTTTGGCAGCGAGAACATGAGCCGCATCCAGATGCTCAAGCCCGCCGACGGCGTGGAGGGCTTTAAAAAGTTCGTGGTGGATACCGTAAAGCTGGCGGGCTCCAACCCCTGCCCGCCCATCGTGCTGGGCATCGGCGTGGGCGGCAGCTTTGACAAGGTGGCGTATCTTGCCAAAAAGGCGCTGCTGCGCCCGCTGGATATCTCCAACCCCGACCCCTACTACGCCCAGCTGGAGCAGGAGCTGCTTACCGCCATCAATGCACTGGGCATCGGCCCGCAGGGCTTTGGCGGCAAGACCACCTGTCTCGGCCTTGCCATTGAGCAGATGCCCACCCATGTGGCGGGTCTGCCGGTGGCTGTGAACGTTTCCTGCCATGTGACCCGCCGCGCCAGCGCGGAGCTGTAAGGAGGGGAGAACGATGGAATACAGACTGACTACCCCCTGCACCGCGCAGGATCTTGCCCCGCTGAAGGCGGGGGATACCGTGCTGCTTTCCGGCGTGGTGTACACCGCCCGGGATCAGGCACACAAGCGGATGATGGAGGCACTGGACAAGGGCGAGACTCTGCCTTTTGATCTGGAAGGCAGCGCCATCTATTATGTAGGTCCCACCCCGGAACGCCCGGGCGAGATTATCGGCTCGGCAGGGCCTACCACAAGCGGGCGCATGGACGCCATGAGCCCCCGGCTGCTGGACCTTGGCAACAAGATCATGATCGGCAAGGGCAAGCGGGATGCCGCCGTCAAGGCAGCTGTGGTGCGCAACGGCGCGGTGTATCTGGCTGCGCTGGGCGGTGCCGGTGCGCTGATGGCAAAAAGCGTGCAGACGCTGGAGGTGATCGCATGGCCGGACTTGGGCTGTGAGGCGGTGCGCCGCCTGACCGTGCAGGATATGCCCCTGACCGTTGTGCTGGATGCCCACGGCGGCGACCTGTACGAGGAAGGCCCTGCGGCCTATCTGGCTGCGCTCTAAATTGCACCCTTTGCACAAAACAGGCGCGATGCAAAACCGGCAAAACAGCAGTTCTGTGCAGAAAAATATGGTTAGTTTAACAAAACTTGCTGCGAATTACTTGCATCAACCGCAAAAGTGTGATATCCTTTAACATACGACAGAGGGTACACATCCCCTGTCGGAAAAATCCCCCAGAGGGAATGAGGCAGGAGGCCGGACAAACCATGCAGATCCACCAGTCCGCAGAAGATTATCTTGAAACGATCCTGATGCTGAGCCAGCGTATGGGCAAAGTGCGCTCCATTGACGTAGTCAATGAGCTGGGCTTTACCAAAGCCAGCGTGAGCATCGCCATGAAAAAGCTGCGGGAGAACGGCTATATCGCGGTGGACGGCGAAGGCAACCTGACCCTGCTGGAGCCCGGGCTGGAGATTGCTCAGCGCATTTACAGCCGCCACCAGCTGCTGACCCACTTCTTTGTGCAGCTGGGCGTGGACGAGCAGACCGCCGCCGAGGACGCCTGCAAGGCAGAGCATATCCTCAGCGAGCAGACGCTGGAAAAGATCCGCGAAAGCGCCCTGCGCAACGACGCCGCCCATCCGCAGGCAAAGTGATATGATTCCAAGAGACACCGGAACGCCGAAAGACGCTCCGGCGTCTTTTTTTGTATGAAATTTTCGGTTTGTGTTGCATATTTGTTATGGATTTGGTACAATGGGTCTGTGAGAAAAAGGAACGTTGGAAAAGCGAAAAAGGGGCGGGACGGCGCAAAGCCGCCCTAGGGTAAAGGAGAGCGTTGCGGCATGGATGCGATTGCCCATACTCAGGTCAGTGTGGTCTGTCTGGTCACGCTGGCGGTCTTGCTGCGGGCGCAGCAGAAAATGCGGGATAAAAGTCTGCCCGGGCGGCTGTTCACGGCGCTGCTGTGGTCTGCCGGGGCGCTGACGATCGTAGATCATGGCAGTGCGCTGGCGCAGCTGGGCGCGTGGCAGGATCTGGGCATCCCCCTGACCTACCGGCTGAACGCCGGGGGCAGTATTCTGTTTTATCTGCTGGCGGCGTGCTGCTGCCAGCTGGTATTTTTGTATGTGGAGGCAGAGCTGGGGCGTACATGGATGGAGGACGGCCGCAGGCTGGCGCTCAGCGCCGCACCGGTGGCGCTGCTTTTGCTGGCGCTTCTGACAACGCGGGACGAAAACGGCTTCTGCTATCTGGATGCAGAGGGGCTGCGGGGCAGCACCCTGTTCTGGGGGGCGAAGCTGGTGGGGCTTGCCTATCTGGCGGCGGCCTTTCTCCGCTGCAGCTGGACGCTGAGCCACTGGAAGCAGGAAACACCCAAGGAGGAACTGAAAACCTTGCTGCTGCTCGCGCTTGCGCCGGCGGCAGGCTTTTTGCTGCAAGGCTGGCTGCCCGGGCGCGGGCTGCTGTGCTGCGGCATTACGCTGGGGCTGGTGTGCGTGTATGTGCTGGTGTTGCAGACCAAGTTTACGGTGGATACCCTGACCGGCGTCAGCAACCGCATCGTGGCGCTGCGGTATCTGGAAAGCGAACTGCCCTACTACCGCCGTCACCCCAACCGCTCGCTGCACTTCCTCATGATGGACATGGACCACTTCAAGCACATCAACGATGAGTACGGTCACTTGGAGGGGGACGCCGCACTGGTGCTGCTGGCGGGCATTTTAAAAAAGGTGTGCGCCAACTACAACGGCGTGCTGGCGCGCTACGGCGGCGATGAATTCTGCATCGCCTGCGGCTGCAACAGTGTGGAGGTGCGCACCCTGATCACCTCCATCCAGCGGGAGCTGGACGCAGCCAACGCCGCCTCCGGAAAGCCCTACCAGATCGAGATCAGCATCGGCTGCGCCCGTCTTGAGCCGGACATTGCCACCGTGCACGACCTGATCGATAAAGCCGATCAGGAAATGTACCACCTCAAGACCCGCAAGCGCGGAGTTTCCTAAAACAAAGAAGGCACCTGCAACCCTTCCTGTCTGTGCGTTGGCACCCGAAGGCGTTTGCGGGTGCTTTTTCTTTGACCTGTTGAGAGCCAAGAAGCAACCCCGCAGTGCGGATGTTTCCGCAGGAAACAGGCACTGCAAATGCCGTTTCCCTCTACGACCCCTCCTGTGAAAAAGCAATTTCGAAACGCCCGCAGGCGTTTCGAAATTGTAAATCAAAATAATTCTTCCGCTGAAGATGGCCAAAGCAAAGCGGAGGCCATTCAAAATCGTCCCGCCCGCGCTTTCTAAACGTTTTTTACCCTTCTGCCCTTGCATCCCGGGGTGGAACGCGGTATTCTTATAGAATAGACCGGAACCGCGACAGCACAGGGGAGGGAGACCACATGGACGCACAGGAGATTTGCACATTGCTGGGCAAGTCTATCTTTGAGCGGGCGCAGAAGTACCGCAAGCGTATCCTGCAAAGCAGCTGCACCACCAACGAGGACGGGGTGCGGCACCTGACAGCGCTGGTGCAGGGCAGCGGGCCGGACTGCTATTATACGCAGGTTTGGCTGAGGGAAAACGGCAGCTTTGTCAGCGCCTCCTGCGACTGCCCCTATAACCAGAACGGCGACGGCACCTACTGCAAACATATCGGCGCGCTGCTGCTGCAGGACGCGGAAAAGAACCCGCCTGCCCCGGAAAAAAAGCCGGAGAGCATCCCCGGGGTGCAGCGGGGCGTGGCAGGCTTGAGCACCGAGCCCCGCAAGGACAGTTACAGCGCCGGGCTGGATATGCTGTTCGGCCGCAAGTGGCGGGGCGAGGAGCCGGAGACCGACTATGAGGCCCAGCTGCTGCTGAAGCGCTACCAGCGGGAGGATGCGCAGCCCCAGCCCCAGAACGCCGCCCAGCGCACCGGCTTTGCTCTGCTGGAACCGGAGCTTACGCCGCACAATGGCCGTATCTGGCTGCGGCTGCGGGTCTCGGATGGCATCGGCAGGCGGCAGTATCTGGTAAAAAGCATCCCGCAGTTTCTGGATGCGATCGAGCGGGGCGAAAGTGTCAGCTACGGCAAATCGCTGGCCTTTGTGCACCGGTGGGACGCCTTTGCTCCGGATGCACAGCAGCTGCTGCGGCTGCTGCGCCGTCAGGTGAGCGCCCGGCAGGCGTTTGAAGCCGAGGGCACCATGCGCTCCGGCTGGGAGAAAGGCCCGGCGGGCGGTCTGCCGCTGACCGGCGAGGGGCTGGATGCCCTTGTAGAACTTTACGCCGCCGAGGGCGTTGTGGGCGGCTATACCCTTAAAGAGGGCCTGCCGGTCATCAGCCTGAAGGTGGAACGCCGCAAGGGCGGCGTGCAGCTGAGCTGCACCCCGGCGCTCCGCGGGGTGCAGGGGCTGGACTATGCCTATCTGCTGGGCGAAAGCACCCTCTGGCGGATGCAGCGGGAGGAATGCCGCCGGGTGCTGCCGGTGCTGGATACCTTTGGCGGGCGCAGTTTGTTCTTTACCAGCGCAGACGCCGCCGCTTTTTGCAGCTATGTGCTGCCGGAACTGGGCAACCGGGTCAACGTCGTGGACCCCGACCGGCTGCTGCTGAACCAGATCCCGCTGGAACCGGTGGTGCAGTTTTATCTGGACGCCGACCGGGGGCTTATCGTCACGGCGTACCCGGTCTTTCTGTACGGAGAGGACCGGGTAGCCCCCGGCGAGCCGGTGCCCCCGGATCTTTTGCGGGATGCCCGCACCGAGAACCGGGCAAAGCGGCTGCTGGAAACCTATCTGGAACCCCAGCTCGGCAAGCCGGGGCATTACAGCATTTCCGGGGAGGAGGCGCTTTTCCAGCTGCTGGAGGAGGGCATTCCCGCCCTGCTGGCCATGGGCGAGGTGTACCAGACCGATGCCTTCCGCAACTTACAAGCCGCCCCGCCTAAGATCTCGGTGGGGGTTTCGGTGCACGGCAGTGTGCTGGACTTGGAAGTGGACACCGGCGCCTTCCCGGTGGAGGAGCTGCGGGAACTTTTGCAGTCCCTGCACCAGAAAAAACGCTACCACCGCCTGCGGGACGGCAGTCTGCTGCGGCTGGACGACAGTCTGGAAGGGCTGGACGAGCTGAACGACACACTGGAACTTTCCGGCGCAAAGCTGAAGGACGGCCACGCCGCTCTGCCGCTCTACCGCGCCCCCACGCTGGACTGGGCGCTTTCGGGGCAGAACGGTCTGCGGTTCGACCGGGACGATGCTTTCCGGCGCATCAGCCGCAGCTTCCACGCCGTGCGGGACAGCGAGTATACCCCGCCGCTCTCGCTGCAAAAGACCCTGCGCAAATACCAGCGGGACGGCTACCGCTGGCTGCGCACACTGGATGGCTACGGCATGGGCGGCATTCTGGCCGACGATATGGGTCTGGGCAAGACCGTGCAGGTGCTCAGCTATCTGCTGGCCATGAAGGAGGGCGGGCAGCAGCTGCCCAGCCTCATCGTCTGCCCGGCGTCGCTGGTGCTGAACTGGCAGGAGGAATGCCAGAAGTTCACCCCGCAGCTGCAAAGTGTTGCCATGGACGGCGATGCCGCCCACCGCGCCGCGCTGGTCGATGGGTGGGCACAGGCGGATCTCGTCATCACCAGCTACGATCTGCTGCGCCGGGACGAAAAACTGTATGCCGGGCAAAGCTTTTACGCCTGCATTCTGGACGAAGCGCAGGCCATCAAAAACCACACCACCCAGAAATACAAGGCGGTGTGCCGGGTGAACAGCCGGGTGCGCTTTGCGCTGACCGGCACCCCGGTGGAGAACCGCTTGGGCGAACTGTGGAGCATCTTCTCCTTTTTGATGCCCGGGTATCTGCCCCCCTACAAGACCTTCTGCGCCCGGTTTGAAAAGCCCATCGTGCAGGACGAGGATGCCAACGCCGTGCGGCGGCTGAACCAGTTCACCGGCCCCTTCATCCTGCGGCGCATGAAGTCCGAGGTGCTGCGGGAGCTGCCGCCCAAAACGGAGAATGTGCGCCGCGTTGAGTTGGAGACCGAGCAGCGCAAGCTGTATCTGGCAGCGGTGGTGGACGCCCGGGAAAAGCTGCGGGCGGCAAAGCCGGAGGACAAGATGACCGTGTTTGCCGTGCTGATGCGGCTGCGGGAGATCTGCTGCGACCCGCGTCTTGTGGCAGACAACTGGACCGGCAGCAGCGCCAAGCTGGAAGCCTGTCTGGAACTTGTCACCGAGGCAGTGGCGGGCGGGCACCGCATTCTGCTGTTCAGCCAGTTCACCTCCATGCTGGAACTGCTGGCAAAGCGGCTGGACGAAGCCGGGGTGAGCCACTTCACCCTGCAAGGCTCTACCCCGAAGCCGGTGCGTGCCGAGCAGGTGCGCAGGTTCAATCAGGGCGAGGCGGACGTCTTTCTGATCTCGCTGCGGGCGGGCGGCACGGGCCTCAACCTGACCGCCGCTGATATCGTCATCCACTACGACCCGTGGTGGAACCTTGCCGCGCAGAATCAGGCCACCGATCGCGCCTACCGTATCGGTCAGCGCAACCCGGTGCAGGTGTACCGGCTGATCGCGCAGGACACTATTGAGGAAAAGATCGTGGAGCTGCAACAGGCCAAGCAGTCGCTGGCCGACACCGTTACCGGCGGGGCAGACGGCGCGATTTTGTCCATGAACCCCGAACAGCTGCTGCAGCTGCTGGGAGAAGAAGCATAAAGGAGTGTATCCATCATGAAGGTTTGGGATCTGCATTGCGATACCCTGTACGAACTGCGCCGCGCCGAAAAGGCGGGCGCACCCAAAAGCTTTTTGCACAACGATCTGCATATCGACCTTGAAAAATTGCAGCAGGGGGATTATCTGCTGCAATGCTTTGCGGCCTATGTGGATCTGGCCGACCCCGCTCCCGGGGCCGACCCGCTGGTGAGCGTGCTGGAGGAGATCGACATCTTCAAGCGGCTCATGGCGGCTTACCCGGAAAAAATCGCCCCGGTGTACACCGCCGCCGACCTTGAGCGCAACCGCGCCGAGGGCAAACTCAGCGCCATGCTGACGGTGGAAGAGGGCGGCTGCTGCAAGGGCAGTCTGGGCGTGCTGCGGCGGCTGCAGGAGCTGGGCGTGCGCATGATGACCCTGACATGGAACTACCCCAACGAGCTGGCAGCCCCCAACGCAAACCCCGGCGGGCCGCTGGTGGCCAACACCGAGACCGGTCTGACTGAGCAAGGCTTTGCCTTTTTGGAGGAGATGGAAAAGCTGCACATCACCGCAGACGTGAGCCACCTTTCCGATAAGGGCTTCTGGGACATCGCAAACCACAGCACCCGCCCCTTTGCGGCAAGCCATTCCAACTGCCGTGCCCTGTCGCCCCACAACCGCAACCTGACCGATGAGATGATCCGCGCATTGGCAGAAAAGGGCGGCATTGCGGGTCTGAACTACTGCGCCTCCTTTGTGGACGCAGACTCGGCACACCCGAAACTCTGCCGCAGCACGGTGGAACGGCTGGCAAAGCACGCCGCACACTTCAAGCAGGTGGGCGGCATTGAGGTCATCAGCCTTGGCAGCGATTTTGACGGCATTGGCGGTCAGCACGAGCTGGAAACGGCGGCAGATATGCCGCTGCTGGCCGAGGCACTGCGCCGCGAGGGCTTTACCGAGGACGAGGTAGAGGCCATCTACTGGCGCAACGCATACCGCTTCTTTAAAAACAATCTGTAATAAAACGGCTTAAAATTGCAAAAAAATGCCCGGAGATGCCCTGCTGTGTGCGGGTATCCCGGGCTGTGTATTGCCCTGCGAGGGGAGGTTTTATATGGTCTGAGGCGCGCGTCCCCTGAAAAAGAACAAACGACTTGGAAAGATAAGAGGAATTATAACAATGGGTATCACGATTTCGCCGTGGATGATGGCGTTTCTCATGCTGATGACCGGCTTTGCAGGCTTTGTGGATTCGGCAGCCGGCGGCGGTGGGCTGATCAGTCTGCCTGCCTATCTGTTCGCCGGGCTGCCGCCCCACTACACCTATGCCACCAACAAGTTCAGCGCCGCCTGTGGCACTACCTTTGCCACGGCAAGCTTTTTCAAAAGCGGTGCCATGAACGTGAAGGTGGGCGTTCTTGCAGCCATCGGCAGCTTTGCGGGCAGTGCGCTGGGCGCGCACATCGTGCTGCTGCTCAGCGATGAGATGCTGCGCACCATGATGTTCATCATCCTGCCGGTGGCGGCGGTCATCATTCTGTGGCAGCGCAACCTGCCGGACGAGAACCGGGACGACGGCACGCTGGATCTGAAAAAGATTTTGCTGGCGCTGGCCATCGGCCTTGGCATCGGCCTGTACGACGGCATCATGGGCCCGGGCACCGGCACCTTTGCCATCATTGCCTTTACCACCCTGATGGGCTTTGACCTGCGTACTGCCAACGGCAACGGCAAGGTGCTCAATCTGGCCAGCAACTACGCCAGCCTGTTCACCTATCTGATGAACGGTCTGGTGGTGTTCCACATCGGCATCCCCTGCGCCGTCAGCAATATTCTGGGCAACCTGCTGGGCTCCCATTTTGCCCTGAAAAAGGGTGCCCGCTTCATCCGCCCCATGATGCTGGTGGTGCTGGTGCTGCTGCTGGGCAAGCTGATCTCCGACGCGGTGCTGTAAGGGCAAGGCAGGACGATTTGGAATGGTCTCCGCTTTGCTCTGGCCATAATCAGCGGAAAGAATATTTTATTTGTAGTTCCGAAACGCCTGCGGGCGTTTCGGAACTACTTTTTCACGGGTAAAAACAAAGTCGGGCAGCCCGCGGGCTGTCCGACTTGTTTTTGCGAATAGGTTTTATTCCAGCGCCAGCTCTTTATCAAAGAACGCGATGCCGAAGGCGCCGGGGCCGGTGTGGGTGCCGATGACGCAGCCGATCTGGCGCACCAGCGGTGCGTCCAGATGCAGGTTGTCCTGCAGGTAGGTCAGCAGCGGCTGCAGCTCCCGGTGGTTGACGGTGTAGCCCAGCAGCGGGGTGTAGCCCGGGTGGATGCCGCCCATCTCGTCAATCTTTTTGAACAGCGCCACATACACGCCGGGCAGACCGCGTGCCTTACCGGCCAGCGCTACCTTGCCCTCCATGACGGCGAGGATGGGCTTGATGCCCAGCATACCGCCCGCCACAGCGGCGGCAGCGGACAGTCTGCCGCCCTTGCGCAGGTACTTCAGATCGTCCACGGCAGCTACCAGATGCAGGTGCTGCTTGGCCTTTTCCAGATCGGCGGCGATCTGGGTGATCGTCTTGCCGGCGTCCCGCAGCTGCACCGCCAGACGCACCAGCAAGGACTGCCCCAGACAGACATTCTCGGTGTTCACGAACACCACATTGTCCACGTTGGCAAGGTCGGCAGCAAGTCTGGCGCACTGACCGGTGCCGGACAGCGCATCGGACAAAAAGATGCCCAGCACCTCGTCTCCGGCGGCAGCGGCATCCAGATACAGCCGCTCGAACTGCTCCGGGCTGGGCTGGCTGGTGGTGGGCAGCTTGCGGCAGGCTGCCAGATGGGCATAGTATTCGCTGGGGGTCATGTCGATGCCGTCCCGCAGGACGGTGCCGTCCTCCAGCGTCACGTTCAGGGGGATCACGGTCACGCCCAGCTGCTGCGCCTCGGCGGGCAGGATGTCGCACGCGGAATCGGTGAGGATACGGATCATAATAATACCTCCGGTCTACCGGTAAAATACAGTATAAGCAACGCTTTTATTAAAAAGGTTGGAAATTATTATACCACCATTTAGGGCGATGTGTCAATGATTTGCATAAATTTGCCGCGACAGAACGCCCAAACCTTGCGCACCCGGCGGCAGATATGGTACTATAACCGGGAACGAACCATAGCAGGAGGAGACCGACCATGCACAAGCTGAACCCCCGCACCGCCGCACTGCTTTCGGCCTTTGGCTGGGCGGTGGGGTATCTGCTGGCGGGCAAGGCGCTGGCGGTGCTGCTGCCCGTGCCGCCCGGCGGCGCGGCGCGGTTTTTCCGGGTCTGCCTGCTGGCTCCGCTGGCGGAGGAAGGGGTGTTCCGGGGCGCGGTGCAGCGCCGGGCGCAGCCGCTGGGCAGGGGACAGGCTATTCTTTTGCAGGCGGTGCTGTTTGCCTTGCAGCACGGCAGCGTCGCCGCCATGGCCTATGCGCTGGTGTGCGGGCTGGGTCTGGGGTGGCTGGCAGACCGCACCGGGCATCTCTGGCCGGGGGTGCTGCTGCACAGCGCAAACAACCTGCTGGTGCTGGCGATGGGATGAGAGGATGGAATACATGACCGATTTTGAACTGATGGGTCTTGCGCTGGAAGAAGCTGCCAAAGCCGCCGCCTTGGGCGAGGTGCCGGTGGGTGCGGTGGTGGCGCGGCATGGCGAGGTGATCGCCACGGCGCACAACACCCGGGAGACCGAGAAAAACGCCCTGCACCACGCGGAGCTGTTGGCCATTGATGCCGCCTGCAAGGCGCTGGGCGGCTGGCGGCTGTGGGAGTGCGAGCTGTTCGTCACCTTAGAGCCCTGTCCCATGTGTGCGGGCGGCATCATCAACAGCCGTCTGCGCCGGGTGGTGTACGGTGCTGCTGACACCAAAGCCGGGTGCTGCGGCTCGGTGACCGACCTGTTCGCGCTGCCCTTCAACCACCATCCGGTGGTGGAAAAGGGGCTGCGGGAGGCCGAGGCGCAGCAGCTTTTGCAGGCGTTTTTTGTTTCCCTGCGGGAAAAGCGGGCAGGCAGACCCCGCTGGAAGCCCCCGGTGCCCGAAAACAGGGGAAAATAAGGAAAAATAGTGGGAACTGCGTAAAAAATTGCAGTTCCCACTTTCTTTTTGGGCTGGATTGTGGTATATTATTCAATGGAATCTTGTCGAAACCCATCGCAACTGCAGGCAGGCACGCCAAAGCACCGGACCTTTGCCGGACACATAAACGGAACGCTGCACTGTCTGGGGATGGGCACAGGGTTTTTCCGGTTCGGGCACTGCGCCCGGCCGAGAATACCGAACAGGAGGGATACACTCTTGTACGAGGACGAGTTTGAACTGACCTTTCAGGTGCCGGAGGAAGAGAGCGCACCGGAGCCCCTTGCCGCACCGGCTGCAAAGCCGGCTGCGCCGATGGAGCCGGTGGCGGATGAACCTACCCGCATCATGACGCTGGGAAAAACGGCAGCGCCTGCGGTGGACGAACCCACCCGGGTGATCACACTGGAAAAGCCCGCAGAGCCGCCTGCGGTGGAGCTGCCCGAAGCGCCTGCGTCGGAGCCTGTAAAAGAGCGGCTTGCCCCTGCCGCACCCGCTGCGGTGCGCCGGGTACTGATCTCCGGCGGCGACCGGGGCATCGGTGCTGCCGCTGCCCGCGCCTTTGCGGCAGCTGGGTATCAGGTGGCGGTGCTCTACCATCAGAACGCCGCCGCTGCCGCTGCGCTGGAACAGCAGCTGCCCGGGTGCATCGCCATCCAGTGCGATGTAGCCAGCCGCGCCAGCTGTGAGCTGGCGTTCCATGCAGTGGAGCAGGCCATGGGCAGGGTGGATGTGTTGGTGTGCAACGCCGGCATCGCGCAGCAGAAGCTGTTTACCGACATCACCCCGGAGGAGTGGCAGCGGATGCTGGACGTGAACCTGAGCGGCGCGTTCCACCTGTGCCAGCTGGCACTGCCCGGCATGATCCGCCGCAAGCAGGGCCGCATTCTGACCGTGAGCAGTATGTGGGGCCAGACCGGCGGCAGCTGCGAGGTGCACTATTCCGCCGCGAAGGCCGGGCTCATCGGCCTGACCAAGGCACTGGCGAAGGAAGAGGGCCCCAGCGGCATTACGGTGAACTGCGTAGCGCCCGGGGTCATCGAGACTGACATGATGGCGGCTTTTACCGCCGAGGACAAGGCGGCGCTGGCCGAGGAGACCCCTGTGGGGCGGCTGGGCACCCCGGAAGAAGTTGCAAAGCTGCTGGTCTTTTTGGCCAGCGAGGATGCCGGATATATCACCGGACAGGTGTTCGGGGTGAACGGCGGCCTTGTGATCTGATGCACAGGGCAATATTATACGATTTTCCCCGGAGTGGGAAGGAGAGAAAAAATGGGCATGACTTTGAAGGAACTGTTGACTAAGGGCGAGGGCACCCTCTCTGCACAGGAGGCCAAGGCGTTGGCGGCACAATGCCGCATGGATGTAGACACCCTCTACACCCTGCTGGAGGAGCGCGGCATTAAGGTCCTAGAGGAAGAGAACGAGCCGAGTCTGGACGTGGACAGCATCATTGCTGAGGTGGAGAATGCCGAGAACAACAACGATGACATGGGCCTTGCCGATGAAAACGAAGAGGATGCCGAGGAGAACCCGGCAGACCTGAAGGCTGCCATGGATGAGCTGCTGGACGACCCGGTGAAGAACTACCTCAAGCAGATCGGTCAGATCCCGCTGCTGAGCGCCGAGCAGGAGGTGGAGCTGAGCCGCCGCATCCATGCCGGTGCCGAGGCTGCACACATTTTGCAGGCAGACCGCCAGAAGTACGGCGCACCGGAGTACATCAAGAAGAACAGCGCCCGCTTCTCCTTTGAGGAGGACGAGAACAGCCGCAGCTACACCGAGGATCTGGACGAGGACGGCGAAAAGTCTGCCGAGGATGCCGAGGAAAAGGCAGACGAGGAAAAGGCCATGGAGGCCGTGGAGAGCGGCCCCCTGAGCGAGGAACGCCGTCAGGAGTTGCTCAAGACCCGCCGCGACGGCCTGAACGCCCGCCGCAGCCTGAGCGAGGCAAACCTGCGTCTGGTGGTGTCCATCGCCAAGAAGCATGTCGGCCATAATCTGGCCTTCCTTGATCTCATTCAGGAGGGCAACATCGGCCTCATCAAGGCCGCCGAGAAGTTCGACTGCGACCGCGGCTTCCGCTTCTCCACCTACGCTACCTGGTGGATCCGTCAGGCCATCACCCGCGCCATCGCGGATCAGGCCCGTACCATCCGCATCCCGGTGCACATGGTGGAGACCATCAACCGGATGCGTCAGGCCACCAACCAGCTGGTGTACCAGAACGGCCACGAGCCCACCCCGGAAGAGCTGGCAAAGGCCATGGACATGAGCGTGGAGCGCGTGCGCGAGATCCAGCGCATGGCACAGGAGCCCGCCAGCCTGGAAAGCCCCGTGGGTGAGGAAGAGGATTCCTCTTTGGGCGATTTCGTCGCGGACGAAAACGCCGAGGCACCCGGCAAGGCAGCTGACCGCGCCATGGTGGCACAGCAGATCAATCTGGCACTCAAGAGCCTGACCCCCCGTGAGGAGAAGGTCATCCGTCTGCGCTTTGGTCTGGATGACGGCCGCCCCCGCACGCTGGAAGAGGTCGGCCGCGACTTCGGCGTTACCCGTGAGCGTGTGCGCCAGATCGAGGCCAAGGCCATCCGCAAGCTGCACAGCCGCAAGTGCCTGACCCTGCTCAATGGTCTGATCGAGTAATACTAAAAAATAGAGACACCGGAGCGTCCGCAGACGCTCCGGTGTCTCTGCTTTATAAATAAAATTTCAGTACGAGCTCAGCCCAAGGCTTACGTCCAGCGCCTGATCCACCCGCTTCTGGTCGGCGGCGGTAATCTGCCCGGCGCGCTCCCGCAGGCGGTGCTTATCCAGCGTACGGATCTGCTCCAGCAGCACCACGCTGTCCTTGGCAAGGCCGGTGTCCGCCGCCCGGATGTTGATGTGGGTGGGCAGGCGGGTCTTGTCCAGCCGGGATGTAATGGCCGCCGCGATCACAGTGGGGCTGTGCCGGTTGCCGATCTCGTTCTGTACGATCAGCACCGGGCGCACACCGCCCTGCTCCGAGCCCACCACCGGCGAAAGATCAGCGTAGAAAACTTCTCCTCTGTGTACCTCCATGGAATCTCCCTCCTGTTTGTCTGGAGGATGTGCCCCGCTATGTGATGCGTCCGGCGCATCCTGTCTGCTCTCAGTATGCGCAGGCGGGGTGCGGCTTATGCAGTGCGGGGGCGATATTCCATTGTATGCACAAGGAGCGGTCAGTTTTCCTCTTCCAGCGTGCAGAAGGCCAGCGCCATGCCGCCCTCGTGGCTTAAAGAGAGCCGGGCCCGCAGCCGGTGCTGCGCCACCCATGCGGCGGTCTGCCCACTGAACCGGTAGGCCGGAGCACCGTTTTCCTGCCGGACGGCCTCGATCTCACATAGAGAAAAGGGTTCCCGCAGGCCGGTGCCCGCCGCCTTGAGAAAGGCCTCCTTGGCGGCAAAATCTGCGGCGGCGCTGGCAAGACGGTGGGCATTCAGCGGCGCAGGGGAGGCATCCAAAAGCCCCAGCGCCGCCTGCTCGGCCGGGCCGTACACCCGGCGCACAAAGGCCGCCGCGTGAGCAGAGGAAAGGCTTTTTTCCAGATGGGAAAGGCTGCACAGGTCGCAGCCGATGCCGTAAAGCATACAAAGGCTCCTTTCGCGGGCAGAATGCCGCCCGGACATCGTTCATCTTGCCGGAACATTGCTGGAAATTTTGTGCAGGATGTGCAAATCCGGCGTAATTATCTTGAAGTTTCGGCGCATTTCGTGTACAATGGGACTAGTTTCAACCGAAGGGGGTGTATTGCGTGGGAGACGCAACCGCGATTTTCTCCATCCACGATAAAAAGGACTATGAGATCCACGAGATCGTACAGCAGGTGTATGATGCTTTGAAGGAAAAAGGCTATAACCCGGTCAATCAGCTGGTGGGCTACATTTTGTCCGAAGACCCTACCTACATTACGACCTATAAGAATGCCCGTGCCATGATCCGCAAGGTGGATCGTGACGATCTGCTGCAGGCTATGCTGCGCAGCTACCTTAACGTGTAATACGGTCCTTTTCAGCCCCGCTGTCTGTACAAGACGGCGGGCTTTTTTGTGTGACCATTTTAATCGTTTTCCACCAGCGGCAGGGTGAAGATCTGGTTCACCACCACCTCGTACTCCCACGGCTCCCGCAGCTTTTTCAGCTGTTTTTCCAGCTTTTCCGCCCCGGCAAAGCAGTGGATGAGGTAGAACCAGTGCCCCTTCATCCGGCTGATGGCGCAGCCTGCGCTGCCGAACAGTTCGGTGTAGCCGTGGTACAGGTCGGTCAGGTAGCCCCGCAGCTCTTCCTTTGTGGCGGGCGCACCGCCCCGTGCTTTGCGGAAGAGCGCCGGGTCTGCGATGAGCCCGCGCCCTACCATGATGCCGGACAGGGCGGGAAACTCCTTTTCCAGCGCGTGGAGCTGGGCGGCGGTGGTCACATCGCCGTTGTAGCACACCGGCATGGTGCACCGGGGCAGCGCAGCCGCAAAGGCGGCGCGGTCGGCCTGTCCGCGATACTGCTGCCGCATCACCCGGGGATGGATGGTCAGTTCCGAGATGGGGTAGCGGTTATAAATTTCCAGAATGGCGGCAAACTCCTCCGGCTTCTCCACGCCCAGCCGGGTCTTGACCGAGACAGGCCCCTCGGCATGGGAGAATACGCCGTCCAGAAAGGCGTCCACCTTGGCAAGGTCCCGCAGCATCCCGGAGCCCTTGCCCTTGGCAGTCACCGTCCCGGCGGGGCAGCCCAGATTCAGGTTCACCTCGGTATAGCCCAGCGCCCGCAGCTGCCCGATCATCCATGCAGCCAGTTCGCCGTCCTTCGCCAGCAATTGCGGGATGACCGGTGCACCCGGGTTTGCCTCCGGGGCAAGCTCTGCCATCTTCTTTTTAATGAGCACCCGGTTCTCCGGCGGGGAGATAAACGGCGCATAATAGCGGTCGGCAGCGCCTTGTGTGCCGAACCATTTCTGATGGGTCTGCCGCCAGACCCGGTCCGTGAACCCCTCCATGGGGGCAGCATAATAAAGCATGGGCGTTTCTCCAAACGTTTTTGTTACCGGTATTGTAGCATAAAATTGCGTGAGGGGAAAGGGGAGAAAGTACCCCTTCCGTCTGCTCCCGTTGGTCGCAGCCACCTTCCCCAAGGGGACGGCTTCAGCGGTGGCGGCAAAGTTTCTGGTATAGCTCAAAGGCGTCCCCTTGAGGGCTGACTTCCCCCGGCCGGGGGAAGATGTCGCGCAGCGACAAAAGGGGGAATCTGGCAAACGAAGTGAGCCTGAGGGGGTATAAAAAACTCCCGCCCTGCGGGGTGCAGAGCGGGAGAGGAGAGTTTTTGGAATTATTCCGCAAACAGCGGGGTGGACAGGTAGCGGTCGCCGGTATCGGGCAGCAGAACAACGATGTTCTTGCCGGCGTTCTCCGGGCGCTTTGCCAACTGGATAGCAGCCCAGACGGCAGCACCGGAGGAAATACCCACCAGCACGCCTTCCTTGTGGCCGATCAGACGGCCGGTGGCAAAGGCATCGTCGTTCTCCACGGCGATGATCTCGTCATAGACGGTGGTGTCCAGCACGTCCGGCACAAAGCCGGCGCCAATGCCCTGAATTTTGTGTGCACCGGCAGTGCCCTTGCTCAGCACAGGGGAGGAAGCGGGCTCAACAGCCACCACCTTGACATCGGGATTCTTGCTCTTGAGGTACTTGCCTACGCCGGTCACAGTGCCGCCGGTGCCAACGCCTGCCACAAAGATATCCACCTTACCATCGGTATCCTCCCAGATCTCGGGGCCGGTGGTCTCGATGTGTGCCTGCGGGTTGGCGGGGTTCACGAACTGGCCGGGGATAAAGGAATTGGGGATCTCCTTTGCCAGCTCATCGGCCTTGGCAATGGCACCCTTCATGCCCTTGGCACCCTCGCTCAGCACCAGCTCTGCACCGTAGGCCTTCATCAGCTGACGGCGCTCCACGCTCATGGTTTCGGGCATCACGATGATGATGCGGTAGCCCTTGGCAGCTGCCACGGCAGCCAGACCGATGCCGGTGTTGCCGGAGGTGGGCTCGATGATGACGGAGCCTTCCTTCAGCAGACCCTTGGCCTCGGCGTCGTCGATCATCTTCTTGGCAATGCGGTCCTTCACAGAACCGGCGGGGTTGAAGTACTCCAGCTTGGCGATAACGTGGGCGGGCAGCTGCTCTTCCTTCTCAATATGGCTGAGCTCCAGCAGCGGGGTGTGACCGATCAACTGATCTGCGGCGGTATAGATCTTGCTCATAATACTTGTCCCTCTTTCTGATATCGTTACGGGGTGTGTAGCCCTGTCTTGCGCCGGTGTGTCCGGCTGTGATTCCCTCTAAACCTTTTAACCAACATTGTTTGTGGGTTTAATGGCATTATAGCCCTGTTTTCCATGCTTGTCAAGGGGTTTTTTGAAAAAAGTGGGATTGAAAAGTGACTTACCCTGTTGTATAATGGGTTATAATAAATTTTGACCGGAAGGAAGTACGGATTATGATCGTTTCGACCAAAGGACGCTATGCGCTGCGGGTGATGATCGACCTCGCGGAGCATCAGTCTGAAAAATATGTTCCCTTAAAGGAAGTTGCCACCCGGCAGGAGATCTCGGAAAAGTATCTGGAGAACATCCTCAAGGTACTGGTGCAGAACGGCTTTCTGGAGGGGCTGCGCGGCAAGGGCGGCGGCTACCGGCTGACCCGCAGCCCGGATCAGTACACCGT
>OLRK01001380.1_pt1 | contig 20594 bp, 15 predicted proteins | sample 1672911 | NCBI WGS metagenome assembly OLRK01 (sample SAMEA3136736, study PRJEB25190) | human gut metagenome | biome: human gut; feature: human-associated habitat; material: faeces | place: Austria | collected 2013 | reverse complement strand
CATATAAGATTTCCGCCTGTATGGCCGCTTTGCACATGGACCTTTGTTTCAACCAACTGCATTTTGCCTGGGATTTCACTATGATGCCAAGTATATCCTTTGATATAAGGCTCACCATTCATAATTTGTTCCAATTGTTGTTCAGTAAACTTAGATTTCAGTTCCGGATGTGTTTCAAGATAATCCCTCAGCTGTTCTGTACAATACTTGAAAATTTCTTTATCTCCGCTTTCCCACATTTCAGCGGAAATTTTACACTCAAAGACAGGATTAAATTCAGGAGCAACAACAGTAATTTGAATACCATCAATCTCTATCGTTTTTTCAACATACTTAACACCTGTAATTTCATGATGCTTACCTGCTAATTCTTCATTACGACATTTTAAACGATAATTGCCTTCCGCATCAACACGAATATTTTCAATGGCAGTCTCAGAAAGCCTTGTATTTTCTCTGAGGTACTCCTTTTCTTTCTCAGTAAGCTCTCTTAATTCTTTATCTTCTTTAATGTCTGTTTGAGTCTTTTCAATATTACTTTGCTTTATAGCCTCGATGGATTGTGTCTTAATCAACTCCATGTCAGGCTGGAGAATTTTTGTTCCTTCATTAAATCTCTCCAGTGAAATTTCTGATGTCTCAGGAATCTCTGCAATTTCTCCCCAATTATCCAAAATTTCCTTATTTTCATGAATATGGCCTTCCTGTAATTCCATTTTATCAAGTGAAAATTTCTCCATTGGATTATTTATCATTCTGCCTAATTCAGAGACCATTAAGACACCCCCTCTCTGACTAAAGCCTCAATCTCTGATAAAAGAGAATCCTCCTGTACCATAAAATACTGCTGAATACTTTTATGTATGTTAACTTTATTGTCATAATTCAATTTAATTAGCTCGGAAATAATGAATATACACCGATTTTTTGGTTCCTGCATATATCCTTTTTTAATATCATCGCGGACGCTTGGTATTTTATCTGTATTTTCTTTAGTCAGAAGACTGAGCAGTTTTTTATAAAAATCATTACTCAACAAATTGTTAAACTTATAAACGCCATTCACAAGAAGCTGCATGACACCATCTGTCAAAATAATACCGAACAAATCTTCCTTCCTGTTACAAAATACCAAATTTACTTCTTTTATGATAAGTTCTTTCTTCAACGCCTGCTTACACCGAGCAATCGTATCAACTACCAATTCTGGTGACTGAGCTAATAAAGAATTCCATAGCTTCAAACTAAGACTTTCAATAATATTTGTCGTATTTTCCTTGATAAGACTAAGATTAATTTCTTCAAACATCTTACCTTCCCGCTTTGTAAGTATATCACCATCAAGGACAAAATTATCACTTACCGGATTTACTTTCACTAAAACCGGAAGACTCATTCCCTCCTTATGACACAAAGCATAACCTGTTTTCAGACTTCCGACATATACCGAATCCTCCGCCTTTATACCAATCGTATTTGCAACTAATTCTTGATCATCAGCAGATACTACACGCTGAATAATTTTATTTGAAGAATTCTTAATAACATCCGGCGCCAATTTACTTGGAATCTGTTCGGCAATAATAACTCCCTGACCATAAGACCGCATCTCGGCAATCATATTCGTAAAGTGTTCAACAGCTTTTCCTTTCGGATTACCCATATTTTCAGAAGACTTTTCAGTATCTACATTTTTTAAAAGTCTATGTGCTTCTTCAATCACAAGAAGATGCTGCAAACCGAGTTTTTCAGTCGGATGTTCATCCTTAAATACTTGGCGATATTCATTAATAAACACAACTAACAAACCAACACAAAATGCCTTATCTGAATCATCAGCAAGTCCTTCCAGTTCAAAAACCACATTTTCCTGCATAAGCCGGTTAATATCAATCGGCTCGTGAGTATTCAACATAAATCCCTTGCTGCCTACACATAAACTATCCAACCGTGCAAGCATAGCTGTTTTAACATTGCCGCCAACTTCACCATCATACTGCAGCTCAACATCAATATACCGTTTAACCTCATCTTTTAAATCCTGCATTGTAGGGAACAAATACTTATGAGCCTTCAAATCATATTGTTTTTTCAAATATTCAGAATCAAAAGCATTGATGGCATTTTGGGAATTAATCAAATAAGGATGATAACCTAAAGTCAAATTCCACCCTTTTTTGCGATAAATATTATGCAGGCACTTTTCTAAAATATATGGCATTGGACCATAGAAAGAAAAAGATGCATTAAATAAATCTTTCAAAAAATCAATATGTGTCTGTAGATTAATACCACATTGGATATAAAATGGATTAAACTGCAAACAATTCAGCTCCGGCTTTCCTAAAGTATAGACATTTAAAGGTCGGTCTCCAATATCAATATTTCTATATTCCTTTTTTGCTGATTCAATGACCATAAAAGGCTTTTTACATGAAGTCAGAATACTTTTTACCGTAGTTGTTTTACCACTTCCCGTAATCCCACATATAAAAGTATGCTTATTAAGGTCTGCTTCACTCAAAGCAAATTTCATATTTTCCAAAGGTCTGTAACCATCAGCAACATTACCGATAACAACCCCTTCTGAAAATGTACCAATCATAGGATAAATTTTTCCCTGTCGCAATTCAAAATCAGGCACAGCTTCAGACGGAGGCGTGCAAACCATACCTAATTCAGCCGAAGTAACCGGTACAAGTAAAGTATTTTCTTTATCCATAGAAGGAAGCAAAATCTGCTCTTTTGCCTTTAATGCATATGAAAAATTCTTCAACGGCAAAATATCATCTACAGGTTTAGCCAGTTCCCCACATAAGCAAGCCTGAATAATATTGGCAGTAACAGCCTTGCTTGCGGAATACGCAATTGCCATCCCCCACATACCTGTGTTTTGTCCTTGTTTCAGTCGTTCTATAGCTTTATCACAATACTCCATGAGTTCAAGCGCAAGACCATTTTGAACATCATGAGAAATTGTATGACTTGTCCCTTCAGTGTCTGCCTTCGCATCAGATTTACTCCAAGAATGAGAATAACCAACATTTCCGCCAACCCCAACCGGTCCTACCGCACCACCAACCATAATTCCCGCATTCACCGAATCAGATTTAGTGTCCGTGTGCGTATCCGTGTGTGATTTACTCGTTTGTTCCGCTATATTTTTCTTACTGATTTCAAAGCACTTATCCCGGATATTTACGATTTCACCATAAGTATTCATAACCTGTGTTAAATTATACGGCTTTGCAATGCAAAGCACTGTATAATCCTGGCCATTCAAACTTCGCATCAAAGTCGAAATATCAAACTTTTGCTTCTCATCATTAATCTTTAAAACAGGAACAGCAGAAACAATACCTCCCCTTTGAGCAGAGTCATCACGAGAAGCAAAACCAGGAACAAACGAAACTAACTCAATACCTGTCAACACCCCTTTGATAAAGGATTCTACAATCTCTTGAGCTTCTTTACTCTTTACACCTAAAACAAGATTTGTCTGACCTTTATAACTTACAATGCCATAAGCAACAGGTACACCAAGAGAATGAATTGCAGTAAACAGTTTTTCCATTTTCTCGTTTAAGTAAAGTGCCAAATCATCTACCTGCTCGGTCGTACAACTATTCAGCTTAAAAAATCTCATACTTTCAATAAATTGAACAGAATTTACATCTAAATAATCCCTAATACAATTTTCACTTATATCCAAATAAGGAGAAATATTCTGACGTAGCAGCCTTGACTGCATACCCAATTCAGTAGTATCATTTTCATCCCCACTTTGGACTTGCAGTGCTTTATCTTTATCTATACTCATAATAAACCACCTTATAAATTAGTTTTGAGTTCATCAACCTTTTCGTTATAAAACTCAACAACTACATCAACCCAATTAAGCAGTTCGTCTTCTAAGTTTCCCATAAAACTTTCAACAGCTTTACGAAAATTAGCCCTATTCTTTTCGGGCACAATTTTTGCATAAGTCATACCACCGCCGGCAATGCCGGTTAAAACAGCACCGGCAATGATAACGACCATCGGTATACTTACTATACCTGACAAAGCACCTAACAGAATACCTCCAACAGCTGCAGATCCAACAGCCGCACCGGCAGCCGCATAAACACGATTAATTTCATTGAAATCAATTCCTGTACTATATGTCTTCAAATCCTGAATATCAAACTGGTACGCATCACTGATTTTCTTCCGCATATTTAATTCGTAAAATTTATTAGCATTGGCAGGATCCTGAAAAACTGCTTCATTCAAAGTTTTTTGAGACAGTTCACCATATAAATCGACCATATAACCTTGAGATGCCGCAGCAATCTTACCGGAAACATACTCCATAATGTTCTGAGTAGCAATCTTTGACGATGGAGAAGTATTTACAATATCGAAAACTTCCTCTTTCATTTCACCAAACAAATCCTTAATATAAAGCTTGACTTTTTCAGACATAATTTTCTATACCTCCTTTTAATCCTTTGATATGTTCACTCATAGGCCGAAGTTGATTCAATAACGCCTCTAACCCTCTGATAGTGGATTGAATTTCTTCTGCTGTCTGCTTTGCCTGAATAATAGCATTCAACTCATCACGCTTGATTTTTGCATTACGGGCTAATTCCTCGCTATATGCAGTCGTTGTCTTCGTCACAAATTGTCTCAAATCATCAACAGCCTGATTCTTAATACTATCAATCCTTTTCTTAATACTGTCCCTTACCAAACCATAATATTTTTTCTGAGAAAAACGACTTGCCGTTTCCGTCCTCTTAAAAGTAAGTCCTGTAGTGTAAGAGTAAGTCTCTTGAGCCTTACTGCTATTTCTCATATCATTCTTAATTTTTTCAAAAGACTCTTTCGTAAGATCCGGCTTTAACGTAGAGTATTTGAGCACACTCTTATCGCTGAGGGCGACCAAAGCCATATCGCACTCAGCTACTATGTTTTTTTGGAGTTCATCCTCAAATTGAGTAAATATATCAATTTTGCGAAAAGAAATCTTTTCCAGTTCATCCAGGCTTCCTGAATTTTCCGGATTAATCCCCGCAATCTCAGCCTTGTACTCATTAATTACAGCTTTTGCCTTTCTATCAATTAAACCGCCGGTTTGAGAATACTTCATTGCAACTTCATCCACAGTACGATTGATTTTTTGAGTCATTTCCTCAAGTTCACGTTTGATACGATTCATTTTATTTCCAAGCTCAATCGGATCTTCGGCCTTTTCCTTATAGAATCCAATGCTCTCATCCAGTCCGTCTATAACTTTTTCAGTGACGCTTAACATACGTCCGAGAAATTCACTGAGCATAATATATTGAGCCTTATGTGCAAATAGGTTAAGCGCTTCATCCATAACGGCAAAATTGGAAAGTTCCTTAAGAATTTTTAAAAATTCTTCTCTATCCCCCATAGCATCAAACCATGCTGCCTTAATAAAAGCATCCAGTTTTTTTTCTTTAGCCATTTCCATAATATATGCCTGTAATTCTTCTGAAGTAAGCATCTGCGCTTTGTTATAAAACATCTCAACCTTACTGTCAATAAGAATAATCTGTTTAGGATTGATTGTCGGACATTGACGTATTGCTTCCTCCTGCAGACGGATAATATTTTCCTCAGTTAAATCTGCTCTGCGAGTCAAAATCCAAAACATTGCATTTCTATTTCGATCTGCACTTTTTGACTTAAGAAATCTTCTAAAAGAAGTTGCCTCCAAAGCCTGCCCCGTAAGAGGTTTAAGAAACATCACAGCATTCGCTTCCTCAATGTATTTATTTGTAATATCACCTACGCGACCATCTGCATTAACACCCGGAGTATCAACAATTTCAATTCCTTTTAAATCAGTATCAGCGAAAGGATATTCAATCTCTATTTTCTTGACAATATCTCTCCAAACAGGCTGTTTTTCTCTGATATATTGCCGTACTTTAGCTTCATATTCCTTTCTAGGCAAACCATAAATATTTTCACTCTCAATTCCTTTGAGTAAATCAATAATCTCTGCTTCTAATACTTTCTTTCCCTTTTTATGCATCAAAATCTCAATATTTATTGTTGATACCGGGATATCACGATAATTATCATCCAGTGCTGCATTAGCAATAAGGAACTCTTTAATCTGCTGCTCATCCTCAAATACCTGAATTCTATCATCAGCATATGTTGCACGCAGAATAAACTTATTCCCATAACGTATTTCAACAATAGACGAAGTACACTGCTTTACATCCATTGGAAGAATTTCCTCACCTAAATAGGCATTAATAAACGTGGATTTGCCACTTTTAGCTTCGCCAACAATCATCAAAAGAAATTTATCCTGTTTGATATTTTCAGCCTGTTTCTTCAGCGATTCAAGTGAAGCATCGTAAGATGTTTCCTTACCATTTTTTACTGTCTCAATAATAGGCAAAAAAGATGCATATGCATTTAATACATCCTCTTTTACTTTTTTATAATTTGTAATCATATATTTTATCCTTTCCAGTTGTCCCTAAACAACTATTGTATTTATTCTTCATACATCAAATTCATTGAAGCAATTTCCATTTTTATTTCCGCGACAAAATCTGCCGGTGCAACGACTTTAACCCATATTCCTTGACTCAACAGCCACATCTTAATACCATCGCCATAAACCTCTGCTTCAATAAGATATTTATTTTTTCCTAGACATTCAATAATCTTTGCTGTCGGAATCTTATCCAAAGCTGCCTGCACCGATGGACCACTAAATTCAAAACGAATTGTGCGAAGCTTACCAGGCCACATAAAAAGGCTTCTTTTTCTAAGCAATCCCTCATCAAAATCCAAAACCTCAAACTTTTTACGATGAATCGTAATCTGTTTAATTCGGTCAACACGAAAGTAATAGGGCTTCTCGGTCTTTCCATCAGTCAGAAACGCTATAAGATAAAAATAATAATCTGCAAACATAATCGATACAGGACACAATCTATGAATAACCCACTTTCGATCAGTTCTATAGTATTCAATACTGATTTCCTTATGGTCAGTGATACAGTTCACAATTTTCCAAAGATTATCCTGTACACTTTTGCAATCATGCCTGATTTCGGGATAGTGGTATAATTCCTTACGAATAAGATTATTCATTTTAAGACGTTCCTCCGGTGTCGTAAACTTTTTAAGTTTATCAATCAAAATGACAAGTTCCATCTTGGAAAATGCCCTTGCCCCAATGATCACTTCAACCAAAGAAAATAATTCTTTATTCGTCAAAAATTCATCAATATAAAGATGATAACATTTATCGCTATACGAATACCTTAATTCAGTATTACCAACAAGCTCTCTGTGGTCAGCTAAAAAGACTTTTAAATCATTAATAGACCTGCTAATACTTTTGGTGGAAACCTTATATTCACCAGCCAATTTTTTTACTGAAATATCTTCACCTCGAATCCCACGAAAAAGTAATTCTAAAACACGCTCTTGCTTCAAATTCTATACACCTCCTTAAAGTCTGACTTCATTATACAGATAGAGCAAGACAGCCTATTGTCCGAGTAAAAATATTCTTAGTTTTTTATATCATATCATTTTTCACCATTATTTTCATTATATTTTCATTTTTTTTTCAAAATCACATTTTTTTTACAGTATTCAAAAATATTAAATCAATTTTTCGTTAAACAAATATAAAAATCTTCTATTTTAATTATAAACGCAAAAAAGACAGGCATATTTTTTATATTCGCCTGTCTTTTCAAAATTTTAAATACATTTTTTATTAAATAATCAAGACCACTATGATTTATACTAATTAAGCCGCGCCCCTCTTTTTATTTTAAATTTTCCGGATTTAAGCACTTTAATTCGTCTAAAACAAAAAGTCCGTCTTTTCTTATAAGCACATCATCAAAATAGATTTCTCCGCCGCCGTATTCCGGTCTCTGAATACATACCAAATCCCAGTGAATTGCAGAAACATTGCCGTTCGGCGCTTCATCATAGCAATTACCCGGTGTAAAATGGAAAGAACCTGCAATCTTTTCATCAAAAAGTGTATCCTTCATCGGATTTAAGACATACGGATTGACACCAATGGCAAATTCTCCGACATATCTCGCGCCCTCATCTGTATCCATCACCTGATTGAGGCGTTCTGTATTATTTGCCGTCGCTTTCACAATTTTTCCATCCTTAAATTCAAAACAGATATTTTCAAAAGTAAAGCCCTGAAAAACAGCCGGTGTATTGTATGAAAGCGTTCCGTTAATTGAATTTCTCACCGGTGCCGTGTAAACTTCGCCGTCAGGGATATTGCAGTCGCCTGCACAAGGAATTGCCGGAATATCCTTAATAGAGAACGTCAGATCTGTGCCCGGTCCGACAAGACGCACCTTGTCTGTGCGGTTCATCAGCTCAACAAGCGGCTTCATCGCCTCGCCCATTTTTGTATAATCAAGGTTGCACACATCAAAGTAAAAATCTTCAAAAGCTTCAAGACTCTGATTATTGAGCTGAGCCATCGCATTGTTCGGATATCTTAACACACACCAGCGTGTCTTCGGCACTCGGATTTCATGATGTACCGGCGTCATATAAATACGTTCGTACAATGCAAGATTTTCTGCCGGAACATCGGACTGCTCGGACACATTGTCCGTACCTCTGATGGCAATATAGCAATCCATCTGACGCATCAGCGCCGCATCGTTTTCCGCCATTATTTTAAGCTGTTCCTCTGTACAGTTTAAAAGCATCTCCCGCTGCATTCTCGGATCTGTATACACCGGAAACGGCACCGTACCGGCCTTATAAGCCTCTTTAACGAGCTGGCGGCCCAAATCCTGTGTTGAAGGTCCTGTATAATGAATATACACCTTATCGCCTTTTTTAGCTTTGACAGACTTATTAATCAGATTATAAGCCAATACTTTAATTCTTTCATCCATGAAAAATCTCTCCTTATTCCTTATTTTCACACAGAAGCCTCTCTAACGTCGGCTCCGCGTGAATTAAATTTTTGCATTGTTTATATTCTTCACTCAAACGGCACTTTGTTATACCATTTTTAAGAATTGCCCTTATTAAAATATTCTTAGGTGTATGTTCCATATCTATAAATTCTAAAATCTGCGTCCGATAGCCGACAGATTCCAAAAGCATTGCCCGCATACTGTCTGTGGCAAGCGCCGCAAAGCGCTCTTTAATCAGCCCATACTTAAACATTCCTGAAAGTGCCTCCGAATGAATCTGGCCATTCAGCTCATGCTGGCAGCACGGCACTGATAAAATGACCTTTGCCTGCCAGAGCACTGCTTTATAAAGGGCATAATCCGTCGCTGTATCACAGGCATGAAGCGTCACAACCATATCAACCTTATCGACGCCCTCAAAATGCGCGATATCGCCGCACAGAAAATTAAGCTTGTCAAAACCATATTTTTCTTTTAGACGGTTACAGTGGCTGATGACATCTTCTTTTAAATCCAAACCAATAATACGGATATCATAGCCTTTTAAAATCTTCAGATAATAGTACATCGCAAATGTCAGATAAGATTTTCCGCAGCCAAAATCAATGATCGTCAGCTCTCTGTCCTTATCAAGCTCAGGAAGAATATCTTCAACAAACTCAAGATACCTGTTCATCTGCTTAAACTTATCATATTTCTTCTTAACAATCGTACCGTCCTCATGCATCACGCCAAGATCAATTAAAAACGGCACCGGCACGCCTTCCTTTAAAACATACGTCTTCGTCCGGTTATGCTCCAAATTCGGCTGGCAGGCACCGCAGGCAGCCGTGTTCTTTCGTTTGATAGTCACCTGCCCTTTTTTACTTATAAGCGCACTTGCCTGCTCTGTCTTCGTGCGAATCTGCACCTGCTTAAAATTATCAAAAACATCAGCCGCAAGCGTTTCTAAAAGCGCCTCCCTTTCAAAATTTTCGTGAAGCACCTTATTGCCTACATACTTCGTCATCTGAAAAACAAGACACCCTTTAATGAGCACCGGACGCAGTTTTATCTTCTTTACCTCTGTGCCCCGCGCGCCGCTGATCACCATATCAATCAAATCAACTGTCAGTGTCTCGGAAAATAACTTTATTAAATCATTCAACGCACTCATTACTTTCATCACCGTTACTCTCTATTTAATGTCAATTCCTACTTTTACTATTCTGCTTCATTCCAAATTATAACATACGTGTTTTGCCTCATCAAGGTCACCTGATATAAAGAAAAATATAAATTTTGTATCAAATTTTATCTATTGATCATTTAAAATACGGTATTCAATTTGTTCCCCTCTTTATATTGATTCTTCATCCAATCTGTCATAAAATATAGAGGAAATTCTATTGCGTATACACAATTCATGGCAGTGTACGCGAGCAATGTAAAGGAGAACTTTCAATGGAGATTAAGAAAACCTATGAATCAATTGAAAATCATATTCATTTAGTTGAAGAAAAGTTTGGCAAGGGAAGCAAGCTTGCCGAAATGTTTAAAAACTGTATTTCAAATACATTACAGACAACGATTAAAATTTTAGATGACGGCTCTGTTTTTGTCATTACAGGCGATATTCCTGCCATGTGGCTCAGAGATTCCGCCTGCCAGCTCCGTCCGTTTATTTTATTTGCAAAAGAAGACAAGGCCATTGAGGAATTAATTTGCGGACTGATTAAAAAACAGATGGACTGTATCCGTATTGATCCGTATGCCAACGCTTTCAACGAAAGTGCCAACGGCAAATGCTGGTGCCACGATAAGACAGCGATGAAGCCGGAATTGTGGGAAAGAAAATACGAAATTGATTCCTTATGCTTCCCGTTCCAGTTATCTTCCCTTCTTTGGAAGAATACCGGATGCACAAGTCATTTTGATGAAAAGTGGCTGGAAACGGCAAAGCTTGTCTATGACACCTTCAGAACAGAGCAGGATCACGAAAATAAATCATCCTACACCTTTGAGCGTGAAAATACCATTTTTACCGACACACTTTCAAGAGACGGCAAAGGCGCTTTCGTAAAGAGCAATATCGGTCTTATTTGGTCAGGCTTTCGTCCGAGCGATGACGCCTGCGTTTATGGCTACCTTATTCCATCGAATATGCTTGCCGCTGTGATTTTAGAAAATATTTCTGAAATTGCAAAAGAAATTTATCACGACGATGAATTTTCACAGAAAGCGAAAGCTTTCGCCGAAGAAGTTCGCGCGGCCATCGACAAATATGCGATGATTCCGGCACTCGAAAAACCAGCCTACGCTTATGAGGTTGATGGCTTTGGCCAGTACAATATTATGGATGACGCCAACCTTCCAAGCCTTTTATCCATGCCTTATATCGGCTACTGCGACTGTGATGACGAGCGCTATTTAAACACAAGATCAATGATTTTAAGCGAAGCCAATCCATTCTATTATTCGGGAAAATGCGCCAAGGGCATCGGCAGCCCACATACACCGCCGCGTTACATATGGCACATTGCGCTTTCAATGCAGGCATTAACTTCCGCCTCCGATGAAGAAAGAGCGGCACTCTTAAAAACACTTGAAACAACCGACGGCGGCACAGGCTTCATGCACGAGGGCTTCCATGTAGATAATCCTAAAGAATTTACAAGACCGTGGTTTTCATGGGCAAACTCTGTATTTTGTGAATTTATACTCGACTACTGCGGATGTAAGCTGAAGCTGTAAGAAAATCTATATTCACTCCACATTTAAAAGAGGAGCCGGATTCTTCCGACTCCTCCTAATATGTGTATGAAAACACATACGCCCACTATAATCTCTTTATCCCATCCATCATTCGTTTTAATGCTTCTTCCACATATTTTCTCGGACAGGCCATATTGATTCTGACAAAGCCCCGGCCTCTCTCACCGTAATCAAGACCGCTGTTTAAGAAAAGTCCGCACGTATTTAGAAAAAAGTCCATCAGTGCTTCCTGGGAAAGTCCAAGCGCCCGGCAGTCAATCCACACAAGATAGGTGCCGTCCGGCTTTGATGTTTTAAGCTGCGGTATGTTCTTGTGAATGCCGTCCACAAAGAAATCAATATTGTCCTCAATATAAGCAACTGCCTCCTTGAGCCATTCTTCCGAATCCCGATAAGCGCCGACAACAAGTGCTTCCTCAAAGGAATTACCGCCTGTCATATGAATCGCCTTTAACGGACTTATAAACTTCTCCCTAAGTGCCTCATTGGCAATAATAATATGAGCTGCCTGCATTCCGGCAAGGTTAAATGCCTTTGACGGCGATGTGCAAGTGATGCAGCGCTGCTCTATTTCTTTTGAAAGACCGGCAATAAATGTATGCTTATGTCCGCCGTAAGTTAAATCAGCATGGATATCATCAGAAATAATATAAAGCTTATGCTTTAAACATATATCTGCAAGTGACTTAAGTTCTTCCTCTGTCCATACACGTCCGCCCGGATTGTGAGGATTACAAAGCATGACCGCTTTTGTTTTAGGCGTTATAGAAGCTTCCATTGTCTTAAAATCCATCATATAGCGTCCGTTGGTCTCAATCATCGGACATTCCTTCACAATTCTTCCGTTATCTGTCACAGCGCGGTAAAAAGGACCGTAAACCGGCGTATTTAAAATAATTTCATCTCCCGGCTCAGATACTGTCTGAACACCGATAGAAAGACCTGCCACAACATTCGGCAAATAACAAATCCAGTCGCGTTCAATGCGATAGCCATGTCTTTTTAAAAACCAGTCAATGATAGCCGACTTGTAATCCGGCGAATTAAATCTATATCCAAAGACCTTGTGATTCATCACCTTTTCCATTGCCAAAACAATTCCCGGCGCCGCTTCAAAATCCATATCGGCAACCCACATCGGCAGAACATCTTCCCGGTCTTCAAGCGCTTTTATATCCCACTTAATACAATTTGTTCCCCGGCGGTTTACAATTTTATTAAAATCAGTCATCTTTTGTACCTCAAATATGTACGTTTTTTATTTATGCATTCAGATAAGGATCAAATTTCGTATGAAAACGTTTCTCAAAAGCTTCAATAAGCTCATCTCTGAATTTCGGATGTGCAATATCAATTAACGCTGTCGCACGCTGCTTTAATGTAAGCCCTGTCATTCTTGCAATACCATACTCTGTAATAATATAGTCCACATCTGTACGCAGTGTTGTGACAACAGAACCTTCAGAAAGTACAGGCACAATTTTTGAAATTTTTCCATCGGCCGTTGTTGACGGCATTGCAATAATAGATTTGCCGCCGACACTGTTAATCGCACCTTTAACAAAGTTTACCTGACCGCCGATACCGCTGATCTGCATATCACCGACAGATTCAGAGTCAACCTGTCCCATAAGGTCTACCTGAACACAGGAGTTAATCGAAATCATATTGTTATTCTGCATAATGTTGTACGGATTATTAACAACATCTACCGGATACATTTCAAAATCAGGATTGTGGTCAACGAAGTCATACAGCTTCTTTGTACCCATCAGAAAAGTCGCAATTGATTTACCCGGATTATATGTCTTTTTACTATTATTAATAACGCCTTCCTCAATCAAATCAACGATACCGTCAGATAAAAGTTCTGAATGAAGACCTAAATCTCTCTTATCATGAAGGAACGTCAGCACCGCATCCGGTATTGCACCGATACCAAGCTGAAGTGTTGCACCATCCTCGATCAATGAAGCGCAGTAGCTTGCAATCTTTTTCTCTGTATCGCCGATTGGACGTGGTTTTAATACCGGAAGCGGCATTGATTTTTCAACAAAGAAATCAATATCACTGACCGGAACACGGCTGTCGCCATAAGTATACGGCATTTGATCATTTACCTGTGCAATAACAATTTTAGCTCTGGCCACAGCTTCTTTTGTGTAGTCTACAGAAACACCGAGACTGCAATTGCCGTACTTATCCGGCGGTGTCACCTGAACAAGGGCAACATCTATATCCATAAACATTCTAAATAAACGCGGAACTCTTGAAAAACAAACCGGTGTAAAATCGGCACGTCCCTCATAAACAGCCTTTCTTGTACCGCTGCCGACAAAAAGCGCATTATGGATAAAATGGCTTTCCATCCCCGGCTCTGTATAACGACACTTGCCCATCGGTACCATGTGAACAATTTCCACATCATGAAAACGCTCGCAGTTATCCACCATTGTGTCAACTAAATACTGAGGTTCTCCACAGGCATGTCCCAAAACAACGCGATTACCCGACTTTATTTTTGAAATTGCTTCTTCTGCTGAAACAAGACGGCTTTCATAAATTTCTTTCCAGTTCAAAATGTCCACTCCTTTTCGTTATGCATTGGAATATTTCCAAGTTTATCTGTTATTTCGATTCCACGATTTATTATAGCACCAAGATATTGCCTCGTAAAGTCAATTTTGACAAAGATTTAACGATTTTTTTCGTCTTTATGCGCGTCGGCTGCCTATGCAGCCTTTTCCCGCACATAAAATTCATAGAAACACCAGCTGACTTTAATTTTTAAATCAGCTTCACATACCAATAGCCAAAATTACTCGCCGGCATTTCGTCACTTTTTTCACGAATATTTTTAAAGCAGTTAAAACCGAACCTCCTTGCCATAAAGCTGTCCTTCGCCTCACCCATTCCCGGCACTCCGAGAATATAACTGCCGTCAATCCGTTTTGCAAGAATCAGATGCCTGTATGAATAATAGCTCTGAAGCAGAAAGCTGTTTCCTGCATAAAACCAATATTTCATCGGCAGCATACCGATATCCTGTATTTCAATACGGATACACTTCTCCATCTCGCTATCCTCAAAAGGATACATTTTAATACCGCCGTCCAAAATTCTGTCCAGACGCTTTTGAATTGTTTTTATCTTATTTTTTTCACTGCTGTCCCCATCTATATTTCCGACAAGCAGCGGTTCCCGGAAAAATTCTGCTGCCTCCGCTGTATTTTCCATTGAAAGTGCAATGCTTTCGGCCATCATCTCTTTCATACCGTCGTCTTTTGTATCGGCCTTTTGCAGCCCGGCTTCAGGCATTTCCTCCGCCGGGACAAATTTTAGCGCCGGTGCTTCTGTTTTTATTTCTTCAAAGATTTCCGTAGTTTTTTCTGCATCATCTGTCTCTGCTGCCGCGCGGACATTATCATCCTTTTCACTGTCTTTTACCACCGCGCGGACATTATCATCCTTTTCACTGTCTTTTACCGCCGCGCGGACATTATCATCCTTTTCGCTGTCTTTGACTGCCGCGCGGATATGCACAATTTTTTCTCCGTCTTTGACTGCACCGGCAAACAGCTCAGCGTCTAAAGGCTCATCATCCCAGCATGTTCCATATTTTCTCCCGCTTTCTCCGAGAATAATAATTCCGGCAATCTCATTGAGTGAAATGCCGGAATTGTTAATATTATCTTTAGTTATTTTACAAAGAAATTCGCCGCCGCCAGCGCTGCCTTCCACATAGCCAAGGCATATGCCGTTTAAACCGCCGTCTATTCTCTGAAACATATAAATGCCATATTTTGTGCCGCTGCCATAAAGCTCCTTCATATTGACATAGACAGAACTTATATTGTCTCTTGTTTCTACGCGGACAAAACCATTATTAATTGTTTTGTTATTATTTTCATAGGCATACAGATAAGATACAAAACGATTATATTCAGCCATGACACTACCCCCTTTTTATTTCATCTTATGAGAGGGCATGACCCAATATGACTGATTTTTAAAAACCGTATTTTTCTTTAATTTCCTCTGTATAGATGCCGAGGCTTTCAAAAATAACAAGCGGAGGTTCGACCTGAAGACGGGCTTTGCCGCCGCGCACAGCTTCAATCAGCACCATCGTCGGCTCCCGGTCAATAAATGAATGAACAAAACGCATTCTTTTAGGTTCCAGCTTAAACGCCGACAGCGCCCTGAAAATTTCCGCAAGACGGAACGGACGGTGAACCATATACAAACGTCCGCCCGGTTCCAATAAAAGCGATGCCTCCCGGACAACATCTGTCAGCGTACACAGTACTTCATGGCGGGCAATAGCTTTCGGCGCCTGTGGATTTTTTATTCCATGCAAATCTGTCATATACGGCGGATTTGTCGTCACGACCTGAAAAGAAGCCTTCGGAAATATTGACGATGCTGTTTTGATATCGCCTTCCACAATATCTATCTTATCTTCAAGGTGATTTAAAACGATACTCCTGCGCGCCATATCCACACTTTCAGACTGTATCTCAAGTCCTGTCAGATGGGAAGCCTCCGTTTTAGCCTCAAGAAGTATCGGAATAATGCCTGTACCTGTTCCTAAATCAAGCACCTTCTCCTCAGGCTTTACAGATGCAAAGCCTGAAAGAAGCACAGCGTCCATCCCAAAACAGAATTTTTCGGGATTCTGGATAATAAAATAGCTGTTGCGCTCCAGATCATCCAGCCGCTCGCCCTCTTTAAGAAAACTTTTCATTTGTTCTATATCAGAATACTGTTTCATGATCTTTTTCCAATTTAGCCAGCTCTTTAAATTCTTCCGGTGACAAATTTAAACGTTCTTTTCGTCTTTTTGGTCTGAATTTAAGCTGATCTACCTTATACTCTCTAATTTCTTTTTCATCTTTTTCAAGTGTAACAATTACTTTGACAATCTGTCTGAGCACATTGACCGAAGAAACCTCACCCTTAAAACCATCATCCGTCGTCACATAATCGCCGACATTCGGAAGCTTACTATTAAGATACTCATATGTTTCTTCTTCATTTTTAAGACAACACATCAGTCTTCCGCACACACCGGAAATTTTTGTCGGATTTAAAGAAAGATTCTGCTCCTTCGCCATTTTAATCGAAACAGGGACAAATTCCGATAAATATGTGTGACAGCAAAGACCGCGCCCACATATACCGATTCCACCGAGAAGCTTTGTCTCATCCCTCACACCAATCTGACGAAGTTCTATTCTCGTCTTAAAAACAGAAGCCAAATCCTTCACAAGCTCTCTAAAGTCAATACGGCCGTCCGCTGTAAAGTAAAAAAGTACCTTATTATTATCAAATGTATATTCAACATCAATAAGTTTCATCTCAAGCTCATGCTTTGCAATCTTTTCGAGACAAATTTTAAAGGCTTCCTTTTCCTTTTCTTTATTTTTAAGCTCAATCTCGTCATCCTCCGGCGTTGCGACACGAATCACCGGTTTTAACGGCGAAACAACCTTGTCATCCTCCACGGCTCTTTTACCAATCATAACAAAACCATACTCGATACCGCGTGCCGTCTCCACAATGACATGCTGCCCGGCTTCAATATCATACTCTGCCGGATCAAAATAATAAATTTTTCCGGCCTTTCTAAAACGAACTCCTATAACATTAACCACTCTAATTCTCCTTTATTGTCAATAACATCATCTCTAATGACAAATCAAAATTTACATTTGCCTTAAGACGTACTTTCGCTTTTTCCATCGACTGAATAATATTATCAATGCCGTCAAAGGACGTCTTTTTTGCCCTTTTGCTTAAAGCACCGTATTCCTGCTGATAAATAAGCAGGTTCGGATCATTTGTAATTTTCAACATCATAATATCTCTGTACCAGATCATCATCATATCGATTACATCGTAAATATCGACTTTATATTCAGAAAGATTTTTAATCTCATTCATAATATCATGAATTTCCATGCCGTCAATATTTTTAAGAAGATGAAGTACCTCCTCCTGCATTGCATTAAAATCAGAGGATGTTGCCATACGGATTGCCTTGCCTACATTTCCCTGTGAAAATGCTGCACAAATCTTTGCCTGATAATCCGGCACCTCATATTTTTCCATCAGATAATCTCTGATTTTTTCAAATTCCACCGGACGCAGATTCAATGTGACGCACCTTGAACGTATCGTCGGTAAAACAGCATCAATATTGCTCGTCAAAAGCATGATAATGCCGTATGCCGGCGGTTCCTCAATCGTCTTTAAAAGTGCATTCTGCGCCTGGGGCGTCATCTTCTCCGCCTCATCTACGATATAAATTTTATACTTTCCGCTGTAAGGCTTAATCTCGATATCATTATTTAACTGGACACGTATATCCTCAACACCGATACTTGACGGCTTTTCATGCGTCACCCATTTAATATCAGGATGATTGCCCGTATCTGACTGATGGCAGGAGCGGCACATATCACAGCAATCGCCGTAACCTGCCTCACATTCAAGCGCTTTTGCAAAAGCTCTTGCCAGCATCTTTTTACCTGCGCCATGCTCCCCGTTAAATATGTACGCATGGGAAACCTTATTATTTTTCATTGAGCTGCTTAAATGAGCAATGAGCTGCTCATGCCCTATAATTGCTTTAAATCCGGCCATTTTCGGTGTCTCCTTTCTTAGATATGAAGCATACGGCAAATATCTTTTTTCACTTCTGCAATACATACTTCAAGCGAACTGTTGTCATATGCTTTTTCTATTCCCGCGCACCGGAGCTTTTCTTCTGAAAAATCTTCACAGTCCGCAAGAAATCTACGGCAAAGCTCTGCATATTTTGGCGGCTGCTGCTGCATTTCCCGCGCAACAGCCCGCATCAGCCTCTGCCCGTCATCAACATTTATATAAATCGGCACAACGCTTTCCTTTCCGAAATAGTTCAGAAACTGCGTGTAAGCTTCAAGCGTTCCGATCACAATAAAATTACCTTTTGAAAAATCAATCTGCCCGTCATCGGCTGTAAAATACCGCCAGAGTCCATGGATTGTCTCATATGTACGGGCCTCAATGATTTTTTCTTCTGCGGCCATCCGGCCGTAAATTTCTTCTGTCACAAAATAATAATTTTCACCCTCTGCCTCTCCGGCACGGATCGGTCGGGTTGTATAAGGAACAACTGTATGAAGTCCTAATGTATCATCTTCAACCAATGCTTTATAAATTGTATCCTTTCCTGAAGCACTTTTGCCCATCATACAAAATAACTTTCCCATACTCACCTCATACTATCACATGAATAAATTTAAGTTCTGCATCAGAAAGCCCTTCAATATCAAAGCCTTCTTCAGCAAATGATTTTATCTTCATCAAATGTTTTTTTGTAATCCGCTCACCCGGCACTAAAAAAGGGACGCCCGGCGGATAAATATAAGCATATTCCGCTGAAATAAAACCTTCGCTCTCATAAAGCGGCACTGCCCTGCTTTCGGCGCTGACCGCCGCCTCAATAGTCATCTCCGGCTTTGCAGCTTCCGTCTCAAACCGGGGGTACTTTCTGTAAGAAAGCTCACCTGAGGCAAGTGCCCCATCCAATTCCCTGAGTGCCGAATAAAGTCTGAGAAAACCGCCGTCTGTATCACAAAAGCTTGTCATGGCAAGCACATAATCTCTTGAAGCCATCTCCATCTGTAAATGATATTTCTTTAATAATATATCATAAAGCCCATTTCCACAAGCACTGACTGTATTTGAAAATACAACAATTTTCGATTTATCAAAATCATAGATTACGCCATCAGTCAGTTTTTCTTTGCCAAGCAGCTCAAGCTGTGTCAGCTCCCCGGCATTTTTGTAAAAATGATTCAGCTTTTTATCATAAGTCTCAAATAAATCATGTCCCCTGCCTTCAATAAGTGCCATACACCGGTCGATTGATGCCATAAAAAGATAGGACGGGCTGCTCGTCTGAAAATACGTCAGATACTTTCTGACCGAAGCTCTGTCTGCAATATCACCTTTCATATGTAAAAGCGCTGTCTGCGTCAGTGACGGCAATGTCTTGTGGACGCTGTGAATGACAATATCCGCCCCAAAGGAAAGTGCCCCCTTCGGAAAAGACTCGTGAAAGCCGAAATGCGCCCCATGCGCCTCATCGACAATCAGAGGAATATGAAAACGATGGACAACATCTGCAATCTTTCCGATATCGGACACAATCCCCTCATATGTCGGGGATGTAATCACAACTGCCTTAATATCCGGATTTTCTTTTAAAATTCTTTCTGTATCGGAGGCATCAATTCCTTCGTAAATACCATATTTTTCATGGATATGCGGATAAATATAAACCGGCATCAATCCAAAAAGCTCAACTGCATGATAAACCGACTTATGACAATTTCTTGCGATAAGAATTTGATCGCCGTGGCTGCAGCTTCCGCAAATTGCCGCCAGCAGTCCGACAGAGCTTCCATTGACAAGAAAATGTGTTTCTTTTGCATCATAGAGGGCGGAAGCTCTTTTTTCCGCCGCAAGAATAATGCTTTTTGCTTTATGAAGGTTATCAAAACCATCAATTTCAGTAATATCTGATTTTACAAAATTTTCTAATTTTAAAAAAGTGTCGTTTCTTTTATGTCCCGGCATATGGAAAGGATAATAATCACTTTTGCCATATGTCGAGAGCTTCTCATATAAATTATCTGTGATTTTCATCATATTCCCTTATCAGCTTTGCCACAAATTGTCCGTCCGATAAGCACGGAATATAGGTTGTCCCATACTTAATGAACTCGTCGCTGCCCTTTCCTGCCATCACAAGCACTGTCGGTTCTTTAATCTGTCTGAATGCTTTCTCAATAGCTTCAAGACGGCTTTCAATCACCTCAT
>OLRK01001377.1_pt1 | contig 20626 bp, 15 predicted proteins | sample 1672911 | NCBI WGS metagenome assembly OLRK01 (sample SAMEA3136736, study PRJEB25190) | human gut metagenome | biome: human gut; feature: human-associated habitat; material: faeces | place: Austria | collected 2013 | reverse complement strand
CAAAGCGCTTGAAATCTCCACTTGCAAATTCCACACCTCTTGGATCAAAGTGTAACATCGCCGCTCGTAATGCGGTTTTAATATTTTATACTTTGACACATAACGAAATTTTAACTCCTGGATATAATAATTGACCAATGTATGAATTTCTTCCTTAGCAACTTCATTCTCATCTTCATCTTCATAAGGATCATAATTTGGTGTCCACATAGGTGGTACATCAACTACCTTTTCTGTTTTCTCTGTATTATCAGCCGCAAATAAATATATGTATTTACATCCAACCTTCTCAGCAATTTCCAATAAATGCGGAACAATCATTTCCCAAAAAATATATACACCCAGTCTAAAATCCAGTTGAATCTCTGGTTTATATTCTTTGTTTCTTCCGAGGAACTTAATATCTATTGCCGGAAACGTTTCCTGTACCTGCTGTGTATGCTCCCCCTCTCCGGTCTCCGACAAAGCTTCTCTTTTTTCTTCTAGCAATTGAACTTTTTCATCTGCTAAGCTCAGCAAATAAGATACTCTATCCGGCTCTTGAACAACTTCCCATAGTTCTCCCATTGATTCACTCATTTGTTCATTTGCTTTTTCTTCATCTTCTTTGCTTAGATTAGATGTCATCAACCTCTGCATTGCTCCAACATATTTATCAAAAGGAATCTTTTCATCCTTGCTTAAATTCCAAATATTAAGTTCGCTAAATAAAATTCCGCAATTTATTGCATAAAAGAACACGATTTCTTTCGTTTCTTGATCTCTCACTAAAAATACCTTTGTATTTCTGTCACAGTCATCATCCCAAGCATTGTTTATTAAATAGCTGGAAATTTTCTCACCTTTTGTAGTTTGGACAAATGCTTTTATATCCTCTTTATTCTCTTTTGTTTTTCTTAATGGTTCCGTTTTCAATCTGTCAAATAAAAATTTCTTCTGTTCCTCAATTGATAGCTTCATTACACATCTCCATAACAAACAATCCCACAGGTGTTGACTCCTGTGGGATATAATTTTATGCCAAAACGACACCTTTTCGTCTAAGGAATTCTCTCGTAGCATCGGTTTTCATTGCAATTAAACTCATCTTCTCATTCCCAGCTTCACCAACAGATAATCCCTTACGTGCCTGCCTCCATGAGTATTCTGCATGTGATAATGTACTCAATTGCCATGCATCATATTCATCATATCTTCTATAAACCGATTCCACTAATTTTTTCTCTGTATCATTCAGTTTTTCATATTCCCCATCAAACATATGCCCTGTCAAATATTCGTTTCTCACATTTACAAGAACCGGACCATATTTCCAAGCCTCAAAATCATCATTGAACAGAGGATTTCCTGAGATCATCAATGATTCCCTTTGTGAAAAGTACATCATCTTGTGCATCTTCATTTGATCCATAACGCTTCCATGCTTTTTCACATGCAATTCATTCAAATATTTCGCTACAGCTAATGTCTGTGCCATGTAATCTCATCCTCCTTTTACATATCTTAATTATAGTATTCTACTACTTCTGACTATATTATACAATATCTTTTTACTTTTGTCTTGGAAAATATCTATTTCCGTTTTTTTATATTTTTAGCTCATTTGGAATGATTAATTTCCAAATATCATCGTAACAGCCACCCTCCTGATCATGTGTCAGATAACGCTTACTTTTACCAATTTGTGCCTTGCATTTTTCAAAAAATGAATTAGATAATCCCATTTGCTTCCTATGATGCCATAGCAGATATCCCATCTTCTGATACAAAAATTGATTTTTGTAAAGATCCATGTACTTAAGCAATCGTTTCTCCTGCATTTGATGCACACTTTCTATATTCTGTATCACTTCTTCAATTCCGGAAATTTTATCCATATTTTTAATGCAGTCCACAATGGTACGTTCTAAATTAGTTACTGCTATACCTCCATCATAAGGATACTTCTCAATCCCTTCTGAACTTTTCGATGCTACAAAACAATAGGTATATCCATCAAATGTAAACTCGCGGAAGCTACTCTCGGAAGATACATACACATCGCAATAAATCCGATCTGTAATTCCATAATACTCCATAGCTGTATGATAAGACACATAAGATGTCGGTGTAATATGACTGGCTATTTGAAAACGATTTGCAATTGGCGCACTCGTCTCTCCACTAATGCAAGTGTACATATTGTTACGAATCTTTGCCACCATACCGTCTTTCATCAGCCGTTTAATCGCAGAACGTGCACTATCCATATTATTGTAAAATATATTTACATCTCCCATATTGAAAACCGGTTTTTTCAATAGTTCAAAATATAGATTCATGTTTTATCTCCGTTTATTTTTTTATCATTTTAGTTTTTATAAAACTATTTTGTTTTTATTTTAAACTAATAATACACCATCCCTACACGATTGTCAAGTTTATATTTTTATCATTTTGGTTTCACAAAAAACTACTGTAGTCTTCAATGTCCACTTCAAATTCAAAGCAGCAATCGTCCTCACACCACATTTTAAAGTTCGTACCCCACTTATTATTGAAAAGACACCATGCAAAGCCATTATTCATATCCGGCTGCTGTCTGTAGTCACCGTACAGCCAGTTACCGCCCACACTGACAAGCGGTGCATGAAAGCTCTTAATACTTACAATGCCGTCTGCACCGCTGTAATTTAACTCCTCTGCGCAGTGCTGACGCCGGTTTCCGCCGCGGGCAACAAACAGCGGATGTACTGTCGTCCCCATCTTTTTCATTGTCCAGCAATATGGGTTTTCAGTATTCATATTCATTTCAAACCAAAGCGCCTCAGGAATCTTTCCGGCATCTTTATCCTGCCAGCTAAGGCTAATCTTTACTTTATCCTCAAAAGTATATGTAATCACAGCCTCCGCCGGACAGCTGTATTTACAAACGGCCGTCGGATTGCCCAAAAGCACCGCAGTCACTGTATTGCCTGAAAGGACTATCTTCTTTGCCGCAAATGTATAATCTCTGTGCTCAAGGTCTTCCACATTTTCAAGACCGGGCTTTGAAAAATCGCCTTCAGACCAACACTGATTGCGCTCAAAAGCTCTGTTATAGCTATAATAATTATTCACACAGTCGCGGGCATTATACGTTGTGTACACAAGACGGCCGAAGCACTTTTGATCTGTCCAGTCCTTTCCGCCCTTCTTTAATGTCACAAGCTCGCCATTTCCGCCGAAAGACACCTTCCAGCCGCCGATTTCAACGATTTCATACGGATAAAGCTGTCTTTCTTTATCAAAATCCATCGCCTCAAAATGACGTCTGCGCTTTGATTCAAGCTGTTCAAGGCACTGTTTTGCCGATGTCTGATAAGCCTGCGGAAGACTGTCCACCGCCTTATAAATATAGGCCATCTGCTCTGCATGGGATTTTTCATAAAAAGCATAAGAGCCTGTAAATACACCGCCTCTGTATTTCTTAAAATCTTCGTTGAGCACACCGAGCATATGTGCATTTCTATTTGTGAGAAAATCAAGCGTTGTTGCGTCTGCTTCCCGTGCCTTTAAGAAATCATCCTTCGCCCAATTTTTAAAATCTGCAAGATATTTTTTAAAATCAAGTCCCCACGTATGCTCTGCCACAAGCATAAGGTTCATTAAAAATGGCTTAAAGACTTCATCCTTAATATTTACACCGCGGCTTTTCCACTCATCCTTAAGATTTAAAAGCGCCTTATAACGCATAACTTTCAGCGGATCGGAGGCAATACCGTGAATCCATGTATCACCGATTTCTTCTGTAATCACCGGGAGATTGTCCTTAATATCCCAAAGACAGCGGGCATAATCATCCATTGTTGCCGCTGCGACAGCTGCATTTGGATACAGGGCCTGAATACGCTCAATTTCCGCCATAACAGCTTCCTCTGACTGCGGACCTAAATTATCGCCGGTATGTGCAAATTCAAGCACTGAATCCATCCCTTCCACATAGCACGGCGTGCCATAATCAAAGGAATACTGGACAATAAGCTCATTTTCGCCGTCCTTCCACACAAAAGCATACGGCACATCCGGTACCATAGACGATGCATTGACGCCGATATGAAGATACTTTTTGCCATGACGGCACATCTGACGGAGAATGGCCTTTGTATGTCCCGGCACATCGGTCATTTTCGAGGCAATCGTTTCTCTGCCAAAGCGGGCATCAAGAACATCTGAAAGTGACAAATCAAAGTCAAGCAAGTCTTCATCCATCAGTTCCGTATGTGTCGTACAGGCAAGCCCATGCCAGCAAATATCACCATTTTTAATGGCATTTTCAAGCTTTTCGCAATATTCCTTACTTCCATGCTCAAAAAAGTAATCAATCAAATAAGAACCGACTGTCCATATAAACTTCTTATTTTCGCCGTTGTTCATCTGCCTTGCTAAATCAATGGAATGGGGAATATAATCATTCACATAGCGGTCGAGAACCGTCTGTCCCATGTCTGTAAAGCCGATATCCAAATGTGTTTTAAAAACAACATAAACCTTTCTGATATTCTGTCTGTCCATAATATCCTCCGTCTTTATCTGCGTACCTTTGCCGCAATGAGTTTAATTTCGCCGTCATTCGGTGTTATTTTAAAGGTTCCTGTTCCCGCCGGGATAATTGCCGTCTCCGCATAGTGGATTTCAAAAGCTTCAAAGCTTCCGTCCACACTCTCAATCATGGCACTCTTTCCGTCCACAAGATTGACAACTTGCACTGAATCATCCGTATCAACTTCAGCGCTCTTTTTCAAATCGTACCTGAAAGTATCAATAAATTCGAATGCATGCAGCCCTGTCTTTTCAATCTTGATACCGTCTGCCTCATGGATTGTCTTTTCCTGATGGACAATATTTTTATAAATCCAGTCCGTATCTCTGTCCCACTGAATATTTTTAAGACCGTGGGCAAGGTGAATCGGTCTTGGAATACCATCTAAACCAACGCGTCCCCAGTCCCAAAGCTTAAACGTAAAAATATACGGCGTCGCGCTAATTTCAAGCACCATATTATTGCTGCCCGAGCAGTGAATTGTTCCCGCAGGAATCGCCACATGATCGTGCTTTTTTACCGGCACCTTATTGACATACTTTTCTGACGGGAATAAAATTTCGCCCTTTTCCGCCCGGGCAAGATCAGCTGCCATTGCCTCCCTGTCTGCATTTTCCTTCACGCCGAGATACATATAGGTTTCTTCCTCATCATCGGCATCGAGAAAATAATAGCTCTCATCCTGTGTATAATGCATTCCGAAGTTGTCCTGAATATATTTTGTCATCGGATGCACCTGAAGGGACAAATTACCGCCGCCCATCGTATCAAGCAAGTCAAAACGAATCGGAAATTCAGCGCCAAAGCGGGCATAAACCCTGCCGCCCAAAAGATTTTTCGGCTGATAAAGTACCAAATCCATAGCCGGAAGCTTCACCGTCACATCGCCGAAGCTTAAATTAATGGCATTTTCCTCAGGCACGCCGTCAAAACTCCACGCAAAATTCTCCTTTGTCTTATCAAGGCCGAAGTTTTCCTGCATCCAGTGGCCGCCCCACACCCCCGGATCAAAATACGGTTCAAGGCGAAACGGCTGTCTGCTAAGCTTCTTTAATCCGGTTCTGAACGCATCTCCGGTAATCATCTTTGGCGCATTTTCATTTTCTGTCTCAAGCACATAATCAAAACATTCAAAATTTTCCGCCTTATGTCTGTCGGCAAGCCGCCATTCAATGAAAAATCCGCATTTATATTTTGTAAGAATCGGCGCATCTTCATTTGAACGATGCCAGTTCGGCATACCTGCCCGGTATCTTAGCTGGATTTCCCAACGCGTAATATCGCAATAAACATAAATATCTCCGCGGCTGATAAGACCTGCGCCGACGCCTGCGACAATATATACGCCCTCACTCTTTTCATCAAGTTCTTTTTTCGCCTCCAAAAGCGCCCTGGCATCAAAAAAATCTTCCAGCTTTTTATGGCACATTATACCGAACACTCTGTCATCGGTCATATAGTCATCAAAGGTCTGTACAAGCGCCTCCTCCGACTTTGCAAGTATATCTGTATTGATAATTTCATCTGCGCCAAGCATCCCGGCCAGAGCTAAAATTTCTCCCATTCTAACGCCCGGATAAACGTCAAGGCAGACGATAACTTTTTTTTGGCACTCTAAACGCGATTGGATATGCCGCTTTAACTGTTCTGAAATATTTTTGGCACCGGCCCATGCCTGCCTCTCAAAACCCTCCACCGCTGTACACGGATGAAGGTCATAATTGTGATACTTACCTTTTATATTCATAACAAACCCTTTCTATAAATCTACTGTATATTTATAACGATTGCCCGGATAATAGCATATCGAATATTCAAATATTTCATCATCCTTCAAAAATGTCTGACGTACTCTTTTGAACACCGGCATCGTCTCCTCAATTTCAAGAAAGCTCTGAATTTCTTCCGTAGGAAGCGCCGCTTCAAGCGTATCTCTGCCCTTTTCAATAACAATCCCATGAACATCCCGCAAATATTTGTAAAGTGACTCCATGTAATACGCATTTTCCATCGGCAGCGCTACAATATTTTTAAGGTAAGTCACCGTATAAACAAGCGGCTTTTTATTGACACAGCGCACCCGTGTCAGTCGGTAGCACTTTTCTGTCTTAGGAATTTGAAGCATCTTTGCCACAATCGTTTCAGGATAAACCATTTCCATATCACAATAGGTTGTTTCCATTTTTATATTATGCTGCTTCATCTCATCAGTAAAGCTGATAACACTCTTTAAATGCTCATCAATTTTTTCATAGGTCACTATCGTACCGATGCCGCGGCTGCTCTTTATATAACCGTTATTTGTCAGCGCGGCAAATGCCTGACGGACGGTCACTCTCGAAACACCATACTTTTCCATAATCATCTTTTCTGTCGGAAACGCATCGCCTTTCGTATATTCACCATGCTCAATCTGACTTTTTAGAATTGTTTCGAGCTGAGAATATAACGGCGCCGCACCCTTTTCATGATTTAACATTGAAGTCACCTCCCGATATGACTGTAAACAGCCCCTGCATTGCCCGCACAGACGTTTCTTTTTCCAAATAAATTTCAATGCCTTTTTCCCGACATAACTTTAAAGTCTGCCGTCCAAAAAACTCAAAGCTTCCCGATATCTGTCCGCCGAAGACAATAGCCTGCGGCTTAAAGCTTTCTATAAAAGGCGCTATAGCCTCAAACAAATCATTGCCGAAAACCTCATAAGCTTTCTTTGCACGCGCATCACCGGCCATGCATAAATCATAAAGCGCCTTACCGTCAAGCGGCTTTCCTAAAAACTTTTCTGAAAGTTTTTTTAAGCCTCTCACCGAAATATAATCATCAATAATTGTTTTCTTAAAAGGCGTACTGTATATCCAGCCATTTTCAGGCACATCAGGTCCCTGCTTCACAGCCTGCCCGCCCCGAATAAAAGCAGAGCCTGCGCCGGTACCTATACAGAGACAAAAAATCCTGTCTGCTTTCCGGCAGTCTCCAAATCTGCTCTCGCCAACGGCAAAGGCTTCCACATCGTGAAGAAATTTAAAATCCGAAGCCTTAATTCCATCAATCCTCTCTGCCAAAGCCTCTCCAATCGGAATACCGTAAATACTGTCGTATTTGTCAAGCCCCCGCATAAGACTTATGCCACGCGAATAATCAAAAGGCCCCGGAAACGCCATACCAATGCCGCCGATAGGGCAGCCTCCCGCACGGTCTGTCATGCTCTGAAATACTGCTGCAAAATGGCTCAGTATTTCCTCCCGCCCTGCTTTCGCGTCTGCCAAAAAACGTTCACGCCAAACAAGCTGTCCGTTTTCATCACAAATACCGCATTTAATTTCCGTACCACCCACATCCGCAAGCAAATATGCCGTTTCCATGTTATCCCTCTTTTCTTCTACTTTTCAGGCTTTATATAGAAAGCCGGTACGCCCTCATTTTCTGCCTCACAAAGTTTAAAGCTCTCCTCCGGCGTTTTATTCTTTAATAAAAGTACTGTGTAGGCAAACTCATAAAATCCGCCTAAATCAACCTTAAAGTTTGTTTCCCAGAAATTATTCATTGCCCACGAATATATGGCCGCCCCATTTTGGTTTTCATCATGGCTGCCGCAAAGTCTAATCGGATGTGCCTGCAAATCGCCAAGGGTAATAAGCGGTGTATCCTTTGTAATCACCGCGACACCATCACTGCCGGACTGCCATAGCACGCCATTTTGAATCAGATAAAAGTCCTGACAGCTTCCCGGAAGCTGGTCAATGCCCGGTCTTATAATGCAGCCTGTCTTATCGGTATACAGCACACTGTCTGCCCCTGCCGTAAACGGCATTGCCACATAAAGATTCTCCGGCGCCCAACAGCTTTCCTTATGAATACGCACCATCGCCTCCAGCTTTGGCTGATGCTTATATATTTTTACAAAAACCGTATACATCTTTGTCCCGGCAAGCTCATAATCCAGCGCTGCCGCGATGTAAATCGCGCCGTTTTCAACAATACGTCTGTCACAAAGCTTTGCCTCAAAACGTTTTGTCTTATTAGCTTTGCGGTTTCTTCCCATACTTCTTCTTGTCTCACAGGCGCCGTCCTTAATATCGGTCACCTCGTAAATTCCCGCAAAAGCGCCGCATTGTGCAGTCTCACGTATCAGCTCTTTGCCTGATGACTTGTCTGTAATACTATAAATACCGCGCGCGCTGTCCATACGCACAATGAGATTTTCCGTCTCAATCATATCCGTGTCTTCTCTGTAAACGTCCGGCATTATTAAATCTTCTACACCCTCCGCACCGATGTGGGCATGATTCATCGTTGTGCCATAGCTTTGCTTTACAGGACAGATTTTTACGATTTTTTCCTCACCGGCTTTAAGCGCCACTTCTATCTCAACCTGAATTGCACGTGAAATCTGCTTCACCTGACTTTTAAGTCTCTCCCCGGTCGCTGTATCAACAACTTCCATCGGCATTGACGCACTGTAGCGCACACCGCCCATATATTCCCAATATTCCACATATAAATATGCCTTTGTGCAGATAGAAAAATCATGGGGATTGACGATTTTATATAGACCGCCTCTGTCCGGCAAAATCGACACCTCGCCTTTAGCCGCCAAAATCTTATCGAGATTTTCCGAAATATGTGTGTGTGCATTAATTGCATAACCGCTCTTTTTAAGCCCAAGCACATTGACAAGACTCTCCCACGGCTCTGAAACACTTGAGGAATACCCCCATGTATGCTCTGCATAAAGCATTAATTCATCAGCAGCCTTTGCCATCAGCCCGGAATCACCGAACATTCTGTTCTTATCCAGCTTTTCACAGAGACTGTATTTTCTTGCCGCTTCTTTGTAAAGCTTCACTTCGGCAGGCGTTGAGCCGACACCATCAGCCCACCAGTCTGTCCAGTCGCCGGAATACACTGGAATATTGTCACATTCAGCCTTAACAGCCTCGAAAAATTGCTCAAGATTAACCATTTTGAAAGTAATCCTGCCGTTATAATGAGCGTTCAGCTCATGAACCCGCACTGCAATTTCCGCGTTCGGCGGCGCATTATCTGTAATCGCACCGGAAACCATCAGCGGCACAAGACTGTAAGGATAACCCTCATTTTCAAGATTTTCAAGATAGCGCTCAATTCTTATTGCCGCAATCTCCATCTCTTTTGCCTTTGTATTTTCGGCACTTTCATTTAAAATATCAAAATCAATAAGCGGCTTTGAAAATTCATCTCTCACCATATATGTCGTTCCGCCGTGAGGGGACAAAAACATTTCATTACCGAGATGATAATGATCGCCGTTCCACACTAAAAGCCGTTTTCCCTTCGGACTTTCCCAGTAAAAAGGCATCACCTTTTTATAGAGCGGGAACATACCGTGGTGCGGATGGAGACATGAAAAATAGCTTCGTATACCGTGCTCGTATAAAGCATCCGCATATCCCCACGCCATACCGTTAATATCAGCGCTCATACTTGCCGTAATTTTATGACCGATGGATTTTCCGAAATTTTCCATTTTGTCCAGCTCGTTATTAAGCACCGGCGCAGTCACAAGCTCTGTAAGATTCAGATAATTGCCGCTGAGCCCGATTTCCCCGGAAGCAGCATACTGTTCAAACTTTTTCTTATAAACCTCGTCTGCCATCTTATAAAAATTTTCAACCTGCCAGTAATTCTCACACTGCCATACAAAGCCCTCATGAGCCTTGTCCTTAGTTTCATGAAGCTGATCGAGAATATCGATTGCCTGACGTATAAAATCATAATGGTAGCGCATCAGCTTTTCCTGACGCTCTGTATAACCAATATCCGTGTGTGAATGATGAATAAGATAAACTGTCCAATTTTTCTTCAAAGCCATATGAACCTCCTACTTGCTTGTATAAACCATCCCTGTCTCAAAATTTTTCTGAAGTGCGCCAAACAAAAGAATTGTCGGTATTGATGCAAAAATACATGCCAAAAACAATGCTGGCGGATTACCTTTACCCATCATGGAAATTGTTGCCATAATCGGACGCATCTCCGGTGATTTTGTAAATGTAAGACCAAACATAAGATCATTCCATGCCCATGTGAACTGGGAAAGGAAAACAATGGAAAGCGGCGCTTTCGCCATAGGTACAAAAATTCTCGTCATAATCTGCCACGTATTAGCGCCGTCAATTTTTGCCGACTCACATATTTCTCCGGATATACCAATGAAAAAGTTTCTGAGCACAAACATACAAAACGGAATACAAATTGCAGTGTAAAACAAAATCATTGCAAGACGCGTATCATATAAATCTAACGCTGAAAACCCTTTATATACCGGAATAAGATAAATCTGAAACGGAAAAATCGTACCGCTGTAAATAAATAAGAACCAAAACATTTTATGTTTAATTCTTAAATGTGTCAGCCCGTAGGCTGCCAAAAGACCGATAAATACCGCAAATACCGCACCAAGCAGCGAATAAAGCAGGCTGGCGCCGAAGGATTCAAAAAGCCCGCTCTCCATAACAATTCTGAAGTTATCTGCAATATTGACACCTTCTGGCAGCGTCCAAAAGGTTCCCATATTATATTCCTGTTTTGATTTGAATATATTCAGTATAACGAAGAATAGCGGAGAAATCCATATTAGTCCTAAAATTGACAAAATAATATTAAAAATCGTTTTTGTACTGCGTTTTGTCTTAATCATATGCGTCCCCCCTAATCTTCTTTGAAAGTATTTTTCACATTAAAATACGAGACAATTAAAATGACAACAGTCAATACAACGGCTACGGCTGCACCGCTGCCAAACCGGTTATAAATAAATGATTCTTCATACATTGTCAGCGCCAGTGTTTCTGATGTTCTGTACGGGCCGCCCTTTGTCATAACCCATATACCGTCGAATACCTTAAAACTATTGACAAGCGCCATTAAAAGTACAACGATAATTGTCGGTTTTAACATTGGCAAAATCACCTTTGTATACATCTTAAGTCCCGATGCACCTTCAATCTGAGCCGCTTCAATCGGCGCCGTATCCATATTTTTAAGACCGGAAACAAATAAAATCATATTCAGACCAATGCCCTGCCATACGCCTGTGAGAATCATAATAAACGTATTAACATACGGAATGGCAAGCCAGTCTCTTGCAAGTTCAGGATGTCCCAGCCATGCAAAAATCTGCGGCAAGCCGTATGTTGAAAGCAGCGTCGCCATAATCATACCGCCGACAGTCGCCGAAATGGCTGTCGGAAAATAAAAGACATTTTTAAAAAGCTTTAATGCCGAGCTTCTTGTCACCATAATTGCTATAAGAAGCGGCACAATCACTGATGTAACCATTGAACATACAACCCATATGAGCGTATTCATCACAGAAATAAGAAAATTCTTATCCTGAAAAAGGTGCTTATAATTTTCAAGCCCGACAAACACCTTCTCCGAAAAACCGTCCCATTCAAAAAAGCTCAAATGAAACGTATAAAATATTGATGTTATAAAAAATATTCCTATAAATAATACAGCCGGAAGTATATACAAATAATCCCGCCAATATTTCTTCTCTTTCCTTTTTGCAACTTCTGTCCTTGCCATCTATGCCGCCTCCCGCCTGTGACAGATAGGTATGGAGAGCAAAACTCATACTGCTCTCCATACATTTATCTTTTATTTCTTATTTTGCGAAAACCTCATCTGCTGCTGCCTGAATTGTATTTAACACTTCATCGACACCTGCATTGCCAAGTTCAAACTTCATAAGCTCATCTAATGCAACATTTCTGATTTCTTCCGGTGTATTTTCATAGTATCTGAGCATCATCTGATAATTTTCTGTATCTGTTGTGTAAGAAATCATCTCATTGACACAGGCATTATCTGTCTGAACCTGACTTGTATTGACATTGTTTGTCACTTCTGTCACAACTGTCTGATGTTCTTTTGTAAACCATTTCTTAAGAACCTCTTTTGCAGCTGACTTATCATCACTTGCCTTTGCAACACAAAGCGGTGTCACCTCAAAGAAAACAACCTTCTTATCACCGTTCATTGACGGAAGAACAAAAGTACCGATATCCTCGCCTGCCACAAGCCCGTAAGATTTTACAAGTGTTCCTGCTTCATAGTTTGGCTCTAATTCCATTGCAACTGTACCATTGGCAAGTGACTTATCCATATCCTGAATATTCATCGGTGCCGAAAAATATCCTTTATCAAGCATATCCTTCCAAATATTCATGACCTCAACAACTTCAGGGTCTGTATATTTCTTTGTACCGTCACAAATATCCTGATATAACTGCGGCTCATAAGCTGCGACAAGCGCCTGAAACCATATGAAACCTGCCCATGAATCATTCTTTAAAGCTATTGGTGTCACGCCATTATCCTTTAATGTCTGGCATACATCCAAAAATTCGTCAAAGGTTTCCGGAATCTCAAGATTATACTGTGCGAAAACATTCTTATTGTAAATAATCGTGTTATAGATAATACTGTAAGGCACTGCATAAATTTTACCGTCTACCGTAAAATTTATGCAGTGCCTTACAGTATTACCGTAAAGGACTCCTTAATATCATCTGCAACACCATTGGCAACAACATACTCATCCCATAAATCTGTAACATCTTCAACCAAGTCATTTTCAACAAGCGTTTCAAGCTGAGGACCACTCCACCATGTAAATAACCCCGGCGCTCCCTCCTCGCGGATAGACTGCTGCATCGCTGTCTGATAAGCCGCCGTGTCAGGATAAGTCACCGGTTCTACCTTAATGCCGGAAAGGTCACTTATACCTCCAAATACCTTATCAAGATCTGCCTGCTCTGCATCAAGGAACTTATCATTCCAAAACTCAACTGTTCCGCCTGCAGCTGCACCGCCGCCGTTTGTCCCACCGTCTGCCTCTCCATCACCGGATGTAGCCGAGCCTTTGCCGCAGCCTGCCAGTACCGACATTGCCATCACACCTGCAAGTGCCATCGCCGTAAACTTTTTAAACTTCTTCATAAATATAAGCCTCCTCTTTAATCCGGGGAATCCTTCACCCGCTTTATTTTGCGCAGCATATACTGCCTCGTACCGAAAACATTCATATGTTTTCTTTCTCTTAATTGTTATAACATTATAATATTCTAATATAATAACTTAGTCAATAGTAATATGTGCATTAAAATTATTTTTGTAAAATATAGTTAAAACATTTTGTGCAATATATACAAAAAGGCGTGTCGATAAACATCGCTCACGCCTTTATTTTATGACTGTCCTGCAATCACTTTCTCTATTCTATTATCCAATGCCGCCCCATACGATACCGAGGATAAATACGGCAATAGTCAGCGGCACATAAATATACTTCGCCGCCGGTCCGAAAATCTTAGCAAGCGGCTTTTTGCGCCCTGTCTCAAGCTCAACTTTAATTTTTGAAAATCCAAGAATATAATAAATCGAAATTGCTCCGAGCACCGCCCCAAATGGTACAACTATGATTGTAATGAAATCCATCCACGAACCGAGCTTCGGCTCTGCCTCAATAAAAATACCAACTGCTGCCGCAATCGCGCCGCACAAAATCACCGCCGTTTTTCTCGAAAGCTTAAACTTCGTCTGCCATGATTCGCTGACAGCCTCAAACATATTTAAAAGGCTTGTCACACCGGCAAATACAACCGACAGGAAGAAAAAGACAGCAAATACACGGCCAAACGGCATCTGTGCAAATACTTCCGGCAATGTAATAAACATCAGAGACGGCCCTTTATCCGGTGCAATGCCAAAAGCAAAGACTGCCGGCATAATCGCCAAAGCCGCCAGCATGGCCGCAATCGTGTCAAAAAAAGCAGTTCTCATTGATGCCTTCGGGATATCCTCACTCTTTTTAAGATAGGTGCCGTATACAATCATGCCCGAGCCTGTAATTGACAACGAGAAAAATGCCTGTCCCATAGCCATCACCCACGTATCTGCCCGAAGTAAATATTCCCACTTTGGAATAAACAAAAATTTATAGCCCTCTAAGGCACCCGGAAGCATAGCCGAACGTACTGCAAGCACCGCAAACAGCACAAAAAAGGCCGGCATTAATATTTTATTGACCTTCTCAATACTCTTAACCGCACCGATTAAAAGCAGCACTACTGTCAGCACAATAATGGCAAGATGCCACGGCACACTGCCAAAAGCGCCGGTCACTTCTCCAAAATACTCAGCAGCGTCTTTTTCAAACATTGTCCCTGACAGCGCCCCAACCATACTTCGAAGCACCCAGCCGACAATAATTGCATAGCCGATGGCAATACCTAAAGACCCAAGCAGCGGTATCCAGCCTAGCACACCTCCGGTCTTTCCCTTTTTTCTGCTTTCCCAGCAATATTTATAAGCACCGAGTGTACCCGTGCCTGCCATACGGCCGATGGCAAATTCTGCTGAAAGTCCGACAAAGCCAAACAATACAACAAATAAAATGTACGGAATTAAAAACGCAGCGCCGCCGTACTGACCGAGTCTGTACGGAAACATCCATATGTTGCCCATACCGACTGCCGAACCGATACATGCAAGGACAAACCCCGCACTGTTAGTAAATCCTCCGTTTTGATGTCTGTGTTCCATCAAATTCTCCTCCTGAAAATTTTTATGATAAAAAATATCGGGGCAAAGCCTGCCCCTTTTAACTCTTATCCCATCTTAACACAGTCCGCCCTCAGCGTCAACGCTTTAAACCGCAACACTTTAATGTGGAATATAATTGAGGGACTTGCTCCGCTTTGCGCGCCAAATGCAGACTGCCATAGGCAGTCATATTCCATATGCATCTGGTCGCATCCCTTGCGGAGCTTTTTTATGACATAGGAAGCAATTTCATATGTCATAAAAAAGGCCTCTGAAAAACCGCCGCGCATCGCGCTCCCCGATTTTCCAAAAGCCTTTTTAAAGTAAATAATAATATTCTCCGTTCTATTTCCTTGTCGACGCAAGTGCCAAAATTTCTGACATCTCCGGCATCACTCTTAGGGCACCCTTTCTTGTTGTAATAAGAGATGCTCCTGCATTGGCCAGCGTCAGCATCTGCATAAGATTGTCTTTCGTCAAATGCTCGATGCCATGCTCACATACATAAGCAAGCACTGAGCCGCCAAATGTATCGCCCGCACCGGTTGTCTCAATTGTATTTTCCTGAATAAATCCCGGAACAAAGACACGTTCTTTATTGTAAATAGCCACACTGCCGTCTTTTCCCAAGGTCACAAGCAAAAGCTTTATATCATACTGTGCTGTCAGCACTTCAATAGCTTCATTCATATCTGATTTTCCGGTCATAAATTCAATCTCATTATCCGCGATTTTGACAATATCTGCAATTTCAAGACCGTAAGCAATCGCCTCTTTTGCATCTGCAAGATTTTCCCAAAGCGGCGGTCTTAAATTAGGATCAAAGGAAATCAGTTTACCGTGCGCTTTTGCATAAGCCACCGCTGCCTTTGTTGCTTCTCTTGCAGGATTATCCGTCATCGACAATGTACCAAAATGAAAAATTTTTGTATTGTCAATCATTTCATAGTTAATCTCACCCTCTGCAAGCATCATATCTGCGCCCGGTTTCCTGTAAAATGAAAATGTTCTGTCACCATCTTCTGCCGTATGGACAAATGCAAGTGTCGTATTATATCCGGCGTCCATCACAAGTCCCGCTGTATCAATGCCGACTTCTTCAAGTATCCCCTTTAGCATCTGCCCGAACTGATCGCTGCCCACCTTACCGATAAAACCTGTTTCTTTGCCATATTTCTTTAAAATCGCTAAAACATTACACGGCGCACCGCCCGGATTAGCCTCAAAAAGCGGATTACCCTGTTCACTTTTGCCGTTCATTGTAAAATCAATTAAAAGTTCCCCCATTGCAACGACATCATATTTCTTATCCATAATAACCTCCGGTCGTATAAATTTTTGAATACTTTTATTATAAGACGGCCGAATGACTGTGTAAATACAATTATTTTTTCTTTTTCAACTTTATAATAAGGAATAATGCAGATGCCGCCCCGGAAAACACTAGTGTGCTGCCCAAAAATAATGGATTAAATACATCCCCTGTTTTTGGCACCTCCGGTTTTTTAGGAGTCTCACTCTCTGTTGGTGTTTCTTTTGGTATATCCTCCCGCTCATCTGACATTGTTACTTTCTGCACTTTGTCTGTATCTTCAACCGTAAATGTGACAGGCTCTGCAATTTTATAACCATCCGGTGCCTCATTTTCCTGAATTGTATAAGATGTCCCCGCCGTCAGACGCAAAATCTCATGGGGTGTGATATCGGTCACCCACGTATCGACAATTTCGTCTTCTTTTTCCTTTGGGTGTACTTCCAGCGAAGCACCTGAAAGCATATTGCCGCTTTCGGCATCAACTTTTATAATTTCAACCCGCGTGCACTTGTTTACCATCGTAATTTTCTGAATCTCTTTTGTATCTTTGACAGTAAATTGTACTGGCTCTGCAGTGACATAGCCTTCCGGGGCTTTTACCTCTTTCAGTGTATACGTCTCGCCAACGATAAGCTTTTTAACTGTATGTCCTTTACCGTCCGATGTCCACTCATCGACACGTTTATTATTTTTATCAATAATGCGCAGTACGGCGCCAGCCAAAGCTTTGCCTTCCTCATCGACCTTATCAATCTGAATCACCGACGGTTCATTTTTCATCACAACCTTCTGTACCTCGCCTGTATCTTTTACAGTAAACTTCACCGGTTCTGCAGTGACATACCCATCGGGAAGTCCTACTTCCGTCAGCGTATATGTCTTGCCGACAATAAGCTTTTCAATCGGATGCGGTTTTCCATCCGACACCCATTCATCAATAACTTTCCCGGCTTCATCTGTGATGCGGAGTTTTGCACCGGGAAGTCCCTCGCCGCTCTTTGCATCAACCTTATTAATCTGCTTCATTGTCGGTAAATCCACCATTTCGACATTTTGTGTTTCTGTCGTATTTTTTACAGTAAACTTAACAGGCTTGGCTGTTGCATAACCGTCTGGGACTGAAACCTCTGTCATTGTGTATGACTGCCCGGCAACAAGACTTTTTATCGTCCGCGCATTACCGTCCGATGTCCACTCATCGACAACTTTTCCTTCATGATCGGTCACACGCAGCCGCGCACCGGCAAGCCCTTTACCCGTTTTAGCGTCAATCTTATTAATACGCATATTTGTACCGAAATTGACGCCCTCATATACATTGCCGCCTTCAAGCCGTACCGTACCGCCTTTATTTTTAACCTGTGCAACATATTTTCCGTAAACCTTGTTTTCGCTGCCGGAAGGCTTCAGATAGCCGCCTTCAAGAACATAGCCTTCCGGCGCCTTCGTTTCCTCAATTGTCACTGTTCCAAGCGGAAGCACTGCCTTCCCACCGTATGTATAAAAGCTGCCCCCGGATACTTTATACTTATCCTCAAGACATGCCTTATAAACTATCTTCCCCTGCTCCGTCACTGCCTTTGTCTCAAGTACCCACGTTCTGTCCGAACGCGACGGCAAATTATCTTTTGTATAATAACCGTCATAATATTTTACAGTAAACTGTGCACCAGAAAGCACAGCATCTTTGTGACCGCCGCCGTCAAGCTTTATAAGTTTAAGCCCAAGTCCGTCACTGCCCGGCATATCTGAAGCCCTGACTTCCGTTGTCTCCTCTGCCTTTAAATGTACTGTATATATTTGCGTATTCATAAGAAAACCATCAGGCGCTTTTGTTTCTTTAACATAATAAGTCCCTTCAGAAAGTTCTAATGTATTACTTATTCCGTTCTCATTCGTTGTCAATGTACCGACACTATTTTTGCACTGTGCATCTGTATACACCCCATAGACAGCACCGGACAGACTATAGCAGCTGTTTCCCGATGACAATTCCGGATTTTCTGAAACTTTTTTCAGTTTCACCCGGCCATTTTGCGGCGTCACTTCATCAGACAGGAAAAGAACATCCTGGCGGCCCGACGGACACTTGCCGCCAAAATTATCACTGTTATGCGGTTTAGAGGATGCACATAAGTAGTAAGCATGGGTTGAATTCATAATTGATTTATGCGCCGGAATCCATTCGTCATATAAGTAATTACCCATCTGTGCAATAGCATTCACCCTTATCCAGTCCGAACCAAATTCATCATCCGACCAGTAAACACTCAATGCCGAATGGACGCTCCATAGCATCTTATCATTAAACTTGCCGCCGGCAATCGTTTTCCATGTATCATCAGGATAAGGTCCTGTCAGCGGATTTGTCAGAAGAATGGCCTTCACAATATCACTTTCTCTTGTACCGCCCGGAATCTCATGAACGTAATAGTTGCCCTCTGCCGGTGCACGATAAGATGCCTTCCCACACATTCCCGTGTATGTCCTGCCGTCAAAACCTATGTTAAAATACTGTGTCATATAACCGCCATAATCGGAAGGCTCGGCACCTCCTGCATACCGAAACTCTGCTCTTTGTTCATCATAAATACCGCCGCCGACAGCTCTTTTTGCAAAGAAAGCCGACGACACAGCCTTCTTTTCATAAACGGCATTTAAAACGGCCTTTGGAAGCCGCGCCATATCAAAATCCGAAGTAATGTCATACTGGCCTGCATCAAGCGTATACGTATAAATGCCTGCACCCTCGGCGCCAAACGGCCTGTCTGCAATCCACACCGCATCAACTGCAGCCTTTTCACCATTTTCATAAACCGCCGTCACAGAATCCGGAAGCATACTTGAGAGATAAGTTTCCCCGCCATTTGTCACATAATCATTAAAATAAATATCCACCGCATCAAAATTCTTCTCTACAAAGCCTGTGATACTGCCATGTTCTGCTGCCTCGCCGTTTCCGGACGCTTCTGTCGTATTTTGCATTTCTTCGGTGCTCTCTGTCTCCGTAAGACTTTCTGCTTCTTCCAAACTTTCTGTTTCCGGCACGCTTTCTGTTTCTTCCAAACTTTCCGTTTCCGGCACGCTTTCTGCTTCTTCCAAACTTTCCGTTTCCGGCACACTTTTTGTCTCCTGCGCAAATGTGACACTGTTAAAACCTGCAAGGATAACCGCACACATAAGTATTAAAGAAAATAGCCTTTTTTTCATCATAAAATACCCTCCTCCATCGGTTATATTTCTTTAAATTTATAAAAAAGGCTGCACTTCAAAAAGGCTGAAATGCCCCTGTTGTTTTTTCGTAAAAATAGGAATTCATGGGAGAAACTCCCTTAGAAATAAGAACCGCTTTTACCTGCGGATGTAATTGATAAGTTCATCATAAAACAGAATACTTTTCGTGTCAAGGCCGGTTCACTCACAACTTTTCGACCATTTTCGACAATCGTTCGATGCAATCATTTAGCTTCTGTGTGTCTGCACATGAAGTGTATTTTTGTGACATAGGATTTCCAAGAAATTTACTATGTCATAAAAGATCAGGGCGGACGACATACCGCCGTCCGCCCTATAAGCGTTTTTATTTTCTTCGTGCAATCATTCGATATATAACGATAACCAGTACAATAACAGCTACAATCTGAATCAACCATCCCCATTGGAACAGAATACTCAACACTACTGAAAATGGAATTAACAGGAGTAGCATTGATACTATAAAATATAATATCCAGTCCCAAATAGAAAATATGAGACGCCTCATTGCACTCCCGTACCGTATCATTTTCTTTTCTTCTTTTGTGATAATACCCATTTCACACTGCTGCTCAATTCTTCTGATTTCTTCAAAATTATCAACTTTTTTTCTGGCAACACTTATTTTGAAATTGTATTCATCCTGAGTAACTCATTGAATATATTCCACCCGAACAAGAAGAATAGCTAAGTCTCTTTTCCCAATACTGTCTATGTAAATGATATTCTATTATTTCAGTCTTTTACTTGCCCTGCGACCACTTTGCGGTCAGATCTGCATCACACATGTCTGATTTTTCACATGAAAAAAGCACCGCCCCCGCAGCTCTCATGTCTGCAAAAACAGTGCTTCTAAGTGCGCCTTCAGGGGCTCGAACCCTGGACACCCTGATTAAGAG
>OLRK01001370.1_pt1 | contig 20726 bp, 17 predicted proteins | sample 1672911 | NCBI WGS metagenome assembly OLRK01 (sample SAMEA3136736, study PRJEB25190) | human gut metagenome | biome: human gut; feature: human-associated habitat; material: faeces | place: Austria | collected 2013 | reverse complement strand
CTTTCAAAAAATTTTTTGAAGCCTTTGCGGATTGATCCATCCGCCTATCTCTACTCCTCCGCTTTTTCTCCGGAAGAGATGCTTCCAACGTCATCCTATAAGATCCGCTCTATGAACTGTTACGCAAAATAAGAATCCGGATTCAATACCTGCAGATCCTCAGGCAGGTAAATGCCATCCTTTCGCACCAGCTCACCGTCAATCCATACCTCACCGCCGCCATGCTCAGGACGATGGCTCTGGATCAGATCCCAGTGGATACTGGAGCGGTTTCCATTATCACGTCCCGGGAAATTATAGCAGGCACCCAGGGCCATATGCATGGAGCCGCCCATCTTCTCGTCAAACAGCGTCTCGTGAACCACTCTCTGCACATAAGGATTGGTTCCCATGGAAAACTCGCCAATATAACGGCAGCCCTCATCCAGGGAAATTTCCTTTAAGAAGCGCTCTGTATCATTAGCAGAAACATCCACTACCTTTCCATCCTTAAAGGTAAGACGCACATCTGTAAACAGGAAGCCATTGTGCATGGAAGGTACATTGAAACTGATCGTACCATTCACAGAGCTGCGTTCTGGGGTTGAGGCGATCTCACCGTCAGGCAGATTGTGCTCACCAGCAGCAATGAGGGCGGTAAATCCCTTTAAGGATACCCTCAGGTCTGTACCCGGCGCCACAATGCGCACCTCATCTGCTGCCCGCATACGCTGGGCCATAGGCAAAGATGCCTTTTCCAGCTTATCATAATCCATGGTCATAAGATCAAAATAATAATCTGAAAATTCACTGAGGCTCATACCCGCATTCTGCGCCATGGCATGATTGGGATATGTCAGAGACACCCAGCGCAGCTTGCCTCTGGCGCGGCTGATCAGGCTCTTGCAATACTTGGTATACATTGTCTGTTTTTCCTGAGAGGTCAGGGAAAACTCACAGCTGTTGTAGGGGGCAGAGATCGTAACGCTGCAGTCCATCTCCTCCATAAGAACAACGCTTGGCTTAGCCATCAGCTCCAGCTGTTCTGCCGTAGCCCCATTCAGGATGGCACGGCGGATCGTAGTCTGCTCCAGACTGACAAAGGGTACAGCGCCGCAGGCATACGCCTCTTCCACCAAAGCTTCTGCCAGCTTGTCCCCATCATCCACAGCTGAGATCATAACCTTCTCGCCAGGCTGAATCTTTAAGCTGTGCCGCATAACAGTAGAAGCAATCTTTTTAAATCTGGGATCCATAATTTTCTACTTCCTTTCCTGCTTTACTTATGATTAATCTCCTGCCAATGGTGACAGGCTACAAAATGGGTTCCTCCCGCACAGGCCAGCTGCGGCTCCGTACTCTTGCACTTGTCAGTGGCATATGGACAGCGGGTATGGAACTTGCAACCAGAAGGCATATTAGTCGCACTTGGTATTTCTCCTATGAGCTTGATCCGCTCCGGATTGTCCTCAGCAGTGGGATCCTCCGGAGGGATTGCGGAAAACAGCGCCTTTGTGTAAGGATGAAGCGGCTCCATCATGGTTTCCTCTGTAGTCCCCGTCTCAAACAAGGTACCCAGATACAAAACCCCCACCTTATCGCAGAAGTATTCTACCGTCTTTAAATCATGGGAAATATACAGATAGGTTAACCCCAGCTTCTCCTTCAGCTCGCTCATCAGGTTTAAAACCTGTGACTGAATAGAAACGTCCAGTGCAGACAGGGGCTCATCTGCCACTACAAAGCGCGGCTTCACAGCCAGGGCGCGGGCAATGCCGATACGCTGCTTCTGTCCGCCGGAAAACTGGCTGGGATAACGGTTGGCCACAGCTCGCTCCAGTCCGCACAGCTCCAGATAATATGCAGCCAGCTCACTGGCCTCCCTGCCGGAAGCGATCTTGTGCTTTTTAATCCCCTCTTCCACGATCTGCCCCACTGTCATGCGCGGGTCCAGACTGGCATTGGGGTCCTGGAAGATGATCTGCATCTCCTTGCGATACTCCATCATCTCTTTGCGGTTCAATGCAATGCCCTTCTCCTCATCAAAGATAGGCTTCCCGTCAAAGTAGACCTTTCCGCCGGTTGGCTGCAGCAAATTCAGGATACAGCGGCCTGTGGTGGATTTCCCGGAGCCGGACTCGCCTACCAGTCCAAAACACTCACCCTCATTAATCTGGAATGACACATTATCAACCGCCTTGACCACGCGGCCATTCTTTTTGCTAAAGGGGTTCTTTCCCAGAGGGAAAGATTTTTTCAGATTTTCAACTTCAATCAGTGGCTTTGACATGATCCGTCACCTCCCAGCATCGTACTTTGTGGCCAGGCTCTACCTCCACCAGAGGAGGCAGCTCGCAGGCACACCGTTCTCCCGCCTTCATGCAGCGCGGAGCAAAAGGACAGCCCGCCGGCATATTCTCGGCACTGGGCACCATTCCTGGGATACTGTACAGCTTTCCCTTGTTTTTCAGGCTGCGCCCCATACGGGAGCTCATAAGCCCGAAAGTATAAGGATGCAGGGGATTGCGGAACAATGTTTTCGTATCACATTCCTCCATTACATAACCTGCATACAAAACAGCAATGTTGTCGCTGATTTCTCCGATCACGCCCAGATCATGAGATATAAAAATAATGGTTGTATTCAGCTTCTTCTGCAGATCCTTAAACAGATCAATGATCTGTGCCTGCGTTGTCACATCCAAAGCCGTAGTAGGCTCATCAGCGATCACCAGCTCCGGGTCGCAGGCAAGAGCCATGGCGATCATAACACGCTGACGCATACCGCCTGAAAGCTTAAACGGATAATAATCATACACGCTTGCAGGGTCAGGGATCGCTACCAGGTTCAAAAGCTCCAGGCACTTTTCCTTGTTTGCCCGTCCTGTCATATTAAGATGCTGCTCTAAAACCTCGCTGAGCTGCTGTCCTACGGTAAACACCGGGTTTAAGCTGGTCATAGGCTCCTGGAATACCATAGAAATACGCTTTCCGCGGATCTTCTGAAATTCCTTTTCAGACAGGCCATTGAGCTCCTGCCCGTCAAAAATAACATTGCCTGTGACTTCACAGTTGTTTTTGGGCAGAAGGCCCATGGAGGACAGCATAGTAACACTTTTTCCGCAGCCGGATTCGCCCACCAGCCCCAGAACCTTTCCTCTCTCTATATCCAGATCGATCCCTTTCACAACCGGATAACTTTTTCCCGCAGGGCCAAACTTAATCCAGAGATTTTTTAATTGAAAGAAAATATCTTTTTCTGCCATTAATCAGCACCCCTTCCTTTTTTCTTGGGATCCAGGATTTCAGACAGGCCGTCACCCAGGAAATTAATAGCCAGAACCGTACATAAAACCAATATACCTGCAGGAACCCACATCCACCAGCAATCCTGCAGGATCTGCATATTCTGGGCAGTAGACAGGATCGTACCCCAGCTGGACTGAGGCATGGCGATTCCCAGGCCTAAAAAGCTTAAGGACGCCTCCATCAGGATGGCATTGGCCACACTCAGAGTTGTATAAACAATAATAGGGCCGCTGGCATTTGGCAGGATATGACGGAAAATGATCTCCATCTGGCTTAATCCCAGAGAACGGGCAGCATCCACGTATTCTACATTTTTAAGGCTCAGTACCTGGCTGCGCACAATACGGCATACGCCGGGCCAGCCTAAAATACCGATGATGAAAATCGTATTATAAAAGCTGGGGCCCGTAATGGACGCAATGCACAGTGCAATGACGAAAAAGGGGAAGCACATGATTATATCTACAATACGCATGATAACGTTCTCCGCAAGCCCGCCGTACAGTCCTGCAATACAGCCCAGCAAAACACCGATACACAGCTTGAACAATGTTGCGATCAGGCCCACGCTGATGGACACGCGGCCGCCTTCTGCCAGACGGGTAAGCATATCCCTGCCTAATTCATCCGTTCCCAGCAGATGGGTTTTGCTTGGCCCGGAAAGCATATGCAGCAAATCAATGGAATCAGATTCATATCCTGTAAACATGGGGCCGAAAATAGAAAACAGGCTCAAGATCAGCAGGACGATCAGGCTGATCAGACACATCTTATTTGATAAAATTTTCTTCAGACTTTCTTGGAAAGGGGTCTGGATCTTTTCTTTTTTTGCTTCCATCATCCTCATCCTTTCTGCTCGTAGAGAACCCGCGGATCAATAAGGGCATAAGAAATATCTGCAATCAGGTTGGCGATCAGCGTAAAGCTTGCCAGGATCAGCACAATACCCATGATCAGCGGATAATCGCGGTGGTTAACAGCTTCAAAATTCAAACGGCCGACGCCAGGCCACAAAAATACGGTTTCCGTCAAAAGAGAACCTGACAGAAGGCCAGGTATCTGCTGGCTGAGGATTGTAATGATCTGGCTCAGGGCATTCTTCAGTCCATGCTTATAGACAACCTTACGCTCAGGCATACCTTTCGCCCGGGCAGTCCGTATATAGTCCATTGTCTGGATATCTACCATGCTGGCGCGGGTATAACGCATCATGGTAGCCGCATTCATCAGGCCCAGGACAGTGGTGGGCAGGATCATATGCTTGGCCACATCCAGGATATAGGCCACACCTGTGACCGGCTCCGCCGATACCGTGACCATTCCGGAAATCGGCAGCAGCTTCAGATTGACACCAAAAATCTTGATCAACACCATTCCAAAGAAAAAGCTTGGAATAGAGATAGCCGCAAAAGCCAGAATTGATGAAGTGTTATCTACGATCCCCTTTTTATGCCTGGCCGAATAAATCCCCACCGTAATACCCAATAGGGTACTCAGCGCGATCGCTGAACATGCCAGCAGCGCCGTATTGCCCAGGCGGTCCATAATAATGTCAATTACAGGGGCCTTGTACCAGATTGAATAGCCAAAATCCCCCTTTGCTACGCGGCTTATCCATTTTACATACTGTACAGGCCATGGGTCATTGGCACCCAATTCTTCCAGTTTTGCTTCAATCTGTTCAGGCGGGATATCCGGTGAATACATACCAGAATAAGGGTCGCCGGGGATGCTCATAACCAGGAAGAAAACGATCACCGACACACCGAACAGAATGACCGCTGAGGTCAGCAGCCTTTTTCCAATATACTTTCCCATTCGTGCTCCTCCATACTTTCTTCTTTTGTCCTGCTAAGATCCGGTACAGCCTCTGATAACACACAGACACCTCTTTACCTTTCAAAGAGATGTCTGTTTTGGTAATTCTTCTTTTATATGTATGTAACAACCCGCATATAACATACAATATGCAAGGCTATACCGAATTGCAATGACAATTCATTTCTCTCTACTATACAAAATTAGACAAAATATGTCAATAAGAATGAATAAATTCACACAGGAAATGCATAAAAAAAGTAACAGTCCAGAGGGCGGGGAAATTGATGTAAAAATTCACGTCAAAATTGTTACTAAAAAGAGCTGCGCACCCATTGACCGTGCAGCAGCTCTTTTGACTACCCTGTTTTTATTTTCCAGTTTTTACCAGGTATTCTTTCATTTTTTATACTTTTTTCCAGGACGCATCCTCTGCCGGCTGTTTGCTCTCTTCCTCCTGTTTTTCCTCTGTCTGGAAGGTTTCAGCCCCTGTCAAAGCCTCCCCATCTTCAAAAGTTTCCGGCTCTTTTTCCGGCTCCGGGGCCGTCTTTCTTTCCGGCTCCTGTCTCCAGCGGATCACCACCTTAAACAGATCGTCCTCCACCTGGATCTGAAGCGTTCCCTTCTGGGCTTCCACAAAGCTTCTTGCAATGGCAAGGCCCAGGCCGGAGCCCTCCGTATTCCTGGAAGCGTCCGCACGTGTAAACCGTTCCGTCAGCTCCTCCGGTGAGACCGTCAGCTCTGCGGCAGAAATATTCCGCATGGAAATACAGATGGTATCTTCCGCTTCCCGCTGTACCTTGATATAGGCCCTTGTTCCCGGCATCCCGTATTTTGTAATATTCACCATCAGATTTTCAAAGATCCGGTAGGTTTTCTGGCTGTCTAACAGAAGAACGATCCGTTCCTCCGGCAAGTTCATTTTAAATTCAACACCACTGGCCTCTATCTTGTCCGAAAGTTCTAGCCTTACCTGCTTTAACAGGCTTACAATATCCACCTGCTCAAGATGAAGGGAGACCGTCCCGCTGTTTGCCTTGCTGATCTCAAACAGATCCTCGATCAGCACCTTAAGACGCATGGACTTCTGATCCAGAACCTGGATGTAGGAATCCCGCTCCTCCTCTGAAATCCCCTCCTGCTGCAAAAGATTGATGTAGGTGATAATGGCAGTAAGAGGCGTTTTTAAATCATGGGACACATTTGTGATCAGCTCTGATTTGGTGCGCTCGCTCTTTACCTCCTGCTCCACTGCCCTGCGGAAGCCCTTCTGGATTTTGGAAAGCTGCTCCTTAAAGGGGTTGAATACGCCTAGATCCTCCTGAATCTCCACATTCAGATCGCCCTCTGCAATCCGTCCGATTCCATCAAGCAGCGTATTGTACTTTTCCTGCAGCCGGTTCCAATATTTTTTCATCAGGAAGAAAAGCACGATCGAATAAATGATCAGTGCGCCGATCCCCCAGAACCACAGGCAGGAAATAAGCGACAGAATAATAAAGTTGGCAGCAACCGCCTTCCCTATGATTTTTGTGGAATTGCTCTCCCAGTCTGTTGCATTAAAAATATCAATGCCTCTGCACACCCATCGTTTGATAAACCGCAGGAAACGGCCGAGCCAGGTGCGCTCCTTAAAGTATCTCCATAGCCCAAGAGAGAAAATTGCCCGGTAGCAGGTGATTCCCCAGTAATAAATGCCGTAAGCAAGGAACCAGTAGCCCACGTTCAGAACTGACAGAAGGATGACAGCAGCCTCACGTATAAAACCGGCCCGCTCCAGTTCTCCTAAGAATGCTCCGTTCATGGTGGCACAGACCATCTCTGCTGAAAGGGTCGGCATCATCATAAGCCACAGCACACCGATACAGCTTAAGGGCTCAAAGGCAAGACGGAACATGGCTTTATCTGTAAAGTTAAAGGGTTTTATAAAAGGCAGAACCAGCGCAGCCACCGTAAGGAAGATGCAGGCCGCCATCACCACGATCCAAAGGCCATCACCGGAGGAATAATCATAAGCACCCGGCTCTGCATTGCCGTAGCCCCAATCCCGCTCCAGATTCATTTCTCTTGGGCTGAAGCGGAACACAATCTTTATATTCTCCGGCCCCTCAAAGCTTACGCCGCTGTCGCGGTAGCTGTCCGAGGTGCGCCGCTCCATGGGGTCATAAAATTCAAACCGGCTCATCTCCTGAAGAAGGGCGCCGCATTCCTTCTCTTTGCCCTGCAGATTCTCCACCGACAGCTGTCCTGTCGGGGAAAAGGATGCCGTAAACTGCATTTCTCCCTCACCGGGAGCTGAGGAAAATACAGCTTTTGGATCAGCTGTGTTGCTTCGCAGATAAGTTCCATTTTCACCCAGAACAGCATAGGACAAAACACTGCCGTACTGTAAATACAAATCCTTCCATGAATTTCCAAGTTCTTCCATCATGGACTGCAACTCCCTGTAATAGTAAAACTGATCCATGGGATTTTTATGGCCGCTGTACTCTGCACTGTACTCTATGTCCTCTTCCTGTGTCCATTCCTCCTCACCAGCCGAATACTCCCCGTCTTCAGAGATGCTCTTCTTTGCCTCCTTCAGCCTGCCTTCAAGCTTTGGCAAAAAGGTCTGGGAGTAGGTCAGCAGCCTGCCTGCCGCCTCCTGTTTCTCCAGATGCCATATCTCATAGCTGAAATTCATGATCTGGGTGGAAATATTCCCGAAATCACCATCCAGCCGTTCCAGCTCCTGCTCGCTGCGCTGGTTATAATAATCTTTTGCCCGCTTTTCCATATAAGGATAGAGGGCCACCGTTGCCGCAGAGGTAAAGGCTACCAGAAGAACTGCCAGAAGTATGCCCCAGCCGGCTCTTTTTGCACTGTTTTCATTTTTTACCGAATTATCCCTGTTTCTCAATTTTGTATCCAACTCCCCACACCACCTTTAAGTATTTGGGCTCTCTCGGATTGGTTTCAATTTTCTCCCGCAGATTGCGGATGTGGACCATCACCGTATCCATATTGATCGCCCGCTCATTCCAGACCCGCTCGTAGATTTCCTCTGCAGGAAACACACGCCCCGGGCTCTGTATCAACAGCAGCAGGATTTTAAATTCAATGGGCGTCACCTTTACCGCTTTGTCATCCACAAACACCTGAACCGTGTCCTCATTGACCTCCAGCCCTCCGGCCCTGTGGATTCTCGGATCATCCTCCTGTTTTGAATTCAGGCGGTCCATAAACCGGTGATAGCGCCTCAAATGCGAATTTACCCTGGCAAGAAGCTCCATGGGTGTAAATGGCTTCGTGATATAATCGTCTGCGCCCATGTTAAGGCCCAGGATCTTATCCACTTCCTCCGATTTTGCCGACAGGAACAGCACAGGGAAATCATATTTCTCTCTCAGCTTTGCGACCATGGTAATGCCATCCATGCGGGGCATCATCACATCTACAATGGCCAGGTCTATTTTTTCCCTTTCAAGGGTTTCCAGCCCTTCTACGCCATTGGCCGCCTGAAACACCGCGTACCCCTGGCTTTTCAGAAAGATTTCCACGCCCTCCCTGATCTCCTTGTCATCCTCTACCAGCAAAATCCGGTCCCCACTCATATCCATGTCCTCCTTACGTGTCTTATACTATCAGTCAAAAACAAAATTGAGCCTCATAAAAAAGAAAAGATTCTCTAAAGATTTTCCCAAACCTCATACCAGTTTATACAGCACTCATGCCATCTCTGCAAAGCCTCATCATATTCTGCAAAAAGCTCCTTATCCTCCTGCAGATACGGTTCTCCCATGCCATGCTCCAGATACCACAGCTCCTCGGCCTCCTTCTGCCGGTTTATAGCTGCCTCCAGCGCCTCCACCCTGCGGGCCGCCTCCTCCATAGGCTCCCTGGCAAGACGCCTGCGCCACTGTTCATAGGCTTCCTCCTCCGGGATTTCCTTAAGTCTGTGACGCTCTGCTTTCGGAACTGCCTTAAGGCCTGCGATCAGCGCCTGCTCCTCCGCCTTAACCCGGGCCCCTATGCTGCCGCCCTGCCTTTCCTTTTCTTTCCGCTCCACATAATGCTCATAGCCGAAAGGATAGTACATAACCCCATCCTCTTCAAATATAAGGATAGACTGAGCCACCTGGCGGATAAAGTAGCGGTCATGGGACACAAACAGGATTGTCCCCTCATATGCCCCAAAGGCAGATTCCAGCGTTTCCTTTGCCTGAATATCCATATGATTGGTGGGCTCATCCAAAATAAGGAAGTTCGGTCTTGCGCAGAGAAGCTCTGCCAGCACCAGCCTGGCCTTCTGGCCTCCCGACAGGCTGCTGACCTTCTTTGAGGCCTCCCGGCCCTTAAAAAGATAAGCCCCCAGCGTGCTTCTCACCTCTTTTTCCGTCATGGCAGGAAACAGGGCAGCAAAATGCTCTGCAACCGTCTTGTCCGATTCGATGGCTGCTGAAAACTGGTCAAAATATCCGATGGTGATCTGGTTCCCGAGCCTGCATATGCCCCCTAAAGGCTCAAGAAATCCTGCAACTGTCTTTAAGAAGGTACTTTTTCCGCTTCCGTTTTCCCCTAAGATCCCGATTTTCTGCCCCCGCCGGATTCGCAGGCTCACCTCCAGCAGCGGACGGTCATAGCCGATTTTTAAGTGCTCCGCCTCCGCCACCCACTTGCTTCCATAAATTAGGGGAGTGATAGCCCCTGTAAATATATGGGCCATGTCTTCCCTTGGTTTTTCTGCCTGCTCCATGCGTTCCAACAGCTTTTTCCTGCTTCTGGCAAAGGATGCCTTAGAGGGCTTATGCTTAAACCGCTCAATCAGCTGCTGCTGGCGCTTTATCTCCTCCTGCTGGCGCAGGTAGGCCTTCATCTGTATATCATAATTCTTTTGCTTCTGCCTGCGGTATTCCGTATAATTGCCTGCATATCGTTTAAGGTGCCCATCCTCCAGCTCATACACCGCCTGCACGGTCCGATCAAGGAAAAAGCGGTCATGGCTCACCATGACCACCGCCCCCTCATAGCTGCGCAGATGATCCTCCAGCCACTGGACCGTTTTCAGATCCAGATGATTGGTGGGCTCGTCCAGAAGAAGCAGATCCGGCTTTGTGAGAAGAAGCCGGATAAGCGCAAGCTTGGTACGCTCCCCGCCGGAGAACGAAGAAAGGCTGCGCATTTTGTCCTTTTGCTGAAATCCCAGGCCCGTAAGCATCCTGTCATACGCCAGCTCATACTCATAGCGCTGACGGTCATACGCCCCCTCATAAGGACAGGAATCCATGATCCACTGCTTTGCCGTTTTCTGCTCTCCAGTAAACTCCTGCTGGCTCAAAAATCCCACAGTAAGCTTCCGGGAAGAAAGGATTCCCGGTCCCATGCGCTTATCATCCCTGTCAAGCTCCAGCTGCCCGGCAATCAACCGCAGAAGCGTTGTTTTCCCTGCTCCATTGCGGCCAACCACTGCAATCTTTTCATTTTCACGAATCTCAAAGTAAATATGCGAAAGGACTTCCCTGTCTCCCAGAGTGACCGTTCCGTCTGTGATCTGATATTTCATAGGATAACTCCCTGTTTTTTTATACAGCATACCCGATTCCCGGCTTATTTTCAAGCCATAGAAAAGAGCCTGCCAGACTCCTCCGGCAGGCCCTTCAGGCACATCCCAATTCAAATTTTTCACATCCGGCACTTTCTATATCCTGGATATCACTGCCAACGGTATAAACAGCAGTATCATTACCAATGTCTGCACAGACAAAGTGGTTGAAATATAGGCGCCATCCTCCTTTACATTGGCAAACAGCGGGATGATAAAGGGGGCCGGAAGGCTGTAAATTAATGCCAGTGCCATTAAAAGCTCCCGGTCAAAGCCAGTAAGGACTGTCAGGGCAGTCCCGACTACAGCAAAAAGTGCTGCCATGATAAAAAGCCGGAAGGCTGCTGTTTTTGCTACCGGGCGTATGAGCTCCCTTGACAGCTCAAATTCATATCCCACAATGATCAGGATCAGGGCTGCTGTCGGCGCTGTAATAAAACGAATGAGCTCCGTCACAACCGGGGCTGCCGCAGATGAGAGTACCGCTTTTCCAACCCCTGCCGCCCCCAGCACAATGCCGGACAGCATTCCAAGGCATGCTTTATTGGTGATCACATCATGAAAAACAGCTCCTGCACTGGCCTTCTGACCGTCTGCGATCCGCAGGCAGGATAAATATACCGTATAGGCAAAGACCGTCTGTCCAATATCCACAATAGCAAAGACGGAGGTGCGCTCTGCCCCTGCCAGCAGCGCAAACAGGGAGTATCCCAGCATCCCGCCTTCCGCCCCAGTCAGAAGAAAGGGCATAAATCTTCCATAGGGCTTTACAAAGCGCCTTGTGGCATATCCAAACAGCAGAGCAATGCAAAATCCCGCATAGACCATAACAAATACAAGAAACATCCGTCGGTTATACTCCGCTGTAAAAAAGGCATTAAACAGTACCACCGGCAGGGTCACCTCACCGATCACTGTGCGGATTCCCTCTATTCCATCCTTGGAAATAATCTTATTTTTTGCCAGGAATCGCCCAATACATACCATGACAAGTACCGGAAGCACCATGGACAGGGCACTGATGGCAAGCTCTGCACTCATAAAAATCCCCCTTTTCCTGTGACGCAAAGCAAAAGAAGGCTGCAAGCATATGCAGCCTCCCTGTCACACTATTTCTTAGTGGATCGCGTCCTGATAAAACTCCAGTGCTTCCTTGTCTGTAAAGCCCTCGTGTACAATCTTTCTGATCGCTGCACTCATCTCTACCGGGTGAGTGGACTGGAAAATATTTCTTCCCATATCCAGGCCCTTTGCACCGCCCTGAATTGCTCTGTAAGCAAGTGTTAAAGCCTCATCCTCAGGAAGCTTCTTTCCGCCTGCAACTACGATCGGTACCGGGCATGCTGCAACAACCTCTTCAAAGTTATCGCAGTAATAGGACTTAACAATGTTTGCACCCAGCTCTGCAACAATACGTGTTGCCAGCTTGAAGAAACGGTCAGTGCGCTCCATCTGCTTGCCTACTGCAACAACACCCATAACCGGGATGGAGTACTGCTGTCCGTAATTTACAGCCTTTGACAGGTTATCAAGGCTGGACAGCTGTCCGTCTGCACCCACAAAGGTCTGGATTGCCAGACAGTCTGCGTTCATTCTTGCTGCCTCTACTGCATCTACAGCCAGAACCTCATGAGATAGATCATCATTGAGCATGGAGGAGCCGGAAGTAGCTCTGAGAGCGATTCCCTTTCCGCCGATCAGGGCCGGATCAATGCTGCTTCTTAACGCGCCTCTTGTAGCCATCAGAACATCTACATTTGGGATCAGCTTTGGAACGATCAGATCAAGTCTTTCCAGTCCTGCGGTAGAACCCATAAAGTAACCGTGGTCGAATGCAAACATAACGGTATTGCCGCTCTTTGCATCAAAAATATTAGCCAGATGCTTTTTCATACCCCAGTCTAAGGCATTCGCACCCTTTACGTAAAATCCCTCCTGGTTTGCAAAGGGAACATTTACATGATAATCTTTTGCAACTTTTACACCTTCAAGATCTGCCATAATTTTTCTCTCCTTCTTATGATTTCTGGAACCAGATTCCCATGAACCTGTAATGCCGTACCGGGCTGTGACACCCGGTGCGGCCGGATTTCTTAATTCAGCACAATTTAAAAATTAGAAATCGTAGTTTGCTACATTGTCCTTGTTGAAGATAAGTCTTTCAGGCATAAGAACAACACCGTTGTTCTCTTCTGCAGTCTGAGCACCCTCAACCAGGCAGTCATTAGGCATAACCTCTACTTCACCGATCTCAGGGATGTTGATCTTGTCGCCAACCTTAACCGTATTGCCAGCTGCAAGATATGCGGTCAGGTAGCAGCCCATAGCGCCCTGTACGCCGCAATCCCAAAGGCCCCACTGCTCAATCACGCCTGCTTCGCAGTAATCCTTAATAGACATTGGGGAAGCAAAACCGGTAATTGTTACGTCTTCCTTTGTAAGGCCCTTGTTCTGAGCAGCCTTGCACTGTCCAGGAAGTGCTGTGGAGTCATTACAGATAATTAAATCGATATCGCTGTGTGCCTCAAGGATGGAAGCGCCGATAGAAACAGCCTTCTCTGCATCCTGCTCAGAGTAGTAGTTATCAGGAGCTACGTTCTCCCAGTTTGGATACTTCTCGCTGATGTAAGCCTCGCCGGCTACCTGCCAGGAGTTCTGGTCAGCAACCGTTGCCTGTGAATAGTGCCAGCAGTACTTGATCGTATCCTTCTCAGGATCTTTGCCTCTCTTTGCAAGAGAATCAGCACCCATGTCAACCAGCATCTGTCCAAGGATATCTGGTGTTCCCTGGGATACCATCAGGGTTCTTGCTGTATCAGAAACGTCAGAATCCCATGTTCCTACCATAACGCCAGCGCCGGCTGCATCAGTCAGTGCGGAGTCAAGTCCGGTTGCATCTACAGATGAAATACAGATACCGTCAACACCGGAAGCTACTGCGTTGTTGATCACCTGTACCTGGTCTGCAACAGATGCGTTGGAAGAGCCCTGGTAATCAACTGTGAATCCCCATTTCTCAGCATACTTCTGAGCGCCATTGTTTGCAGACTCGAAGAATGCGTTTCCTGTCAGCTTTGGAACGAATGCGATTGTAAGACCTTCAACGGATTTTGCCTCGCCGCCTGCTGCCTCAGCCTCAGTTTCTGCTTCTTTCTCAGTTTCTGCCTCAGATGCCTTCTCACTCTCTGCCTGAGTCTCTGCCTTTGTTGTTGCCTCAGTTGCAGGAGCCTCTGCCTCCTTGGAGCCACATGCAGTCAGTGAAGCCACCATAGAAGCTGCAAGTGCCAATGCTACCATCTTTCTCCTCATAAAAAGTTCCTCCTTCTTATTTGTATGCAGTTTACTGCATATTTTTATTGAGAACTGTCCAAACCGGCCTATCCCCAGCGGATGCACCGCCGTTTTGAGCAGTTACTTTTGAATTTTTATTTTTCGTCTTTCTTGTGCAAAGCTGCAACCACCTTTGGATTTGTCAGCAGGGAGCGTCCGATCACTACTACCAGGAGCAGGAGTCCTACCGGGATATCCAGATACTGCTGGGATACCTTAAAGCAAAGGGGAAGACCGAATTTCAGTACACCGATCACCACCGCTGCAAGAGCAGTTCCCACAACAGAGCCCTTACCTCCTGTAGAAAGCGTACCGCCCAGAACAACTGCGGTGATAATAGGGAGTGTAAAGGTTACACCGATATCTGACTTTGCTGTGCCGATGTAGGATGTAAGGATAACGCCTGCAATGGCTGCGCTGATTCCGGACAGGACATAGGTTGACATGGTAACCAGCCTTGTATTAATTCCTGAAAACTCTGCGGCATCCTTGTTGACACCAATAAGAAAGATCATTCTTCCGTATTTCGTCTTGTTTAACAATATGTAGGCGATCACTGCCAGCACCAGGAAAATGATCACCTGGCAGGGAAGCACACCAAACAGTTTGAACTTTGAAAGCTGCAGGAAGCTGTCCGGGAAACCGCTGATTCCCTTATAGCTTTCCGTTGCAGACATATTGGAAACCAGAAGGGCCAGACCTGTAAACAGGAAGCTTCCGCCCAGGGTCACCACCATCGGCTGTACACCGCAGTATGCAACGAAAAATCCGGAAAGTGCACCGCATAAGCCTGCCACTAAAATAGCAAGGGCAACTGCTGCCCAGATATTCATTCCTCCATCCTGCCATGCAACGCCCAGGACAATAGAGGATAAGCCTACAATAGAACCTGCCTGGATGTCAATTCCTCCTGTGATCATGACGAAGGTGACAAACAGGGAAATAATACAGATGGAAATAATATCATTCAAGCTGCCAAACAATACTCTCGGCATCAAAAACTTAGGGTTCTTGGTTGCAAAAATAACAATTTCAAAGAACAGGATAAGCAGCAGAACAAATTCCCAGCTCTTAAAAAACTTTTTGGTTTTTTCCAGAAATGATGTCTTCATTATGCCTGCGCTCCTTTCTTCTGTTCTTCTTTTCCGTCATCCTTGTTGGTTCTTGCCAGCAGGATATCATGACGGTTTTTAATGATCGCACGATTCTGTGCAACGGTTGTCACAACTACAATGACGATCAGCATAACACCGGTGATCGTATTATCATAATCAGACGAGAACCCTAAGAATACCAGGATACGGCTGATCGAGGACATAATGATCGCGCCGATCGCAGCTCCTAAAAGGCTTCCCTGGCCTCCGGTCAAAGCTACACCGCCGAGAACGCAGGCTGCGATCGCCTTCATCTCGTAATTGTTTCCTGCGGTTGGCGTAACGAAGCCAATTCGTGAGGTATAAACCATACCTGCTGCTGCAGCCATAATACCGCAGATAACATAAGCCATGATCTTTGTAGCAGTTGTAGGGATACCAACCAGTGTTGCACCAGAAATATTATCACCTACTGCAGTAAAATAGCGGCCCTTTCTTGTCTTTGTCAAAATATAATTGGCGATCAGGACTACTGCAAGGGTAACTGCGTAAAATACAGTCAGCTCCCCTACCAGCTTCACATTGGAAGCCTTTGTATAATCAGCCGGAAGGTTTTCCACCCATGCACCGCCTGTATATACATAGATCAGTCCGCGGACAACGCCGTTAACACCCAGTGTAAAGATCAATGACGGAATCTTTAAAACAGAAACGCCAAAACCATTTACCAGTCCAATGACTGCTCCCACAAGGACTGCTGCACCAGCTGCAACAAACACGCTGCTGCCGTCCCTTAAAAGAGTAGCTCCCACGGCTGCACTCATACCAAGGATCGCGCCGATGGAAACGTCGATCTCCCCGGTAAGGATAACAAATGCAATTCCCACTGCCAGAAGCGTAAATACAACGGAATCATTCAGACAGTTTAATAAGCTTGTTGGTTTCCAGAAGTCCGGGTTTACCAGGCCTACCAGTACGATCAGGAAAATAAGGAACAGAAGGCTTCCCGATTCACGGGCCTTTAAAAATCTTTTTACCGCGCTCATATCAGTTTTCCTCCTCTGCCTTTACATCAAATGATGCATTCATCAATGTATTCTGGTCTATCTCATCTTTCGATAATTCTCCGGTAATATGTCCCTGGAACATGACCACTGCCCTGTCTGACAGCTCTACGATCTCCTCCATATCGGAAGAGATCAGCATAATAGCTACGCCCTGCTTCTTTAATTCCAGGATAATGGAATAAACATCACCTCGGGCTGCCGCATCAATTCCTCGTGTAGGCTCATCCAGGATCACCAGCTTTGGCAGTGAAGAAAGACAGCGTCCAATGACTACCTTCTGCTGGTTTCCGCCGGAAAGGCTTCCGCAGGCCTGATCCTGGCCAGTTACCTTTGTACGGAAATCATTAATATATTTCTGTGTGATCTCTGTTTCCTTTTTCTTATTTAAGAATACCTTTCCAAGGGTATTGTCAAACAGCAGGGAGGACGTTGTATTTGCAGCTACGCTGCTGATTCCGAAGAGGCCGTTCTGCCGCCTGTCCTCCGGCACATAGTTGATACCTGCCCGGATCATCTCTCTGGTGGAAAGGCCCGTTACATCCTTATCATTTAAATAAACCTTTCCGGAAAGAACCTTTTCTCTTCCAAAAATAGTTGTTGCAAGCTCGGTCCTTCCTGCTCCCACCAGTCCGGCAACACCCAGGATCTCTCCCGGATAAACCTGGAAATTAATATCTTCAAAGCCATATCCTGAAAAGTGCTCCAGTTTTAAGACCGGCTTTAAATTCTTATAATCAATGGCTACCTCTTCCTGTTCCCTCTTTTCCACATCATCCATATCCGGAGGAAGAAGTCCCTTTACCAGCATATCCCTTGTAAACTCACTGATCGGTCCCCGGAGGGTAATAACACCGTCACGCATGATCGCTACATGGGTTCCGATCGTAAACACCTCTGCCATACGGTGGGTAATGTAGATAATGCCGATGCCCTTTGCTTTTAAGTCCATCACTACCTTAAATAAAGATTCAACCTCATCAAAGGTAAGTGCAGAGGTTGGCTCATCCAGGATCAAGACCTTGGCATTTCGCATCATGCCTCGCAGAAGCTCTACGATCTGCTGTTCTGCGATTGAAAGGCTTAAGGCTTTTCTTGTCAGATCCAGGTTCCAGCCCACATCCTTGTTCAGCTTTACCAGGCGGTTGTGAAGCTCTGCCTTTGAACCGGTAAAGCCGATGAGGATATTTTCCTCTACGCTCATATTCGGGAACAGCATAGGCTCCTGAGGAACCATATAAATGCCCTTCTGGAGTGAAACAGAAGGCTTAAAGTTGGAAATTTTTTCTCCATCTATGTACAGCTCACCCTGATCGGGCTGATAAATTCCCATTATGATCTTCATAAGAGTTGATTTTCCGGCTCCGTTTCCGCCGATCAATGTTAATACTTCTCCTGCGCCTACGCTCAGGTCAATTCCTTTTAGTACAACATTCAGACCAAATCTCTTTGTAATGCCGCACACAGAAAGCAGCGGCCGGTTTGTAGTGCCTTCTACGGTCTGGCTCATGTTGACCTCCCCTTCAAAATTGTATTTTTGTTATATCATTAAACATTTTATCATATCCACAGTATAATCATATCCACTATCTTTGTCAAGGGTTTCCATCTCTTTTTTGTATTATTTTTCACATATTTTCCACAATGCACTTGCTTTTTTCTTAAATATATTATATATTTTATACATCAGAGCTTCACCCCTCCGGGTTTTGGGCTTCCAATTGACATATGCTGCAGAATGTGATATATTTGTATTATAATTGAACATTTGTTACATTCTGTACGGATATACCAATCAAAAAAGGAGCAAGGCACATGAAGTATGATGACGAATTGATCTCAAAGGCTGCCTGGTATTACTATATTGAAAATATGACGCAGCAGTCCATTGCAGAAAAGCTGGGAATTTCCCGAATGAAGGTTATCCGCCTTCTGGAGGCAGCACGGGAAACAGGGATCATCCAGTTCCGTATTTCCCAGGGAAACGGGAAGCAGCTTCCGATCGAACAAAAGCTTCGCCAGCAGTGGAATCTGAAAAATGTTCTGATCATTCCCACGCCGGACAACAGAGCAAGACTCAATGAGCATCTGGCCCTGGCTGCCGCCAACTTCTTAGCTGACCAGGTAACGGAAAATACCTTTATTAATATGGGCTACGGCGATACGCCTTCCCGGGTATTAAACCATCTGGCAAATATTACAGATGTGCCTGTTTCCATTGTTTCTTTTACGGGAGGTGTCAGCTACTACCTTCCAAACAGCACCTCCAACGTATTTAAGGCCAGGCTGCACCTGTATCCGGCACCTCTGGTGCTCTCCTCCAGGGAGGTATGCCAGTCTATCCTTCAGGAACCCAGCGTAAAGGAGATCCGGCGTATGGTAAAGCTTTCATCCTTTTCAATCGTAGGGATCGGAGCTATGAACCCTGACGCTACTATCCTTTCCAATGGTATTTTAAGTCAGAATGATTTTGCCTACCTTACAATGAAAGGGGCCGTGGGGGATATCCTGACCCACTTTATCGATAAAAACGGCGTTCCTGTTGTCACCAGCATTGAGGACCGGCTTGTCAGCACTCCTCTTGACACGCTGAAGGAATTGAACAATGTAATTGGAATTGCAGGCGGAGAACAAAAGGTTGCTGTGATCCGGGCTGCCCTTCAGGGCGGGTACATTGACTCCCTGATCACAGATGAAGATACAGCAAAAAAATTGATAGGAGAATAAACGTATGGGAAAGTATTTAATGGCTATTGATGCCGGAACCGGCAGCGTCCGCGCGGTTCTCTTTGACCTTGAAGGAAATCAGCTCGGCTGCTGCCAGAAGGAATGGGAGCACGCTGAGGACCCGCGCTATCCCGGAAGTATGGATTTCGACTGGGTAAACAACTGGCAGCTGGCAAAAGGCTGTATCCAGGGCGTCCTTGCTGAAACAGGAATCGACCCTGCTGAGATTGCAGCAATTTCCACCACCTGTATGCGCGAGGGAATTGTCCTTTATGACCATGATGGAAAAGAGATCTGGGCCTGCGCCAATGTGGATGCCCGGGCAGATGACGAGGTCGTAGAGCTGATCAAGAGCTATCCGGGCCTTGAAAAAGAACTGTACTTAGAATCAGGACAGTCCTATGCTCTTGACGCACTTCCAAGGCTTCTCTGGGTTAAGAACAAGATGCCTGAGATCTATGAAAAGATCGGAAAGATCGGCATGTTCAATGACTGGCTGATCTACAAGCTTACCGGATTTTTAGCAGTAGAGCCTTCCAACGGCTCCACCACCGGTTTAATGAGCTTAAAAACACGCAGCTGGGACGCTTCTATTCTGGAGCGCTGCGGTCTGAGAAGTGATATTTTCCCACCAGTACAGGAATCCGGCACCTCTGCAGGAACTGTCTCTGAGGCTGCCGCAGCTGAAACCGGCCTTGCAGCAGGAACACCTGTGATCGTAGGCGGAGGCGACGCACAGCTTGGCTGTATCGGCGTAGGCGTTGTGGAGGCCAACGAGGCTGCTATCTTCGGCGGAAGCTTCTGGCAGTATGAATATAATACCGACCAGGCCCTTACCGATCCACAGTGCCGTGTCCGCGTCAACTGTCACGCTGTTAAGGATGTATGGCAGTATGAAGCCCTGGCATTTAAACCGGGACTTGTAATGCGCTGGTTCCGCGACGGCTTCTGCCAGCTGGAAAAGCAGAGGGCTGCCGAAACAGGACGTGATGTCTATGATCTAATGAATGAGGAGGCAGAAAAGATTCCTGCCGGCTGCTACGGCATGATGTGTACCTTCTCAGATGTTATGAACTTTATTAATTGGAAGCACGAAGCTTAATTTTGGTTCGGCCTTCCCACTTTTACAAACTTTGAGCTTGACCCCCAGAAATTCAGCCGTTATACCTTCTACCGGGCAATCCTGGAGAATACAGCCCTGATCACAAAGGGGCACATGGAGCTTGTTCAGGAATCCACCGGGCATATGCCTTCTGAGGTCATCTTTGCATCCGGCGCTTCCAAGAGCCCGCTGTGGAGCCAGATACTGGCTGATGTGCTGGGTATTCCAGTCAAGGTTCCTGCTGTCAAAGAGGCAACTGCACTTGGAGCCGCTTTAATTGCCGGATACGGAGTAGGCATCTATGATAATATATCCGAAACTGCCAAAAAGCTGGTAAAAATTGACCATACCTATCTTCCGGACATGGAAAATCATAAGGTGTACACTGAAATGTACGCACACTGGAGAAAGCTTTATGCAGCCCAGTTAAAGCTTACAAACGAGGGACTCACAAAGCCAATGTGGTCTGCGCCCGGGGTATAATCACCCCGGCAGCATATATAAAAAAATGTGCTCAGCACAAAAGGAGAATGTTATGTATATTATTAATGAAAATGAGAGAGAATACCGTTTCGGGGACAGCGGACCTAAATACCTTATGAAAGGCCCGCGCATGAATTTTGCTATTGTCCAGTTTATGCCCGGACAGGATTTCAAAGCCCACTATCACAATGTAATGGAAGAGAACTTCTTTATCCTGGAAGGAAAGATCGATATTGTAG
>OLRK01001369.1_pt1 | contig 20726 bp, 21 predicted proteins | sample 1672911 | NCBI WGS metagenome assembly OLRK01 (sample SAMEA3136736, study PRJEB25190) | human gut metagenome | biome: human gut; feature: human-associated habitat; material: faeces | place: Austria | collected 2013 | reverse complement strand
AAGGCCTATTAATTATATTTAAATATTTAATTTACAGAAAAACTTTCACACTCTCTCCAAAATGAAAGACTTATTCATTTAATCGTGACAGTTACATTTGCAATCATTGCAATTTTGGCAAATTATGTTCTCCAAAGTTTATGGTTGTTTGTATTTTTGCTTGCAATATACATTCTTCTTTTATTTTACATAAGGCATTATTTCTTTCTCGAAAGAGGCGTACAAAAGCTTTACCTCTACTATGATAAACTTATCAAAAACACTTATTATAGTGATGATGTGAAGAAAAAATGCAGTTTAGTTTAAAAATAGCGTACTATTTTCAAATAAAATAATTATCGACTTTTTTCGACTATAATTAATTTGTAATATTAAAATCAAAAAGCCACTTTTAGAAAAACATTGTTTTTCTAATCATGTAAAAATACCAAATTGGGATGTTTTACAAAAAAGGGCTACCACTTTACGTAATTTGTAAAGTGGTAGCTTTTTTAATTAATAGCTTTTAACTTAATAATAAAATTTTATCTATCCCATTTATCGCAAAGTGCCTGTACCTGGTCGGCAAATTTTGCAAGGTCTTTATTTGCACCGCCTTCATTACGTTTAATAACTGCAAGAAGTCTCTGCCCTGCAGCAAGTAATCTTTCGTATACAGTAGATGGTTTTCTCTGTTTTGAAGAGTTGCTTTGTATTCTGATTGGAACTCCTTCTTTTATTAATTCACCTGTTGCATGTCCTGCTTTATGAAGCAGTGTTGCCATGTAATCATATTCAGTCTCAAATCTGTTCATTTCAGGTAATGTTATTCTGTCACGACTTGGGTTATAAAATGCCTTGTCCCCACCTTCCGAAAAATCAACATTCATGTTTTTTAGTAAGGTGTCTCTTTTCTGTAAAAGTTCTTCCGTGTTTAACTCGTATGTTTTTTCCTCATATTTCGGAATTCCATCTATCTGCTCACCATTAAACACCGTATACACATTGGATATTGGTTTTACTCTATTCTTGAACTCTTCAAGTGTTAATTCATCAGATAACTGTTTAGCTTCCCTTTGAGTAAGTTTTCTCTTTTCCTCCGTGTCATATAAAGACCAAAATTCCACTCTTGTTCCTTTTGAACCGGGCTTTATTTTCCAGCCTTGTGTCTGTGCCTGCTTAAATGTGCACCATCTTGGATCCTCAAATTCTCTGGCAAACTGATTATATGAAAGCCATAATGAATTAGCTCCGTGATAAGCCGTATTTGTTACCGCATTGTAAGGACGTTCCGTAGCACTCCAACTTCTGTGCCATGGAATGGTGTCTTTTTTAAGACAGTCAATAAAGCTGTTAATCATTTCTTCTCGCATTTTATTAAGCTTCATTTACATCACCGCCTTCAAACTCATCCCATTCATGAATTACTTCTTCATCAGGAGAATCAAACTCAAATTCATCCGGGATGTCAATGCCTGCTCCAAGCTGTTCCATCAACTTCATAAACTTGTCTGTTCTGCTATCCATTGTCTTCCTCCTTATTTTTTTCTTTTTCTGAAAAATCCTGATTTCTTTTCTTTCTTTTGTTCACTTTTATCTTCTATAGGAATCATTTCACTATAAATTTTTGAATTTCCAAAAGTAAAAGGATCCTTTGACTCGTCCGCAAAAAATGTTTTGTCAGCTTTGTCTTCCATCAGTTCCTTAATGTCTTTCTTTTCAGCATCCGAGGTAAAATTAAATATATAAAAAACATCATTGTAAAAATTACTCTTAATAAGATCATATGTCTTTTCAAACTCATCCGGCTTGCTTCCCACAACAAAAATCTGAATGTCTTTTTCCAAAAATGATACTTTGTTAAAGTCATGTTCACTGTAAACACCATAGTCATATACTATGTATTCATAATCCTTGTCCTGTACTTCCTTTAGTCTTTCTGCCTTGTAATACATGTCAACATTCTGATACTCTGTAAGTCCTTCCATCTCATCATATTGTGAATCCTCGTAAAACTCCCTGACTGCCTTTACAAATCCATGATTGTTCATTTCAAAATATGCAGCCTTATATCCGTTAAATTTAAGATACTTAACAATCTGTAATGCCTGCGTTGTTGTTCCCATTCTTCTTACTGCTCCGGCAACTCCTATCGTTTTTACCTTTTCTTTTTTTGTTAGTTCTTCTGCATTATCTTCATCCTCACCCTCAAAATATATTCCCAGACTTTCATAACCCCACTGCTCATAAAAACCGTTTATGCAGTTGGTTAGGTCTTTCTTCTTGTCACTGAGCATTTCTGAAAATATGTAATTACGTATTCCTCTTGAATACAATCCTGATAGAAGTTCAGACTTTGGAGAAAATGCTACAGCGTATATGATTATCTTTGTATTCACCGCTTCCGCCATACTTCCAAATCTTAACATTACATGTAACAGTTGTTGTAATACCAAATATTTCATCATATAAATCGGCTGCACTCTTGCTGTTGTAATAACCTGTGTTCTTTCGCACCTGACTTATTACATCCTTTAAGTCCTTTTTGGAAGTGTGACCTTCCTCGCAGGACCACATGAGTGCCTGTGCATAAACCCACGCCTTAGTTGCTTCACTTTTTGTGACTGAATACCAGTAACCAATCTTTGCCTCATTGGCCTTTTTTGCATTGGAACTGTTACTTGAATATGTGTCATCACTACTTACATACACATCCCCTGCATGGCACGCCTTTCCAAGGTCCATGCAAAACACCGGGGTTCCTGCAACTTCCGTCTGATACCATGTACCACTTTCGGACTTGTTGCCGATCTTCACTGTTCCCAGTTCCCCCAGGTTTGACAACGTTGCATTTTTTGTTTCTGCCTTAACGGTAACTGACCCCATCGGTATTAATCCGATTGCCATTATTACTGCCATCAGGACAGATAACAATCTGTTTACGAGTTTCTTACTTTTCACTTTCGTTACCTCCTGTGTTTTTTATCTATGTCATATATCCAAGGATATTTAACATCCTGTTTTCTTAGCTGCAATAAAAAACAGCCCATACATTTACGTATGAACTGCTTTACCATTTTTATCTTTGTTTTTCATTTATTGTTTTGTCATAATTTATATCTGGTGTAAAATTAGAGCACCATTTTGTTGTATATCCATTCTTATGATCATAAACATAATATACTGCTGTAGCTGCGACTTTATATTCCTTATTTATGTTGCTCGCGTAATGATTTTCACTATGCTTCCAACCATTTACTACCTTCTTTGGGGTTTTAAATGCATCCGCCGCAATTTCACATGTTACATCCGGAGCATTGCTTAATTCTTTATCTGTATATCCCCATTTTTTTAAAATGCTTTTTTCATCTCTCCATTCTCCTGCATGTGTCAAGCCATCTTTTGTTGCCATCATGTATGCTCTAAGAGATGCTATTTCATAGATTCTGTCACTCCATTTTAATTGATTTACACCTGCCTTTGTTCTCAGTTTATTCTGCAGTACAAAAGCATCTTCTGAAGCCCACTTACTATAAAATCCTTTAGTCTTTCCATTTTTGTATTTCTTTGTGTACATCTTCTTAGTCTTAAAACTTAATGTATCTGAATACTTTCCGTATTCATTACCACTGCCTGACTTCTTGTATGCTCTTATTCTTATCTTAACATTCTCACCTTCAAGCATGTTTGTAAGTGTGTAGGATGTCTTCTTCGTTGTCTTTATCTTTGTCCAACATTCCTTGGCACTTTCATATCTGTACACTTCGTAGCCCTTTGCACCCTTAACCTTCTTCCAGTAAAGCTTAATTCCATAATCATACTTTATCTTGCCCATGTTTGGTTTACCATTTTTCTTTATGGATTTTACCCCTTTATAGTAAGAATGCTTAACTGTCTTTTTCAGTTTCTTAACCTTTGGCATTGTAACCCTATCTTTAACAGTTACCGTTTCATCTGTTTTCTTAACTGTTGTCGTTTCAGACTCTTTTATGTTATTCACAATAATTTGTCCTGTTGCCTTGTTTTCAACCTTTAACAGATTACCTTCCTTATCAAAGTAAGCAATTGTTCCTGATTCTGATGATATGATTTTGTAGCTTCCATCCTTCATTGATGTCTGTTTGGTCCAGCTTGAAACATCAACCCTGTTTCCATTAAGGTCATAAGTTATTTCAGCCTTTACGTTGCTGTTTAATGTTAATCCAAACATTATCATTAATGCAGCTCCTGCCATTACGTGTTTTAACTTTTTCATGTAATCCCTCCTCTTCACTATTGTTTCAATTTGAATTTTAATAATTTCTGTTATCCAATTATAATATATTTTGTAGTCGAATAATAGGTAAAGATTTCAGTAATTAAACAATTCATACGTATTCTGTTTTCAATGTGCGTTTCATATTATTTTTTTCTTTTTTTCTTTTTCTTCTTTTTGAGGACACTGTAATCTATCGTGTATTCAAGTTTACCTTCAATCATTGCCTCATATAGTTCCTTTGCTGTCATCTTCTCGTTTTCCATTTAAGCCTCCTATTTTAATGACATCTGTGCCTTCATCGCACTGTATTTCTTATCTTCCGTAAAACCTAAAATAAGTTCTCTCTGATAGTCATAAGAACTTATTCCAATGGCTTCACATATGTCCTTAGCCTTATATCCGTTTTTTCTCATGTCCTCTATTATTACTCTCTGTTCGTATGATATTCTTGCTCTTGGCATACATGCCGCCTCCTTTAAAAAATTTTTTATGTAATCAGCATCTAAGTAATATCATCCTAAATATGATTATTGACATCACCATTGCCATAATTACCATTATCAAAGTAACCACCGTTACCGGTACACATTTCCTTTTTAGTCTTATTAATTGATTTTCACTCTGTTGCATTTAATTAATCCCCTCCATTAATTGTTACATATTATTTTCATTTGTTTTTTCTCCTATATCGTCCTGTTCATTTCTCTTTTTTCCATTTTTCCATAGTTCATATCTTCTTTGTTCATCCCTACTTTCTAATTCCCAATGAATTGTAAAGATTATAGGAAAAACAACGAACCAAATAGCAAGTATAATAAGAACAATTTTTTCTTCTAATGCCATATTATTCCTCTCTTTCTAATCTTTTAAATATTTTTAATAACTTCTTCCGGTATGGAAGCAAATTGGTATATATCATATAAAGGTGCTGTTAAATTTCGTCCATAAGCTCTAAACTCATATTGACCAACTACATCAATTACTTTTTTCTTTTCTAGCTTCTTCACCTGATTATGATTTATTCCAAACGTATCCTGATACGCTTTACTTGTTACTCCGATTTTGTATTTACTGGCCAGTTCTTTATAAGTAACTCCATTATTAACTAACAACTCCACAAGCTGCTCCTTTGTTGATGTAGCTTTGGTCTGAATGTTTCCCGACTTGCATTCATCAATCAAATCTTGTCTATATACTAAACTCTTAGTTCCATCATTTCTAACCAGCTGTATTTTTATATATTCCTCAACTGATAGCTCGTTATCAAAATACTTAATTTTTCTCATTTCTGTCACCACTCAAATTAGGGGACAAAGTTGTCACCCTGTCTTTCCTCATCCTTTTTAACTTCTGTTGCTATCCTGAACTGTTTAGAATTTGTACAGTTTTTTTCGTTTAATTGCAAAAAAATAAATGCAAACAGTACTATTTCTAGTACTATTTGCATTTAATTATAATCTTCACGTATAAAATTCACGATATAAAATTCACGTATAATATTTCAGCTACTATGCTCCCCCCATTAACAAAGGACTGCCCAGCGGGCAGTCCTTCATCCTTACTTCTATATTCTCTGTTCCACTCTTCACCCTAGAAGTCAAATATTGACAACTGGCTGTCTTCCGGCATTCCTTCCAGCAGTCCCAAACTTGACATTGTTTCTATTACTGTCTTACTTAGCTTGCTTTTTTCTCGCAATTCATTTTTTGAAACAAATGGGCCTGATTGATTTGCTACTGCTTCTACCAAACCATCGGCAGCCTTTTCGCCTAAGCCTTCTATCGTGTCAAGGCTTGGCATTAGCTTGTTGTCTATAATCTGAAATTCATGTGCTTTAGCCTTGTATATGTCTATAGGCATGAACTCAAATCCTCTGGCGTACATTTCCTGTACAACTTTCATGTCGCCAAGAGCGTCTTCATCTTTCTTAGCTATTTCGTGATTTGCTTTCTTTCGTTTCAAGTCAGCCATATAATATTCAAGCTTTTCCTTGCCTCGACACATTGTTTCGTAGTTAAATGCTTTTGCTCTAATGGCAAAGTATGCAGCATAGTAAGCAAGTGGTATGTAAACTTTATACCAGGCAACTCTAAGTGCCATCATAATATATGCTGCCGCATGAGCTTTAGGGAACATATATTTAATCTTTTTACATGAACCAATGTACCAGTCAGGAACATTATGCTGGTGCATTACTTCCTCTTCGTTTATTTCCTTGCCACTCTTTTTGTCCTTGTATATCTGAAGGCCTTTACCTTTTCGTACATGCTCCATTATCTGGAAACTTACCTGTGGTTCAATGCCTTTATGCATCAGATATACCATAATGTCGTCACGGGTACAGATAGCAGTTGAAATTGTACATCTGCCCTCTTCAATTAATGTTTGGGCATTTCCAAGCCATACATCTGTTCCGTGAGACAAACCTGATATGTTAACAAGATCAGAAATCTTAGTAGGCTTTGTATCCACCAGCATCTGAATAACGAAGTCTGTACCAAGTTCAGGAAGTCCCAACGAACCTGTTGGGCATCCATCTATATCATCTGATGTTATTCCCAGTGCTTCCGGACCTGTAAACAAAGACATTACCTTTGGATCATTAATTGGAACATCTCTGTTAACATTAGTATTTGTCAACTTTTCAAGACGTCTGATCATTGTAGGATCATCGTGTCCCAGAATATCAAGTTTCAATAAGTTGGAATCAATGGCATGATATTCGAAATGAGTTGTAATAATATCAGTTGTCATATCATTTGCCGGTTTTTGGATAGGGGTAAATTCATATATTTCCTTATCTCTTGGAACAATAACAATACCACCCGGATGCTGTCCCGTACTTCTACGGATTCCCTGGCACCCTCTTGAAATTCGGTCAATTTCTGCTGTTCGCTTTATTTGTCCGTGTTCTTCGTAATAATTCTTTACATAACCGTAAGCTGTTTTTTCTGCAAGTCCAGCTATGGTTCCTGCTCTAAATGTGTGTCCCTTGCCAAACATAACTTCCGTATACGCATGGGCATTTGACTGATATTCTCCTGAGAAGTTCAAGTCAATATCCGGCTCCTTTGTTCCACCGAAACCTAAGAATGTTTCGAAAGGAATTTCAAAACCATCTCTGCACATATCCTTTCCGCAATAAGGACATTTTCTTGGTGGCAAGTCAAGTCCTACACCACCGTCTTCCCTTAACTGTCTTATTGTATCCTGAATCTCCTTCACTGCTTCTTTGTCTGCCTCATCAGGTACTGTAACTTCGTCTTCAAAGAATGAACTTTTACACTCTGTACAATAATAGTGGGGTGCCAAAGGATTAACCTCTGTTATACCTGACATTGTTGCTGCAAAAGAAGAACCAACGGAACCTCTGGAACCTACCAAATATCCGTCTTCATTAGACTTCCAAACAAGACGCTGCGCCATTATGTACATAACCGCATATCCGTTACCGATAATTGAGTTAAGTTCTACTTCCAGTCTGTCCTCAACTATTTTAGGCAATTTCTCGCCGTACATATCGTGTGCCTTTTCAAAACAAATATTACGCAAGTTTTCTTCTGAATTATCCAATACAGGTGGACATTTATCAGGATGAATAGGTGAAATGTTCTCTATCATATCGTTGATTCGGGCAGGGTTTTTAATAACAATTTCTTCTGCCAAATCACTGTCAAGATAATCGAATTCCTTAAGCATTTCATCTGTTGTTCTTAGGTACAAAGGTGCCTGATTGTCTGCATCTTTAAAGCCATTACCGCACTGAATAATTCGTCTGTAAATTTCATCTTCCGGATCAAGGAAATGAACGTCGCATGTTGCAACTGTCATTTTGTTAAACTTCTTTCCTAAGTCAATAATCTTCTTATTAACTTCCTGAAGTTCTTCTACTGAATCAACAAGAAATTTCTTTCTGTCATCTATTTCAGGATCACCTGTTTTTAACATAAACTCATTATTTCCAATTGGCTGCACTTCAAAATAATCATAAAATTCAGCAAGACGTGCTATTTCCTGCTGGCTTTTTCCGTGAAGAATTGCCTGATACAACTCACCTGCTTCACAGGCACTACCGATAATAAGTCCCTCACTTAATTCAAGGTAATCACTTTTTAGGATTCTTGGTCTTTTGTTTGCAAAAGTTTCTATATGTGATTTTGAAATCAACTTGTAAAGATTTACTCTTCCAACCTGATTTTTTACAAGGATAATTGCGTGATGGGCAGGAAGTTTGTCAATTAAGTTCTTTGACTGCTTTCCCTGTCTGTTTAATTCATCAAGGTTATCAATCCCCTTGCCTTCAAGCATTTTACATAATTTTAAGAAAATAAGTGCCGTACATTCTGCATCATCTACCGCTCTATGGTGATGATCCAAAACAATGCCCAAAGCCTTTGCCACATTGTCAAGCTTATACCGTCCAAGTCCGATAATAAGGTATCTTGACATTGCAACTGTATCAATTACTGTAAAATCACATTCCAAGTCCTGTCTTTTACAATTGGCTTCTATGAAACTCATATCAAAGTCTGAGTTATGGGCAACCATAACCGAGTCCTTACAGAACTCCATAAATTTGGGCAATATTTCTTCTATCTTCGGTGCATCAATAACCATTTCATCATTAATGCTTGTTAACTTTTCAATTCTAAAAGGAATAGGAATTTCAGGGTTAACAAAAGTGCTAAATCTGTCAATAATCTTTCCGTTTTCAACTTTAACGGCACCAATTTCTATAATCTTGTCGCTTTTTGCACTAAAACCTGTAGTTTCCAAGTCGAAAACAACATACCTGTCATTTAAATGCTGACCTTTAGGATTAACAATCATATCCTTTAAGTCATCTACAAGATAAGCTTCAACACCATATATAACCTTAAAGTCACATTCCCTGCCTGCCTTTTCACATTCAGCTTCAATAGCTTCATATTCATGCCATGCATCAGGGAAAGCCTGTACAACACCATGGTCTGTTATGGCAATGGCTTTGTGTCCCCACTCATAAGCACGACGTACAATTTTTTTACATTCACTTACACCATCCATATCACTCATCTTAGTATGGCAATGAAGTTCAATACGCTTGTCTACTGCTGTATCTTTACGCTTCTCTGTGGCAAATGGAGAAATAGACTTCATTCCGTCAACACGGCTGATTTCCACCTGCTTATCCCATGTATCATAAAGGGCAACACCTTTAATTCGCACAAAAGAACCTTTCTTTACTTTCTGTTTAAAGTCCTTAAGCACGTTACCGTCTGCCAAAAACATCTTAACGGCAATACTGTCTGTAAAATCGGTAATTTCAAGAGTGACAATAAACTTTCCTGTCTTTGTTTCTCTCTCATCCATTGTCATAATCTGACCTTTTACCGTGCATTCTCCGGTGCCTTCAAAAACATCACAAAGGTTAGTATCTGACTCAAACTTAAAGTCCCTTCCATATACTACCTCAGGATTGTCTGAACGGCTTGCCTTTCTGATTACAACAGGCTTTGGTGCCTCCTCTTTCTTTTCTTCCTTCTTAGCCTTTGGTCCGTTATCTCTGTTAAGTAACACCTCAACCTCGTTCTGAAGTCGTCTGGCATTCTGCTTTGCAAACCTGTTAGTTTCAAATCTTTTCTTATCAATAACTACCTCAATAGGCATTTCAAATCTGTTAGCAAATATTCTTTCAACTGTGTCCTTTAAAATCTTCATTCTGGATTCTGAAATAATATTAGCCTCCAAGTCAATAATCATCTTATTGCCATCCCAACGAATGGGAGCCTTTTTAAACATAGTTGAAACTATGGGACTTCTTACTCCAAGTTCCATAACTATGCTCTCCTTGTAGGCATCAAGAAGATTTTCTACTGTATACTGTTGTGATAAATGATATTTTTCTACTATTTCAATTCCAATTCGTTTTCCCATTCTGAGATTTCTTATAATTTCATCTCTCACGGTGAAAATAGCAGACTTTTCAATAAGTCTGCTGCTTTCAATATAAACTCTTAACTTGTCATGAGACATATTAGAGGAAACTCGTGTTACATAAACTTCCTCAAACATAGCCTGCAAATTATCATTTAATTTAAGTGTTGGAAAAACGTCAAAAAACTTCTTTTTCTCCAAATTATTCACTCCAATTTTTCAATTCATCTTCCAGTGTCTGTAAAAGCATATCCTCAGGAACTTTCTTAACAATCTCACCTTTCTTAATTAAAAGTCCTTCGCCTACTCCACCGGCAACTCCAATATCAGCTTCTCTTGCCTCTCCGGGACCGTTAACTACACAGCCCATTACGGCAACCTTTATATCCAGATTATCGTATTTGGATACCATCTTTTCAACCTTTTCGGCAAGACCTATTAAGTCTATTCTGGTTCTGCCACATGTAGGACATGAAACTACTGAAATACCGCCTTTTCTAAGTCCTAATGTTTTCAAAATAAGCTTAGCACTTCTTATTTCCTCAACAGGATCACCTGTAAGTGAAACTCTGATAGTATCACCTATTCCCTGATTTAAAATAAGTCCAAGTCCTATTGCTGACTTAATATTTCCGGATGTTACAGTACCTGATTCTGTTATTCCTACATGAAGTGGATAGTTAGTTCTTTCCGCAATAAGTTCATGTGCCTTAACACACATTAAAACATCTGATGACTTAATGCTGATAACAAGATTCTCATAGCCTAAGTCTTCAATAATTTTAACCTTATCTAATGCACTTTCAACTATTCCCTCTGCTGTAACTTTTCCATATTTTTCAAGAATGTGTTTTTCAAGAGAACCACTATTTACACCAACTCTTATTGGAATGTTTCTCTCCTTTGCCACATCAACTACTGCCTTAACCTTTTCAACTGAGCCGATATTTCCCGGATTAATTCTAATCTTGTCAGCCCCGTTCTCCATTGCTGCAATTGCCAGTCTGTAATCAAAATGAATATCCGCAACAAGTGGAATATTAATCTGTTTCTTAATCTCCTTAAGAGCCTTGGCTGCTTCCATTGTTGGAACTGCACATCTTATAATGTCACAACCTGCTGCCTCTAACTCCTTAATCTGGTTAACCGTTGCTTCTACATCTTCTGTTTTTGTGTTTGTCATTGACTGAATAAGAATAGGATTTCCTCCGCCTATTACTCTATCGCCAATCTTAATTACTTTCGTATTATCTCTATACATATTACCTGCCACCTTGCAATCTTATAAAATAATCTTTCTAATATCATTAAATATTAAGAATACCATAAGCACCATTAACAAAATAAATCCTATAAAGTGTATCATTCCTTCTTTTTCCTTAGGTATAGGTCTTCTAATAATAAGCTCTACAATATAAAGGAATAATCTTCCACCGTCCAATGCTGGTATAGGTAAAAGGTTCATTACACCAAGGTTTGCACTAAGCATAATTGCCATATTAATCATTGTGAACAAAGTAACCATAAAGCCTTCTGACTTAGTCTGGTTGTAAGTATCTCCAATAACATTAACAATACCTACCGGACCTGATACTTCATTAGCTGAAACCTTTCCTGTTACAAGCATCTTTAAGCTTTTAAGAACTGTATTAATTTCATATCTCACTTCAACAAGACTATATTTTAAAACTCCGCCTACAGACTGCTTATCTCTTGCAAGATTATAAACAAATCCGCTGCTGTAAAGCTTAGTCATCTGTGGAACTACCACTACTTTCTTTTCTTTATTATTACGCTTAACAGTAATATTGATTTCTTCTTTTCCAAAAGGATGTGCATCAATATATTCCTTTAAATCCTTTCCTGTTGAAATCTTTGTACCGTTAATTTCCACAACTTCATCTCCTGCAACAACTCCTGCCTGATCCATTGCTGAACCTTCAGGAACACTACTAATAGTAGCCTTTGAATCTGTTTCATAATATGAAATGCCAACTATATAACGCTCTTCACTGTCAGGTGCATAACTAATAGTCTGCTTCTTTCCATCTCTTACAAAAGTAACTGAAATATCACTTCCGTCAAGTGGGCTAACATAATCTTCCAAATAAATTTCACGGCCTACTGAAACTGTAGCTCCATTATATTTAGTAATTCTGTCTCCCTCTCTAAGTCCTGCCTCGTATGCATTACTGCCTTCTGTTACTTTAGAAACGTAAGAAATATCAACGCCATTGTAACCGATAACAATTAAGGCCAATAAAAATGCAAGAATAAAGTTAAAGAAAGGTCCTGCAACAACAATTGCCATTCTTGCCCATAAAGGTTTAGAGTTAAAAGAACCTTCTTCTGCATTATCTTCATCTTCACCAAGCATTGCACATGAACCGCCAAAAGGAAGTGCCTTAATTGAATATCTTGTGCCACTTTTTGCAACTCTGCTAAGAAGTCTTGGTCCCATACCAACGGAAAACTCGTTAACTACAACTCCACACTTCTTTGCAACTATAAAATGTCCAAATTCGTGTATTAAAACTAATACACTGAAAATTATAAGGGCTATTATAATACTAATTAATGTCTGCATCCTACCACCTACTTTCGATTAATTCATATGTCCATTGTTCAATGTCTAAAATCTGCTCTACTGTAGGGTTTGGTATAGCCTTATGCATACTCATACAATATTCAATAATATCTGTTATGTCTAAGAATCCAATCTTTCTGTTAAGGAACTTAGCTACTGCCTTCTCGTTTGCAGCATTAAATACTGTAGGCATTGAACCTCCAACTGTTGCTGCCTGATAAGCCAATGCTAATCCCCTAAAGTTCTCAGGATCAGGATTTTCAAATGTAATCTGTGCTATTTTGCCAAAATCAACTCTTTCTCCTGCCAAAAATCTTCTTTCAGGATAATAAAGTGCATACTGGATAGGCAATCTCATGTCAGGAGTTCCAAGCTGTGCCATAATTGCGCCGTCCTTAAACTGTACCATGGAATGAATAAGGCTCTGTGGCTGAACAACAACCTGAACATCATCAAGACCAACTCCAAAAAGCCATTTAGCTTCGATTACTTCCAATCCCTTGTTAACCATTGTAGCAGAGTCGATGGTTATTTTTTGTCCCATGGACCAATTTGGATGCTTTAATGCATCTTCAACCTGAACATTTTTCATCTGCTCTCTTGTTCTGCCCCTAAACGGTCCGCCTGAAGCTGTAAGAAGAATCTTGTCTATCTCTCTTGAATTTTCGCCGTTTAAGCACTGGAAAATAGCGCTGTGTTCGCTGTCTACCGGAAGAATTTTTACGCCATATTCCTTAGCCATTGACATAACAATATGTCCTGCTGTAACCAAAGTCTCCTTGTTAGCCAAGGCAATATCCTTACCTGCCTTAATTGCTTCCAAAGTAGGTCTGATACCAATCATTCCAACAAAAGCCGTAACAACTATTTCAGCTTTTTCATAAACAGCTGCTTCAATAAGTCCGTCCATTCCTGCTACTAATTTTACTGATGTGTCCTTAACTGCATCTTTAAGTTTTAATGCTGCATCTTCATTGAAAACACATACAAGTTCAGGATGAAACTCTCTAATCTGTTCTTCTAATTTTGTAATATTTGAGCCTGCCGCAATGGCAACAACGTTCAAATCATCATTTGCTCTTACAATATCTAATGTTTGTGTTCCTATGGATCCTGTTGATCCAAGAATGGAAATATTTTTCATATCGTCTCCTTAAAAAATCTGTAATAAAATCCAAATAACAGGTGCCACATAAATAACACTGTCAAATCGATCCATAATTCCGCCATGTCCGGGAATTAGTTTGCCATAATCCTTGATATCATGATTTCTCTTAATAGCTGATGCAGCAAGGTCGCCTACCATTGAAATTAAAGCTCCCACTGCACAAATAATTGCAAATCCCGCAACCGGATTAATGCTCATTGTAATATTGCTTGAAAAAATTGTTGCATAAATTGCTCCAAGTGCTGCTGCTCCAACAACGCCCCCAACTGCACCTTCAACTGACTTCTTTGGGCTTAAAACAGGAGCCATCTTATGCTTTCCAAAAGCTACACCTGCAAGATATGCACATGTATCACTTCCCCATGAGCAAAGGAAAATAAGCCATACTGTATATGCTCCGTTATTTCCCTCACGTACACTATAAAGATATGATAACATTACGCCTGCATATAACATACTCATAATAGCATTTGAAATCTGTTCTGTTTTATACTTAGGGAACATAAATACATACTGTGCAAGTAAGCACATTAAAAATACTACCATAAGAATCATCATATATTCTTTCTTATCAAAATAAAGTACTGCATAATATGCCAAAACTGCTATATAACCTGTAATTCCAAGTGAATTCTTTTCAATTCCAAGAACCTTGTATAATTCATATACGCCTACTACTGAAATCAAAAGATTTGCCACAAAAAGAATGTTTCCTCCCGGTATAATTGTAGCCAACATTAAAGCTACTAGAACTATTCCACTTAATAATCTTGTAAAGAAAGATTTATTTGCAAATTTACTTAAAACCATTTTTGTTTTTCTCCTACCATTATGTATTTATACTATTATTTTATTCTTCTGTCTTAACTCCGCCGAAACGTCTGTCTCTTTCATTATATTTTACAATAGCCTTCTTTAATTCTTCTTTGTTAAAATCTGGCCATAAAACATCTGTAAAATAAAACTCTGTGTAAGCCAACTGCCATAAAAGATAATTAGACAATCTTATCTCACCACTTGTTCTAATAAGAAGGTCAGGATCAGGAATGCCTGCTGTATCTAAATATGAATTAACAGTATCCTCTGTAATGTCATCAGGATTTAACTCTCCGTCTGCAACAGCCTTTGCCATCTTCTTAGTTGCTCTTGTTATTTCATCACGGCTTCCGTAATTAAGAGCTATAATAAAAGTAATTCCTGTATTGTTCTTTGAGCATTCCTCTAACTCATCAATTCTGTCAAGAATATCCTGATCAAGTCTCTCTCTCTTACCAATTACTTTAACAATCATATTGTTCTTGTTTGCTCTCTCAATACAGTCTGAAAGATAATTTCTAAGAAGCTTCATAAGAGCCTTTACTTCATCATCAGGTCTGTTCCAATTCTCAGTTGAAAAAGCATACATTGTAATATATTCAATTCCCATATCGTGGGCATCTTTAATAATCTTCTCCACATTCTTTGCACCTGCTGCATGTCCTGCGTTTCTTGGAAGAAATCTTTTCTTTGCCCATCTGCCGTTACCATCCAAAATAATGGCAACATGCTTTGGTATATTAAGTCCTGTTATATCAATCTTTTTTGCCATATAATTAATCTCCTTTAACCGAAAATAGAGGAAACACAGGTCTCCTCTTATTCTCTAAAATCTGATATTTTATTATACTGTCATTATTTCGTTTGATTTTTCTTCGATTGCCACATCAATCTTCTTAATGTATTCATCTGTCTTCTTCTGAACATCATCCTGATATCCTTTTACTTCATCTTCTGAAATGCCGTCTTCTTTGCCTTTCTTCTTAATGGCATCAATTGCATCTCTTCTGATGTTACGGATAGCAACCTTGGCATTTTCACCCTTCTTCTTAACATCCTTAACAAGTTCTTTTCTTCTGTCCTCTGTAAGTTCAGGGAATACAAGACGAATAACCTTACCATCGTTTGTAGGGTTAATTCCTACATCTGACATATTAATTGCATGTTCAATATCTTTAAGAATTGAAGCGTCCCAAGGCTGAATACAAATCATTCTTGCTTCAGGAACTGAAACGTTACCTACCTGCTGAAGAGGTGTTGGTGTTCCATAGTAATCAATTTTGATTTTGTCAAGAATATGTGGGTTAGCACGTCCTGCTCTGATTGTTGCATATTCTTCACCTAAATTAGCCAAAGATTTTTCCATCTTATCTTCGTATATCATTAATAATTCTTCCATTATAATTCTCCTCTAATCTTTTATAATTAATAAATTTTTATACTTAATAATTTTTTGATTAATAATCTTTTTATGTTTCTAATTATATAATCCTTAAAATTTTTGATTCTATAGTTATTATCCAAAATTACTTTTTAGTTAATAATTATTAACTATTCTACAGTAATCTTTGTGCCAATCTTTTCACCTGATACAGCCTTGTTAATGCTGTCTTCTTCGTTTAATCCGAATAATAACATTGGCATCTTGTTCTCCATTGCAAGAACACTTGCAGCCAAGTCAATAACACCTAATCTGTCATCAACAATCTTGCCGATTGAAAGTTCATCGTACTTCTTAGCATCAGGGTTAACAGCAGGATCACTGTCATAAACACCGTCAATTGCTTTTGCACCAAGAATGCAGTCAGCTTCGATTTCAATGGCTCTAAGAACCATAGTCATATCTGTTGAGAAATAAGGATGTCCTGTACCACCTGCAAAGAAAACAACCTTTCCTGCATTAAGGTCTGCTACTGCCTCATCCTTTGAAAATAACTTAGTCCATGTTCCGCATGCAAAAGGTGTATACACATTAGTATCCATTCCTTCTGTTCTGAAAATTTCTGATACATACATACAGTTCATGATTGTTGCCATCATACCGATTCCGTCAGCCTTTGTTCTGTCAATCTTATTGCTTGTACGTCCTCTCCAGAAATTTCCGCCACCGATAACGATAGCTACCTGAACTCCCTTATCTACTATAGTCTTAACCTGTTTTGCAACAGCTACACAAGTATCTTCATCAAAACCAGTTTTTTTATCACCTGCTAAGGCTTCCCCGCTTAACTTTAATAAAACTCTGTTCATCTTTATCTCCTCTATCATATATGCACGCCAAATTTGTGATAATACTTATAGTATTATTCATAAGTGCAAAATCTAAAGATAGAATAACATATATTATAAAAAAAATAAAGGAGAATAATCTCCTTTATCTTCTAAATTTGCATTTATATTTGCTTTTATTCTTCATCAAAATATCCCAAGTTATCACTCATATCTCTTCCATTAACAAACAATTTCATATTGTAGTCTTCATCATCTTTGACTATGTTTGCCTTTGGAACATACAGCGTAACAAAATATTCTGTCATATAACTGTTAGCCATGTTTTCAATATCCGTACCCATAATTGAATCCGCTGTCTGATCTTTGTTTAAAAATCTTCTTACGTGGTTATTTTCCTGATACATATTTGATATGTAAACAAATTTGTTATCTTTTGCACTGCTTGTAACTTGAATTTTTCCATCTTTAACTTCTGCACTTATCTGGCAATCCTTAAACACATCTTTAATATATTTATTTTTGCTCTTTGAATCTAATTCCATCCTTTCAATTACAATTCTTGGATTTTTGCTTTTACTTATATCAATGTTTCCTACTCCAACTGCACTCATATCATAAGAAGTTGAAATTGTCTGCGGGTACTTGTCATCTTCTTTTATTTGTAGCGGATATGTTTTCTTTTCAGTAGCTGTTTTAGATATTACGTTACTGTCATAATGCATAGTAACCCCTGCTATTGCCATTGTAAAACCGCAAACTGCCATTATTCTTATTAATATTGCTCTTTGATTTCCGCCAAAAGTCAATGACTTGCTATCACGGATTTTCTTTTCAATAATAAATCCTATGAAGAATGCTATTACAAGAGTCACTACGATTTTTAAGAAAAACAATCCCATATTATATTCTCTTTTATAAAATCCAGCTATAGCTGAAACTAAATCTATAGCTTTTTCATATAGGAATAATTTGTTATTTTCCTTGGCATAAGCTACAATGTTCTGCAAAATATTCCTATAGCTTAAAGCTCCTACAATTAGTGCAATTGTAATAACGCCAAATACTGCCATGCTTTTTCTATAAATAACTGCAAATAATTTGATAATTGCTGTAATAAGTAAAAAACATCCCAATAAATATACAAGCTCAGCAAAAACAGTTTTCATTGAAAAAACATTTATTAGTTTTATGTTTTTATTAAATAATGAAACTAATGATACCGCACCAAACAAAATCAACTGGTTCATTACCTGAAACAATGACGCAATTCCAAAGGTTGTTACATCGGCCAAATATGCTGATACATATCGTGTAACACTGTTCTGTGGAAATACCATATAATTGTTTTTGTATTCACCAATATTAAAGGATGTGATAACCAATACCAAAATTACTATCCAAAACAATGCAACGCTATTGCGGTTAAGATTCAGATAAAATACATCTTTGTCTGTTGAAAAATTTATAACCATTGACAATATATCTACTAATGCAAATACAATGGCAACACAAAATACTATTATTGCATATTTTTTATTTGTGTGCATTCTTAGCAAATACATTTTTTTAATATTATTTAGTTCTTCTTTTCCCATAATGCCTCCATCTGATTTGCGTTTTTCAAATCTGTCTTATACATATAAATTTCTTCCCCTGAAAGCTTGCTTGTGGCAAGTTCCAATTCATCGGCTTTCTCTGCTTCCTCTTTGTTAAGTCTGCCTTCGATAACTGCCATAGCTCCCAATGTCTGATTTTTCTTATATAAAACTTTCTTTTCTTCACAATATTTTTCAATATTTGCAAGTTCGCCGTCTACCCTGTAAACGCTGTCTTTCAGTTCTTCAATATCTCCTGCAAAAAGTACATCTTTGTTTCCTATCATTATCATATGTGACAAAATCTTTTCCATTTCACCTAACATATGACTTGAAATTAATATTGTTCTTGGATGTTCTATGTAGTCTCTTAAAATAATCTCATATATTTTGTTTCTGCTTACTGCATCAACTCCCGAAACCGGCTCATCAAGTATTGTTATGTCTGCTCTTGTTGCCATTCCACAACAAAAATTAAAAATTGTTTCCTGACCTTTTGACAGATTTTTAATTTTTGCTTTTTTATTTAAACCAAATAATTCCATTAACTTATGAGCAAACTCTTCATCAAATTTTTCATACATCAACCTATACTCTTCGATTATCTTTTTTAACTTCATTTCACTGTAACTCATTACCCCTGCCACATAAACAATACGCTTAGCTGTCCCTATATCAGTTGCCGGATTCTTTCCGCCTATTTCAATTATTCCTTCATCCGGTTCAAACTTGCCGGCTATTAAATTCATTAATGTTGTTTTTCCCTGTCCGTTTCTACCAATTATTCCCGTAATGTGATTTGCCTCAATATCTACAGAAAAATCTTCAAAAACATATCTTTTCTTTCCCTTGTATGAGAAAGTTACATTCTGCATGCTTATGCTTTTAATCTCTTCCATGTTTTCATTATGCATTACTGCACTTCCCTCCTGACTAAAATTGTTGTTACAACTACTTGTTGTGAATTACTTCTTTTTTGTTTGTTTTTTCTGGCTTTTGTACTTAGCTTTGTATTTAATTCTGTGTCTGTTTTTCTTTTTAGCTTAGTATTTAATTTTTTTTGATTGTTTAACTTTATGTTTAGCTTTTTTGTCTTATTTACTTCTTATCGTATTGTTCTGCTATTAGTTTAAGTAACTCCTCTTTTGTAATTGATAATTTCTTACTTAGTTTAATTAATTGTTCTGCTATCTGTTCCACTTCACTATGCCTCTTCCTTTCTGAAATCATACTTATGGCATCGCCTGCAACTGTCATTGCCTGGCCTCTGTGCTTTATAAGAATCCCTCTGCTAACCAAAAGATTAATTCCTTTCGCCGCAGTAGCCGGATTGACTTTAAGCTCCTTCGCCAAAACTAATTGTGAGTAACATGTATCGTTCTCCTTCAATTTTCCTGATAGTATGTCATCTTCAATGGAATCAGCAATTTGCACATAGATTGGAATCATACTGTTTTCATCAATTTTCAATGATGTACCTCCTTGTATAATATCTTTTATCAACTATACTACATTACTGATATAATGTAGTATAGTCCTGTGGTAGTTAGAAGTCAAGTGGTTTTATGCCAAAATCATAACCTCCTTAATATTTTCATCTGATTATTATGACTTTTAGCATGTATTCATATAATTTATTCTTTATTTTCATAACCATATGAGGGTTTTAGATTATTTGTTATGATTTTCTAATGCGGTAGACTTGATTTTTTTGCTCTGTAGACAGGCTTGATTTGGAGCATTACGGATTTTTGGAAAACTTTGTGCTGAGATTCCGTAATATTTGTCCTGCTCAAGGATTCTTGAATATAAATTACGGATTCTGAAATATTTTGGCTGCCAGATTCCGTAATGGGATACGATAGGATAAGATTTTTTCCTGATTTTACGGTTTATGAGATGTTTTTGCTCATATATCCGTAATGCTGTTTTCAATTACGTATCATACACTATTTTCTTTCGCTGACACGTAATCGGCTGCGAATCAAGACAAATATTTCAATATTTTACGTGTGCCACAGCGTTTTCGCTCTACGACACGTAATCGGCTGCGAATCAAGACAAATATTTCAATATTTTACGTGTGCTACAACATTTTCGCTCTACGACACGTAATCGGTTGCGAATCAAGACAAATATTTCAATATTTTACGTGTGCCACAGCGTTTTCGCTCT
>OLRK01001364.1_pt1 | contig 20754 bp, 19 predicted proteins | sample 1672911 | NCBI WGS metagenome assembly OLRK01 (sample SAMEA3136736, study PRJEB25190) | human gut metagenome | biome: human gut; feature: human-associated habitat; material: faeces | place: Austria | collected 2013 | reverse complement strand
GTGGAGAAAAAAGAGTTGAAAAACTATATAATATATATACTAATGTATATAATGAATTTAAACGACTTTATAATATCAACGATTGCATAATACATAATGATTTAACATCTAAAAATATGCTTAGTAATGGTTTTGCTAACTATGCATTTGTTGATTTTGATTTTTCTATAAAATCTTCTGTATATGTTGATTTAGTAGATTTATACCTTACACGAGAATATAGTATGTATGATTATATAAATATATTTTATTCAAAACGAAAAGAAATAGAGGAAGTTATTAAATTTTATAATGAAAATAATCCAGTAATTAAACTGGATTTTAGAGGCTTTGTATTAATGGCTGTACTTAAACTTTATTCGTATGCATTTTATTTACATTTACCAATTAAACGATTGGACGATGATATAATAGATGTACTAATTATTGTAGGAGAATTAGCTCTTAAAACGAGTTTGTAAACTAAATTTTAAAATAAAAATTGCAGTTCATAGTTTTACAGATTTCTTTTATAAATTATTTCTATGTATTTATAATGGATAGAGAATTACGTAAATCTAAATTTGAAGGGAAAATTGATTTACAGATTTTAACAAAAAGTCATATTAAATCAATATAAATTACACACTATGAATATATAAATTCACTGTGTGCTTAGTTTTTTAAGAATCAAATATCAAATATTGATGAATCTTTAACCACTTTGTCCGCAATTGATGGTTCATCCGTAAAAAAGCGTATATTGTGATTGTAGAATACCGTAGCTTTAGTATTAATCAGTAGTTATCATTTGTTTGGAAACCAAAAACATAAAATTGTGGAAGAACCTAATTAAGAGCCACTCAATCCGGGTATAGAGCCATTGCATAAAAAACATTAATAGAGCCACCTCTAGGTGTAAGATTATTTTGTGAGGTAAATTCGTACAACTTACACGACATGAGTTTTTTTTATAGTAAGTATGCGATTTTTTTAGTTAAATAATACTTATCAAAAATTCAATTTACAATTATAAATCAAAATTTACAAAAAAGAAAGATTGTTGAAAAATTAATAGTGAATTAGTAATAATATTTGATAAAATGTAATTAAGGAGGATGGAATCATGAAAAATTGTAAATTAAATTGTAATGAAACGCATCTTATGTATAACTTGCGCTACTTAGTATCAAAAATGTATGGTAGTCAAAAGGAGTTTGCTAAAGTACTTGGTATATCAGAACCAGCTTTAACCAAATATCTTAATGGGAGTAGTGAACCAGCAATCCATGTAATGATGAAGATAAAACAATTACATAATATATCTATTGATAGATTATTGTATCAATTTGTTGATGATAAAGATGATACAATTACTGCAAAAGAAGTTATTAATGCAGATCAGTCATTTTATGATAAATTTTTAGGATTTTATCATATTTATTATTTTAATACGAACACAAATTATCTCCATTCATTATCGCTAGAGAAGTCGTTAAAGTATGGTTTGTTATTCTTATATAAGACAACAAACGATTTAGGATTAGCAACATATCATTCGATTGCGGTTTTTGGACTTAATAGAGAGAGTTCAGTAAATTATGCATATTTAAAAAAGAAAGATTTTAAAGAAATTAAGGATACATTCTATCACCTTGCTGGGAAAAGCGAACATGTTTATTGTTATAAAGGAGTATATGATGTAATTGGAAGTGCTGTTTATATAGATTTATTAAACAGTAAAAAAGAAAAGGCTAGTTTAATATTATCAAATCCAAATAGCGAAAAAGATTATATTGGTGGATTGGGTACCATTGCATCTCTTTCACGTGGAGGAGAACATAATGCTTGTGTTCAATATATTGGACTATCTAAAGCAGTTATTGATTTAACAGAGCCCGAAATTGCACAATATTTGCTTTTAAACAACTATCATTTTGATTTGAAAAAAGAATCTAAATTGTTGATTGAAAAATTCAACCAGTTCTATGGAGAAAATAGTAATGTATTAATTGAAAATCTATCAAGTCAGGAAAAGGAAGTATTAATGCAACATAATTTTGAATTGATTGTTAAAAAGATATTTGATAATCAAAGATTTAAAATTGGATATCTGAGTAACGAACAAGAAAAATCATGGTATAAGTTTATTAAGCCTTTTAATAGGAAAACAATTTAATTAGATTGGAGGTTAATTATATGTATCAGGAATTAGATAAACGTTTTAAAAAAATGTTGAGCTACATGAAAGAAAAGCAATTTATAATTAATCCATCAATATTAAAAACGGCATATGATACCGCTAAAGAGTGTCATCGTAAACAATATCGAGAAACTGGAGAACCTTATTTATCGCACCCTTTATCAGTTGCTGAAATATTAGCGTATCAAGGTTTTGAAACTAATATTGTCGCAGCTGCGTTATTACATGATGTTGTTGAGGACGTAGACGGTATGACTATACAGGATATTTGTTTAGCAACAAATCGAGAAGTAGCTGATATAGTAGATGCAGTTACTAAGATTGATAAGGAAGAAGTAAAAGGAGCTACAAAAGAAGAAATAGATAGAATTAGTGTTAATAAGTTTATTAATCTTTCTTCAGAAAACAAATATGCTTTTTATGTGAAGTTTGCCGATAGGATCCATAATTTAAGAACAATTGGAGGGAAAAAGGATCCCCAAAAACGCATTAAGAAAGCAGAGGATACAAGAAAATATTTATTGCCCATTGCCAAGGAACTAAACGCGAATTTCTTCTATAACGAAATTGATAATCTTTGCTTTAAAATTCTTGATGATGCAACTTTTCAATTCATTAATCAGGCATATAACAGTCGTGTAAATTCTCTTGTTAAATCTATTAATGAGGTTGATTCTTTACTTTCTGAAATTTGTCATGAAAGTGAAGAAAAAAATGCGATTCAAATTGTTGATGAAAAGGTAACTGAACGACAGCTTTATAATAGGTTAATTAAAGTAACTGGAAATATTGATCGTGATATTAAAGATGCCATTGATGAATGTATTATCCCAATTAAACACTATCTTGTATTAATTGATTCAGAAGATAAAGATTGTTATAAGGTTTTCTATGATATATACAATAAATATCTTCATAAAAATGGATACTATTGGATTGAAGAGGAAACATATTGTGGGGAGAATAGTGTTGTTCTTGAAGATTATTTAGAAAATCATTATCTATTTACACTATTAAAAAAGGAGGATTATTTGCAGTTTCAAAATGGTACGACAGATGGTGTGATTATCAATCGGATTGAAGATGATGATATTTATGATGCATTTTCTGACAAAATCATTGTATTTAAAAATGATGGAGAAAGATTTGAAATCCAAGAAGGAGCCACTGTTTTAGATTTCGCTTTTGCAATTCATGATGAATTGGGGTTATGTGCGCAGTTTGCATATTTAAATCAAAATTCTAATAGAGTTGATCTATCAACAAAATTATGTGAAGGAGACAGAATTGATATTGTTGCAGATACAGTAAAAGGAGAATATGCACATTATACAGCAGAAGTAAAATGGTTTGAGTTTGTAACAACAAAGAAAGCAAAAAAGAGACTTGTAAAATACTTTGAAGAGAAATATAAAAAAATTTAAATTTTTCTTCGACATGTTATTACTACTGACTTAATGACTTATTGTATGAACATCACATAATGGTGATGTGGCTTCTAATTTGGCGACACTAATTAAAATTTGCATTTACTTATTTGATGGCATCTTAACTAAAATCCTTGTAAAAAGTTTTATTTTCGCATTAGTTTATATTAAAAGCAATCTTTTAATATTGATGTTCTAGTTAATTCGAATTGTCATCTGTTCTTACAAGTGCAGACAATATATTAATTATCAAGCATATAAAGATACATAGTTTGATTTCTTTATATATGTAATCTATGTATTGAGGGCCAGAAAAAAATATGATAAAATTAAAAAAAATAAAACTATTCTTACTCGTTTTTATATCTAATACAGTTACAAAAAGTCTTAAAAGGAGTTGATTAATAATGGAAAGTAAGATTACTGCCTGTTGGCTCACAATTAATCGTGCGTGCAATCTCCACTGTGAATGGTGCTATGCAAAGAACGCTGATAAAATGCAAATGGATTTTTCAACTGTTACGTCACTATTAGATTTTTTGATTTCAATGGAAATAAGAAATTTGATAATACTTGGTGGTGAACCAACTTGTTCAAATGACTTAGTGCCAATTATTGTTGAATGTAAGAAGCGATCTATACATTCAGTCCTTGTAACAAATGGTGTAAGATTAGCAGATAAGGATTATCTGAATTCACTTGTTGAAGCTGGAATAGGCACAATAAGTTTATCGCAAAAAGCACATGATAGGACTAGTTATACTAATGTTACTGGTGTTGATTGCTATGAAGAGTTTCTTCAGGCTGTAACAAATGTTTCTAGCACAGGATTAGATTTTGTTGTATCCTTTGTTTTGACAACTGAAAATATTTCGTATATAGCAAAGTCTATGCGTGTTCTTCGAGCTCATGGAGCGGTTAAGTTTTCGTTAGGTTTTTGTTATGATTTTGAGGTGTGCCGATCTGCGATCAGCCATCCAGAAAATCCGTATCGTCTTTGGGATGAATTTTCAAAGTATTATGCAGAAATCCATGAGGCGAGTGAAGGAAAATTTGTACTTCAAATGGGATTGCCACTTTGTGTTGCGGATATGGATTTGATTAATCTTATGAATGAAAGAAAGCAAATTCTTACTGTGTGTCAGTTGTTACGAAGAAGCGGTTTAATTTTTGATACAGACATGTCTGTAATTCCTTGTAATGCAATGTTTAACTATAAGTTAGGAAAATTTGGTGTTAGTTTTACAGATAAGGATTCATTTGAAAAATTCTGGAATTCTGAGGAGTTGATAACTTTTTATAATAAGTTGAAGTCGGCGCCAGCTACAGACTGCCTTAAATGTGATTTGTGGACAAATTGTGGTGGAGGGTGTATTTCAAATTGGTTCAATTATCGATTTAATGATTTAAAAAAAATGAAGGAGGAGTAAATTTATGTCAGATGTGTATACTGATCTCGAAATGCTTAACAAAATAGATGTTATTCCAAGCACCGAATTGTCTGGTTTAGGCATGAAAAATGGTACTTCAGATTGTATTGATTGTCACTATATAAGTAGTGACTGTGAAGCACCATGTTTTTGTTAATTGCATCTATTCTAACAATTCTAATGCTCTATTATTGGGTTAGTAAAAATCAAACATTTAATGAAAAATAGTTAATTTTTTATAGTACCGACTAATAATATGAATTAAACGATACAACCTACACCACTTGCTTATTTTATAGTCATAACCACCTGTGAAAACGGGTGGTTTGTTTTAAACTTATTAGCTCTGTTATTTCTCGAACGCTTTTATTCGCTGATTTTCTATTTTTACTATTACTGAAAGAGCACCTGGTTATACCCTTGATGAATCTTCGTATTTTCTGATTTTTTTCTATTCAATTAGTGCTGATTGGAAATAAACTTTTTGTGTATTATAGGAAATTGTGTTGATTTTCCATGATAGCTTTACAAAACTATCTAACTATAATTTAAAGACAAATAGTTCATCTTTCAAAGGTTGTAAAACTCTAAACCATTTTAACAAAAAACTTGTAATAGTACATCAAATGAATAAATTAAACTATCAGCTTTAAGTGCTTGTTATACTTTTTTACTATTCATGATGAAAAGTGAATATTCCGGTGTGGCGGAGCCATGCTTTCCGTTAAAAGAACCACCTAACATTCCGGTGAAGAGAGCCAACCTATCCGCAAATGAGAGCCAGTAACTATTTTAGTCCTGGCTCATTTTTTTATTTGATTTTTGAGTATTCCTCTCTCATGGATTTACCTTGTAGTAAAATCGTGTATGAACTGTTAAGGATACGATCTAAAATGGCATCTGCTACCGGTCCTTCTCCAAGCTTCTGATACCATCCTTCTGGTGACCACTGGCTGCACAGTATCGTGGATTTTTTATTTGATCTTGCTTCCATGAGCTCTAGTATATCATTACGTTCTGATTCGCTGGTGCTACATAAAAGGAATTCATCTAATATTAATAGATCAATCTTTGATAACTGTTTCATTGTCTTTCTATATGTACCCTGAATCTTTGCTGCTTCAAACTCGGACATTAGTTCAGGTAAGCGGATATATTTTACTCTGTATCTTTGTCTGCACGCGTTTACTCCAAATGCGCATGAAATCCACGTTTTTCCAGTGCCTGACGCTCCGATCAAAATGATACTTAATCCGTTTTTTATATAATCGTTGGTCTTTAATTCGTTTATAAGGTCCTTGTTTATCTTTCTTTCAGGTTTATAATTGATATCCTCTAAACATGCATTTGAATCATAGAAATTCGCATTTTTGATATTACGTTCAATCGTATGGTTGATTCTCGCATCATATTCTCTGTCCACCATCAAAGTAAGTCTTTCTTCAAATGTCATATTCTGGTATCCTGGATCATCTTTTTGATTTTGGTATTCTTCTGCCATGATAGGCAATCTCATCTTTTTTAACTTTTCAATTGTTTGTTCACTCATTTTATTTTTCCTCCATAATATTCACTTCCACGCACAAAAGCGTGTTCATTATTTTCTATGCTGTTACTTTTTTCTTTCTTTACTAAATCTTGACCAGATTCTAAAATCAATCTAATATTTTTATAGCTGGGGATTGAAATATGCTCCAACGCCAATTGACATGCACGTTCCAGTCTTTCAGCTGTATATCGGTCGGAGAGTTTCAATAAAGACAGACAACCTTTATATGACTGCTCTTCGACTTTATATCTGTTTATATGTTTTGTAATAACTTCATAAGCAGAAGGCCCAATCGTAGCTGCCCATTTTTGAAACCTCTGAGCGTTCCATTGATATAGCTTGTGGTTCTTAGGCATATGATCTTCCATTGTAGAATATTGATTTTTTCTACCATATAATCTTCTATGGCTGCTGATTCTCGTTCCTTTATAAAATACTTCTATTATATTTTTTGTCATTCTGACCTCTACACGTTTTCCAACATATTCATAAGGAACAGAATAATTCATCTTGTCTACCTGGATATGATAGTTCAATTGTACAGTCGCAGTTTTCCATTCACTTATTTCAAATGGAACTGCAGGAAGAGGGAGTAAATAATCAGCTTCTTCTTCCAGAAAGACACTTTTTCTAGATCCTTCACGCTTTTGAAATGGATTTTCATTAAAACGGTTCAATTCTTTTTGAACTGCGTTATTAAGTGTTACGATATCAAAGAACTTCCTGTTTCTAAGTCTAGAGATGATATGGTTGGTAATATTGCCAACGCTGCCTTCCACCGCTGCTTTATCTTTTGGTTTTCTAACTCTTGCGGGAATGATGGTGGTACCATAGTGATCAGCCATTTCCTGATAAGCTTTATTGAGAACAGGATCATCATATTTTTTATGAGATGTAACACCTGTTTTTAGATTATCCGGAACCAATATCCTGCTTACCCCACCAAAATAGTTATACATATTGATATGTGCCTGTATCCAGTCTTCCTGCTTCATCATCATACATGGCTGTACATAGCTATACATACTAAAAGGCAGAGTAGCCACGAATAAATATACCTTGTATTCTTCTCCAGTCAAACGATCAAAGACAGAAAGGGTCTTACCATCCCAATCCACCATTATTTTATCTCCCGGTTTATGATTGATGTGCATCGTTAGATTGTTCTGTTTGACATAACTTTGATACATTGAAAAGAAATAGGAACGATGATAAAAAGGCTGGTGTGCATCTTTACATTCTTGTACATATTCTTCCCATAGCCCGCTTAATGTAACTCCTGGTTTTAATAGTTCTTTATGGACATAATCAAAATCAGGTTTTTTCATATCTGGTATGAATTTTGAATCTGGAAACAGTATTTCATGTATACTCTTATCATCCAGATCTTGTGCTTTATCCCAATACAGTTGAGCCTGGTCTGCAGCCTTAAAAACCTTGCTTACTGTATTTCGGGAAATTTTCAACGACAAGGCAATCTGTCGCTGACTTTTGTTCTCAAATCGTAATTTGAGAATTTGTTTTTCTACTTGCATAAAAAACACCTCCTTGTCGTGCAAGTTGTAGGAATTTACCCTACAAAATAATCTTACAACAAGAGGTGGCTCTGTTTGTGGATTAATGTATTTTTTATGTATTGGCTCTCTTACCGGATTAGGTGGCTCTCAATTGCGGACGAAGTGGCTCTGAGTGAGCGGAATACTCAATCTGATCCGTTGTGTAATGCGTGTTATTTCTGTCCAGTTTCACTTCTAACAGTCTATAGATCAATAAAGATGTAAAACAGATCAAAAAGTGTACCCGGATCCGTGATTCAAGACGATGATGAACCGGTCTCGAACTAAAATTCGTTTTCAGGATCCTGAAACAATCTTCGATCTTATATCTTCTTGCCTGGATGGATAATATCTCTGTTTCTTCCATGTCAAATATATTGGTGGCCACTGCGTAGAAGCCATCATATTTGGCTTCCTCCTCAATACGTTCCTGGTCCAAGTAATAATTTCTCTTCTTGTCGCTCCTGATGAATCGTGTCACATCGTTTGGGCCTTTCTTGAAGGCTTCCGGATCCATGTTTTTTAGAATCTTTTTTGCCCTTTCGATCTGTCGGTTTCGTATGATTTTCTGATATTCCGCCATCTTCCTGGAATATGTGACGATAATCCGCTGTTTCATGGTTGCTTTTGATTTGACCTGCCTTGTCTTGCCATTCTTGTATCGTTTTTCCTCAAATAAACCGAGATCAACGGTTTTGTCTACGGGAATCGATTTATAGATATATCCGTTATAGTAAGTGCTGTTTTCATTGTTGTTCCTATCAAATGTTTTCATGGCTTCCAGTGAGACTTTTTGGCCTCCTTGTGAAAAACGGTAATCAAGGTCGTTGAACACTGCCTGTTTGAGAACATCGCTGAGTTTTTTGACAGACTGTGTGACCACAAACTTTCTTCCACCAAAATTATTGAATAGCCGAGTGTCATTATATCCAAGTCCTGCGTCCGAACAATAGATGATGTCTTTATTTCTGAACATATCGAGCATCTTCTTTTCTGCCGGCACAGCACAGATCGATTCATTATCGCTGCCAGGATTGATACACATGCTCAGCGGAATTCCATCGGCATCCATGAACAATCCCATCTGTACGATCGGATTCGGCCTGTGTTCTTTGGATACCCCATACTTGAGAAGACCTTTGATCAATTCGCCGGTCACTTCATCGAACACATCTTCATCTTCAGTTTCTTTTTCAAAGTAGAAGTTGGTGCAATCGAAGTAACATACGTTCGTATTTCTTTTGATCACAGAATTACTGGCCTCAAAGAGATGGGCGAGATAACCATCATAGTTATCGTCGAGAACATCCATGAACCGAAGTATATCCTGATGAGAGAAATCAAAATCACCATAGAATTCATGAAGATGGCTCCAGGTATGGAGCTTACTACCGGGATCCAGGATCCTGGAGAAAACAAGGGCCTTATTGATCAGATCAAGATCGAACTGAATTTTCCGACCTTCACATACTGTATGGAAATAATCGTTCAGTCCCAAAGCGGAATAGATTTCCTTGAGATAAAAGTAACCGATATTATTACATGTGGAGTTAGATACGATATTTCCATGGTTAACCAGCTTTTCATCAAAGTTCAGGGTAATGTGGTATTCAACTTTACTGGTCTTTATTTTTTCGTTGTATTCCTTGACTTTCTGTTTAGCATATTCAAGAGGATCATCCGTGATTTTGAGAAGTTCAGAGTGTTTACCGATTCTTTCGATATTTTTGGTCGTTACTTTCTTACCGTTACGGATACCGACCTGAATGAAGTAGGTAGGGTCTTTAGATTTACGATCATAATTCAGTTTCATGTGTACACCTCTAAAGAGATTATACCATAAAATACAACGCCATACAACATCCATACAACAAATAAATAAACAAACTTGACACAAAAAAAGCGGCAATTAAGCCACATTCTGAACATTTATTGATTTTCAACTGTCGAACTCCCGGATGTAATAAAGCGTTGAAATTCTGTTTTGATGATGTCGTCATTAAACTGTGACACTGACGTCATTGGATTAACACACTGTCGTCACTTGATTAACATGGTGTCGTTCTCTGATTGAAATATTCAAAAAAGCAGATATAATTATTATAAGGTGTGATCATGAAGAAGTTGTATAAGTATCTATTAGATGCAGTGGTGGTTTTCACGGTACTTGCCTGCAGTGCATGTGCAAGTATGCCGGTTGCAGATCCTGCGGTAGAAGGGGATCAGCCGGAAACGCTAGAAAAAATTACCATACCTGCTTCGATATTTGAGTTCGCAAATTCTGATATCCAGGATAATTTTGAAGAGTTCAGTGATTATTGTTATAGCGTAGAGCGGGATGGAAACGATCTGATCCTTGGCATGACGCCGCCGCAAAAAGAAGAACTTATAGAAATGTATGCTGCTTCCATTGACGATGTGCTTGAAACAATGACAGAAGAAGAACCAGGATACTATGTGGAGACCGATAAGGATCACAGCCGGTTCGTATATCATTACGATGAAAAAATCGATAATGTTCTGCAGGCGAAGATGCTGTTGACGATTACGACCTCGGACGTTCTGATCGGAATCTTAGAGACTAAAGATCCAAACTGGAATGTACAGGCCAGGATCGTGAATTGTCATACCGGACTGGCTGTCGGGGAAACCACATTTCCGCAGGGGAGCATTACTTTTGGGCCGGATGAATGGAAGGCCAGTTACGATAACGGCGCATGGCTCAAAACAAAACAAGAAGAAGTTATGGCTATGACAGGTCTTGGCGATATTGCTTATGAGGAATTGACGGATACCCAGAAAGGAGTCGTCACCTCTGTTGGGCAGATGATGGATTGGATCGAAGGAAAATATGGGCAAAAATTCCATTACATAGTCTATGCGCCAGGCGATGCACTTGAGCAGGAGCATCTGAAAGTCTATCCGGAACAGGGGGATGAATCGGATGTTGTAACCGTGTATCGCACTTATGAAAACGGACGTTACCAGTATGAAGATGATTACGGATCCATTTTGGTACGGCCTTCGTATGAAGAAAAGATTCGAACATTCGCAAAAGAGTACTTGCCTTTAGAAGGAATAAAGATCTATACAGAAGTAAAGGGTGGTACAAGCAATGTGCCTAAAGAAGGTTCTATTTTGAATACTGTATCGGCTGCGACATATATTTTTATGAATGAAGACTTGTGTTTTCAACAGTACGAAACATTTCTAAAGGCAGTTCCGGATTGGCTTACAGAGAACTGCCAGGGTGTGCCGGCCGGGATCTATGTACGGATGGCAAATTCTGAAGATTGGAAGCAGATCGACAGATCGAATTATGAGGATAAGCTTCGGGAAGATATCTATACCAAAGAGGCAGAATGTGCGATCTCCGGCAGCGGGAAAGTGACAGTGAATTAGTCAAGGGGAAAATGTTATGAGGAAGATTCTATTGTTTATGGTATGTTGCACTTTAGTGTGTGGCCTGAATGGATGCGCTTTCTTCGGGAGCGGATCATCCAATGAATTTCGTTCAGATGAAGAATTGGCTGATGAAATGATAGAAAAAATTATTGCTTGCGCAGAAAAGGAAGATGCAGAGGGTCTGACAGAATTATTTTCGCCATATGCCAAGGATAGTACATTAAATTTAGCGGAACAGGAAGAAGACTTCATAGATTTTTTTCAAGGCGAATGTGAAAGCTGGAAAGGAAATGCAAGTTCTCGGGAAAAAAGTGAACACGGAAAAACGATCTGGCGAAAACTGAGAGGGCATTATTCAATTACCACGGATGAAGCGCAGTATGAAATAGCCTATATTTATATTCCTTTTCACAGAGAAGAACCGGATAAAGAAGGACTTACCGCAATAGAGATCACTACGGAAGAAAACTTTGACAAGGAGGATTTTCTTTGGAGTTTGGACCAGCGGCCGGGAATCTATGTGACTCAAAAGGGAGAAGAGGACCTCTCAAGACAGAGGCAGATCACTCCTGAAGAACTGATCCAGGCAGCAGATCTTACAAAAGAACAGTATAGCGGCATTGATCTCGAACAGTTTATTGAAGATTTCTCTATGACGGAAGAAGATGTGGATACACTCAATATACCTTTGCTTCTGAAAGAATACGAACCAGATTACAAGGGCCGAGTGATCGATGTGAGTTATCTTCTTGAAGACGATATAGAAAGTCGTACATCGGATTTTACTTCAGATGCAATTGCGATCGCTTTCATGGAAAACAAGAATACAAGTACAGAATGTGTCTATTATGATTTGTTACAGGATAGACGATATCAAACATCCGATGCGTATCTCTTTGACAATTTGTATCAGACACAGGCAGGATATTATAGTAATGGACAACAAATTTTGCAGGGACTGGATAAGTACAAAGTTTTCACTTGGCAGTCCAAAACGGATGAAGAAGAAATCACAGATCCTCAATCCATGGTACTGGCAATAGAATATGCAGACGAAACCGTGTTCCGTATAGAAGCATCGGGTTTACTCTCCCAGGTGCTGCCAGGGGCGTATGAGGAAGTAAGAGACATGCTTTTGTCAGGAGAATACAACAAAAGCTAGAGAAATTTCTAAGGAGAAAAACAACGTGAACAAAGTATTTGAAGATGATTTTCTGGATATACAGTCACGAATCATTGCACTGTGTGTCGAATTCGCGGATAACAAGGCCGATAAGGTTTATGCCTATGGTTCCATTGAAGAAAAGAGTATTTCTTTTAATGCATTTTTCAACATTGGCGGTCAGATCAAAACGACCAATAATTTAGTAACCGATACAGACGCAATATGGGATTTTCTGGATCTGGGGGAATCGGATCTGGAGAAGATAAAACAAACGTGCATAAACTATGGAAAAAAAGTTCCTACAGAATTAAAAATGATATATGACTGTAAAACCGGTCAAATAGACACAAAATATCAATATAACAGCATCTGTTCTGCAAAGACAGGGATCGATTCCAGCGAGATTTTTTTGAAGTGGTTAGATGAGGTGCGCAATGGAAGAGATAAAACAACATTGTGAGAAGGTGATCCAGATGCTTTGCTTGGATTATCCTACGCAGTTACAATATCCGGGAAGCATCAAAAAAATATATGATGTTATGTTGCAGATCCTATCTTGCGATGAACTTCCTGATGTTGACTGGGTAGGCATGGTGCGCTGTTTTGTTGATGAAACAACGGATTATCAAAATCCGGTCCTCTTTGAGATCGATAAAATTGCGAAGCTGTCAAAGGGAAAATAATGAAGCAGTTGAGAAAAACAGAATGGCAAAAAGGATATCCCATTAAGAAAAACCTGGCTCTGTGTGCGTGTGTCCTTGCCTTGGCGGGCGCAGTCCAAACATTGCCACACCTGATCAGATATTACAAAAAACATACCATAGTATGCCCGCTTTGAACAAACGGCTTACAAAAGAAGAGCAGGAAGAGCTGGTCGAACACGAAATATTTAAGACGATCACTGCGGTGGACAGATTTTGATGAAAGTACGCACTGGCTCCGGATCAATGGAAGTTATGTTCTGAAAGAACTTGTGATCTTAGGAGGGGCTGAAGAGACCGGCAATATAATGAACCGGGATACAACACCGGTGATGTGGTAAAAATTGATCTTGGAGTTCAGATCAGTGTTCAGAAAATCCGGGAACTTAATGCATATCTCTGGTCCTGTTATCATATTTCCCAGGACAGGCAGCCTGGAAAACATAGATGGACTGCAGCATATGAACGAACTCATTGACCAGCTCCAGAAAAAAGGGGCGGAAATTGAACTGTACGAGGATGACAGAGTTGTAGAAACTGAATTCCTAAAAAAATATCATTGAAGCACACTCTGATTCAGAAAGGGATCTGCAGGAAATGGACGATAAAGTTATTGAGCAAGATTAGTAATTTGAGGAGGAAGATTTATGAGGATCACAGACATTTTTGATGCCGTAAGAGATGGAACTTACTTTGACTTTATGGATTTTTATTCCGGAAATCCGAATTTGTTCAATAAGTATGCAGGGATGAGTCTACTTCAATTGGCTGTTGTCAATGACCGTTATCCAGATGAAAAAATAAAGATCCTTCGTTTTTTGATCTCTGAGGGAGCGGATGTTAACTTTCTGAGTCCAAAAGATCAAAGAAATGCGCTGCATATATTTTATTATTCTGTCTTGAGACCTGAGCCTTCGTACATGTTAAAAATAACGCAGCTTCTGATTGCGGCTGGAGTGGATATCAATAAAAAAGATAAATATGGCGCGATACCGCTGCAGTATGCGATTACCGCTGTGAAACTTCCGACGAGGACAGTCATGCCGGTATATCAATATTTGATAGATCGAGGATCAAATAGCTGTGAAAAAGATAACTTCGGCAAAACTTGCCTTGATTATGCTGAAGAATTTTCATGGAGAAATGATTTGATCCATTTGTTGGAAGGGAACAATATATTCTAAATATGAAAAGATTAAAAAAACAGGAAATCATTTTTTTTATTCTTGTATTGGCAGTCATAGCCGCTGGTCTGCTTTTGCCCAAGACAGGAGAACTGGTACTGCTGGATGAATTTTGTAATCTATCCGTTATATGGATCGTTTGTGCTTATCTGGTCATCCGGGTGGTGCGAAACAGGAGTTTGCTGTCGGCTTCCAGAAAGGCTCTGGGAGCAGGCGCCGTTATCGTGTGTTTCGCTTTAGCGCTCTGGTTTTCTAAGGATCTGATGCTTGATTTGTCGTCAGGTTCGCAAATGGTTGAATTAAAGGATATACAAGTCAGCGAATCTCTGGCACATACGGGAATTTTTTCGCACCATTATTATCTGACTGGTTCTGATAATGAGGATGAAATTCTTCGATTAGAGATTTCGGGCGAAGACTATGGCAGGCTGCAACAGGGTCAAACCGTAAGGGTCGAGTACTATAAACATACGGGGCGGATCGTGAAGGTGGATTGAAAAGAAGTAGATTTATTTTTGGTTTTGTATGACTTGACGAGTAAGCCGCCGGGGACGATAGAGTTCGAATAGTAGTATTCGGCTTGGTGGTGGTCAAAAAGCCTTTAAACTTTTGTTCATTGATCAGATCCTTGATCTGTTGTGTCGAAATAAAAGATGTGTTCATGTCGAATTCCTCCTGATAAGATTGTTTATTCATCTTCATTCTTACCTGTTTTCAACTATTTACACATCTTTTTCTACATTCAATCTAAAGGCGTTTTTTCATATAAGATACTATTCGAACTCCGAAATGAAACGATTATAGTGAACATATTCGTTAACATTTGTTACCGATTTATAAATATTTATCTCCATATAATTTCTAAAACTCTATCATTTGTGCCTATAAGGTAGCAATATGGTATCGTTTAAAATAAACCAACTACATTAATTCTTTCTTCTAGTTAAATAGAATATATATGTATCTTCTCTCAAATTGAAAAGATAGTTCTCACTATATTACTCATTCTAATTACACAGCGTTACACAAGCATACCACTATGATGATTATTACTAGATGTCTATTTATTGTTTGTTACTATTCTCTAATAATAGAGTATTATGGTCATCACTATTAATTTGTTTTCAATACATATATCTGTAGTTTATTATAGGAATTAACCATTCTTAATTTTCATCTATTCTTCCATAAAATGGTTATATATTTTATAGCTCTGCTTGATCTTTTGCCAATCATCATTTAATTTACAATTAAGAGAGGAAAAAACCTTTCCAGATAGTGTTATTTTAGAGGCAAAAATGATATTTTCATAGGTTACAAAAATATCAAGTATTTTTCGTGATAGCAATTGAAGATCATTATTTATTTCGTAATCACTGCAAATCTTATTTGCCTCTTGAAATAATTTACTAGTATCATTGCCTACACTTTTTAATTTATACGTTCTCGAAATAAAATTCCCCGAAATAATAAAATTGAATAAAGCTGAAGAAAAGTCATTCATACCTGAACAAAATACTTGCAGTAAAAAAAGTAACAATAATGACACTGATATAATATCGTATTTTTTTGTCATTTTATCTATAATTGCTGATGTATACAAAGTGTTTTCGTGAATATTTGCTAACAATTTTATGTAACCATTTTGAATTGACTTATTGTTAAAATATATATCACTATTATAGTTTGGTATTCTATGTTCACCAAAACTATTATCTAATAATACTGTTTCTCTTTTTCTATGTCCTTCGTCAAACTCTATTACTTGAAAATGAGCTATGATTTTACCAACAATCAATAAAATAGACGCAATAATTAAAAAATTTTTGGAAGACAAAAAGGCTGTATACGTCTGAAGGGAGGCAATACCAAATAGGATAATGTCAAACATATCAATTGATATAGTTAACATTGCACTTGTTACAAAATGCTTATTCTGCGGATTTTCATTTTCCATTATCTTTTCCTCCCTTCGTAAATATAACAAGCTTCATTTAAGAATCGATTTTTAAAAACTTCATCCTTAATAATTGGTAATATATACTTGCCATGGCAATCCCTCATTTTCTTATTCGATCCACACAAGCAATTTGCGTGTCCTCGATAAGTATCATTAAAAACCATGATAACAATATCCCAATATTGCTTTTCAGTTAAACCCCAATCTGTCAAATAATAATCTAATAAACCTTCATACCCATGTTTTCTTTCTCCAAAGGGATAATTCCCATACTTTTTGAACCACTCCAAAGAAAATATAAATGAATCAACAAACCTTTCAACAAATTCTTTTAATGACGGATTGTTCAACAAAAAATGATATATCTCCCCAAAAGAAGCCAAACAACAAGATCCATCAGTATAAATATGTTCCATTTTACTAGGCACTTCTTTTAAAAATAGTGTAGGAGCCTCTATCGGATACTTTTTAGGAATTAGCAATTTAATATTACATTCACCTTGCAAAATTATATCCTTGTACTGAATACAATATACATATATTCCTTCCAAGGAAAAACTTATATCATCTTCTTTACAATGTAAATTTGGTTGTTCAGACATAAAGTCTTTAATTTGGATTAATAGTAAATCGATTATTTCACCCTCTTCCATGGCTTAGTTGGCGTAATTGTTTTCGGAGTGTAAAATTCATTTGTGAATACTCGTGAATTTATATCGTTATGGAGATTTTGTTTAAATATTGTTTCATCATCAATATTTAATAATGCCGACAATGAGAGAATCCATTTATTCATATCATTCATTTGAGAAGGAGTAAACGATTCAATTAAATTCTCCCTTAAATCAACAGGATTAACTATCTTCCCATCTACCATAATAGAAATACTTTTATTCTTCCAGCCAACAATGAATTTTTCTATAATTTCAGAAACCGTCAAACAATAATCCTTTTTAACACTGTCTGCAATTAATGCTGTAATCAATATCGATGAAGGCTTATCTTTATTCAGTTTACTTCTATCATAATAAATATCACGGTGTCGTTTTACAAATTGAACTGCACGTTGTAAATCTGATCGATAAAAATATATAGGTATATCCTCAATGCTTGCGAATGCCATTCGAATCTCTTCAGGAAATGAATCAAATTGCTTAACTTTCATATCACTAGTCAGATGATTATTACTAATTTCCAAAAACCAATCTCCAAACCCCAAAGAGTTACTCGTTTTCCAATTGTATGAAGTATCGCTGATTTTCTGTGTTATTGATACCGTATTTACAACCTTAGAATAATCAACTCCAGAAGAAGATATTTCGTTCTTTACAAGAATTTCTTCATCAACAGAGGGTACTATATCCAACGAAAAACCAACTCCATCAGCTATTTCAGCATATTTTAAGGTCCAACAATTTTCATCTTCCTTTTCCAATTTATCTGCATATACTCCACTTTCTTTAATACAATTACCGACATCATTTTTTACAGAATATGCACTAGTTTCTTCTTTTTTTCTTTTTAATATAGCTAATACATCCAAATCATAATCATGATCTTTTCCGTCTTTATATGGTTTTATCACAGTTCCAATCAAAAATGAACCTTGAGGATTAAAATCTGAATCAAGTCCTTTGCCTTCTAAATAATGTGCTAACGCTTGATATTTATCCCTTGCATTCTTTTCCATTGTTGGTGATAAATCTAGATCTTTTAAAGATTCGAAAATTGCTTTGTCTTTTTTCATTTCATACCTCCTACTCTAATATCATTCTAAACATAGCGTCATTTTCAGATTATAAATCAAATTAGTGAAAATTCTCTGATTTGCATTTTTAGCACTATATGTTCTTGTTTGCTACAAAATGAATATACCACAAAAATAATTAAATCACAATACTAATACCGCTTTATTCGTATTTTTTAAGAGAAAACAGCATTAAATGTATTTACATACATTTAATTATATGGTATGTTATTTAAGGAGGGATATCCCATGTTCGAATATATAAGACTTAAAAATTTTAAATCGCTTAAAAATATTGAGTTAAACTTATTAGATAGGTACAATAAACCAAAAAAACTCATTTTAATATATGGAGAAAACGGAATAGGAAAATCAAATTTAGCTTCTTCGATTTTTATGTTGTCTGAAACACTAAGAACGATGGATGTACGTGACTTAATGGAAGCCATTTTATCTGAGGATATGGATAGCATTAAAAACAAAGAAGAACTTAAAAAGTATTTAAAAACAAGATATAAAGATATAGAAACTATAATTAAAGAAAATAAAACCGTTGGTTCTAGTGAACCAATGTTAACGGAATTTGGATTTAATATAAATTCCAAAAGTGGTAAATATATTTTAGAAACAGACAATAACCAAATAATCCATGAACGCTTAGAATTTGTAGTTGCTAAGAGAAGAGGAACTTACATTGATATCACCCCTTCTAAAATTTCAATTAACGAAAAGATATTTTTGGATAAAGCAACCTATCAATCTATATATCAATCTGTTGAAAAGTTTTGGGGAAAACATTCATTTTTATCCATATTAATACATGAAATTCATGATAAATCGGATCAATTTCTAAAAGAAAAGATTTCGGAGCATTTTGATGATTTTTTAAATTTTATAACTTCTATTTCATGTAAAATCAAATTCGGAAGCAGACAAGAAAGAGCAATACTCGGTCTTCCTCATGAAATACTTAGTGATTACGAAAGTGGAAGAATAGTTGCAACAAACGAAGAAATCTTAAATAAAACAGAGTCAATGTTAACTACCTTTTTGACACTAACCAATAGAGATATCAAAAAGGCGTATTATAGAAAAGAGCTGATCGATGATGAAATTAGATATAGCCTAGTTCTCTCGAAAAATATATCTGGAAAAATCAGAGATATAGACTTTTCACTAGAATCTACAGGCACACAGTCAATTATTCAACAATTACCTTTTATGCTTGTGGCTGTTAATGGCTCTATTTCTGTTTTAGATGAATTTGACACTGGTATTCATGATTTATTAGTAAAAAATTTAATAACTTCTTTATATGAAAATATTGATGGTCAACTCATTTTAACAACACATAATACATTATTGATGGAAGCGAATTTACCAAAAGATAGTATATATATCATTAACGAATTGCCATCAAACGAAAAAGAAGTTCAATGTATTTTACATTATAATAATAAGTTAGGCGATAGAAACAATATTAGGAATCAATATTTACTTGGAAAATACTCCGGTATACCTGATGAAACTCATATTGATTTCAATAAATTATTAAACGAAATAAAAAATAAAAAAACAATCTAAATGGTATAAAAATTCCCCAGTAAACAACGTAATTTATTAAATACAGTAACTTTTTTTCTGATACCATATTACATTTTTCTTCAAAATCGTATATATCATCTTCTGATGCGATAATTAATAGATGTCCATTTTCCAAATCAACCTCAACGCCTGGAAAAACAGGGATATCTAAATTATCTCGAACATATTCATATTGTTTAATATCAAATAAATTATGATTTGTAATTGCTATTGCATCTATTTCTCTTTCGCAGATATATTCTTTAAGTTTTTCAAACCTAAACTGAAATTCATAATCACTTACTTACTGTTTTTATTGTATATAAATGCAAATCAATTTTTTTCATATAGCACCTCCTCACTAAGCATTTGAACACAGGTTACTTTTTCAATAAAACATTAAACATGATAATCATTAATAATTACATCCAAATCTTCATATGAATATACATCATTAATATTAATAACTTTCCAATTATCGTCAATCAAATATTTTGCTAGTTGTGTCTGTTTATTAAATCTAGAATTATATAATATTGTTTTCATTTTTTCTGAAATTAAGGGAATGTTTTTGATAATCTTTCCATCAAATCTATATTTAGTATTCTTTGCGATATTAAAATTATTTACTGTTAAATATTCAAATATTTCATCAATTTTTTTATTTTTGTCTTCCGATAATAATTTATTTTTTTTATATACTTTTTTATTAATTATTATATAATTTTCAAAATCACATAATCCAATTACTGCAATCGGGATAGTAAGCAAATTATTCATTGGTTTGAGATGTTGTAAGAATTTTTCAAAACTACCTACTGCATTATCAAACCCTCCATTTTTCTTTAATTTATCCGTTGCGCA
>OLRK01001363.1_pt1 | contig 20765 bp, 25 predicted proteins | sample 1672911 | NCBI WGS metagenome assembly OLRK01 (sample SAMEA3136736, study PRJEB25190) | human gut metagenome | biome: human gut; feature: human-associated habitat; material: faeces | place: Austria | collected 2013 | reverse complement strand
CCGCCGATGAGATGGCGGCGCAGTATGGCTTTAACGAGGAACAGAAAGAATATCTCGCAGAGCTGCTTACGGATGAAAACAATTCGCTGTGGTCGCAGGTACTTTACGGGATTATGGGAACGGACGATCAGATCGTAACCGTCGCCCTCTCTCAGATTGGAAATATGGGCGGAGAGCCATACTGGTCTTGGTATGGTTTTAATTCCCGTGTTGAGTGGTGCGCTTGCTTTGTGAGTTGGTGCGCTAACGAGTGCGGGTATATTGACGCTGGCGTGATTCCGAAATACGCAGGCTGCGTCAACGGCGTACAATGGTTTAAGGACAGAGGGCAATGGCTGGATAACAGCGCAGAGCCTACACCCGGAATGATTATCTTCTTCGATTGGGCGGACGAAAGCGGTCAGGACGGATTATCCGACCACACAGGTATCGTCCAAAAGGTGGAAAACGGCAGAGTTTATACGGTTGAAGGTAACTCCGGAGATTCTGTTCGTCAGAAAAGCTATCCGGTAGGATATTATGAGATACTCGGCTACGGAATACCGCAATATTAGGCAATATTAAGAGGTAGGCAGTTATGGGCAAAACCCATAGCTGTCTACCTCTATTTATTTTTATTTAGAATTTGTTCGGGTATCATAGAAGCACTTAACAAATCCCCCGGCTCGACTTCCAATGCGTCAGCAATATTGAAAAGCAGTTCAACAGAGAAAGGACGAACGATGTTCGGAGCCTCAATCGCACTTAAATGTGAACGACTCATTTCTGCTTTTGCGGCAAGCTGTTCTTGTGACATTCCTCGCATTTTTCGGAGGACAGAAATGGTTATGCCTAATTGTATAAAACGGTCACGGTTCTTGAAACCTATATCTTTACTCATCAATAGCACCTCATCTTACTCTAATAATTATAAGTTATTGTCTCCGGAATTGCCGTTCTCGATGTAGTGCTATTGACTAAAATATAGAGCATTATTATAATTAAATAGAGTAAGTGCATTTTTTTAAGAGCATATGCTTATTAAGTCGCAAAGGTGATAGTAATGACTTGTTGCTTTATTGGACACAGAAGAATAGAACAAACGCCAGAATTAAAGGAACTATTAGCGCAAACAATTTGTTCGTTGATAGAGCTGGGCGTGACGGATTTTATTTTTGGTGATCATTCTGCTTTTGACACCCTTTGCTACGGTACAATTTCTGCGCTTCAGGAAAAATACCCGGAAATCAGACGGATTCATTTCCGCAAGGATTATCAGGAAATTAGTGAAAGTGAAAGACAATTCTTTGTTAAAGGATATGAGGATAGTATATGTCCAGACGGGGTAGCAAGCGCCGGAAAAGCATCGTACATTGAACGAAATCAGGCAATGATAAGGAAAAGTGATTACTGTGTCTTTTACTACGACGAGCACTATCAACCACCTTTGAGAAAGGAAAGCAAGCATTCTGTAAATCTTTATCAGCCCAAGAGCGGAACAAGAGCCGCTTATGAATATGCGCTATTTCAGAAAAAGAAAGTGATTAACTTATTTGGCTGTTCTGTTACTGAAATCAGTTGACCTAACTTGGCCAATGGAAAGGTGGAAAATGTCAAAGAAAAAAGTAATAGTTATTAGCATAATTGCGCTTGCTTTTATAATACTGCTTGGTAGCATCACGATATTCGCTGTGTCACACACAGAAAAAGGTCGCCAACAGGCGAATTTTGGCGAGCGGATAGAAGCGGCATTGGGAGATGAATATAAGAAGCAAACAGAGACTATAGTAGCAGCCACTGTGACTTATGCAGATAAAGATGAAAACGAAATTCTTTATTACTGCTTAAAGACGACATATTATGAAGCTGACCCTTTGGAAGTAACGGGGCTTGATGTCAATGCGCTTCGTTTGTTGTTTGAACCTGAATTAGCAAGAAGCTGCGAAGAAATGAAAATCAATGAATGGTGTGCTGCGCTTTATAGGTTTGATAAATTATCTTATTTATGTTGGACTTGTTCCCCTGAAACCAGTTGTGTGTTAGAATATGACCCTGATGTAGTCGCTGATGCAGAAATAATTAAAATGGCTGAAAGCGCAAGGGAGTATGAATAAATATAAGAGGTATTGCTTCATTTTCAGGGGCAATACCTCTCTTTTTTAGCATTACGCTGATGAAGGGTGATAAGGTTGTCAAGGTTGCGGAAAAATGTTCCAATATGCCGCTGTTCAGCCAGACTGGGGAGCCAAGTCTTTAATTCTGAAAACTCGGTTCGATTTATAATTTGCATTGTTCCGGCAGCTGCGGAGCTTTTCATTTTAGCAGACCACAATGCACTTTCAGTCAAAAGAAAATATGGGTCATACTTATTCTCGTTTGGGGTCAATCCATTAATCTGTTGATTAAAACTGCCCGTATTTCCAAGCATTGTATTTTTTCCGATGCTTGCAATACAGGTTACGAGTATGGTGTTTTTAGGGACAACACGAGCGACCTGTTGACCTAAATTACTTAACTTTTTTGCACTTTCAAATATGATATTTTCGCTTATGTCTGTTGGTGTAACCCACACGATTCCATCGTCTGAATAATAATCGGAAATCGAGGTCGATGGGGTGCTGCCAGTCGTAATTGTTCCTAATTCACCCAACTTACGCTGTTCCCAAGGATTTGTAAATTGAGAAGAAAAGCCACAATGCTTTCATATGCACTTATACTGATGAAGGGTGATAAGGTTGTCGAGATTTGTAAATAACTCAGCTATTTTCTGTTGTTCGTCTATTTGTATTGGCTTCCAAATATCCATTTCAGAAATCATTTCGAGGCGAACCGAATCAACCGTGGCTTTAGCAGTCATTTTCATTGCACGGTCATAGAATCTGGTGGAGAAATAATAGAAGAAGTACTTGCCCCAAATGTCCTGAAAATCCGTCATTTTATAACATCTTTGATGCAAATCAAACTTGCCGTTGACATAGTGAAACACTTTCCCTATATTTCCGTCGCCAATAGTGATGACCGCTTCGCAGTCATAAAGATATTTGTTGCTCCTAACAGGAACATCAGACCTAATATAAAATGGATACTTCCCATCGTCCACTTGGTCTTGCGTATTGCTTTTTCCTGTGCCAATAGAGCATAGTTCTTTTGCCTTACGCTGTTCCCAAGAATGCGAAATAAACCTTTATATTGAGTGGAATCTATTATCATATTTGAAGAACAATATTTCTGATTTAAGTAAGAAAAATCGACTTTATATTGAAAATGCCGTGCTTTTGTGCTATAATAAATTCACTTACACTCGGTTGAAGAAAGAGGGTTAATAGCTATGGCAGTGAGTTATAAAAAACTTTGGCATCTTTTGATTGATAGAGATATGAAGAAGAAAGATTTAGAGGCAGCGGCAGGCATAAATCATTACACTATGAACAAGATGAGCCGTGATGAAAATGTCACAACAGAAGTGCTCGGTAAAATTTGTGCTGCGCTTAACTGCAAAGTGGAAGATATAGTTGATTTTCTTCCTGACAATGACGAGTAAGAATGGAGTCCGTATTTTGGGACATTTAATGTATTAAAATGAAAATCCGGAATTTATAATATCGTAAATTATTTGATGGAGGGCAATTATGAACAAGCAACAACTGGCTGCAAAGATTTGGGAGTCCGCTAATAAAATGCGTTCCAAAATTGAAGCGAATGAATATAAAGACTATATTTTAGGTTTCATTTTTTACAAGTTTCTTTCAGAGAAAGAAGTTAAGTACCTCAAAGAGAATGACTGGACGGACGAATATTTACCTGAGCTGACAGAAGAAGATACTGAAACTGTTGAGAGCGTTCAGAAAAACTTGGGTTATTTCATTTCTTATAACAATCTTTTCTCTACTTGGCTGGCAAAAGGCAGTGACTTTAGCGTTCAAGATGTCCGTGACGCATTATCAGCCTTTAGCCGCCTTATTAACGCTACTCATAAAAAAGTGTTTGAGGGGGTATTCGATACTCTGCAAACAGGTCTTTCTAAGCTGGGGGACAGTTCAGCTTCCCAATCAAAAGCCATAAGTGACCTTATCCACTTGATCAAGGATATTCCTATGGACGGAAAGCAGGACTATGATGTTCTCGGCTTTATCTATGAATATCTGATAGGAATGTTTGCAGCTAATGCGGGGAAAAAAGCAGGCGAGTTTTATACCCCTCACGAAGTTTCTTTACTTATGTCCGAAATTGTTGCAGACCACTTAAAAGAACGGACAGAAATCAAAATTTATGACCCGACGAGCGGTTCCGGTTCGTTGCTTATCAACATAGGTAAGAGCGTTGCTAAGTTTATTGAAAACGAGAACAACATCAAGTATTATGCTCAGGAGCTAAAACAGAATACTTATAACCTTACACGAATGAATCTTGTAATGCGAGGTATTCTTCCGGATAATATTGTCACCCGTAATGGAGACACATTGGAGGACGACTGGCCGTACTTTGATGAGAACGATCCTATTGGGACATATGATCCGCTTTATGTGGACGCTGTTGTTTCAAATCCGCCTTATTCTCAGGCGTGGAACCCTGTGGATAAAGAGACAGATCCTCGTTATGCTCGTTTTGGACTTGCGCCAAAAGGAAAGGCTGACTACGCCTTTTTGCTTCACGACCTTTTTCATCTAAAGAGCGATGGCATTATGACAATCGTTTTACCTCACGGTGTTCTTTTCAGAGGTGGTGAAGAAGGTGAGATACGCAAGAATTTGATTGAACAAAACCATATCGACGCAATTATCGGTTTGCCAGCTAATATTTTTTTCGGCACCGGCATTCCAACAATTATTATGGTTCTAAAGCAAAAAAGGACAAATACTGATGTTCTTGTTGTTGATGCTTCAAAGGGGTACATAAAGGTAGGAAAGAACAACAAACTCCGTGCTTCAGACATTAAGAGAATCGTTGATGTCGTAACGAAAAGAGAGAATGTAGAAAAATACTCCCGTGCCGTCAGCAGGGACGAAATAAGACAGAATGATTATAACTTAAACATTCCAAGGTATGTGGATTCTTCAGAGGAAGCGGAGTCGTGGGATATTTTTGCCTCTATGTTTGGCGGTTTGCCCATTTCTGAAATAGACAAGCTGGAAGATTATTGGCGGGCGTTTCCTTCTTTGAGAAATGAGCTGTTTGAAAATACTTCTTCTGAGTATTGCCGTTTGACTGCTACTGATGTTAAAAAAGCGATACTTGAACATAGTGATGTCAAGAGGTTTCAGCAGCAGTATGCCTCTGCCTTTGATGACTTTGATAGTTACCTCTATGAAGAACTGATCGGCAAAATGAGCGAACTGAATATCTCAAAGACCGAAGCTACACTCTCAACAGAGATTTTTGGGCGTTTAAGTTCAATTCCGCTCGTAGACAGATATATAGCATATCAGCTTCTCGATGACGAATGGACTAAAATTGCTGTTGATTTAGAGATAATTCAAACTGAGGGCTTTGAAGCAACAAAGAAAGTCAATCCCAATATGATAGTGAAGAAAAAAGACGGTAAGGAGCAGGAAGTTCAAGAAGGTTGGGTTGGACAGATTATTCCTTTCGATTTAATTCAGACGACTATTCTTAAAGAGGACAAGGCGGTGTTAGAGGATAAAGAAAGCCGTCTTACAGAAATAGCTGCTGAATACGAAGAATTGCTTGATTCCCTTACAGAAGAAGAAAAAGAAGGCGATTTTGTAAACGAGAGCAAAGACGCCTTTGTAGCTGCTGAAATCAAGAAAGCATTAAAATCAGAGAGCATTGAGCCGGAAACGAAGGAAAAGTTGCGTTCTGTAAATTCCCTTATTGCTGAGGAAAAAGAATTGAAGGCAGCAATTAAAAAGGCAGTAGGATTACTGGAGGCGAAAACTAAAGAAACGATTGAAGGGCTTTCTGACGACCAAGCCATTGAACTTCTCAAAGATAAATGGATAACGCCAATTATCAATAATCTAATGAAACTGCCCGACGGGATAGTAAGTGATTTGGTTTCAAAACTTGACAGCCTTGCCAAGAAATACGAAACAACATTGAATGAAGTCGAATCGGAAATTGACGAGACAGAAAAAGCGTTATCCTCAATGATTGATGAACTTGTTGGTGGCGAATTTGATATGCTTGGACTCAAAGAGTTCCAGAAGCTGCTTGGAGGTGTGCAAAATGACTGAAAAAGCAGTAAAACCTGAAATCAGATTTGCTGGCTTCAATGACGCTTGGGAACAGCGTAAGCTCGGAGATATAGGAGAAACATATACAGGCTTGTCAGGAAAAACAAAAGAGGATTTTGGTCACGGACAGGCTCGATTTGTGACCTATATGAATGTCTTCTCCAATCCGATTAGTAATCCTGAAATGACTGAACCGATAGAAATCGATCCTAAACAAAACGAAGTTGAGGTTGGAGATGTGTTCTTTACCACTTCGTCCGAAACGCCGGAAGAAGTGGGAATGTCCTCTGTTTTGCTTGAAAAGCGGGGGAAAACCTATCTCAACAGCTTTTGCTTCGGCTTTCGTCCGTCAGAAAAAATAGATAGCTACTATCTTGCATATATGCTACGCTCGGAGTCTGCAAGAGAAAAAATCATTTTGTTGGCACAGGGTATCTCACGATACAACATTTCCAAAAACAAGGTTATGGAAATAGCTGTTTCACTTCCATCACTCGATGAGCAAAAGCTGATTGGACAATATTTCCGCCAGCTCGACAACCTTATCACCCTTCATCAGCGTAAGTATGACAAATTGACCAAGGTCAAAAAGTCTATGCTTGAAAAAATGTTTCCAAAAAATGGAGCAAATGTTCCGGAAATCAGGTTTAAGGGATTTTCTGACGCTTGGGAACAGCGTAAGCTGGGAGATATATGTATGGAAATGCTCGCGGGCGGGGACATTGATAAGGAAAAAATAGTAGGACAAGGTAAATATCCTGTTATAGCTAATGCCTTAACAAATGATGGTATAGTCGGCTTCTATGAACACGATTACAGAGTAAAATCACCGGCTGTAACAATTACTGGTCGTGGCGATGTAGGACACGCAAAAGCCAGAAAAGTTGATTTTACGCCCGTTGTTCGTCTTTTGGCGATACGAACAAATCACGATGTTGATTTTATAGAGAATGCAATCAACACCCTTAAAGTAACGGTAGAGTCAACTGGAGTTCCTCAACTAACAGTTCCACAATTAGAAAGATTGGAATTGTTTATTCCACCTACAATAGCTGAAGAACAAATTATTGGAGCTTATTTGCGCCAGTTAGACAACCTTATCACCCTTCATCAGCGTGAGTTGGAAAAGCTGAAAAATATCAAAAAAGCGTGCCTTGAAAAGATGTTCGTTTGATAGGCAAACGGCAAATTTTGAAGATTAGGAGGAAATTGTTATGGTCTTTAGTAAAGAGTCGGACTTTGAAGCGGCTTTAATTAAAATCCTGTCAGAAAAAGGATGGGAAAAAGAAGTCCTGAAGAACTACTCTGAACAAGATTTGCTGCGGAATTGGGCGAATATTCTTTTTGACAACAATAGAGACATCGACAGATTGAATGACTATCCATTGACGGATAGTGAAATGCAGCAGATTTTAGAGCAGATTGAAAATCTTAGGACTCCGTTGAAACTGAACGGTTTTATTAACGGGAAAAGTGTCTCTATCGTCAGGGATAATCCTGATGATAAACTGCACTTTGGTAAGGAAGTCAGTCTGAAGATATATGACCGCCGTGAGATTGCGGCAGGACAAAGCCGTTATCAAATAGTGCAGCAGCCCAAATTTCCTACAAAATCAAAACTTCTGAATGACAGGCGTGGCGATTTGATGTTGCTCATAAACGGTATGCCAGTTATTCACATTGAACTGAAAAAAAGCGGTGTGCCAGTAAGCCAAGCTTATCATCAAATCGAAAAGTACGCACACGAAGGCATTTTTACAGGCTTGTTTTCATTGGTGCAGATCTTTGTGGCAATGGAGCCGAATGAAACGGTTTACTTTGCAAATCCGGGGCCTGATGGAAAATTCAATCCCGATTACTATTTCCACTGGGCGGATTTCAATAATGAACCTATCAATGAATGGGACAAGGTGGCGTCTACGCTTCTTTCAATACCTATGGCTCATCAGCTTATCGGTTTCTACACCGTGGCAGATGACTCGGACGGCGTTTTGAAAGTGATGAGAAGTTACCAATATTTCGCTGCCAGCGCTATATCCGATAAAGTTGCCAAAACAAAATGGGAAGGCAACAATCAGCTCGGCGGTTATGTTTGGCATACTACTGGCTCAGGAAAGACGATGACAAGTTTTAAGTCTGCTCAGTTGATAGCAAGCTCAAAGGACGCAGATAAGGTCATATTCCTTATGGACAGAATCGAATTGGGTACTCAATCATTGAAAGAGTATCGTGGTTTTGCTGACGAAAATGAATCTGTTCAGGCGACTGAAAATACTGGTGTTCTCATAACTAAACTGAAAAGCACAGCACCCGCTGATACTTTGATTGTTACTTCAATTCAGAAGATGAGTAATATTAAAGATGAAGCAGGCGGGCTGAATGCAAGTGACATCGAATACATAAATCATAAGAGGATTGTGTTTATTGTTGATGAGGCTCACCGTTCTACTTTTGGGGATATGCTGATTACAATAAAAACTACTTTTCCGAGAGCCATTTTCTTTGGCTTTACAGGGACGCCGATTCAGGAGGAAAATCAGAAGAAGAAAAACACTACCACCACAGTTTTCGGAAACGAACTCCACAGGTATAGTATTGCGGACGGAATACGGGATAAGAATGTACTTGGCTTTGATCCTTACAAGGTTCTGACATTTAAGGACAAAGATGTTCGTCGAGTTGTTGCATTGGAGAAAGCAAAAGCGCAAACTGAAGAAGAAGCTATCTCTGATTCTGCAAAAAGCAAAGTGTTCTATAAATATATGGACGCTGAGCAGGTGGGAATGGTTGGACATTACGATAAACAAGGGAATTACATTAAAGGTATTGAGGACTACATTCCAAGCGTACAGTACCAAACAGAAGAACACACTACCACTGTCGTAAAGGACATTTTGGAGAATTGGGTAAATCTTAGCCATAACAGTAAATTTCACGCTATTTTTGCAACCAGCAGTATTCCGGAAGCTATTAACTATTATAGAATGATTAAGGATATGAAGCCGGATTTGAAAATAACGGCGCTTTTTGATCCCAATATAGACAATAGTGGTGGAGTTGCCTTTAAGGAAGAAGGACTTGCAGAAATCATCGACGACTATAACAAGAAGTACGAGCAGGATTTTTCTATTTCTACTTTTGCTAAAATGAAAAAGGATATTGCGGCTCGTTTGGCGCATAAAAAGCCCTATGAACGGATAGCCAACACACCTGAGAAGCAAATTGACCTGCTTATCGTTGTAGATCAAATGCTGACCGGATTTGACTCCAAGTGGATTAACACGCTATATATGGATAAAATTCTCTACTATGAGAATATCATTCAGGCGTTTTCGAGAACCAACCGATTGTTCGGCCCTGATAAGCCATTTGGCACTATCAGGTACTATCGTAAGCCTCATACGATGGAACGAAACATCAATGCGGCAGTAAAACTTTATTCTGGTGACAAGCCGTTAGGGTTATTTGTACCTCGTCTTGTAGAAAATCTGCAAGAGATGAACGATATATATGCTGAAATAGCGGAGCTATTTGCTGGAGCTGGAGTGGAAAACTTTGAGAGGCTTCCGAAAGAAACTGCTGTTTGTAGAAAGTTTGCGAAGTTGTTCAAGGAATTTAACGACTATCTCGAAGCTGCTAAAATACAAGGATTCAAGTGGGAACAGACAACCTATTTGAATGTAGAAACTGGCGAAGTAATCGAGATGACTGTTGATGAAAAGAATTACTTGGTTTTGGTTCTGCGATATAAAGAACTCTTTGGAGGCGGCGATGATAGCAGTGAAGGCGGAGACGAGGATATTCCATATGACCTCGTAGGTTATATTACGGAAATAGATACGGGACGGATTGACTCAGATTATATGAACTCCCGTTTTGAGAAATATATGAAACTGCTCAACCTTGAAGGCGTCAGTCAAGAGGAACTCGAACAAGCAGAGACAGAGCTGCATAAGACCTTTGCTACGCTGTCTCAAGAAGAACAAAAATATGCAAATATATTTCTTCACGATATACAGCGTGGTGATGTAGCGGTATCGGAGGGCAAGACGCTTCGAGACTATATAACGGATTATTTGTCTAAAGCTAAAAATGACCAAATTCACAGAGTGGCGGTAGCTTTAGGTCTTGATGAGGCAAAGTTGAGAAATATAATGAGCTTACAGCTTAACTCGTCTAATATCAATGAATTCGGGCGTTATGATGATTTGAAAAAAACCGTAGATAAGGCGAAAGCAAAGGCTTACTTTGAAAAGGTTGAGGGAACAAAAATAATCCCGCCAAAAGTAAATGTCAAAGTAGATAATTTGCTCAGAGAGTTTATTCTAAACGGCGGTTTTGAAATCGAAACAGTTGATAAAGACGACTAAAACCAACCGAATTTTGAAAGAGTCAAGGGCTTTTCCTTGGCTCTTTCGCTGTTTATTGGGAACAGCGTAAGCTCGGTGATGTCGTGCAAATAACTATGGGGCAATCGCCGGATGGTAGTACCTATTCGGATGAGCCAAGCGATTATATCCTTGTTCAAGGTAATGCCGATTTGCAAAACGGCTGGGTTTGCCCTCGCATTTGGACAACTCAAATTACCAAGAAAGCAGATGCAGGTGACTTAATAATGAGTGTCCGTGCTCCGGCTGGAGCAATGGGAAAAACCGCTTATAATGCGGTAATCGGGCGTGGTGTTGCTGCAATTAAAGGAAATGAATTTATTTATCAACTGCTCGTAAAAATGGATGCAGACGGTTTTTGGAAAACACTTTCCTGCGGCTCAACATTTGAATCTCTTAACTCAGACAATATTAAAAATGCTGAGGTCAAAATACCGACAACAGCCGAGCAGATAAAAATAGGCGGATATTTTCAGCAACTCGACAACCTTATCACCCTTCATCAGCGTGGGTATACTCAGTAAAGGAGGATATTATGCTGAATAATATAGAAAAAACAGATTTATTCTATGACTACTACGCACAATGGATTACAGTTTATAAGGAGGGCGCAATAAGGAAAGTCACAATGGATAAGTATTTGCTCACCCAGTCTTGGATAAAGCGCTTGGCACCTGATTTGAAAGTGTGCGAACTTTCAAGAATTACTTATCAAAAACTGCTTAACGATTATGCCAAACAGCACGAACGGCAAACTACAATGGATTTTCATCATCAGTTGAAAGGTGCGATTTTAGACGCAGTTGATGAAGGTCTTATTGAGCGTGATCCCACGAGGAAGGCAATAATCAAAGGCAAAAAACCAAAGAATAAAAAGATAAAGTACCTCAATCAGTTTGAGCTTCATAAATTGCTTTCGGATTTGGAACTCGGACAAGAACTGAATTGGGATTGGTTCATTCTGTTGGTAGCCAAGACAGGTATGAGGTTTTCTGAAGCATTGGCAGTAACGCCGAAAGACTTTGATTTTTCAAGACAATCCCTTTCAATAAGCAAGACTTGGGATTATAAAGGAGAGGGCGGCTTTCAGCCAACGAAAAACCAATCTTCGATGCGTAAAATTCAAATTGACTGGCAGCTTATTGTCCAGTTTTCGACTTTGGTTAAAGATCTGCCGGAAGAAGAACCTATCTTTGTTTCAGGCAAAGTTTATAATTCAACGGTAAACGATATTTTAACCCGCCATTGTAAGAAGGCACAAGTGCCAGTAATATCCGTTCACGGGTTACGGCATACCCACGCTTCGTTGCTTTTGTTTGCTGGCGTATCAATAGCCAGTGTTGCACAGAGATTAGGTCATTCAAGTATGACAACAACGCAAAAAACATATCTACATATTATTCAGGAACTCGAAAACAAAGATGTGGATTTGGTTATGCGTTCGCTGTCAAGTTTGAATTAACCCAAAATGCTCACGCTGATGAAGGGTGATAAGGTTGTCGATACTGGCAAAATATTGTCCGATAGTTTTCTGCTCAACCAGTGTTTTCGGCATCATTAACTCCATATTTGCCATCTGTTTACCCGATACTTCCGCAAATGTTGAACCTGAACCAACAGATTCTCCATATCGTTTTAATTCTTCTGTTCGTGAAAAAATGAAGTACGAGTCAAGCTCGTCTTTGTGTGGAACTATGGACTGGAACCCTTGGTTAGTACAGCCTTTTCGGCTTAAAATGGCAGTTTTCCCTATTCCGGCACGAGAAGTAAACAGTACCGTTCCAACGGGCAGCAATTTTGCAGAGCTGTGATTATAGCCTTGTTCTGTTATCTTTCGCTGACTTGAAGCAAGATATATTTGGTCTGCAATTTCAGCTGGCGCATACCAATCAATGTCACCATCCCAAAACTCTGAAATACTTGTACTTGGTGTTCCACCGCCAACTATATCCGCTATATCTCCCAGCTTACGCTGTTCCCAAGAATAAGTTTGAAAAATACGGAAAAAGAGACCGCCTTTTTCATAGACGGTCTTTAGTAAAGATACTTTCAGCACGGCAAAGCGTCCTGATTTGGGTTGTAGATATGTTGAATTTGCTCGTAATGCCGTATCAGCTTATGAGGCGGGAAAGTGGATTTTTTCTCGAATGTGTAATAAGCAGCCATTCTATCTATTCCAAAGTGGTCGAGGCAATCGTTAATTTCTTTTTGATTCATAGGAGAACTGCTTCTTGAAGAAAAAGAAATATGCAACACTTTCTCTCCAGCCTTGACTGTTCCGTGTCTTTCGTAACTGAAATCCCCATAAGAGACAACAACGGTCAGTCCTTTGTAGATGTAGTTGTCTGTTTTTGTCCCAAATGCTTCAGAGGAACCCTTATATACAAACGCACTTCTCAATTTTCCCACCTTCTTTATGCTTTGATATTCTTAAAGAAATCGCTTTTCGGTTCAAATGGTACACGGATATTGTAGCCGAGCCGACTCATTTCCTGAAGTTTAATCAGCATCAGGTTGATCTCCGAGTTCATAGCTCTTGCGATCTGGACGACATCATATCCGTTTCGAGCGTATTCAAGACATTCATTGGTGTCAATTAGTAAGTGAGCGGCAAAAGCGTTCGCTTCGTATTCTGTCGAGCTTTGCATTCTGAACAGCTCAAATTCTCGCATTCCTTCACCTTTTGCAAGTTCTCGGTGATAAACATCGTGTCCCAATTCGTGACCAGCTACCATTAGTGTCAGGTATTCGTCCATTCTATCATTAAGAAACATCGCACGGTGTTTCCAACGATAAACATACATACCGAGAAGGTTATTGAAACAATCAACCGGAATAACTTCAACGCCTGACGCTTTCGCTAACTTTATGGTATCTCTCGTTTCGTGTAATTCTACGAGCTTATTGGCTTTTTTATATATTCCAACAGAGTCAATCATTTCATATGCACCTCCCTTTTCAGGGCAAAGTATGCCCTATATTAAGTATAAAAGATTTAGTGTCCCGAAAATCGGACTTACTTTTTATACTTTTTGGGGGTGTATTTCTTGTTGTCCTCTTTGGCTTTCCAATATAATTCCTGCATTGCCTTCATAACACCGTCGATGTCATCATCGGACAGCTCGCCACCGGCGAATAGACCGCCCATTTCTTCCACAAGCTGCATAGCCTGTTTTTTACCTCGATAACCATACTTTCCCTGTGCGGATTCGATGAAATCATCATTTTCGTTATGTAAATGGTCGGCGTCAACGCCGAGTACATCAGCCAGTTTCTTATATACCTCACGGTTCTGCGGATATGTCTTTCCGCTTTCGTAATTACAAATCGTATTGACACCAACGCCAATGAGTTTTGCAAGTTCTGCTTGGGTGAGGTTTTTATCAGTTCTATACTTACGGAGCTTCTCACCGAATTTCATTTAGATTCCCTCCTTTGAAAATCACAAACCGTTTTAGAATTTTTGATTTCAAGCTCTTGACAATCACAAACGGATTGGATATAATAGGAGACACACAAACGGTTTGTGAGTTTATTATAAAACGGTTTGTGAGTTTTGTCAAGGGGGTGCAAGAAAAATGCTCCGCAATATTCTGCACTGTGATATGAATAACTTTTATGCAAGCGTTGAGTGTATGCTTGATCCTGCTTTGAAAAAATATCCGGTTGCCGTTTGCGGTTCAGTAGAGGAACGGCACGGTATTGTCCTTGCGAAGAATTATAAAGCCAAGGCGTTTCAAGTACAGACTGGCGATGCAGTGTGGCAGGCAAAACAGAAATGCAAAGACCTTGTTGTTGTTTCGCCACATTATGAGGAATACATAAAATATTCCAAACTCGCAAGAAATGTCTATGAACGCTTTACCGACCGAGTTGAGCCATATGGAATGGACGAGTGTTGGTTGGACATTAGCGGAACAGAAAATATTTTCGGTTCACCGGAGAAGGTTGCAAACACCATACGGGAAACCATTAAGTTTGAGCTGGGCTTGACAATTTCCGTAGGCGTTTCCTTCAACAAGATATTTGCAAAGCTCGGCTCGGATATGAAGAAACCTGATGCTGTCACGGTGATTGAAAAGGATACCTTTCGTGAAAAGATATGGGGACTCCCTGCTTCTGAATTGCTCGGTGTAGGTCGTGCAACAAAGAAGGCTTTAGATAGATATGCTATTAAGACAATCGGTGATTTGGCAAAAACTGACTCGAAGCTGCTGAAATGCTGGCTTGGGGAGAATGGAGTTGCTCTTTGGAATTTCGCCAACGGCTTGGATTGTTCGACCGTCGCAAAGACCGACTTCGTTTCTCCGGTAAAAAGCATAGGACACGGCATAACCACTGTCACCGATTTGGAGAACGATGAGCAGGTGTGGCCTGTCATTCTCGAATTAACCCAAGACATCGGACATAAGCTCCGTGTTCACGGTTTGAGCGCAGAGGGAGTAGCGCTTCATATCCGTGACAATACGCTTTATTCAAAACAGTGGCAGACAAAAATGGATATGCCTACGCAATCACCGCTGATAATAGCAAAGGCGGCATATTACTTGTTTGAGCGCAATTATGCTTGGCGAAACCAAATTCGTTCTGTTACCGTACAAGCTATCAATCTTGTTCCACAGGACACGCCCCGGCAGATTGGCTTGTTTATGGATACTGAGAAAATGGATAAGATGGAAAGATTGGATAGGTGTATTGAAGAAATCAGGCAGCGTTTTGGAAAGAACAGTATTAGGAATGGAATCCTTTTTCAAAACATCAAAATGCCGTCTGAAAAAGCAGAGATTACTATGCCGACAGGTATGGTGGGATAAGGAGGGCTTTGGAAAATGGAAGAACAAAGACGAAAGGTGTATGTAGAGGTTGAAGTGACACATAGAGTGGACGGCTCTGCCCGCCCTCATCTGATTACATTTGAAAATGGAGAAAAATATGAAATAGATCGTGTGATACAACGCTGCCGTGCCGCTTCTACAAAAGTGGGCGGTACTGGTATCCGCTACACGGTACAAGTTTGTGGCATACCAACTTTTTTGTTTGATGAAGAAAACGGAAAATGGTTTGTCGAAGCAAAATGAGATTAAGGAGGTCAGGTGAATGAAACATTTATCCCGAATGGACATTGAGGCGATAGCCGAAAAGTACATTAGGAAATATATGGAGCTTCCCGAAGTACAAGAAAGAACAGTTTACCGAATTGAGCCTGAGCTGTTTCTAACAAATGTGCTCGGATTAAATATAGGATATTTTCATCTTTCCTATGACAGCTCGCTGTTGGGCTTGACAGCTTTTGAGGAAGTGTTGGTCAATGTTCTCACAGCCGGAGATGAGGAAGAAAGTGTCCTGCTGGATGGGAATACCGTACTTGTGGAGTCGGACTTACAGTATGACGAAAAGCTGAGAGGCAGAAAGAATTTTACCCTTATGCACGAAGGAAGCCATCAGATTTTCAAAAGATTGTTCCCGACAGAATATGGTATTGTTAGAAATCAGACTTCGCCGGTTCGTTATTACCGTGCCGGAAATGAAAAGAGCGCTCGAATTAAGGATTGGGAGGAATGGCAAGCCAATACTCTTGCCTCTGCTATTCTGCTTCCACAAGAACTGATAATGCAAGGAATGTATTTGTTTAGCCTTGGAGAACGAATTGACTGTCTGAACCGGATATACTGCCCCGTTGTGTTTGAACGGTTTTCAGCGATGGCGGATTTTTTGGGAAGCTCAAAGAAAGCACTTGCCATACGAATGAAGCAGCTTGGGCTTGTGAAGAAGGAATATTTGGACAATCCATACGATATGATAACAGTTTATATATAAGGAGAAGCAAATGCCGAAAATCAACATCAGAGAACAAGATCCACGAAAGTATGAAGCGGTCAAAGCAGAGCAGGATAAACTGAAAGCTATTTGCGGCTCGCAAATCAAAGTCGCAAAAATATGTCCTTACTGCGGGCATACTGTTTCTTATATTTGCAAGGGAACTCACGCATATACGCAGGAGAAATGTACTAACTGCGGAGAAACGATAACTTTCCCGCCCATTTCATTCAGGCGAAATAGGTAGCCTGAGAAGATTCCACAACTAAATAAAGAATAAAAGCAAGCATAGTGCTTTGGAGCCGCTTGGTGCGAGACTTCCTTAATGCCACTTGATTTTATAGACCATTTAATCCTTTCCGGATAGGTCTATATTCTCGTGGCAGTAGTCTACATCAAGTGGCTTTTTCTATTGTGTCCATCGGTTCCAAGAAAGGAACGAGATGGATATTTTTGATTGGCAGTGCCAAATAGCAAAATACCCGTAATCTCCGGATTTTTGACTCAACCTCAAAAATTCACAATTCAAGGAGATTACGAAAATGCAAAAAAAACTTGATACTGCACAGCAGGAGACTTTGTTTGCGTCTGAATGCAAACTGATAAATCTTAGATATGAATATCAAGGATATACTGGAACGGAAATTTGGGCGATTGTCAGTGAACTAAGTGAAAAAGAATTGTTTGAGAAGTATCCCGATGTTATCAGTCGGTATACTCCTTTTGTGCTTCTGTCAATCGAACAAGGTAAAGTGATCGACGAGTCATACCGTAACACGCACAAATATGAAATGCGGTGTAAGCGCACATATGATTTATACGATTACAAAGACGGCATTGCTGAATGCTTCCATAAGGAGTTGATTACGCCTTTCGTTGACAGCTTTGAACAGGAAGAATTAGACAAAGCAGCGAGAAAGCTGGAAAAAGAACGAATTAAGATGATAAAAAAAGTCAGAAAAGCGCTCGCTATGTTACAGCCAATTCAAAGAGAACGGTTATTGAAAAACATTATTAGAGGATTAAGTTCAAGAGAAATCGCCAAGGAGGAAGGTGTAAATTACAGCTCAGTGGACAAGTCAATCGCCGCCGCAAAGAAAAATTTCAAGAAATTTTATGAAAACCTCTGATTTTGGGTGTGCATTTCGGCACCCCTTGTGCAAATAAGTGAAAGGGCTGTTTCAATTCCGGATACGAAAAGACCTTTCCAGATTAAATAAAAGAGAGGTTTTCAAATATGCAGAAGAAAGAAATCAAGCGTGGCGACTTGTTCTACTATGATTTTGGAGAAAAGAAAGGTTCAATACAAAGCGGTGTTAGACCGGTTTTGGTTGTTCAGGCAGACTGCTATAATCAAAACGCTCCGACTGTGATTGTGGTCTGTCTGTCAACAGCCGTAAAGAAAAGATACCTTCCATCGCACATAGTTATCGGAGAGGATTTTGGTTTGAAAAAACCGTCAATGATTCTGTTGGAACAGATACAGACGGTAAGTAAAGAGCACCTCACCGACTACATCGGAAATGTAGATGATGAGCGTTTATGGAAGCGAATCAATATTACCCTAAAAAAGATTTTCGACCTGTGGTACTACAAGAAGGAAGAAAAAGAAGATATTCGCTGTCTGTGTCCAAAGTGCCTGAACGAATATCTGCACAATCCGAATTATATAGTACGGCGTGCTGATCCATTTGCGAAGATAAAAGAGAAATGTGACAAGTGCGGAGAAAGCGGCTGGGAGTACATTCTCTATGATAGGAGCGCTCCTGATAATCAGAGAGGTGGGCAGCGATGAGTCGGAGCGCAGAGAATATGAAAGAAGCAAAATACAACATTCCTTTATGGCATAAGCTGAACCTGACAATAGAGGAGGCTGCCGCATACTCCGGAATCGGCGTTCGTAAGCTGTATGATATGACTGGCTGTGAAGATTGTCCATTTGTGCTATGGATAGGTACAAGGCGATTGATAAAAAGGAAAGTGTTCGACGACTATATCGCTAAAATGTATTCCGTTTAAGTAGTATGTCAAATGTGCGATGAGCTAATTCGCATCATTGGCTTGTCGCACAGCTTCCTCTATGATTAGAGCATAACGAATTGGGAGGTAACGAGATGAGTTATGAAACTGAAAATGTCAAGACATCGAAATTTGACATTCCGGTATGGCACAAACTGAATCTGACGATTGAGGAAGCTGCTGCTTATTCTAACATTGGCATTCATAGGCTGTATGAGCTGACCGAACAAGAAGATTGTCCATTTGTGCTATGGATTGGGAGTCGAAGGGTAATCAAAAGAAAATCCTTCGATGAGTATATTGAAAAAATGAGTTCCGTTTAAGAAGCACCATATGAGGAGGGAGATAAATGGACGAAGATATTTTGAGGTATAAAGACAAATTGATGGAAAAAGCAAAAGCTATCCCTATATGGGAAAGAGGTTGCCTGACGGTTGAAGAAGCAGCGGCTTATTCTAACATCGGCAGAAAGAAACTGCGGAGCTTATTAAATATGAAAAAGTGTCCGTTTGTTCTATCTGACGGTAAGCAGTTACTGGTAGTAAGAGAAAAGCTGGACGAGTATATCAGCAAACACAAGAAAATTTAGATTACGGAGGTTTAGATTATGCCAAGGACAAAGAGAAAGGACAAAGCGAGAGTAGTCCTGAAAACAGGTGAAGGTCAGCGTGAGAATGGCACATACTTTTTTCGTTGGACGGACAAAAAAGGTAGCCGTCACTATGTGTATGCTAAAACACTTGATGAGCTTCGCTATAAGGAAGAACAAATAGCAAAAGACAAGAGTGACGGAATTAAAGCTGAAGCACGATATACGACTCTTAACGATTTGTTTGACTTGTGGATTGTACTGAAGCGTGGTCTTAAAAATAACACCTTTGAGAATTATAAGTATATGTACGAAACTTTTGTCCGTCCGACTTTTGGAGAACGAAGGATTTCAACGCTGAAGAAGTCAGATATTAAAAGGTATTATAACTCCCTTGTTGATGAAAGGTGTTTGAAACCATCGACAATAGATAGTATCCATACGGTTCTCCATCAGGTGTTAGATATGGCGGTAGACGACGATTACATCAGAAACAACCCGTCTGATAAGGTCTTGAAAGAATTGAAGCAATCGCTTGCTATAAGAACTGAAAAGCGTAGGGCACTTACAAGGTCAGAGCAAGAGCTGTTTTTGAGTTATCTCCGAAACACCCCATCAGCACAGCACTGGTATCCGGTATTCGCAGTAATGGTCGGAACTGGATTGAGAGTGGGAGAAGTAACCGGATTAAGATGGTGTGACATAAATTTAGAGGAAGGCGTTATCGATGTGAATCATACGCTGGTCTATTATGAGCACAGAGCAGAGGATAGCAAGAGGGGCTGTTATTTTAATGTGAATACCCCTAAGACTCCAGCGAGCAACAGACAGGTTCCAATGCTGGATTTTGTGAAAGAAGCTTTCCAAATGGAAAAGCACAATCAGGAACTTCTGGACTTGCATTGTCAGGTTACGATAGATGGTTATTCAGACTTCATTTTTATCAATCGCTTTGGTCAGGCTCAACATCAGGGAACATTAAATAAGGCACTCCGGCGAATTATACGAGACTGTAATGATGAGCAGCTTGTTAAAGACGAAAACGCAGAGACACTTTTGCCACACTTTAGCTGCCATTCACTCCGCCATACATTTACTACCAGAATGTGTGAAGCGGGCGTAAATGTTAAGGTCATTCAGGACACACTCGGACACAAGGATATTGCTACAACATTGAACATTTACACCGATGTCACGAAGGAATTGAAGCGTTCAGAGTTTGAAGGTCTTGACTTATACTTCAAAAACAAGTAAAATATAAAAAAGCTCTAATATTCTCTTACGATGAGAGCATTAGAGCTTTTTCGATACTCGGAATCTTTTATATTTTTAAGGGTTACACCACTTACACCAATTTTTACACCAACCCGTACACAATCAACACCGATTTACACGCAAGTACATCTTCTGTAATACGGCGTAAATAAGGAAGTGAAAAAGGGCGTAAGTATATGTAAGCGATTGCCTTTAAGCTATCGTTCGTCCCGACAATGAAATCCTTGGACGCTGACAAGAAGACAAATAAGACTTCCGAAGCAGCTCCTGCAGCTGCAGAAAAGGTCGCTGAAAAGATTGATTTTTCTAAGGTAAAGATTGAGCCAATCTTCACGGAAATGGTAGATTTCGATACATTCAGTAAGTCTGATTTCAGAGCAGTTAAGATTTTGGCTTGCGAAGCAGTACCGAAGTCAAAGAAGCTTTTGAAGTTTACATTAGATGACGGAGAACGCAAAGACCGTGTGATTTTAAGCGGTATTCACGAGTATTACGAGCCGGAAG
>OLRK01001357.1_pt1 | contig 20872 bp, 19 predicted proteins | sample 1672911 | NCBI WGS metagenome assembly OLRK01 (sample SAMEA3136736, study PRJEB25190) | human gut metagenome | biome: human gut; feature: human-associated habitat; material: faeces | place: Austria | collected 2013 | reverse complement strand
CGAGAGCGGCGTAGAGGATCCGTATTACATCGGTACCGGCCCCTACAAGTTCGACGAGTGGGTAGAGGGCGAGTACTGCCGTCTGGTAAAGGTAGAGGATTACTGGGGCAACGACATCCCCGAGGGTGAGAACCTGGCTCCCGGCGTGGCCGAGGTCATCGAGTTCCGTCCCTACATCGAGGCATCTTCCCGTGTTATGGCCCTGCAGGCAGGCGAGATCGACGTTTGCGTGAACCCGCCGATCAACGAGCTGCAGTACCTGGAGGAGGACGAGAACATCACCGTATACGAGCAGACCGGAACGCGCCTGTTCTACTTCGGTTTCAATGCGGAGAAGGAGCCGTGGAACAACGAGACCTTAAGACAGGCCGTTGCCTGCGCCATCGACAGAGACGCAGTACTTGAGGCGGCTGTGTACGGCAAGGGTACGCTGCAGACCACCATCTTAAACAGAGGTCTGTGGGGATTCTACGATGACATGGAGGGCTTTGACTACGACGTAGAGAGAGCGAAATCCCTGATGGCAGAGGCAGGATACGCCAACGGCGGCATCACCACCAGCCTTTCCTACGCTTCCGGCTCTCCCTACGAGCAGATCGCGACCATCATCCAGTCCAACTTAAAGGAGATCGGCATTGAGGTAACTCTGGAGCCGATGGAGACGGCGACCTTAAAGTCTGCCTGTGTGGACGGAAGTCATGAGCTGTTCCTCTGGAGATGGAACGAGGACTCCAAGGTTGACTTCGTATACCGCGACCTGTACTACACCGGTTCCGGTTCCAACTATCATCACTACTCTGATCCGAAGGCAGACGAGCTGATTGATACCGTAGCGACGGAGAAAGATCCGGAGCTGCGTCTGGCAGCTGCCCAGGAGCTTCAGGAGTACCTGGTAAACGCTTGTCCGCAGGTTCCGTTATACATCGCGAATCTGGTAGTGGCCTACAATAAGAACCTTCAGGGCCAGTACTTCTACGGCGGCGGAAACCACGATTGGCGTCACGCATACATTGCAGAATAAGCATTCACGAAACCTTGCGGGACACCTCAAACGGTCCCGCAAGTTTTATATGGTAAGTTGTAACCGTTCAGTCATGCCATTCATCATTTGACGGATTCTATAAAATTGGCTAACGTGAAACGTTATTAGCCGTCAAATGATTCATGTCGGGCGTCCGCCCTATAGAAACATATGACAAAACACTGCTTAGTGAGCAAGCTCTCACGCAGTATTTTATCATATGTTTCTGCATGGCTGAACAGTTACGGTAGGTTGTTAATCAACACAGAAAAAGGAGTGGCAGGCAGATGATAAGATACATATTCAAACGACTGATAATGCTGATCCCCGTTATTCTGGTCACCTCATTTCTGATCTTCTGGGCCATGAGCCTGACTGGAGGAGACCCGGCTCTGATGCTGGCTGGTGACAACGCGAAACCAGAGCAGATCGAGGAGATTCGTGAGGAGCTTGGCTTAAATGATCCGTTTATCGTGCGCTACGGCAACTACATGAAGGGGATGCTGACCGGAGATATGGGTCAGTCCTATGTGACCAAGCGTGATGTATTTAAGACCTTTATGGAGCGCCTTCCCAATACCCTGATGTTAGGCGGAGCAGCCGTTTTTATCGCGGTAGTGGTTTCCATTCCCTTGGGCATCTATACGGCGATCCACCAAAATACATGGAAAGATACGGCGGGAATGATATTCGCCCTATTCGGCAACTCCATGCCAAACTTCTGGCTGGGGCTGATGCTAATTATTATATTCTCGCTGAAACTGGGGCTGTTCCCCACAGGCGGCAAAGGCGGGCTGGACAGCCTGGTACTGCCGGCGGTGACCGTAGGTTTCGGCCTGGCGGCCCTGATCACCAGAACCACCCGCTCCTCCATGCTGGATGTACTGCGTCAGGACTACATGACCACGGCGCGGGCAAAGGGATGTTCTGAGAAGCAGGTGATCACCGTTCACGGACTGAAAAACGCCCTGATCCCGATTATCACGGCCATCGGTCTGCAGATGTCCTTAGTAATCACCGGTTCCGTACTGGCGGAGACCGTATTCTCCTGGCCGGGAATCGGACGTCTGGTATATGACTCCATTTCCAAGCGTGATACGCCCATGGTTACCGGTTCTATCATCATGTGTTCCATCCTGATGTGTATCATCAACCTGGTGGTAGACCTGATTTACGCGTTCTTCGATCCGCGTATCAAGGCTCAGTACAGTAAGAAGGGGTGATAGAATGGCACAGGCAAACGAACTGAAAAAACAGTATAAGAAACGTACACTGGCACAGGAGACCTGGCGCCGTCTGGTGAAGAACCCTGGCGCCATGCTGGGACTGGGATTCCTGGTTCTGCTGATTCTGGCCGCGGCGTTAAGCCCGTTTATCTTTGACTATGAAGTGGACGTAATCGGACAGAATATGTCGGAGCGCCTGATGGCTCCCGGTGCGGCTCACTGGTTCGGTACGGACGAGTACGGCCGTGACCTGTTCGCCCGTGTCATCTACGGAGCCCGTTATTCCCTGATCATCGGTGTGGGCTCTGTGCTCCTGGGCCTGGTTGTGGGCACCATCCTGGGTTCCCAGGCCGGTTTCCACGGCGGCGTGATCGACTCCATCATCATGCGCGGAATCGACATTTTCTACTCGATCCCCAACATTATGACGGCGGTTGTAATCGTGTCCCTGTTAGGCCCCAGCACGGTAAACTTAATGATCGCCCTGGCCTTCTCCTGCGCCAGCAGCTTTGCCAGGATCGTGCGTGCGTCTGTTATGACTATCCGGGATCAGGAGTATGTGGAATCTTCCTACGCCATGGGACTTCCCACCTGGAAGATTATCGTGAAACACATTCTTCCCAACTGCCTGTCCCCGATCATCGTACAGATCACGCTGTTAATCGGTACCACGATCATTTCCGCGTCATCCCTCAGCTTCTTAGGGATCGGCGTTCCGGCTCCGGCTCCTGAGTGGGGTGCTCTGCTGAGCGCGGGACGGGGACACATCCGTGACGCCAGCTATATGTGTATTATTCCAGGTCTGGCTATCATGTTCACGGTGCTTGCCCTGAACCTTCTGGGTGACGGCCTGCGCGACGCACTGGATCCGAAGATGAAGAAATAATCAGGAGGGGAAAGGTATGGCTGAAGATTTAGTTCTTGATATAAAAAATCTGGTAGTACACTATGAGACGGAGGATGCGGATGTCCATGCGGTCAACGGCATTGACATCTCCATCGGAAAAAAGAGGACCTTAGGCCTGGTGGGAGAGACCGGCGCCGGAAAGACCACCACGGCGCTGTCTATCTTAAACCTGGTACCGTACCCGCCGGGAGTGATCAAAGAGGGAGAGATCTTCCTGGAGGGAAAGGATGTGCTGAAAATGTCATCGGCAGATCTGGAGAAAATGCGTGGAAACGATGTGGCCATGATTTTCCAGGACCCCATGACGGCGTTAAACCCGGTTATGACCGTGGGGGATCAGATCGGCGAGAGTATCGCCATCCACCAGAACCTGTCTAAGAAGGAGGCCTTTGAGAAGGCCAAAGAAATGTTAAAGATGGTTGGAATCGCGGAGTCCCGCGCCTACGACTATCCCCATCAGTTCTCCGGCGGCATGAAACAGCGCGTGGTTATCGCCATTGCCCTGGCCTGCAGCCCGCAGCTGCTCATCGCGGACGAGCCTACCACCGCTCTGGACGTGACCATCCAGGCGCAGGTGCTGGAGCTGATGAAAATGCTGATCCAGGAGCAGGAGATGTCCATGCTGCTGATCACCCATGATCTGGGCGTGGTAGCGGAAGTGTGCGAGGACGTGGCAGTGATGTATGCCGGAAGAATCGTGGAGAAAGGCACCGCGGACGACGTGTTCAACCATATGCGTCATCCCTACACCGAGGGACTGTTTGACTCCCTGCCCAACTTAAAGCAGAGGGGCGAGGAGCTGGTTCCTATCAAGGGCCTGATGCCGGATCCGTCTGATCTGCCGCCGGGATGCGCGTTCGCTCCCAGATGTCCTTACGCGACGGAGGAGTGCTCCAAGGCGGTTCCGCGGCTTGTGCCTGTGGACGGCAGCGAGACCCATTTCGTGGCCTGCAGCGCCTACAATCATCCGGAATTCAGGTTAAGGGGGAACAAAGATGGCAAATAAGACAATCCTTGAGGTTCAGAACCTTACAAAGTTTTTCAATACCCCGGGCGGACAGCTCCACGCCGTGGACGGCGTAAGCTTTAAGATTGAGGAAGGAAAGACCCTGGGAATCGTAGGAGAGTCCGGATGCGGAAAGTCCACTACCGGCAGAACTATTTTAAAGCTTTTGGAGCCCACAGGAGGAAAGATCCTGTTTGACGGCCAGGACATCACAGGCTACAGCCGGAAACAGATGCGTCCCCTGCGCCAGGAGATGCAGATGGTATTCCAGGATCCGTTTTCCTCTCTGGATCCCCGTCAGACGGTTATGCAGCTCATCAGTGAGCCGATCATCGAGCACAAGCTGTTAAAGTCGAAAGCGGAGATCGAGGCCCGCACCCTGGAGCTGATGGAGACGGTAGGACTGGCGGAGCGCTATGTGAACACCTATCCTCACGAGCTGGACGGCGGCCGCCGCCAGCGTATCGGTATCGCCCGCGCCCTGGCTGTGCGCCCGAAACTGATCGTATGTGACGAGCCGGTTTCCGCCCTGGATGTGTCCATCCAGGCGCAGATCCTGAACCTTTTGAAAAAACTGCAGAAAGACCTGGGCCTGACCTACATTTTCATCACCCACGACCTTTCCGTGGTAAAATATTTCTCCGATGACATCGCGGTGATGTACCTTGGCCAGATGGTGGAGAAGGCGCCTTCGGACATCCTGTTCCAGAACCCGATCCACCCGTACACAAAGGCCCTGCTCTCCGCCATTCCCCTTCCCATCGTGGGCGGGGATAAGCCGAAACGCCAGCTGATCAAGGGCGAGATCACTTCCCCGGTGAACCTGCCGGATGAGTGCCGTTTCATGAAACGCTGCGACTGCGTGCAGGAGTGCTGTAAGAACGGAAATCCCCAGCTTCGCGAGGTGGAGCCCAACCATTTTGTGGCCTGCAGCTGCGTCTGAAAGGCAAAAGAGGCCGGCCTGAGTGGGCCGGATATAAAAGACAGCTAAATATGTTTACGTAAGAGTATGAGAGAAAAGCGTAACAGTGGCAGACACAGAACCGATCTGTGTTTCCTTCCGTTACGCTTTTTTTAGTACCAAGGGGAGGAAAAGAATAGGATGATTGATTCAAGCGTGATTCTGGAACAGTTCCAGCTGCCTGGATTTCTGGTGCAGATGGAGTTTGTATTCCGTATTCTTGTGGCCACACTTCTGGGGCTTGTGATTGGAAGTGAGCGGAAAAACAGAAATAAATCGGCGGGAATCCGCACCCACGCCATCGTGGCGCTGGGCTCCGCCCTAATCATGGTGGTTTCTAAATATGGATTCACCGATATGGGAGAGCACGCCCAGGACGCGGCCCGTATCGCGGCTCAGGTGGTGAGCGGCATCGGTTTCCTGGGAGCGGGAGTCATCTTCGTCCGCAATAACCTGATCAACGGACTTACCACCGCGGCAGGTATGTGGTCCACCGCCGGTGTCGGCCTGGCAGCCGGGGCGGGGATGTACGTGGTAAGCGTGAGCGTGACGGTCCTGATGCTGCTGGTTCAGCTCATTATGCACAAGATCGCCTACTTCGCCAATGTGGCCTCCGGAGGTCTCGTTAAGATGACGCTGATCAAGCGGGAAGGAATCGTGCAGGATATGGAGAAATTCCTGATCGGGGAAAAACTGAGCGTGATCTCTGTGAAGATCAATAAGACAAAGAAAGACGAAGTAAAGCTGGAGTATGACGTTGTGTTCCCGCCGGGGTATCAGAAATCCGAACTGCTGGCCAAGCTGGTGGAAATGGATGATGTGCTGGCTGTGACAGAGTAGACGGAGATGCCTGAAATACAGGCATTGTCAATACAGAGAAGGAGAAAGAAGCATGAGTGGAATAAATTATGATGTGGTGGTAATCGGCGGCGGAGTGATCGGCTGCGCAGTTGCCAGAGAACTTTCCAGATTTCAGTTAAAGACCTGCGTTCTGGAACGGGATGAGGACGTTTGTTCCGGAACCTCCAAAGCCAACAGCGCGATCGTGCACGGCGGTTTCGACGCGGAGCCCGGCTCCTTAAAGGCCCGGTTCAACGTGGAAGGAAACAGGATGATGGGCCAGCTGGCCGAGGAGCTGGATTTTGACTTCAAGCGCAACGGTTCCCTGGTGCTCTGCTTTGCGGAGGAGGACAGGCCGGCCCTTCAGAAACTGTATGACAAGGGCATCGCCAACGGTGTGGAAGGAATGTCCATCATCAGCGGGGACGAGGTGCGCAGCCTGGAGCCCAATGTGGAGGATACGGTGGTGGCAGCCCTTCAGGTTCCCAGCGGCGGCATCGTATGCCCCTTCGGCCTCACCATCGCCCTGGCGGAGAACGCCTGCGAGAACGGAGTGGAGTTCCGGTTCCTTACGGAGGTCCAGAAGATCGGAAAGACGGAGGACGGCTACGTGCTGGAGACCAGCAAGGGCCAGATCACCGCGAAATACGTGGTGAACGCGGCCGGTGTTTACGCCGATAAATTCCACAACATGGTAAGTGAGAAGAAGATCCACATCACCGCCAGAAAGGGTGACTACTGCCTGCTGGACAAAGAGGCCGGCGGCATTGTGACCAGAACCATCTTTCAGCTGCCCACCAAGATGGGCAAGGGCGTGTTAGTGACTCCCACCGTTCACGGAAACCTGCTGACCGGCCCCACGGCTACGGATGTGGAGGACAAGGAGAAGACGGCTACCACGGCGGAGGATCTGGATTCCCTGATGGGGAGAGCTTCCTTAAGCGTGAAGGACATCCCCTTCCGCCAGGTGATCACCTCCTTCGCGGGCTTAAGAGCCCATGAGGACGGGGATGATTTCATCATCGGCGAGGCGGAGGACGCGGAAGGGTTCTTCGACGCTGCCGGCATCGAGTCTCCCGGACTTTCCAGCGCCCCTGCCATCGGCGTTTATCTGGCCGAACTGATCGCGGAAAAGGCGGGAGCCGGGAAAAAGGCAGACTGGAACGGAAGGAGAAAGGGCATTGTGCGTCCGGAGTTTTTAAGCAAGGAGGAACGGGCGGAGCTGATCCGTCAGAACCCGTCCTACGGCACCATCATCTGCCGCTGCGAGGGCGTCAGCGAGGGAGAGATCGTGGACGCCATCACCCGCACCCTGGGAGCGAAATCCCTGGACGGCGTAAAGCGCCGGGTGCGCCAGGGCATGGGACGCTGCCAGGCAGGATTCTGCACTCCCCGCACCATGGAGATCCTGTCCAGGGAGTTAGGCATTCCGATGGAAGAAATCTGTAAAAACGCACCCGGATCCGAGATGCTGACCGGTCAGAAATAGGAGGAATTCATATGCTGAAGGAAGTTCATGATATTGTAATTATCGGAGGAGGCCCCGCCGGACTGGCAGCAGCCGTTGCGGCGAGAAAGGCAGGGGTGCAGGATATTCTGATCCTGGAGCGGGACAGCAGCCTGGGCGGTATCTTAAACCAGTGTATTCACAACGGATTCGGCCTGCACACCTTTAAGGAGGAGCTGACCGGGCCGGAGTACGCCTCCCGCTACATCGCCATGGTGGAGGAGGAGAAGATCCCCTACCGCTTAAACACCATGGTCATTGACATCAATGAGAACAGGGAAGTGACCGTAATCAGCCGCGAGAACGGCATGGAGACCATCCAGGCGGGAGCGGTGATCCTGGCTATGGGATGCAGGGAGAGGCCGAGGGGCGCCTTAAACATTCCCGGCTACCGCCCGGCAGGCATTTACTCCGCCGGAACGGCGCAGCGCCTGATGAACATTGAAGGCCTGAGTGTGGGCAAAGAGGTGGTGATCTTAGGCTCCGGCGACATCGGCCTGATCATGGCCCGCCGTATGACCTTAGAGGGGGCGAAGGTAAAGGTCGTGGCAGAGCTGATGCCCTACTCCGGCGGCTTAAAGAGAAACATCGTGCAGTGCCTGAACGACTACGGCATCCCGCTGAAACTGAGCCATACCGTAGTGGACATCCAGGGCAAGGAGAGAGTGACCGGCATCACCCTGGCAGAGGTAGGCCCGGACCGCAAACCGATCCCCGGCACGGAGGAGCATTACAGCTGTGACACCCTTCTGCTCTCCGTGGGCCTGATCCCGGAGAATGAGCTGACCAGAGGAGCTGGCGTGGAGATGAACCGCGTCACCTCCGGCCCCAACGTAAACGACCAGCTGGAGACCAGCGCGGAAGGCATTTTCGCCTGCGGCAACGTGCTTCACGTGCACGATCTGGTGGACTACGTTTCCGAGGAAGCCACCCTGGCCGGAACTAACGCCGCCGCTTACGTTCAGAACAAACGGAGTGAGGGCGAGGCCCATCCGGTGACCTTAAAGGCGGAGAACGGCATCCGCTACACGGTGCCACAGACCATTGACATGGAGCATATGAACGACAAGGTAGTGGTGCGTTTCCGCGTGGCGGACGTCTACAAGGACCGGTATGTGAGCGTGTACTTTGACGGGGAGCGGGTCGCTCACAGAAAGAAAAAAGTGCTGGCGCCCGGTGAGATGGAGCAGGTGATCCTGAAGAAGGAAGAACTGCAGAAGTACCCGGATCTGAAGGAAATCGTGTTCTGTACGGAGGTGGAATAGGATGGAAAAGAGAGAACTGATCTGCATTGGCTGCCCGCTGGGCTGCCCGGTGACTGTGACCATGGACAAAGAGACGATCACCGTGACCGGAAATACCTGTAAACGGGGAGAGGACTACGCGAAGAAGGAAGTGACCAACCCCACCCGTATCGTGACCTCATCCGTCCGCGTAAACGGCGGAGAGCTGGCCATGGTTTCCGTAAAAACGAAGGAAGACATCCCGAAGGGAAAGATCTTCGACTGTATGGCGGAGATCCGCGGCGCGGCTGTGGAGGCGCCCGTTTGCATCGGCGACGTGATCATCGAGAACTGCGCGGGCACCGGAGTGAGCATTGTGGCCACGAAAAACGTGAACCGCGGGAAGGCTTAAGCGGAACTATTTGAAACAGACCCTGATTTATGATATGATGAACAGAAAGGAAGCTCCTGTGAACTGCCGCAGGGGCTTCCAAAATTCATGCGGGGAACCATGAGATAAAGGAGGATGTGGAGATGAAGGTATACGCGCACAGAGGGTACAGCGGAAAGTATCCGGAGAACACCATGCTGGCGTTTAAGAAGGCGGCGGAGACGGGATGCGATGGCATTGAGCTGGATGTGCAGCTGACCAGCGACGGCCAGGTGGTAATCATCCACGACGAGAAGATCGACCGCACCACGGACGGCACCGGAAATGTGAAGGATTATACCCTGGAGGAGTTAAAGAAGTTTAACGCCGCGGCGTCCTGGAACGGAAAATATGGATTTGAGCCGATTCCAACCCTGGAGGAGTATTTTCAGTGGGTAAAGGACACGGAGCTGGTGACCAATATTGAGATCAAGTCCGGCGTTTACTACTATGAGGAGCTGGAGGAGAAGACCCTGGCTCTGGTGAGGAAGTACGGCCTGGAGAAGAAGATTATTTTTTCCTCCTTCCTCCATTCTTCCATCACGCTGCTGAGGAAACTGGCTCCGGAGATCCCCTGCGGCGCCCTGGTGGAGTACGAAAACCTGGGAAATCCTGGATATTACTGTGAAAAGTTTGATTTCCAGTATTACCATCCCGGTATGAAGGCCCTGACCGAGGAGATGGTACAAAGCTGCAAGGAGCACAACATTCCTCTGAACGTGTGGACCATCAACGATATGGGCGCGCTGGAGCAGCTGTATGAGTGGGGCTGCGAGGGCGTGATCAGCAACTTCCCTGGCGTATGCAGGGGATGGCTGGACAGCAAGCAATGATGAGGGCGGTAGACCTTCTGGAGCTGTCCCCGGTGATAGCTGCCATCAAAGATGACCGGGGGCTGAAACGGTGTTTTGATACGGAATGCCAGGTAGTATTTATTCTGTACGGGAATATTTGCAATATTAAGGAGATTGTGGCCGCCTTAAAGGCCCATGGAAAGTACGCCATGGTGCACGCGGACCTGGTTCAGGGGCTGGGCTCCAAGGAAGTGGCCATTGACTTTATCAAGGAGCAGACCCAGGCAGACGGGATCATCAGCACAAAGCCGATCTTAGTAAAGCACGCCATGGAGATCGGGATGATCGGCATTCTCCGGGCGTTTATTATCGACTCTATGGCGGCGAACAACACAAAGAAACTGTTGGAGAGCTACAAGCCGGATATGATAGAGATTATGCCGGGAGTGGCCACGAAACTCATCAGGGTAATCCGGGAGGGGACGGATATTCCTATTATCGCGGGCGGGCTGATCTCGGAGAAGAAGGAGATTCTGGACGTGTTCGCGGCGGGGGCAGACGCCATTTCCACAACCAATGAGGGGCTGTGGTTCGTTTAACTGGAAAACCATGGATGGATCATGGATAAATTGCACAAAAGGTTGACATTCTGAGGGAAAAGTGTTATGCTATCCTGACAAAACAGAAGATGTTGTATATTGCGGAACAGAGAGGGAGAGAGAGCAGTATAGGCACAGGTTTTCGTGTGCCCATACTGCTTTTTGTATCATGGGAAAAGGGGTTTCCTGTGATATAAAATCCTTTGGCGGGGCGGTACGCCCAGGGGAGAATGGGCGGCCGGCGCGGCGTGGAAACGGAGCGGGAGCGCTGCTGCTGTCCGGCGGAAAATGGCGGCTGGCGCGGCCGCGGTCCGCCAAAGGCACGGGGGGGACGCAGGACGGTCTGTTTTAAAACGAAATAAGGGGGTATTACCAATGCAGAACTTTTTGACACAATTCAGCGAGAGCACGGAAATTCTGATGATTCTGTCAGTCATCCTGTTTGCCGGTTTCGTCATGACGAGGCTTACGAATACCTTGAACCTGCCGAAGGTGAGCGGTTATATTCTGGCGGGTATCCTGATCGGCCCGTGCTGTATGGATTTTATACCGAGCAACGTCATCACCCACATGGCCTTCGTCAGCGATCTGGCCCTGGCCTTCATCGCTTTCGGCGTCGGCAAGTTTTTTAAGAGAGAGGTGCTGATGCGCACAGGGCGCGACGTGGTGATCATCACGCTGTTTGAATCCCTGGTGGCGGGAGTTCTCGTCACCCTGCTTTTAAAATTCATGTTCCGGCTGGACTGGCCCTTTGCCCTGGTGCTGGGCTCCATCGCTACGGCGACGGCTCCCGCCAGCACCATGATGACCATTAACCAGTACAAAGCCAAGGGAGAGTTTGTGGACACCCTGCTCCAGATCGTGGCCCTGGACGATGTGGTCTGCCTTCTGGCCTTCAGCGTGGTGTCCGCCATCGCCAACGGTCTGGCGGGAGACGGGATCAGAGCCAACGACATCGTGATCCCCATTGTGCTGAACCTGTTAGCCATCCTGTTCGGATTTTTCTGCGGCTACTTCTTAAGCCAGCTGCTGATCCCCACCAGGAGCAAGGACAACCGTCTGATCCTGGCCATTGCCATGCTGTTAGGAATCTCCGGCATCTGCGCGGCGGTGGACATTTCCCCGCTGCTGTCCTGCATGGTGTTCGGAGCTACCTATATTAACCTGACAGAAGACAAAAAGCTGTTCCGCCAGATCAACAACTTTACGCCGCCGGTGATGTCCCTGTTTTTCATCGTTTCCGGCATGAATCTGGACGTGAAGGCGCTGGCGCACGTGGGAGTGATAGGAGTTGCCTATTTTGTAATCCGTATCATCGGAAAATATCTGGGAACCTACGTCAGCTGTCAGATGCTGGGCAAGGACGAGAAGATGCGAAACTACATGGGCCTGGCCCTTATTCCCCAGGCCGGAGTGGCCATCGGTCTGGCGTTTCTGGGGCAGCGGCTGCTCCCGGAGGAGACGGGCACCCTGATGCTCACCATTATTCTTTCTTCCTCTGTTTTATATGAGATGATTGGCCCCATCAGCGCGAAACTGGCGCTGATCTTCTCCGGCAGCATCAAGGGCGCCAGGATTTTGGAGGCGCCGCCGAAGGAGGAGACGCTGGACGCGAGAAAACGGCGCAAAGGCGGGGAGCACGCGGACGAGGATCACGGGGCGGACGTCCATGAGGAGGAGAGCCACTTGGAGGAGACGGAAGAAACGGAAGATGACGGCCACGGAGAGGGCGGCGAGCCTGCCGGAACCTGCGAAACCGGTGAAACTGGCGAGGAAGACCAGGAGAGTGAGTCTCCAGAAGAAGACGGAGAGGCGGACGGCCAGGAAAGTGAGTCTCCAGAAGAAGACGGGGAGCCGGACGGCCAGGAAAGTGAGTCCCAGGGAGTAGACGGAGAGGCGGATGGCCAGGGGGAGACTGCTTTCGAGGAAACGCCCGTGGAACATGAGGAGGAACGGGAAACCGGGGATGCCGTCGCGGGCAGCCTGAAAGACGACAGAAAAAAGGCCGGAGGACATAAGAAAAAGAAATCGTCTGTTTCCGGTTCCGGAAAGGGCAAGGCCAAACCCATGCGGGATTTCGCCGATATTGTGAATGAGATGGAAGAAGGCGTGAACGAGATGGATGACCTGGATGTGGAGCGGTGTTTCCCGGAGGAGATGGAAAAGAAAAAGAAACGGAAAAAGAAAAAATAATGGCCGGAGCCATGATCCAGAGGGCAGCCGCGGCCGGTTTTCTGACAGCCGGTCGGTGTTAGTCGCGGATGCACATAAGGGGAATGCGGGTTCCTAAGCAACCGGGCCGAGGCGGAAAAGCTGGGGGACGAGGACTACCAGGACCGTCTGGCCTGGACGATTCATATGGGGATTATGGAGTATTTAAACGGCGTGAAATGAAAGGGCGGGCGGCGGATCCGGGAGATTCGGCCCGCCCTTCCCGCGCGCCTTTTCTCCCCGCCGGATTCCCTTGCAATTTCCGCCGGAATGTTTTATCCTGTCAAAAGGAACCTGCGTTCCCCGCCACAGAAGGCCTTTAAGGTTTCTGGCGGGATGCGCGTTTTCGCCCTATGTACACACAACTCAAAAGGAGACAAGCCATGATCAAAAAAGAAATTCTGGAGATAAAGAAGCTGTTCCGCATGGAGGACTGCTGCCTCACCCGCATCTGCGGCTGCTATGTGGATTATGAAAAAACGAAAAAGCTGGAGTTTAAGGAGACCTTCCTTGCCCTGCCGGAGGAAGAAGGGTTTAAATATCTGAAACTCTTTAAAAAAGCTCTCTCCGGCACCCTGGGAAGAAATCTGCAGAACGTAGATTTCCCCCTGGCGGAGGAGACGGAGGGAGGACGGCAGCACTTTTTATACCAGGTGCGGGAGTCCCAGCTAAAGGATGAGGAGCTGCTGGATCAGATGTACGACCGCATCATCGAGACCTATCCCTTTGGGGAGAATTACCTGATCCTGATGATTCACGGCCTTTACGACGTGCCGGGAAAGGCGACGGACGGCACCACCATGGAGGACGCCTCCGACATCGTCTATGAATTCGTGCTGGGTTGCGTCTGTCCCGTAGCCCTCTCAAAGCCTGGCCTCTGCTACAACGAGGAGAACAACCACATCGAGGACCGCTCCCGCGACTGGCTGGTGGGAGAGCCCATGACCGGTTTTCTGTTCCCCGCCTTCAACGGGCGCCAGGCGGATATACATAGTATGCTCTACTACTCCAAAAAGGCGGCGGACCTGCAGCCGGAGTTTGTGGAAAATATGTTTGGCTGTCCCGCCCCGGTGGACGCCGCCACCCAGAAGGAAATCTTCAACGCCGTCATCCAGGACACCCTGGGAGAGGACTGCAATTATGAGACGGTGCGGGTCATCCACGACAATTTGCAGGAGATGATCACCGCCCATGAGGACGATCCGGAGCCGCTGGAGCTGTCCGGCCGGGATGTGAAACGGCTGCTGGAGCTAAGCGGAGTGCCGGAGGAGAAAATGGAGCATTTTGACCGGGAATACGCGGAGACGGCAGGGGAGAAGACCTCCCTTCTGGCGGATAATCTCACGGATTCCCGGAAATTCAGCATCAAGACGCCGGACATCACCATCCAGGTGAGCCCGGAGTGCGCCGGGCTCATAGAAACCAGGGTGATTGACGGCAGGAAATGCCTGGTGATCGCGGTGGACGACCGCGTGGAAGTGAACGGGATGCCGGTGCAGGGCATCTAGGGGCAGAGAATTCTGTAGCCGTTTTTCGTGGTGTTTTTCACGGAATAGAGGGCTTTGTCCGCCCGGTTTATGGCGCTCTCCAGGGTTTCACCTGGGAGGACGGCAGTTCCGCCTAAGGAGACTCCGGGCCAGCTGCCGTCCCCCGGGTCCGCCGCTCTCACGGTCTCCAGGATGCGGGCGGCCAGATGGGAGGCGTCTGTCTCGTCGCTTAAGCTGTCACAGAGAAGGAGAAATTCGTCCCCGCCCATCCGGCAGGCAATGTCGCCGGAGCGGATGTTGGAGAGCAGGATCCGGGCCATCTCCTTGAGCACGTGGTTGCCGGTGACGTGGCCGTAGGTGTCGTTGGTTTTCTTGAAATCGTCCAGGTCCAGGATAAAGAGCCAGCCGCCGTTTTCGCTCCACGCGGGCCATTTCCCCTCCAGGGTGGTATAGTTGATCAGGCCGGTGAGGCTGTCCCGCTGGGCCAGCCAGGCCATTTCCTCCGCCGTCTTCTGGGCCAGCTTTACCTGCTCCGTCAGGGTTTTCGGGTAGAACTCCCCATCCATCTGCTCCTTGTTGGGAAGGGACTGATGGAGGTGCACCACCTTCCAGCCCTCGTCCGTTTGGCGAAAGATCAGGGAAAAGCGGCTGTCCATGTCGATGTGGATCTTCTGATCCTCGCTTTCCCACCAGATGTGGATGCCGCCGTACACAAAGCAGGCGTCAGGGCCCAGCTCCTTCTGCTCGCACCAGAAATCTTTAATCTGAAAGGAAATATCCTGTCTCTCGGAGATTTCTTCCCCCAGGGCCAGGGCAAAATCTTCCATGTTCGTGTAAAATTCGTGTTTGCCGGTTCCGATGATCACACAGTCCGGCGCCAGGATGCCAAGGGCCTCCCGGTTTTCCTTCCTTCCGGCTGTGAGGTAGACTCTCCACAGTTCCTCCGTAACTTTGCAAAAATCCATTTCCGATCCCCCATTTCCCCAAATGATTGTGCTGAATAACTGTGAGTATAGAAAAAGTACCCCGTAGGCGCGGATTCTGCCGTCCTCACAGGGTACTATGTATGTGTTCTGCCCTTACAGAAGGAAAATATCGTGGGACGCGCATTCCTCACGCATTCCCTCCGGCCAGATGCTGGCCTGCACCTCACCGATGTGGGCGCGGCATAAGAGCAGCATACAGAGACGGGACTGGCCGATGCCGCCGCCGATGGTGTAGGGCAGCTCGCCGTCCAAAAGCATTCGGTGATAAGGCAGTTTCTCCCGCTCCAGGCAGCCGGCCTTCACAAGCTGCTCATGAAGGGAGGTCTCATCTACGCGGATTCCCATGCTGGAAATCTCCAGGGCGCGCTGCAGCGGCTCAAACCAGAACAGGATGTCTCCGTTTAAAGCCCAGTCGTCATAGTCCGGGGCGCGGCCGTCGTGGCGCTCTCCGCTGGCCAGCTTGTCGCCGATCTGCATGAGGAATACGCAGCCGTGCTCCCGGCAGATCAGATCCTCTCTCTCCTTGGGAGTCTTATCCGGCCAGCGGTCCTCCAGCTCCTGGGTGGTCACAAAGGTGATGTCCTTGGGCAGATGGTTTACCGCATCCGGGTATTTGTACCAGACCTCGTGCTGCATATGCTTGATAATCTTGAAAATGTTGCGCACCGTGTCCTTTAGGGTCGCCAGGTTCCGGTCCTCCTTGCGGATCACCTTTTCCCAGTCCCACTGATCCACGTAGACGGAGTGGAGATTGTCCAGCTCCTCATCCCTGCGGATGGCGTTCATGTTGGTGTAAAGGCCTTCGCCTACCTGAAATCCGTACTCTCTTAATGCCATACGTTTCCACTTTGCCAGGGACTGAACCACCTCCACGGTCTCTGCCGGGATGGCGGCCATATCAAAGGCAACGGGCCGCTCCACGCCGTTTAAGTCGTCGTTTAAGCCGCTGCTTTTCGGGACGAAAAGGGGAGCGGAAATTCTCTCCAGGTTCATCTCTTTTCCAAATTCCTTCTGGAACGTATCGCGGATGTATTTGATGGCTTCCTGCGTCTGGCGGATGCTCAGCTTCGGATCATAGTCTTTTGGAAATATCAGTGCCATATCGCTACCTCCTTAAAATCATGTTTTTTACGTCACAGGAAATGGTACTCTCTATGACATAAAAGCCTCCGGCGGGAGGCGCACACTTTCTTATATTATCAGAGAGCGCTGGAGAATGCAAGGAATTTCGCGTGAAGCCGTTGCGGGCGGGCCGGAAAATGTGGTATGGTATGAGATAGACGCCTGGAAAGGGGCAGGGGCGGGAAAAAACGGCAGAAACCGCGTCCCGCCTGCGTTTTCGCCCAGGCAGAGGAAAAGAGGCACAAAGAGAAAATGGAAACGAAACGAATCACCATAAAAGACAGAGAACATCCCCAGGACGGGGAGCTGAGGGAGGCGGCTGAGATTTTAAGAACGGGCGGTCTGGTGGCCTTCCCCACGGAGACGGTTTACGGCCTGGGGGCAAACGCCCTGGACGAGGAAGCGGCAAAGCGGATCTACGCCGCCAAGGGACGGCCCTCGGACAACCCGCTGATCGCCCATATCGCCGACGAGAGCGGGCTGGCGCCTTTGGTGTCCAGGATCCCGGAGGCGGCAAAAAAGCTGATGGAGGCCTTCTGGCCGGGGCCGCTGACGATGATATTCCCAAAGAGTGAGACGGTGCCCTACGGCACCACCGGCGGCCTGGAGACGGTGGCGGTGCGGATGCCAAGCGACCCGGTGGCAAACCGGCTGATCGCCCTGGCCGGCGTGCCTGTGGCAGCCCCCAGCGCCAACACCTCCGGACGGCCAAGCCCCACCACGGCGGATCACGTCTGGGAAGACATGAACGGAAGGATTGAGATGGTGGTGGACGGCGGCCCGGTGGGAATCGGCGTGGAGTCCACCATCGTGGATGTGACCGGGGAGGTGCCCATGGTGCTGCGGCCAGGAGCCATCACCATGGAGATGCTGAGAGACCTTCTGGGAGAGGTGGAGATAGACCCGGCCATTATTGGCCCCATGAGCCCGGACGCCCATCCCAAGGCGCCGGGGATGAAATACCGCCACTATGCCCCGAAAGCGGATATGACCCTGGTGGAAGGCGAGCCGGAGGCCATGGCGGAGACCATCTGTCTTCTGGCTGGAGAGAGCCTGGCCCAGGGGAAACGGGTGGGGGTGATCTGCACGGAGGAGACCAGGCATTTCTACCCGGAATCCCTGATGGAAAAGACGGTGGTCCGCAGCATGGGCCAGCGGGCGAAGGAGGAGACCATCGCTCACAACCTCTACGCCGTGCTCCGGGAGTTTGACGAGCTGGACGTGGACTGCATTTACTGCGAGGGCTTTCCCAGGACAGAGCTGGGGCAGGCCATTATGAACCGTCTTACCAAAGCGGCAGGCCACAAAATCATACAGGCGTAAATACCGCTATACAGGCAGAGCGATTACAGACAGGAGGAGAGATTTCATGTCACAGAAACGGATGGATTATATTTCATGGGACGAGTATTTTATGGGGGTCGCCATGCTGGCGGCAAAGCGCTCCAAGGATCCCAGCACGCAGGTGGGGGCCTGCATCGTGAGCCAGGACAACAAGATTTTGTCCATCGGCTATAACGGATTCCCCAAGGGCTGTTCCGACGACGAATTTCCCTGGGGCAAGGAGCATGAACAGGACGATCCCTACAATGCCAAATATTTTTACACCACCCACAGCGAGTTAAACGCCATTTTAAACTACCGGGGCGGCAGCCTGGAGGGCAGCAAGCTTTACGTCACCCTCTTTCCCTGCAACGAGTGCGCCAAGGCTATCATCCAGGCGGGCATCAAGACCCTGATTTACCGGGAGGACAAGTACGCGGCCACCCCCTCCGTCCGTGCCTCCAAGCGGATGCTAAACGCCGCCGGGGTGCGCTACTACCAGTACGAGGCCACAGGCAGGAAAATCCTGCTGGAAATGTAGGGGACGGAATGCGGTGCCTGCTGGCGGCGTTAAACGCCAAATACATCCATTCCAACCTGGGGGTTTACAGCCTGAAGGCCTACGGGGAGAAACAGGTTCCTGGCCTTTTGGTGGAAATCGGGGAATACACCATCAACCATCAGATGGATCAGGTGCTGCAGGATCTGTACCTGCGCAGGCCGGATTTTCTCGGTTTCTCCTGCTATATCTGGAATATTTCATATGTGCTGGAGCTGGGGCGGGATCTTTCCCGCCTTTTGCCCCATACGGCCATCTGGCTGGGCGGGCCGGAGGTGTCCTGGAGGGCTGAGGAGCTGATGGCCGCGGAGCCTTGGATCGCGGGGGTGATGGCCGGCGAGGGCGAGGCCACCTTCGCGGAGCTGATGAAGGTTCTGACGGAGGAAAAAGGCGGGCTGGAGGACGTGGACGGCATCGTCTGGCGGCGGGGGGAAACCATTGTGAGAAACCGGCCGCGGGCGCCCATATCCATGGACGAGCTGCCCTTTTGCTATGACCGGCTGGAGGATTTTAAAAACCGCATCATCTACTACGAGAGCAGCCGCGGCTGTCCATTTTCCTGCAGCTACTGCCTTTCCTCCATCGACAAATCCGTGCGGTTCCGCAGCCTGGAGACGGTGAAACGGGAGCTGGATTTCTTTCTGGATCACGGCGTCCCCCAGGTCAAATTCATCGACCGCACCTTCAACTGCAAAAAGAGCCATTCCATGGCCATCTGGAACCACATTCTGCGCCATGACAACGGGGTGACCAACTTCCACTTTGAAATCTCCGCCGACCTGCTGGACGAGGAGGAGCTGGAGCTTTTGGGGAAAATGCGTCCCGGCCTGGTGCAGTTTGAGATCGGCGTCCAGAGCACCAATCCAAAGACTCTGGAGGCGATCCGCAGAAAGACAGATTTAAAACGGCTGGAAAACGCTGTGGCAGCCATTAACCGCGCCCACAACATCCACCAGCACCTGGATCTTATCGCCGGTCTGCCCCACGAGGATTACGAGAGTTTCCGCCGTTCCTTCGACGGCGTGTACCGGATGAGGCCGGAGCAGCTGCAGCTGGGATTTCTGAAGGTGCTAAGCGGCTCCTACATGATGGAGGCGGCAGAGGAGTACGGTCTTGTGTACCGCGGCTGCCCGCCCTATGAGGTGCTGCGCACCCGCTGGCTCTCCTACGACGAAGTCATCCGCTTAAAAGGGGTGGAGGAAATGGTGGAGGTCTATTACAACAGCCGCCAGTTCACGGAGACCATAGAGGCCCTGACGGAGGAGTTTGACGGGCCGTTTCGCTGTTTTGAGGCCCTGGCGGATTATTATGGAAGGAAGGGGCTTTCGGGGATGAGCCACAGCCGCCTGGCCCGGTACGAGATTTTGTACCGGTTTGTCCAGGAGCAGGGGCTTGACGGAGCCAAATACCGGGATCTGCTGATAACGGACCTGTATTTGCGGGAAAATGCCAAAAGCCGCCCCTTTTTCGCTCCGGATCTGCGGGAGCATAAGGAGGAGCTGCGCCGTTTTTACAGCGGCCGGAAGACGCGGCAGAGCATCCACGCGGAGCCGCTGGAGGACGGGCGGATCCTGGTATTTGACTACAGCCGCCGGGATCCCCTGACGGGAAACGCCGCGGTGCGGGAGGAGAGACGGGAAAACGGTTCCCGGCCGCCTCACAAATTGGAATCACAAGGAATAGAAGGGTAAAAAAGGACAGACAATATGGCAAAACGAGAGACAAAGGCGGAGCGCTCCGCCAGGGCGGCAGAGGTGTTAAGGCGGCTGGACGAGCAGTATGGGACGGAGTTTCGCTGCTATCTGGAGTATGAGACGCCGTGGCAGCTGCTGATCGCGGTCATTTTAAGCGCCCAGTGCACCGACGCCAGGGTCAATATCGTCACCAGGGACTTGTTTAAAAAGTACGACACCCTGGAAAAATTCGCCTGGGCCAGCCAGGAGGAGCTGGAGCGGGACATTCACTCCATCGGATTTTATCACATGAAGGCGAAAAACATCATTTCCTGCTGCCGCACCCTGGTGACGGAGTACGGCGGCCAGGTGCCGGAGACGGTGGAGGAGCTCACCTCCCTAGCCGGAGTGGGCCGGAAAACCGCCAACGTGATCCGGGGAAACATCTACCACCAGCCAAGCGTTGTGGTGGATACCCACGTAAAGCGGATTTCCAGGAAGCTGGGGTTCGCGAAAGAGGAAGATCCGGAAAAAATCGAGTACGAGCTGATGAAACTTCTGCCGGAGGATCACTGGATTCTGTGGAATATCCACATCATCACCCTGGGGCGCACCATCTGCACCGCCAGAAGTCCCAGGTGCGGGGACTGCTTTCTCCAGGATCTCTGCCCCGGGGCAGGCGGAAAGAGCGGCGTTTCCGGGAAGGCGGCCATAGGAACGCCCTCCGCTGGCCAGCGTTCCACCAGAAGGGCATCTGCCGGAAAACCGTCCGTTTCCAAAACCGCCCGCCGGTCCGCCGCGGAACAGACGGAACAGGGAGAGACCCCATGACCGCCGCGGAGCGCTCCTACATCGCCGTAGACTTAGAGACCACCGGCCTGAATCCAAAGGAGGAGCGGATCCTGGAAATCGGCGCGGTGCGGGTGGAGCAGGGGCGGGAGACGGCCGTGTTCTCCCAGCTCATAAACCCCAGGCGGGAGATTTCCCCGCGGATCGT
>OLRK01001356.1_pt1 | contig 20895 bp, 17 predicted proteins | sample 1672911 | NCBI WGS metagenome assembly OLRK01 (sample SAMEA3136736, study PRJEB25190) | human gut metagenome | biome: human gut; feature: human-associated habitat; material: faeces | place: Austria | collected 2013 | reverse complement strand
ATCAGCCATCTTCTCAAGCTTTGTCAGCGGTGTCTTGCTGTACTGGGGAAAGCTTTCGTGGAAGGTGCGTGCCTTCTGAATCTCATCTAACCCCATGATCGGCAGGTTCTTGTCGTCTGTTTTAGGCATGTGGTTCACTGCCCAAAGAATTTTTTCTTCCATAATAAATGAAATCCTCCTTATGTGATTGCCTTGTATAACAGGTTGATCCGTATCAGCCGGTTTTTTCGTCTGAAGTCTTACGGCTGTTTACATCAATGTAGCTGTAGAGGGTAAATTTGGAAATTCCAAAATACTTGGAAATTTTATCCCCTGACTTTGTAATAAGAAAAGCTCCGGCATCATTTAAGAACTGGATAGCCGTTACCTTTTCGTCCTTGTTCATCAGCGCAGCCGGTTTTCCAACCAGAGCTACGGACTGTTCAATGAGGGTGTCCAGCAGGTCATTTACATTATGTACGATCTGCTCCGGCGGTTTTGTGTCGGACTGCTGTTCTGCATCAATGAGGGAGTGGATGGAACGGTCAATGGTCATCAGTCCCGTGATGTCATAATTGATCGCCAGTAGATAATCAATATGGGTCCCCTCCTCATCACGGATATAAAAGGTACTTGATTTTAAGATTTTTCCGTTGGATGTACGGGTTAAATATCCCAGATGGTCTTTTAAGGAAGCCGGGTCCTTGTGAAGAGTTTCCAGTACAACCTTTGAGGGGCCGTCGCCTTCCTGGCGGTTTGTCACATGTCCGTTATTAATATGTACAACGGAGTGTTCCAGGTCATGGCGTTTTAAGTCATGAATCACCACTTCACAGTCAGGTCCGAACTGTCGTGCAAGGCCGTCGGCAATCTGTTTTAGCAGTGCCAGTGTGTAAGCCATGTTATCATCTCTCCTGTTTTCGGATCATGGGCCTTTATTGTAGAATTAAACCAATAAAGACGGGTTATCAGGTTTCTGTGTTGTTTATGATTACATGATAGCACAAATAAAAGGAAATGCAATAGTTTTTTACAAAAAAATTTTGCATAACTAAAAAATTTTGCATTTTGTGCTTGCAAATGGGTTTATAAGGTGTTACTATAAGGTTAGATAAAGCGTACTTATAAACCCTGATTCGCTGTATATAGAATCAAATGCAGCAGTTTGGCTGTGCATGGTCAAACTGTTGTGATCAAGTGTAAAGGAGAATGGTTATGTTGATTATTGGAAACGGACGCCTGGTGACAAGGGATGCCAGCCAGCCATTTTTTGAGAACGGGGCAGTGGCAGTAGAGGGAACAGAAATTAAGAGGGCAGGAACCCTGGAGGAAATTAAAAAGGAGTTTCCGGATGCGGAATTTGTGGATGCAAAGGGCGGCCTGATCATGCCGGCTTTCATTAATACTCATGAGCATATTTACAGTGCCATGGCAAGGGGCTTAAGTATTAAGGGATATGATCCAAAGGGATTTCTGGATATTCTGGATGGACAGTGGTGGACCATTGACCGCCATCTCACCAATGAACAGACACGCCAGAGTGCCAGAGTTACCTATATGGACTGCATTAAAAACGGTGTAACGACTGTGTTCGATCATCATGCCAGCTTTGGACAGATCCGTGACAGCCTGTTTGCGATTGAGGATGCAGCCAAGGAGTTTGGCGTAAGGACCTGTCTCTGCTACGAAATTTCTGACCGCGACGGAAAAGAGAAGGCAAAGGAATCGGTCCTTGAAAATGAAGCGTGGATCAACCACGCATTGAAGGATGAAACGGATATGATCGCCGGCATGATGGGTATGCATGCGCAGTTTACGATTTCAGACGAGACCATGGCCCTGGCTGCGGAGCATAAGCCGGAGGGCGTAGGCTATCACATCCATGTGGCTGAGGGGATTGAGGATCTGCATGACTGCCTGAAGAAGTACGGAAAGCGCATTGTGGACCGTCTTTATGACTGGAATATATTGGGAAGCAAGACTCTTCTGGGCCATTGTATTTATGTAAATAAGCATGAGATGCAGCTGATCAAGGATACGGATACCATGGTGGTACATAATCCGGAATCAAATATGGGAAATGCCTGCGGCTGCCCTCCGACAATGGAGATCGTGCATCAGGGCATCCTTACAGGCCTTGGAACCGACGGCTATACCCAGGATGTGCTGGAGTCCTATAAGGTAGCAAATGTGCTGCACAAGCATCATCTCTGTGATGCCAATGCGGCCTGGGGCGAGGTACCGAAAATGCTGTTTGAGGGAAATCCTCAGATCGCAAACCGCTATTTTAAGAAGCCTTTGGGCGTTTTAAAGCCAGGGGCAGCAGCAGATGTGATCGTCCTTGATTATATCCCAAGAACACCAATGAATGCGGATAACATTAACGGCCATATTCTCTTTGGAATGACAGGCCGCTGCGTTGTGACAACTGTCTGCAACGGAAAGGTGCTGATGAAGGACAGAGAGCTGATCGGAGTGGATGAAGAGAAGGTACTGTATGAGGTGCGTACGGAGGCTGCAAAGCTGGCACATTCCATTAACGGATAATGAAATGAGGGAGGAAAAACACAATGAGCGATATTATGACACCCATTTCCTTTGGAAAACTGATGAACTGGATCTTAGAGGAACACAAGCAGGGTACTGTATTTGGAATCAGAAAGCCTTTTAAGGCAGACCCGGATAAAACCTATGAGATTTTCGGACGAAAGCTGGAGACGCCCTTTGGCCCTGCAGCGGGCCCTCATACCCAGCTGACCCAGAATATTGTGGCAGCGTATGCGGCAGGAAGCCGTTTCTTTGAATTGAAGACGGTGCAGAAGCTGGACGGAGAGGACCTGCCTGTATCAAAGCCATGTATCAAGGCAGATGACGAGTGCTACAACTGCGAGTGGTCTACAGAGCTTTATGTGCCTCAGGCTTTTGAGGAGTATGTGAAGGCATGGTTTGCCTGCAAGGTGCTGGCAAAGGAATATGGCCTTGGTGCAATGGACGGCTTCCAGTTTAATATGTCGGTTGGATATGATCTGGAGGGCATTAAGACAGAAAAGATTGACCGTTTTATTGAGGGCATGAAGGATGCATCCGGAACTGAGATTTTTGCAGAGTGCAGACAGTGGCTCCTTGACAATCTTGACCGTTTTGAGAACCTTACAAAGGAGGATGTGGAAGCGATTTCTGCAAACATCTGCGGAAGCATCACCCTTTCCACCCTTCATGGCTGCCCGCCTCAGGAGATTGAGCGCATTGCAAGATACCTGCTGGAGGAGAAGCATGTACATACCTTTATTAAGTGCAACCCAACTCTTTTGGGCTATGAATATGCAAGGAAGCTGATGGACGATATGGGCTATGATTATGTGGCCTTCGGCGATTTCCACTTTAAGGATGACCTTCAGTATGAGGATGCAGTTCCAATGCTGCAGCGCCTTCAGGCATTGGCAGATGAGAAGGGGCTGGAGTTTGGCGTAAAGATCACAAACACCTTCCCTGTTGACGTAAAGCAGAATGAGCTTCCAAGTGAAGAGATGTATATGTCAGGAAAGTCCTTATATGCCCTTTCCATGTCGGTTGCAAAGAAGCTTTCTGAGGACTTTGACGGAAAGCTGCGCATTTCCTATTCCGGAGGTGCAGATTACTTTAATATTGAAAAGATCGTAGATGCAGGCATCTGGCCTGTTACCATGGCTACTACCATGTTAAAGCCCGGCGGCTATGAGCGCCTGGAGCAGATCGGACGCCTCTTTGACAAGAGGGATGCTGCTGTATTTGAGAGGGTTGATAAAAACAAGGTTGCTGCCATGGTGGAAGGTGCAAAGAAGGATAAGCATCACTTAAAGGCTGTAAAGCCCCTTCCTTCCAGAAAGATCAACCGCCCGGTTCCTCTGACAGACTGCTTTATTGCGCCATGTCAGGAGGGATGCCCGATCCATCAGGATATTACAAGATATTTACAGCTTGCAGGGGAAGGAAAGTATGAGGAGGCCTTAAAGGTAATCCTTAACAAGAACCCCCTTCCATTTATTACAGGAACGATCTGCGCCCACAACTGCATGAGCAAGTGTACAAGAAACTTCTATGAGGAGTCTGTAAACATCCGCAGGACGAAGCTGGAGGCGGCAGAGGGCGGTTTTGAGGCAGTGATGGCGCAGTTTAAGAAGCCGGAGATCACATCTGGCAAGAAGGCTGCTGTAGTAGGCGGCGGCCCTGCAGGCCTTTCAGCTGCATACTTCCTTGCAAGAGGCGGAATGGAGGTGACTGTATTTGAGAAGGAAGAGCGCATGGGCGGCGTTGTAAGAAATGTGATCCCGGGCTTTCGGATTTCCCATGAGGCCATTGACAAGGATGTGGAGATCATTAAGGCTATGGGCGTTAAGCTTGTATGCGGCAGGGAAATTAAGTCTGTAGACGAGCTTAAGAAGGATCATGATTATGTAGTCCTGGCTGTAGGCGCATCGGAGCCCGGCGTGCTGAAGCTGGAGTCAGGGGAAACAGTCAATGCACTTTCCTTCCTGGCTGAATTTAAGGAGAAGGACGGCAGAGTTGATCTGGGAAAGAATGTGGTTGTGATCGGCGGCGGAAATACAGCCATGGATACGGCAAGGGCAGCAAAGCGCACCCAGGGCGTAGAGAAGGTTTCCCTTGTATACAGAAGAACAAGACGCTATATGCCGGCAGATGAGGAAGAGCTGGTCATGGCTGTGGAGGACGGCGTTGAATTTGCAGAGCTTTTAGCTCCCATCAAGCTTGAGCAGGGTCAGCTGTACTGCAGGAAGATGAAGCTGGGTGACTTTGATGAAAGCGGCCGCCGCCGCGTTGTTGAAACGGATGAGATCGTGACTGTACCGGCTGATACGGTGATCGCAGCAGTAGGAGAGAAGGTTCCCGGTGCATTCTATGAGGCAAATGGGCTGGCAGTTGACGCTAAAAAGCGTCCGATGGTAAACCAGGAAACACTGGAATCCTCTGTAAAGGGCGTTTACGTTGCAGGTGACGGACTTTACGGCCCGGCTACGGTTGTGGAGGGAATCCGTGACGGAAAGAAGGCAGCAGAGGCAATCATCGGAAAGAGCCTTGCAGAAGATCTGTTTAAGCGTTCCGACGAAACAGCGATCTACGGCCGCAAGGGCAATCTGGCAGAGGAAAGCGAAGGAAGCGATACTGCAAGATGCCTCTCCTGCAACAGCTACTGCGAAAACTGCGTGGAGGTATGTCCGAACAGGGCCAATATTTCCCTGAAGGTTCCGGGCATGGACATGCATCAGATCATCCATGTGGACTATATGTGCAATGAATGCGGAAACTGCCGCAGCTTCTGTCCATGGGACAGTGCTCCCTATCTTGACAAATTTACACTGTTTGCCAATGAGAAGGATATGGAAAACAGCAAAAACCAGGGCTTTACAGTTCTTGATGCCAAAACCGGAAGCTGTAAGGTAAGGCTTCTTGGAAAGGTATTTGACTATAAGGCAGGAGAGCCTGGTGAAGAGGTTCCTGAGGGAATTGCAAAGATAATTGAAACTGTGATCAGGGATTACAGCTATCTGCTGTAAGTGAAGGCTATGGCAAGAAAGAAAACAGAAAAAACGGTGTTTACATTTTCCACTACCACAGAGGCAATGAAAATGGAACAGGCAGCCAGAGAATCAGACGCACCAGGGCGTCTGATTCCTGTGCCTGTACAGATAAGTGCCGGCTGCGGTATGGCCTGGTGTGCTCCTGCGGGGACGAAGGAGGAGCTGCTTGGGTTAGTGGAAACCTATGGGATAGAAGTGGAGGGATTTTATGAGCTCTTATTGTAAGGTATGGATCAACGGCAGGGAGATCCAGGCAGACCCTGAGCGAAAGCTTATGGATGTTCTGAGAAATGATCTGGGTTTAAAGTCTGTGAAGGATGGCTGCTCAGAGGGCGCCTGCGGAACCTGTACGGTGCTGATTGACGGAAAGGCCACAAAATCCTGTGTCCAGAAAATGGGACGTCTGGAGGGAAAGCATATTCTGACCGTGGAAGGCTTAAGCCAGCGGGAGAAGGATGTATATGTGCAGGCCTTCGGGGAGGCAGGGGCTGTCCAGTGCGGTTTCTGCATTCCCGGAATGGTGATCTGCGCAAAGGGGCTTCTGGATGTAAATCCTGACCCCTCCAGGGCAGAGGCGGCTTATGCGATCCGAAACAATTACTGCCGTTGTACCGGTTATAAAAAGATTATTGATGCCATTTTGCTGGCAGGAAAGCTTTTAAGGGAGGATAGTCCTCTTGAGGAGGTCCATGGCCGTGTGAAGGTGGGAAGCCAGATCCCGAGAGTGGATGTAAAGGAAAAGGTGCTTGGAACCGGGCGCTATGCAGATGACCTCGACAAGGTGGACTTCCCGGAAATGATCTACGGAAGTGCAGTGCGCTCTAAATATCCCAGAGCCATTGTAAAAGCCATCCATACAGAAAAGGCAAAGGCTCTTCCAGGAGTTGTCTGTGTATTGACAGCAGAGGATATTCCGGGAAAGAACAAGGTAGGCCACTTGAAGCAGGATTGGGATACCATGATCGCAGTGGGTGATACCACTCGGTATCTGGGAGATGCTATCTGTCTGGTGGCAGCGGAGACAAAGGAGATATTGGAGCAGGCCAAGGCCCTTGTTGAGGTGGAGTATGAGGAATTAAAGCCTGTCACCTGCCCGGCAGAGGCTCTGGCAGAGGGCGCGCCTGTTCTCCATGATGGCGGAAATATCTTAAGCCATGAGCATCTCGTGAGAGGCAATGCAGATGAGGTGATCGCAAAGTCAAAATATAAGGTGACGAAGCATTATGAGACTCCATGGACAGAGCATGCCTTCCTGGAGCCGGAGTGTGCAGTGGCAATGCCGTTTGATGACGGAGTCCTGGTTTATTCCTCTGACCAGGGAACCTATGACACACGCCATGAAACCTCTATCCTCTTAGGGCTTCCTCCTGAGAAGGTAATTGTGGAAAACATGCTGGTAGGCGGCGGCTTCGGTGGAAAAGAGGACGTTACGGTGCAGCATCAGGCAGCTCTGATCGCCTATATTACAAAGCGGGCAGTAAAGGTAAAGCTTTCAAGAAAGGAAAGCATCCTTGTGCATCCGAAGCGTCATCCCATGAGTATTGACATGACAACAGCCTGTGATGAAAAGGGATATCTCACAGCGATGAAGGCAGTGGTTGTTTCTGATACCGGCGCCTATGCCTCCCTTGGAGGGCCGGTGCTTCAGCGAGCATGTACCCATGCCGCAGGGCCCTATAATTATCAGGTGATCGACATTGACGGTACGGCAGTTTATACCAATAACCCGCCGGCCGGTGCATTCAGGGGCTTTGGTGTGACCCAGACCTGTTTTGCGACGGAGATGAATCTGAACCTTCTTGCGGAAATGGTTGGGATTGACCCATGGCAGTTCCGCTATCAGAATGCCATCCGTCCGGGGCAGGTGCTTCCCAACGGACAGATCGCAGACCCGGCTACAGGTTTTGCAGAAACCCTGGAGGCAGTAAAGGATATTTATTATAAAGAGAAGTATGTGGGAATTGGCTGTGCCATGAAGAATGCAGGCGTAGGTGTAGGGATTCCTGATACAGGACGGGTACGCCTGATCGTGGAGGATGGAAAGGTACATATCCATGCAGGTGCCTCCTGCATCGGACAGGGAATCGGAACCGTCCTGGTGCAGATGGTGTCAGAGGCAGCAGGTCTTGATATGGATTCCCTTGTATATCACAGGCCGAACACTTCCATGGCACCTGATTCCGGAACTACCTCCGGCTCACGTCAGACATTGGTAACCGGTGAGGCAGGACGGCGGGCTGCCAAGGAGCTTCGTAAGGCATTATTTGAGGCAAAAGGACGTGAATATAAGGCAGAAACCTTCCCAAGCGGCTACCTTTCCAATGTAGAGGTGGATCAGGAGGATGAAGAAACGGCATCCGTATTCTTCAGTCCGGAGGATGTGGCCCTCTTAAACGGAAGGGAATTTTATGGGGAGTATCTTGCAAAGACTGACAGGATGGGAGCAGATGTTGCGAATCCGGTTTCTCATGTGGCTTACGGCTATGCAACCCAGGTATGTATCCTCAATGAGGATGGAACTGTTAAGAAAATGATCGGCTGCCATGATGTAGGAAAGATTGTGAATCCAAAGAGTGCGGAAGGCCAGGTAGAGGGCGGTATTGTTATGGGCTGCGGCTATGCGCTGACAGAGCAGTATCCGCTGGAAAACTGTGTACCTACTGCAAAATACGGCACACTGGGACTGTTCAGGGCAGATAAGGCGCCGGAGGTGGAGACGATCCTGATTGAAAAGCCGGGCGTAGATGTGGCTTTTGGAGCCATTGGAATCGGAGAGATCACCTCTATCCCTACAGCGCCTGCTGTGGCAGGGGCTTACTATCAGTGGAGCGGCAAGTTTGAGACAGCGCTGCCTCTGGAGAATACTCCTTATGCGAAAAAGAAAAAATAACGTAACAGTTCAGAGGTCAGCCGGTATGGCTGGCCTGTTGGGCTTTTTATAAGGCGGAAGTGAAAAATGATAACCGGGAGGTGCAAAAATGAAGCGTATTATCAAGAACGGAACCATTGTGACGGGAAGCGGAAGCTTTCCGGGAGATATACTGATCGAAGGGGAAAAAATAAGGGCAGTGGGAAATCATGAGGAGATTGAAACGCTGGCAGATAAGGATACGGCTGTGACAGACGCAGCAGGATGTCTTGTGTTTCCGGGATTTATTGATGCCCACACCCATTTTGACCTCCATGTGGCAGGAACTGTAACGGCAGATGACTTTGCCACAGGAACGAAGGCTGCCATCCGGGGCGGTACTACCACCATTGTGGATTTTGGAACCCAGTATGCAGGGGAAAGCCTGGCAGAGGGGCTTAAAAATTGGCATGAAAAGGCAGATGGGAAGTGCTCCTGCGATTACGGCTTCCATATGTCTATTTCAGAGTGGACTCCCTCGGTGTGCCGGGAAGTGGAGGACATGATGAAAGAGGGGATCACCTCTTTTAAGCTGTATATGACCTATGATACCCAGGTGGATGATCAGACGATGTTTGAGATCCTGCGCCGGTTAAAAGAGGTGGGCGGCATTACAGGTGTCCACTGTGAAAACAGCGGCATGATCGCGGCATTGCAGCAGGAGGCTGTAAATGCAGGGAAAATGGGAGTGGAGAGCCATCCGGCTACAAGGCCTGCGGCAGCGGAGGCAGAGGCCATAGACCGCCTTTTACGGCTGGCCCAGGTGGTGGATATTCCGGTGATCGTAGTACACCTTACCTGCAAGGAAGGCTATGACGTTATTCTGGAAGCAAGGCGCAGAGGACAGAGGGTGTATGCGGAGACATGCCCGCAGTATCTTCTGATGGACGACAGCCTGTACGGGCTTTCGGGCATGGAGGCGGCAAAGTATGTATGTGCCCCGCCTCTCAGGAAGAAGGAGGACCAGGAATGCCTCTGGAGGGGACTTGCAGACGGAAGCATCCAGACTGTCTCTACAGACCACTGCAGCTTTACCACTGCACAGAAGGCTCTGGGAAAGGATGATTTCCGGAAGATACCGGGAGGAATGCCTGGAGTTGAGACAAGAGGAACCCTTCTTTATACTTATGGCGTAGATAAGGGGAAGATCAGCCTGGAAACGATGTGCCGCGTTCTGTCGGAAAATCCTGCAAAGCTTTACGGAATGTACCCCAGAAAGGGGGCCATTGCCCCGGGAAGCGACGCAGACCTTGTGATCATGCGCACCGGCGTGTCAGATGTGATCACAGCAGGAGACCAGCTTCAGAATGTGGATTACGCGCCATTTGAAGGAACGCAGGTGACAGGCCGCATTGAGCAGGTATTTTTGCGCGGTAATGAGATCGTAAAGGATTCTCAGGTAATTGAGGAAAACCGGGGAGAATTTGTGAAGCGCGGGAAATATGATTTATAAGGAGCACTAAAAAATCCGGCCAGGGGGCATCTTCTTAGTGCAGTGTAGCCGCACTAAGAAGATGCCCCCTGGCTGAACTGTTGCGATTTCCTGGGCCGGAGTTTGGCTGCGTGCGCCTGGCGGCGCATACTTTTACTTTTTTCGATTTTGGGGATGCTCTTTTTCCAACTGGTCGGACAGCTGTTCAATGAGCCGCGTTTTTAAGTATACATCAAAGGACAGCTCGCAGATAAAGGCAAAAAGCTGCAGGTAATCCCGATCCTCTTTGGCAAGCTCCGGCTGCAGAAAGGCCTCCTGTGACAGGGTGAATTTATCCGTTACATCGGCTTTTAAATGATCCATTGCATTTTCTTCCAGGGTAAAAACCTCACGGTAAATTTCCTCCAGTGACAGAGGGGAATCCTGTCCGGAAAAATGGCTGTTGGTAATAGGCGTAAAAATCTGCTCGATATCGTGGAAGGACAGCACATTTTTAAAATAATAAATAAAGATCAGCATCAGCAGATGATTTTTTGAATATTTTTTCTTTACCGGCGGGGGAAGAAGATTGTTTTTGGCATAATTATTGATCATGGTTTTTGTCAGTACCTTGTCCTCAGGATAGCGCTTGGTGTTTTTTAAGTGCTCCTCCATAAAGGTAGTGACCTGGTCCATATATAAATCAATGCCCGGGATTTCTTCCGGTTTTACATGGGTCTGCTGGTTTAAAAATTCAAAAAGGCTTTCAAGCCGTTCTTCATTGGGTTTCATTTTGCCGGGCTCCTTTCGTTTCGTTTGTGGCCTATATTACATTATATAGTATTGAAAACCAGATGTCAAAATAAAAAAGCGCCGCGGACTCATTTGCTTTTCTGAGTCCGGGACGCTTTTTTGTCTGTGGGGCAGCCAGATTATATTTCTCTCAGCTTCTGCTGAGTGTACAGCTTACTTTTTTAAATAGCGGTCAAAGAAGGCGATCATCCGCTCTTTTACGGAATCCTGGAAAAATTCCCTGGAGCCATGCTTCCCGTTTTTTAAGATAAGGTACTCGGTCTGCTCCTCCAGTCCATGGCGCTTGATCTCCTCGTAGAGCTTGTCGCTGCTCAATTCAATGGGAACCAGGGGGTCGCTGTCACCATGGAGTATCTGCATGGGGCACATTCCCTTATTTACCAGGTTTACAGGGCTGGCATCAAAGGCGCGCTCCTTCATGGTGGCAGGGTCGCCGCCTATGAGTGCGCCGCCATGAGTGTCCTCCAGCCTGTGCCAGCGGAAGGACGGGTCAGCAAAGCGCTTTTCTTCAGATTCCATTAATGCCACAATATCTGTGGGGCCGAAAAGATTGCAGCAGGCCTGGACTTTGGAGGAATATCCCTGCCAGGGGCCTTCTTCATGGGTATCCAGATTCATGGCTGCATAGGCTGCCAGGTGGCCTCCGGCAGAGCGGCCAAATATACCAATCCGCTCCGGGTCGATCTCATATTCTTCTGCATGGGCCCGAAGGAAGCGGATCGCTGTTTTTACATCAATGATCTGGGCAGGGAAATGGCCCTCAGAGCTGCTGCGGTAGTAGATCGAGGCTACTACATATCCGGCTCTTGCAAATTCAGTCATTTCTCCCAGCATCAAGTTCTTATCGGCACCTCTCCAGCCGCCGCCGGGTATCCACACCAGAGCCGGTTTTGCAGGGCGGGGCTGCTCTGAATCGGCTCCTGCTGCCAGCTTCATTTCACTGTTGCCGTTGTAGAGCATCAGGGACAGCTTCAGGTCAATTTCGCCGCCCTTTAGGCTTGGCTGGTGGGAATATACAATATTATCAATAACAGTAAGGGTAGGCTGCATATCGCCTGGGTTGATTATCCGTATCATTTGATTTTTTCTCCTTTATTTTTAGCCTGATGTCTCAAGCCTTCCATATCAGCCATAGATCGGGAAGAAGAGATTAATGCCGATGATCAGGGAAACCATTAAAAGGAGCAGAAGCGGAAGTGTAAATTTCATCAGCTTTAAGGCATTGTGGTTTCCAATTCCAAAGGCCATCATAGCTCCGGAGCATCCGGTTGGAAGTGCAATGGCAAACCAGGCTGAAACACAGCAGGTTAAAACAACGGCTTTTACATTCATGCCGCCGGCCAGGGCAGTTGCTGCTGCAATAGGGCTCATGAGGGCCATGGTTCCCATGTTGGATAAGAAGTTAGTCATGATGGTGCATGCAACACAGAATACGATGGTTACAAATAAGCCGCTTGGGTTTCCTCCCAGGATCTTTAATACGGTTTCGCCAATGAGCTCGCCAACGCCGCTCTGGCTTAATACAGTTGACATAACGCTCATACCTGCGATCATCCATACCATATCACTGGTCAAGGAGGCCATGATCTCCTTTAAAGGCAATACATTAAATATGATTAAAACAAGGACGCCGGCGGCTGGAAGAACATTGGTGATATTGATTCCCAGCTGTTTGGTAAACATGAAACCAGCCATAACTGTGGCAAAAACACCGAAAATAATGAGTTCATTTTTCTTTGATAAAGCTTCCTGCTCTTTTACATCCTTTACCTGGGATTTATCAATGCTTCCATTCGGGATCAGCTTGTAAAACAGGACGCAGTAGATAGTCCCTGCAAGCAGAGGAAGACATCCTGCCTTGCAGAAGTCTGTAATTCCAAGCAGGTTTTCCGGTCCAACCAGGCCCTCGTAGTAGGAGTTGATGGTACCGGGCATGGTAGCACCCATTCCGATGGGGATTTTAGAGGTGGCAATACAGTTGATAGTAGCAACTAAAAACAGCATCCTGGCAGGGGAAAGGTCGCTTTCATCATCCAGAGTCTGTACAAAAAGAAGCATAACGGAAATGCATGCAACCTGGCCCATTAACTGGGAAAGAGCTATGGTCAGCAGGCATAAGGCAATTACAAGAAAAATACCTTTTTTCCCTTCCAGCTTATTCATACTTTCTCTGAGACGATGAATGAGGCTGGTTTTTCCAAGGGCGCTTGCAACTACGATCATAGGAGCGATCATAATGGTTGTACTGCTGGAGAAGCCGGAAAAGGCTGTTTTTAAGTCGGCTACGCCGGTGAGTACGAAAAGTACGCAGCATGTCATGGCAGTGACGCCGTAGGGCAGTTTATGGGTCAGCAGCATGACAACCATAAATGCAAGGATACATAATACAATGATCATCTGGGTGGACATGATAAAAAACCTCCATTAAGAAATGAAATGCCAAAAGAATGATTTGCTGCTTTTATCATGAATAAGGGGCGCCAAAATTGTGCAAAACATCTTTTGATTTTTTGTTGTGATGTAATTATAGAGTGAAAATTACAAGGGTTCAATCCAGCAATGCCTATATATATTATAAGAAAAAGCTATAGATATAGATTGACGGCAGAATAAAAAGGGAGTATGCTCAGGAAAGAAAGAGAGCGAAAGAAGGGGAGAGGGCAGGGGAATGGATGTAAAGGATTTAATTTATATCAGGGAGATCGCAAGGGAAGGAAGCCTTTCAGATGCGGGGAGAAAGCTGGGGGTATCACAGCCTACCTTAAGCAGTTACTTGTCGCGTCTGGAGAATATGCTGGGGGTGGATTTGTTTGTCCGCGAAAAAAAGAAGATGCTTCCCACCGCAGCAGGGCGGATTTATCTTGAAGCGGCGGAGCAGATGATACAGGTGAAGGAACGTACCTACCAGTCGATCAAAAGCCTTACAAGCCAGGTCTCTGAGACGATTAAAATAGGTGCAACGCCGCTGCGGGGGGCCATTATGGTGGCCCAGATATTCCCTCAGTTTGCCAGACGGTTTCCCAATGTAAAAGTGGAGATCGCAGAGGGTTATATGAATGGCCTGCGGGATATGGTGAAGAACGGGCAGGTAACCTTTGCTCTTGGAAGCTGTTATGACAGTGAGGATTCGGAGTTTGATTATATGATCGTTTCCAATGAGGAGGTAGTGCTGGGGGTTCCCTCTTTTCACAGGCTTGCCCATCTGGCCTCTAAAGATCTGGAGCATCTGACTGTGGCGGACATTTCAGAGTTTGGAGATACCCCCTTTGTGATGATGGCAGTGGGTTCTACAGTCAGGACAATTTCCGACCACATTCTGGCAGGAAACGGCATAAGGCCTACTATTGTATTTGAAAGCCACAATAATCTTGTTTTAAGTAATATGATCCGAAGCGGGGCCGGGGTAGGATTCCTCCCAAGGTCTGCAATGGTAAAGGATGCGAAAGATATTGTCTATTTTTCCATGGAGCCCAGATACTACATCGGACTTTGTATGATTATGCAGAAAAATGCTCATTTGTCGGAGGCGGCCCGCTATCTGGCCTATTTGGTAATACGGCAGGACAGGCATAATCCCATGTATGTTTCTGCATTAAATGAGGCGTCTAAAAGCATATGCAGGGAATTCGAAGGAGATGAGGAAGTATGAACACCCAGATTTTGGAATACATGATCGCAATTTCAGAAGAAAAAAATTTATCCCGGGCTGCAGACCGGCTTCTGGTTACGCAGCCTGCCTTGAGCCAGCAGGTAAAAAAGCTGGAAAAGGAGCTGGGGACAAAGCTGTTTCAGAGGAAAAACAGGGAGCTGGTGCTGACGGATGCAGGGAAGATTTATGTCAATGGGGCCCGTTCCATGATGAGCATTTATAATCATGCCTTGGGACAGATACAAAAAATCCGCACCTCAGGAAGGAAGCAGATTACGCTGGTGTATAATGATGCACTGCTGCCGGAATTTGCTGCGGAGATCTTACCGGCTTTCAGAGAGCTTCATGAGGATATTTTTATCAGCAGCATTTACGGGAATGCCTCTGTGGCAAAGGATTATCTGACCAACGGTATGGCGGAGCTGGCAGTGATGGCAACCAATGAGTTAAATCACAGCCTGCTGGAATATATCCCGCTGCGTCAGGAGGAGCTGATGCTGGCTCTCCCTGCGGAACATGAGTGCGTCCCCGTTTTCAGGGAAAAAGGGGTTGATTTCTCCCTTTTGAAGGATGAGGCCTTTATTTTGAACCAGTCTAACAGTTATTTTAGGAGCAAGGAACGAGAGATTTTTTCTCATTATCAGTTTACGCCTAACGTATTGTGCGAGATTAGCGATTTAAAGGCCTCTAGGCATATGATCCTTCACCGTAAGGGGATAGGCTTTCTGCCCAAATCCATGGAGGAGGGGGATGAGGGCTGCTGCTGTTTTTCTATGAATCCGGCTGCGGTGTTTTATGTGGCAGCAGCTTATCCTAAAAGTATCCTTATGACAGGGCCCGTAAAAGATCTGCTCCGTTTGATCACCAGACAGCCCTCTGGGAGGACGTCCAATACTTCCCAGCTGTCTATGGCGTGCAGGAAAATGTATAGCTGAACTGCTGCAATTTGTGATATACTTGGGGGAAAGCTTTTTGGTGTGATTATTTTAAAACAGGAGAAACATAATGGAACATAGGTCAAAAAGCCGGGTGATGGACATGACAAAGGGGAAGCCGGCACAGCTTCTTTTGGAATTTTCAATCCCGCTTTTTTTAGGAAACCTGCTGCAGCAGTTTTACAATCTGGCAGATACGGCCATTGCAGGCCATATGCTGGGGGATGAGGCTCTGGCGCAGATTGGGGCAACTGCAGCCCTCTATAGTCTTATTACAAATTTTGCCTTTGGAATGAATAACGGACTTGCCTTGACAGTCAGCCGCTATTTTGGCGCAGGAAAAAAGGAGAAGATGAAGCAGGCCGTCTGCTGGATGTTTAACCTTTCCGCTGTATTTTCGCTCCTTTTAACTGCCGGGTTCATGGCAGGCCGCTATGGGCTGATGAAATTTCTGCAGATACCGGAGGAAACCATTCCAGGAGCGATCAGCTATCTTACTGTTATTTTAATGGGGATTCCCCTGACAATGGCATATAACCTGGAATCCGGCCTTCTGCAGGCAGTGGGAAACAGCAGGACCCCTCTTATGTTCCTTCTGTTCAGCAGCCTTTTGAATGTAGTCCTTGATGTGGTGTTTATGGGGCCCTTAAACAGGGGTGTAAGAGGGGCAGCAGAGGCTACAGTGCTGGCTCAGGGCATAAGTGCAGTGCTGGGCTTGTTCTATATCTGGAGCCATTACCATGAACTTCGCTTTGGAAGAAAGCAGCTGGCGGCAGGCAGCCGGTTTGTAAAGGGGATGCTTGTCACAGGCCTCAGCATGGCCCTTATGAGTACGATCTACAACATTGGAAGCGTGGCACTTCAGAGCAGTATTAACGCGCTGGGCAGTGTTTACATTGCAGCACAGGTGGGAGGACGCAGGCTGGCGGAATTTTTCTATACGCCGGGGCTGGCACTGGGCACGAGCATGGCCACCTATTCCAGTCAGAATTATGGCGCTGGGCAGACGGGGCGGATCAAGGAAGGCGTCAGGACAGCCATTCTTCTCTATGGCATCTGGTGGGTGCTTTCAATGGCAATGACCTTCCTGTTTGCAGAGGATATGATTGGGATGATTACAGGAAGCAGCACTCCCGAGGTTATTTCCAATGCATTTTTATATCTGAAGATCAGTATCCCCATGGTGCCGCCCATGGCAGTCCTTGTTATTTTGCGCAATGCCCTTCAGGGGATGGAGCGGGCCTTCCTTCCGCTGTTTTGCAGTGCCCTGGAGCTTATAGGGAAAATTGTGTTTGCAGTGTGGCTTGTGCCAGTGTGGGGATACCTGGCAGTATGTGTCTGCGAACCGGTTACCTGGGTGATCTGCGGGGCGGTGATCGTGATTGGAGTGAAAAAGACGGGGCTGGAATTGATTTAGGAGGTGGATGTATGTGGATCGTTGCTGCTGTCTGCTCTGCTTTATTTGCCGGGATCACAGCAATTTTAGGAAAATGTGGAATCAGAGAGACGGATTCTACAGTGGCAACGGCAGTGCGCACTGTAATCGTGCTTCTGTTTTCATGGCTTATGGTTTTTGTGGTTGGTTCCCAGAGCCAGCTTTCATCCATTGACTCCGGAACATTGGCCTTTCTTTTGCTGTCAGGCCTGGCAACCGGATTGTCCTGGCTCTGCTATTTTAAGGCGCTGCAGCTGGGGGAGATTAATAAGGTGGTGCCCATTGACAAGTCCAGCACCCTTCTGACGATCCTGCTGGCGTTTTTGTTTCTGCATGAGAGGATTTCCCTTTTTGGGGCAGTGGGAGCGGTTCTGATGGGCATTGGTATTTTTCTGATGATCGAGAGGAAGGCTTCGGAGGAAAAGAAGGGAAGACGGGGCTGGATGATGTATGCGGCAGGCTCTGCCTTTTTTGCAAGCCTTACCTCGATACTGGGGAAAATAGGAATTTCAGGGGTGGAATCCAACTTAGGCACAGCGATCCGAACAGGAGTTGTCCTTATTATGTCCTGGATTCTCGTTTTTGTTACAGGAAAGCAGAAGATGGTGAGGAGGATCCCGAAAAAGGAAGCGGGCTTTATCTGTCTGTCAGGAATTTCTACCGGCGCATCCTGGCTGTGCTATTACAGGGCCCTCCAGGATGGGCCGGCCAGTGTGGTAGTTCCCATTGATAAGCTCAGTATCCTTGTAACGGTGGCATTTTCTTATGTGGTGTTCCATGAACGGCTGTCCAGACGGAGCGCTGGGGGCCTGGTGCTCATGGTTGCTGGAACCCTTATTATGGCAGTGCTTTAAGAGCGTGCCAGTGTGACAATATCGCCAACCCCGTTTAACACTGCATTGGGGCGGTAGGCATAAGTCTTCAGGGTGTCCATGGTGGATACGCCGGAGAGCACAAGGACGGTGGACATGCCGCTTTCCATGCCGGAGATCACATCTGTATCCATGCGGTCACCGATCATAACAGAATCGCCGGAGTGGCAGTTTAACATGCGAAGGCCAGTGCGCATCATCAGGGGATTTGGCTTTCCGCAGAAGTAGGCCTGTGTTCCTGTAGCCATCTCAATGGGGGCTATAAGGGCGCGGCAGGCCGGGGCAATGCCGTTTTCAATGGGGCCGGAAACATCTGAGTTAGCACCAATGAGCCGGGCTCCTCCAAGCACCAGGTTGGTGGCCTTTGTCAGGGTATCCAGGGAATAGGAACGGCCCTCACCTACAACTACATAGTCGGGATTTACATCGTTCATGGTGATCCCAGCGTCATAGAGAGCATTGAGAAGCCCTGCTTCGCCGATTGCAAAGACGGAGCAGCCTGGAGCCTGTTCCTTTAAAAATGCGGCGGTAGCCAGAGCACTGGTATAAAAATGCTCCTCCGGCACATCGAGGCCCATGCGCGCAAGCTTCTGGTTTAGTTCTCTGGGGGTATAGCCGCTGTTGTTTGTCAAAAACAGGTATTCCTTTTCCTCCTCATGAAGCCACTGGAGGAATTCGGCAACGCCGGGAAGGATTTTGTTCCCATGGTAGATCACGCCGTCCATATCGCAGATAAAGCCTTTTTTCTCATTAAAGTCAATGGTATTTATAAAATCCATTATGAACTCCTTTCGCTTTTAGACAGTCTGTAGTATGCCGCCGGCAGTAACGCTGGCAGCTTCAGACTTTATTATAACAGAAGCTGTGTCATGTTTCTGTGAGGAATGTGTAAAAGTTTTGTATATGGACAGCAAAAACAGCCCCGGGTTTCGCGTAGAAGCCCAGGGCTGCTTTCAGATGGTCATTATAAGGCCGGATCAGATCAGTCGCTGTAGACGTTTACAGCCTGAAGGCCTTTGGCTCCTTTTGTAATGTCAAAGGTGACGTTCTGCCCCTCTTCCAGGGATTTAAAGCCACCGGATGCAATCCCGGAGAAGTGGACAAAAATGTCCTCGCCGTCTGCTGAGTTTGTGATGAAGCCGAAGCCCTTCTGTGAGTTAAACCATTTTACTGTACCTTTATTCATGAAAGATACCTCCTAAGAAAAAATTATTCATCTTTATAAAACAAAAAATCACCCAATCTGGTATCTGCAGTGCTCCGGTCTATAACCTGCTGCTGCAGTAAATCATCATAGGAATAATGATTTACCAAATTGCGTGAAATCAAAATCTTACAAAAATATGTTCTTACTATAACATGCTTTTTCAAGGATGTCAACTGAATTTCAAGAAAATTTTGAAAATTTTGAAAATTCTGTTAAAAGTTCGGATGATGGGGAAATTGATGTAAAAATCAGTGCCAAGCATACTTGCAAGTGGATCTTAGATCAATTCTGTTACAATATCCCCGCCAGGTTGACAAAATGTAGCCCGGATTATAAAATGGAGGGCCGGGGAATAAAAATCAGAGCGTGTTTGAGAGGGGATACATATGGATTATAAAATAATTGTACTTGATCTGGATGGGACACTGACAAACAGGGAGAAAAAAATTACGCCCCGCACCAGGGCAGCTCTGATGGAGGCCCAGGAGGCAGGAAAAATAGTAGTACTTGCATCGGGGCGGCCTACGGCAGGGGTAGAGCCGCTTGCAAGGGAGCTGGAGTTGGCCCGCTTTGGAAGCTATATCCTTTCCTTTAATGGAGGGATGATCACCAACTGCAGGACAGGAGAAATCATGTTTTCATCCCTCCTGCCTCTGGAAGCCAATCAGAAGATCATAGGGCTTGCAAAGGAGTACGGGGTGGATATCCTGACCTACGAGGGAGACCATCTGGTCACGAACCATAAGGAATGTCTCTATGCGCAGACAGAGTCAAGGATTAACCATCTGCCGCTTCGTCAGGTGGAGATGGAACAGTATGTGACCTTCCAGGTACCGAAATTTCTGATGCTGGATGACGGCGATTACCTGGCTGTGGTAGAGCCAAGGGTGAAGGCTGCACTGGGAAGAGATTTCAGTGTGTACCGGTCAGAGCCCTTTTTCCTTGAGATCATGCCAAAGGGAATTGATAAGGCCCAGTCGCTGGAGCGCCTGTTAATGAAGCTCGGCTTAAAGCGTGAGGAAATGATCGCCTGCGGCGACGGGTACAATGATCTGTCCATGATAAAATACGCAGGCCTGGGAGTTGCCATGGAAAACGCAGTGCTCCCGGTGCGCACTGCGGCAGATTATATTACCGCATCCAACAACGAGGATGGGGTTGGGCTGGTAGTGGAAAAGTTTATGCTGGATTGATGTAAAAATCCCGGCGTAATCTATGGACTTTTAGACTTTAATATGTTAAAATAATAAAAGTGCATCAGGGCAGTCTGCCCTAAAAATATAAAGGAACAATCTGTGCAGGTAAAATGGGGGACTGCATGGAAATAGGAGAGAAGCAGAACATGAATAAGAAAATCAAAACAGAAGCTGTGGACCATTTATTTGATGCCATACTGACACTTAAGGATTCTGACGAGTGCTATAAGTTTTTTGAGGATGTATGCACCATCAATGAGCTGCTGTCGCTGTCCCAGCGCTATGAAGTGGCAAAAATGCTGCGTGAAGGGAAAACGTATCTGGAGATTGCAGAAAAGACGGGGGCGTCCACCGCAACCATCAGCCGTGTAAACCGCTCTTTAAATTATGGAAGTGACGGCTATGATATGGTATTTTCCAGGCTGTTAAAAGGCTATGACCCGGAGAAAGGGAAAAATACAGAAGAATAGGGGCTGCAGCTTAGCTATGTGAAGATGGCTGACTGAATGCTTTAAAAAAAGGCAGAGGGACGGTGGTTCCCTCTGCCTTTTCCCTTTGTGCGCCTGGCGGCGCACGTTTTCTAACGGGTGAAAGTCCCGAATCCGCCCGGCAGTGGGAAGGATATAGCCGAAGGCAAGGGTGTCCTCGCGAGAGGGATCTGAAGGAAGCCGGATGTGGGAACAGACTAACCACGGGCAAATCTCCGGTCTGACGAACAGAAATCACATATAAGGTATTTCGTGAGGGTAAGACTGCAGAGCAAGCCGAAGCCCAATAACTGCACGGAATCACGGGGGATAAATGTGGCAGATGGATAGAGAGAAAGAAACGTGTGGTACCCAACTGGGGCTTCTATGATATAGCCACAGCATATCAGTCTATGCACGTCAACTATTGAAACCGCCGTGTACCGA
>OLRK01001354.1_pt1 | contig 20911 bp, 20 predicted proteins | sample 1672911 | NCBI WGS metagenome assembly OLRK01 (sample SAMEA3136736, study PRJEB25190) | human gut metagenome | biome: human gut; feature: human-associated habitat; material: faeces | place: Austria | collected 2013 | reverse complement strand
GGCGGTGCGTTAAATGTGGGGAAATTAGTCATAGCAAGTCATAAAATTAGTCATTAACACGCAGGTTTAACCTGGGTGTTATTTTTTCGCATTTTTGGTATTCCAGGCGGTAAAGAAGGAGACATCACCGGCCGCGACCGGGACAACAAGCGAAGATGAAAGGAGCAACGAAAATATGAAAAAAGAGGAACTGATTGCGAAAGGTCTGACAGAAGAGCAGGCTAAGGCCGTTATGGACATCTATACCGAGGAGATGAAGGGATTTATCCCGAAGTCCCGTTTTGATGAGGTTAATACGGCTAAGGCTGATCTGGAAAAATAGGTAGCCGACCGGGATAAGCAGCTGAAAACACTGAAGGATGAAGCTAAGGACAAAGAATTGAATTAAAACGAAAACTAGAAGTTGGAGGCAATTTTGATGAAGGAACAGTTAAAGGGAATTTCATTAGTTTTTTTGGTATTTTGTTGTGTTGTTCGGAAGAAGGGATAAATAGTACTCTTCTTAGTGATTTTAGTGATATGCCTTTTTCTCTTTTAGGATTATTGATTGGCTGTATAGGATTTTTCTTTGTTTTTAGAAGTACAAAGGAGAAGTAAAACAATTTTAGTTTCACGAACGGAATAGTAGTGATACATAACAGTCATATATTTTAATGTTATGGTTGTTTACAATAAAAATTGGTGTTCAGAATGGGAAAATTATGGGGCGGTATCTTTATTGAGAATATGCTATAAGTAAAAATGGAAGGTGAGAGGTGTATAGTGTCCAATATTCTTCAACGTGATGGATTGACAATAGAATTGCATGAATTAGCGCTGACGGTATGACACAGGTTTCTATTGATCCATTTCGGTCTGCAATCTTTTATGCTGCATGTTTCCTGATCGTATTGCTGGTTGGCGGCTTGAGGGTATTCCGCTCCATGTCGAAAGCAGAAATTAGGATATCTGCCGGAATTACAGCAGGCATTTACCTGATAATGGTTTTAGCGCAACTCTATATCCCCAATTTTTCTCCTTCCTTGAGCATGCCTCTGGCATATATTCAAAATTGGACAGGGACGCTATCCTCTTTTCTCATGGAATTGACGGACAATGTTACCATATCTGCCATTCTTTCTTCGTTTGCACCGCTGTTATTTATTCCTTTTGGTCGAAAACCCGATACATAGGTACAGGAGTCTGCACATTTTTGCAGACCTCTTCTTACGCCATAAAAAACTGCCAGCAGGCTGAACTGCTGGCAGAAAAATTTTTGTTATTTACTTTTCATCAGATCAGGAAAATGGAAAGTATGTACAGGATCGCGATGATGGTGATGCCCATAACGGCGGTCATGCCGGTTTGGCACTTGTAGGCTTCTTCGGTGGTCATATCTGAGAACTGAGAGACTACCCAGAAGTAGGAGTCATTTGCATGAGAAGCGACCATGGAACCGGCACCGATCGCCAGAACAACCAGTACTCTTGCGATTGGAGAAGTATAACCCATGGTAGCCATTAACGGAGCCATCATACCGGCTGTGGTGATCATTGCTACGGTAGAAGCACCCATTGCCAGCTTCAGGATCATGGCGATCACAAATGGGATCAATACGCCTAAACCGGACTGTAAAAGACCTGTGGTTGCGTCAGCGATCGGGAGAAGCTTTAAGATGCCGCCGAAAGCTCCGCCTGCACCGGTGATTGCCAGGATACCTGCAGAATCGGTAACGCCTTTGGTCACCCATTCCAGTGTATTCTTCTTTTCGGAAGCAGGAATTAATGTCATGGCAAGGAATACGCCAAGAAGCAGGGCTACAACCGGATTTCCAATAAATACAATGGCTTTGTAAACAGCACCCTGGCCAAATGGATAGCTTGGGAATGCTGCAACAGAAGCGATAGCGATCAAAATAATAGGAAGAAGAATCGGGGAAACACTGTGTACGATTCCCGGTAATTTTCCGTATTTTTGCTGAAGTTCATCCAGCGTGTATTCAGAGTTTGCAGGAATCTGGATCTTGCTGGATACCTTTAATGCATAGAGGACTGCAACGATCACTGCCGGAATAGAAACGATCAGTCCGACTACGATGGTAAGTCCAAGGTCTGCCTCCAGAGTACCTGCCATGGCGATCGGGCCAGGTGTAGGAGGAACCAGACAGTGGGTGGCGTAAAGGCCGCCGGAAAGAGCGGTACCCATAACTGCCAGGGAAATATGGCTTTGTTCCGCCAAAGCACGGCTGATTGGAGAAAGAACAACGAAGCCGGAATCACAGAATACAGGAATACCTGTTACATAACCCATGGCACCCATGGCTACAACGCTGTTTTTCTGTCCGACGATCTTCAGGATGAAGTTTGCCATAGTCAGGGCTGCACCGGTTTTTTCCAGGATCGTACCGATGATGGTTCCGCACAGGATTACGATACCAATGCTGGTCATAATGCTTCCGAAACCGGATTTTATGGTATTAACGACTTCTTCCGGATCGATACCCCAGATCAGACCAACTGCCATGGCAATGACCGTCAGGACGATAAACGGATGCATGTGAAACTTGGAGATTGCAATTACCATTACCACTACGGATAGAAAGATAAGAGCAAAAAGGAAAAATGTTTGCATACAAATATTACCCCCTTATAAATTTATTGATCAATTATCCAGCCTGATCCTCTGAATAATTAATTTCATAAGATATTCCTGGGCAAAAGGCGGTTTACGGTCAATACCTGCCGCTTCCCAGATCTTTTTCACCCGGTATTGCAGGGTGTTTTTGTGGATATAGAGTTCTGCAGCTGCTTTTGTCACACTTTTGTGATTGCGGTAGTAGCTTTCGATGCTCTGCAAGAATAGTTCAAATTCGTCGCCTTTGAAATTTTCTTTCAGCCGCCGGACGTATACATCAACGAATTCTCCATAACGCATGGACGATTCCGTCAGAATGTAGTTTAACCGGGTCTCTTCTTCTCCAAGATCAAGAAAGCTGCCATTCATATACGTGTGCATCCACTGACATTCTGTGTAAGAAGTACTGAGCTTTTCCAGGCTGTCTGCAGGTGCAGAAACAGATACCTTCACCGGAAATTCCACTTCGGAGAGCAGCTGCTTCAGCCTCTGTTTATATCTGACCGGATCTTCCGTTCCCATGCTTTTTAAGATCAATAGGGTGTTTTGCTCAAATCCCCAGATATCCTGTCGGGGAAGCAGCATTCCGCATTTTAACATCCGATCTTCCAAAAGCTCCAGACTCCAGACATTGCTGCCGTGTTCTTTGAAGTGCCCGGTTTTGGAAATACAGAGAACGATCATCGGAACATGTGGACGAACATTCAGATTTTCAATCAATGTGTGGATTTTTTGATTCCGCTCCACACTATTTTTGGTGGTCAGAAGGTGAAACAGGGAATGTGTTAAGGTTGTTTTCTGCAATGTCTGGTGGATTCCCGTTTCCATTTCAAAATATTTAGATGCGTATATTTTTAAAAGCTGTGCCAGATCACGGATATCGGAGGGTACGCCATAAATGCCGATGACACCGATGATCTCATCGTTGCACATCAGAGGCATATTGTATCCTTCCTTCGCTCCGGGATAGGAGGAAACATTTTCCGGTGTGATAGCAAGCTCTTCACCGGACTTGATCACATGAAGTGCTCCGGCGTGGAAGCTTCCGATCCGGTACTTTTCTGAAGATGCAATGATAATCCCATCCATATCCATAATGTTGATGGTCCGGTTTCCTAAAAGAGATGAAGAGGCTTCGACCAGCTCCTGAGCCAGTGTGGTAAAATGAGGATAATTATTCAATGTATATTTCATCTCCTACGGCAAGGTGACTGCCCTTGAATGCTGGATTTTGACGAATGCAGGTTTCTGCTTCGGAACCGGAACAGTGGCACAGACCATAGAGCTCGACGCCGACGTCCTTCATTTCCTGAAGGGAAGCTTCAATCCGTACCTTATCGGCTTCTACCAGATGTGTCCCGCCAAATACGGCATAAATTGTTTTCTGGAATCGGCTGTGTATGGAAGAAATCATATTCACGATACCCGGATGAGAACAGCCGACAATGACAACCAGACCTTTTGGGGTTTCCAGAACCAGGGCAATTTCATCGTGAAAGTCATCGGAAATAAATCCGTGCATGGTTTTGCGGACAAACCGTGGGGGGATGGTTTCAAATGAGTGGGTTCTTGGGAAATTTCCAACAATCCAGATGCCATCTGCGATCTGGGTCACATCGGTACAAAATTCTACAGAAATAGGATGTGCTGCCAAAAACTCCTCGTTCAGTCCGCTGCTTAAGTTTGTAAAATGCATACCATCATCGGAAGCCATCTTGTCTTCAAAAAAGTCAGGGCCAAGATACAGCTTTTTGCAGGTAAAGCCCTGTTCGATAAAATCCCGGAAACCGGATGCGTGGTCATAATGATTGTGACTCAGGATGACTCCGTCAAGATCTTTCAGAGACACGCCAAGCCGGTGTGCATTATCCAAAAAGCTTTTGTCGGAGCCGCAGTCAAACAACAGCCGGTGCCCATAGTATTCTATGAGAAAACTCAAACCATGTTTGTTGACCAATGCCTTATGTTCTGAAGGCATATTTTCCATTAAGGTTATGATGCTTAACATATGCTCCCTCGCTTTTCTTGATTAATTTTGTGCTTTTTGTTTATCTTTTCTATTATTATAACCGTGATTATATTGATATTCAACATCAGTTTCTTGTTGTCTGTCACAAATTGTATGTCAATATCTTGTGAAAATGTGTGCTGTAAACTATTTTTTCAAAAATACTTCAATTTTTGCGTAATTTCTGTTATCTTTAAGTGGAATATATGTAATTTCTGGAGGCGGTATCTATGGTAAAATGTTTTTCAAAAAGCAGGATATTTGCTGGAATGATCTGGATCTTTTATGTCCTGCTTGCAGGAATTTTGCTGGTAAGGCGACCGGCTACTCCGGTGCTCATCCGTATATTTGTTGTTATGGTTTTGGTGGTGACCGGATATCTGATAGGACATCTGGCCGGAAATCTGGTTGCAGATAATGAAAATACGAAATTGCTGAAGATCTTATATGTAGACCTGGAACCAGGAAGATTTCTGGAAATTTACCAGCCGGTACTGAAGGCACTTTCTGAAAAATCTTCCAAATACGGAATCTGCAGCTCTTATTATGCAGATGCGCTGGCTCTTCAGAATAAGTATAAAGAGGCTTCTGCATTTATGGAGCAGTCTTTTCAGTACATGCCGGAAAAGCCATCCTTGAAGGGATTGTATCTGGGCAGCCGCCTGCGTTATGCCTTGCTTGCAAATGATAAGGAAAAAGCGGCAGAGTATAAGGGTGAGTTGGATCGACTGTTTGGCACTCTGGAGGCATCCGGAAATAAAAAACTGAAACTGAATTTAAAACAGAATTACCATGGTTATATGGAATACAGCAATTATCTGAACCACAAGACCTATCATTTGGATGTGATCCAAGATTCTTATGAAAACTCTCCGGTTCTGACAAGAAAGCTGGAATTTGCATTCCTGCTTTCATGGATGTATCGGGAGATGGGAAAAGAAGAAAAAGCGGACATTTATGAAACATTTATCCAGTCGCATCATGTGGATCGATAGGTAATTGCGAAGCTCTCTAGTTACAAAAGCAGCATAGGATTACAGTTGCGAAAAATGTATGGTTGTGTTGCCTGTTTTTGGTATAATTTGTTATAATGCAGCGAGAAAATTTATATTCAGGTAAGTGATGATATTTCCGGGCAGGAGATTCTTGAGAGGGAATGTGTTCCATTATTTCAAGTCAGGGATGCTCACCTGAAATTGATTATTGCCAGAACCAAGCATCCCAAATATAGCTATGAGGGTATCGCAATTTACAATATTGCGGAGTGGCTGCTGCAGGAATAAGAAACAAGGTATCAAAGCTGTACTATGCTTACTGGAGGTGTGAAATGTTTGAAGATATCTGTAATGCCCTTAATTGGAGGTCTGTAGATAAAATTACAAAAGGGTGGTCAAAGGACGAAAAATATCGTGTTGTTACTCAGCAGGGAAAAACATTATTGCTTCGGGTTTCCGATATAAAACAATATGATAAAAAGAAAAAAGAATATGAAATGATTTTAAAGTATGCTCAGCTTGGCTTTTTGATGTCCTTTCCAGTTGATTTTGGAATCTGTGATCAGGGAAACAGGGTATATATGCTGCTTACCTGGATCAATGGAGACGATCTGGAGGAGGTTCTGCCTGAACTGCCAGAGGAGAAACAGTATCTGCTTGGCAGAGAGGCCGGAAAAATACTAAAGAAAATCCATTCTCTTTCAGTTGACGCAGATGATACTCCGGCAGATATGAGAAAAGCAAAAAAGCTGCAGCAGCTCTCATGCTACGAGCAGTCCCGGGTCAGAATAAATGGGGATGAGGAAGTGATCCGCTATGTGAAGCAGAATATAGATCAGATAGGAAAGGAAAAAATGGTATACCTTCATGGCGATTTCCATCCGGGAAATATGATTTATACCAAAGATGATTCTATTGGTATTATTGATTTTAACCGCTGGAAAGCAGGGGGTGCCTACGAGGAGTTTTATAAGCTGGAAAGCTTTGGGACAGAAGCCAGTATTCCTTATTGTATTGGACAGATTGACGCGTATTTTGATGATCATATTCCGGAGGATTTCTGGGCTGCCCTTTCAGTGTATGCTGCACATGCATCTCTGTATTCCATTAAGTGGGCCGAGAATTTTAGCCAGGAAGATGTGGACAGAATGATAAAACGATGCCTCAGAGCATTTGACGACTACGATTATTTTACATCATACATACCAAAGTGGTATACGGACAGCTACAGAAGATCGATGCACAGCGGTTCTGCCGGCAGCATTTATGTGTAGGCAGAATTCTTTTTTATCAATCCAGTTGACGCTCTGGGAAAAATAAGCTATAATTTTGGTAAAGAAATTTATCAAAATTATTTAGCTGCCAGCAGAAAGCAGTTTTCGGCAGGAAAGCTTATGGAATGGGACCGGGGGTGACGGGATGAAGGTAAAGGTAAAGGATATTGCAAAAGCGGCGGGCGTGTCTTCCAGTACCGTGTCGCTGGTGCTTAATAACCGTCCCTCCCGGATCGCAGAGGAGACAAAGGAAAACATTATCCGCATTGCCAGGGAGCTTCGGTTTCAGCAGGAGATGGGAGCAGATTTTAAGGAGCAGAAGAGGGCCAGGGTGCTTGGGATGGTTGTACCTGAGGGGGATAATCCTTTCTTTCAGCGGCTGTCCGGGGAGGTGTGCCGTTTTGCAGGACAGAAGGGCTATGTGGTATTCCAGTGCCAGCCGGGAAATGAGATTGAAAGCTTTTACCAGTCCTTAAGAGCCCTGATTGAAAAAAGTGTGGACGGTCTGATCGTAATCCCTCCTGAAACGATGGATAAAGAAAATGTAAAAACTCTGAAATCCCTTCAGAGAAGCGGCCCTCCTATGGTGCTGCTTGACCGGGCGGCCTATACGGTATTCTGTGATTTTGTGACCTCAGATAACAAGCTTGGGGGGCGCATTGCTACGGAATACCTGCTGGAGCGGGGACACAGGCGTATTGGATGCATGGTGGGCGGGGAGAACGTCTACACCTCCAGAAAGCGGGTAAATGGCTACCGGGAAGCACTGTCTGCAGCAGGCGTGGCTTTTGACGGCGGGCTGGTATATTATGGAAGCTACAGCAGCCAGAGCGGTTATGAGGGAGCTGGGTACCTGTTGAAGCAGGGGGTAACTGCCATAATGGCAGGCAGCGACCAGATGGCCCGGGGTGTCCTGGAATATGCAGAAAAACAGGGCATTGAGGTGCCGGAAAAGCTGTCCTTGATCGGTTATGACAACACGCCTCTTTGCGGTTACCTTTCGGTACCTCTTACCAGTGTGGAGCAGAGCGGTGACATGATGGCGGAGAAGGCAGTGGAGATTTTGCTGCAGCGAATTGAAACCTGGGATGAGGACGAGGAGGAACCCTGCCGGAACTATTATTTTACCCCTTCTATTACAGAGCGGGAAAGCGTGGCAGAGCGGGAAGATACAGCAGAACAGAAATAGAACATGAACATAGAGGCGGGATGGAGAGAAGCAAAAGCTTCCTTCATCCTTTTTGTATGTAAAACGGATATTTCCCACTCTCTGACCTGTTACGAAAAATATAGCTTATATCATTTTGATGTTGACAAAGATAAAGCTAATGATATAATTAAATTAAAATATTTATCTAAATTTATCAAAAGAGCGGGGAGGGATTACCCGGCTGACCAAACAACAGGAAATTGGAGGAATTAGGATTATGGCAGTAAAGAAAATCATTTTAGACTGCGACCCGGGAATGGACGATTCCATGGCCATTGTCATGGCTGTAAAGTCATCGGATCTGGAGGTTATGGCGATCACTACCTTAAACGGAAACTATCCGGCAGATGTAACTGCAGTAAATGCCCGTAAGGTGCTGGAAATGCTTGGAAGAACCGATATTCCTGTAGCAAAGGGAATGGCAGAGCCAATGCTCCGCAGCGTACCAAAAGATCCATTTACCCATGGTACAGACGGACAGGCGGAAAACTTCCTCCCTGACCCTGTAATGCCGCTCAGCGAAAAGCATGCGGTAGATCTGATCATTGATACGGTAAAGGCAAACCCGGGCGAGGTCTATATCCTCTGTACCGGCCCTATGAGCAACGTGGCAATGGCGCTTAAGATGGCGCCGGAGATCAAGGATATGATTCCGGGGATTTATGCAATTTCCGGTATGTTCGGCTTAAACAAATATGCCTTTGCAAATGCTACCGGAGATACGCCTCAGAGCGAGTGGAACGTATATGTTGATCCGGAGGCAGCTTCGATCGTTTATAACTCCGGAATCCATCTGGTAGCCCTTGGCCTGGATGTAGCAACTCATTTTGATGTAAACCTGACCGATGAGGACATTGAGCTGCTTAAAAACAGTGACCGGAAGGAAGCTGCATTTTTATATAAGGCGATCCAGTTTGTAAACGGAAGAGGCTTTGAGGCTTATTGTACTGTGATCGACTGTATGGCAGTTGCGTATGCCATTGATGAGAGCCTGGTGGAAACCTTTAAGGGACGCGTGGGTATTGAGACAAAGGATGGTCTGACTCTTGGAAATACAGTGGTGGACTACAGACATCATCATGTATGGAATGACCTTCCTGAAATTGAAATTGCAAAGAAGGCAGACTGCGGACGTTTCCTGCAGATGCTGATGGAGCTTGTATTAAAATAGGAGGAGGTGCAGGATGAAGAAGGAATGGATTTATATTGCGGGCCCGGAATGCTTCTATACCGGGGGGACCGAAATGCTGGCGGCAATGAGAAAGCGGGCTGAGTCCCAGGGCTTTGGGGTGACACTTCCCAATGATCATCCCCTTGATATGAGCAGCAGCGATCTGAGAAAGCACGCAGACAGCATTTTCGAGGATTTAAAGGTGGATATGTTGGATACAACGGTCATTATTGCAGATTTGGAAGCTTACCGGGGCTCCGAGCCTGACAGCGGTACGGTTTATGAGCTGGGAATGGCTTATGCAAAAGGTGCAAAGTGCTACGGCTACACAAGGGATAAGCGTCCGCTGGCATGGAAGGACCAGAAATACGTGCTGCGTGACAAAATAGTGTATGATGAGCATGGAAAGGAGGCTCCTTATAAGGAACTGCCTTTTGCCCCCTGCATCATTGGTTCCACAAAGATCGTGGAGGGTGATTTTGATGACTGTCTGCAGATGCTTCGACAGGATTTAGAGGAAGAAGAAAAGGCAAAAGGCATGAGGGGCTATAAGGAAGCTGTAAAGGAAGCTCCTGCCAAGGAAAAAGATCATGGAGAAATGCCGGTTGTATATCTGGCAGGCCCGGAGCGCTATGAAAAGGATGCTGCAGAAATCTATGACAGGATGAAGAAGCTTTGTGCAGACCTTGGACTGAAGGCCATTGCCCCCATTGACTGGGCAGAAGGGATTGAACCCCTTGAAACAGATTCCTCTTATGCAGCAGCGGCCAATCTCTTTGACAACTATCAGCAGCATGTACGTGACTGTGATGCTGTGATCGCAAACCTGAATGATTATAGAGGCTATGAGTGCAGCAATGACGTAGGCTTTGAGTGCGGCATGGGCTTCCAGCTAGGAAAGAAGCTGTACGGCTACATGGATGATGCAGGGTTTATGAAGGACAGGGTTCCCCATCTTGGCGAGGAAGAGGGCTTCCGCGATATGACGGGCGCCAATGTGGAAAACTTTGATTATCCGCTGAATCTGATGTTTTCCTGTTCCATGGATATCCATGAAGGAAAATTTGAGGATATGATCCGCAAGGTAGCAGAAGATCTGAAAAAATAAGTAACAGCCATGGGGCATCTTCTTAGTGCGGTGCAGCCGCACTAAGAAGCATCGGATGGACATCCGATGTGAAACTGTTACAAAAATAAATAGAAAAACGAGGGTGAAGAAAATGAACGCATACGATAATCCAATGCGCCGCCAGGCAATGAGTCTGCCGGAGCTTTTAAGACAGCAGTATGAAGACCTGGAGCCAAAGACACGCAGCGTCCTGTCTTTTGAGGAAATTTTTTCCATTCAGCGCATTGTACTTACAGGCTGCGGAGATTCCCATGCGGCTGCCATGGCAGTGCGTCTGACCTTTGAGAAGCTGACTGGAATCCCAACTGAGGTTGTACCGGCTCTTGATTTAAGCCGTTACTATGACGGGAAGCAGCTGGGCTTTGCACCGAAGAATCCTCTGGTAATTGCAGTGAGCAATTCCGGAACCGTAGCAAGAGTAGGCGAGGCCATTGCGCGCGCTGTAAAGGCAGGGGCATTTGCACTGGGCGTAACCGGAAACAGGGAATCACTTCTTGGAAAGAATGCTTCCAGAGTCCTTGACTTAAATATCCCTAAATTTGAAGGCGGTCCTGGCGTCCGTTCCTACCTTGTTTCCACACTGACCCTTCTGCTTCTTGCGATTCGCATCGGCGAGGTCCGCGGCCGTTTCACCATGGATACAGCCAACGATTACCGCAAGGATCTGCTGGCACAGGCAGATGCTTTGGAGAACATGCTTCCGGCTATGGATGAGCAGGTATTTGAAGTTGCAAACCAGTGGAAGGACTTTGAGGCCTTTGATTTTGCCGGTGCAGGACTTGACTATGCGGCAGCATGGTACGGTCATGCAAAGACCTTTGAGGCAGCCGGAAAATATGCCATGTGCATCAATGCAGAAGAATGGCTTCACTTAAATTTCTTCATGCGTAGGGTGCATGAGATTGGAACTACGGTTGTGTGTTCCGCAGAAAACAGAGGCCTTGTGCGTGTAAAGGAAATGGTAAAGCATGCAGCAGACGACATGGGACGCCCAACCCTTGTACTGACCGATGATGAAACATTGTTTGCAGATACAAAGGCGAAGACCATCCTTTTCCCGCGTACCCGGTTCAGTCACTCCAATGTACTCTCTGCATTTGTGCCGTGTGCCCTGTTAATGGGTTATATCAGCGCACTGATCGGGGAAGAATACAGCCGCGGCTGTAAGGATGAGTGGAGCTTTGCAGACCATGGCGCAGGCATTATTGAAAGCCAGATGATGCTGGATTAAAATAGGAGGAAGACCATGTTAAAGAATTTTAAGATTACCACAAAGGAACGTGATGTTGTATCCATCACAGATGATGTGAAAGCATATGTGGAGGAGTGTAAGGTGGAGGAAGGCCTCTGTATTATCACCATTCCTCATACAACCGCAGCACTTACCATTACTTCTTTCTGGGATCCAAACGGATTTCTTGATCTGCAGGATGAAATCTGCCGTCTGATCCCTACCCGTATTGATTTCAAGCATCAGCATGACACACCTCAGGATGCGGCAGGTCATGTAAAATCTTCCCTGATCGGCGTGAACCTGTGTATCCCGATTCATGAGGGCAAGCTTTTGGTGGGACATTCTCAGGGAATTTACTTCCTTGAGTTTGACGGACCGAGAAACAGGGAGTATTTTGTCAAGGTAATGAGCGACTGATCTTGTGGGGATGATGGGAGATTATGAAATTAGCGACATCAACCAATATCTATTTTAATCGCGCAGACGGGAAAAAGGGGCGTCTGGAGGACTGCATACGCTACTGCGGCGAGGCAGGCTACCGGCGTATGGATATAAGCTTTTTAGACTACTGTAATTTCGGTTTTCCCATTGTGGGTGAAGAGTACAGAAGCTGGATCGAAACAATTAAAGATCTGGCAGACAGTTATGGGATTGTCTTTTCCCAGGCCCATGCTCCGTTTTACAATTTCTGCGACAGCAGTATAGCAGGCCGGGAGGAGAAGGACAGGCTGATCCGCCGTTCCATTGAATGTGCCGGATATCTGGGCGTTCCATGGATTGCCATTCATGCAGGTACAGATTACGAAAGCGGACGGATGAGAAAGGGTTCCTTTGAGAAGAACCGGGAATATTTCCTTCCCCTTCTGGAGTTTGCAGCAAAGCACAGGGTGGGGATCGCCTTTGAGAATCTTTGGGACTGGAACATTGCCCCGAAAAAAAGGTATACGGCAGAGGTTGAGGATTTAATTGAGCTGGTGGATTCCTTTGACTGTGAATATGCAGGTATCTGCTATGATGTGGAGCACGCAGGTATCAGCGGACTTGACCCGGCAAAAGAGGTAAAGCTTATTGGGAGCCGCTTAAAATCCACCCATATTTCAGATTACTTTGATATAAAGGCAGACCACCTGCTTCCCTTTGCCGGCGTGATCGACTGGGAGCCCTTTATGAAGGCCCTGGCCCAGATCCATTATGAGGGGGATCTGGCTTTTGAGATTCACCGGTATACGGAGCATACCCCGGATGAGCTGGTGCCTGGGGCTATCCGCTATTCCATTGAGGTGGGGAATTATCTGCTGAAGCTGGCACAGGACGAAGAATGAAAAGGAGATTCATTTATATGGAACCCATCCGTCTGATTGTAAGTGATATTGACGGCACCCTGGTGGACAAGACAGAGATGATCGCACCGGAGCTTATCCGGGCTGTGAAAAAATGCCGGGAAGCCGGGATCGTTTTTGCACTTGCCACCGGCCGTACAACAGAGCTTGTAAGGCCTTTTATTAAGAAGCTTGAGATTGATGCCCCCTGCATTGCAGGAAACGGAGCCTACATTATCCATGGGGATAAATGCCTGATGGAGCATGGATTTTCCATAAAGCCTGTGAAGGAGATCATAAGGCGAGCCAATGACTTAAAGCTTACTGTTACCATTTCAACCACCGAGCATGAACGGGCCCTGATCGAGACAGATTATGTGCGGGAGCACAAGCAGTTTGGGGACCGGTTTACCAGGCTTCTGCCCTTTAAGGAGATTGACTGGGAAAACGGGCGCTTCCAGAAGGTTATGATCATGGATGAATCCAGAAGCGGCGTTATTGAGGAATTTTCAAAGGCCCTGGAGCCCATGAAGGAGCTGTACTGGATCACCACCTTTTCAAGCAAGGCGGTGGAGCTTGGGCCTAAAGGCTGCAACAAGGCGACAGGACTTAAGGAGCTGGCGGGGCTTTTAAATATTCCTTTGAGCCAGGTTATGGCCTGCGGCGATTACCGCAACGATATGGAGATGGTAGAAATGGCAGGCTGCGGAGTGGCAGTTGCAAACGCTCTGCCCGAGTTAAAGGAAAAGGCCTTTTATGTGGCTGAGAAGCCTTATGCGCCGGGGGTTGCAGAGGCGATCGAGAAGTTTTGTTTTTAACAGAATGATTTGCAGAAGCATTTCAGATAAAATATGAAAAAAGATGTAAGATGAGGAGGAAACACACATGAAACGATTTATGGCATGGGTTCTGGCCGCTGGCATGACTGCAGGAATGCTGGCAGGCTGCGGTGGTGCATCTGATACAGCAGACACCAAGGCAGAGGCAGGAAGCGAAGCAGCAGAGGCATCCGGAGCGACCGAGCTGGTATTCTGGCATAACCGCGGTGGCTCCGCAGGTGAGACACTGCAGTCCATCGTTGACGCTTACAATGCAGGACAGGGGGCAGACAACGGAATCCACATTACTGCTGTATATCAGAGCGATACAGTAAGTGCCTTAAAGACACTGGTACAGGCAAAGGATACAGAGAACTATCCGGATATGATCCAGATCTTCGCCGGAGATGTTGAGTATATGAGTACTCTGGATGCAGTTGTGCCAATGGGCGATTTAATTGCAAAGGATGAGAGCTTTGACGCGGACATCCTGGAGTCCCTGCTGAATACCTATAACGGCACTCTTTATTCCATGCCGTTCCATGCTTCCACCATGGGATTTTACTGGAATAAGACTGCATTTAAAGAGGCCGGCTTAGACCCGGAGACACCTCCTGCAACCATTGCAGAGATGGCAGAAATGGCAGAAAAGCTGCTGAAGAAGGATGCTTCCGGCAATGTATCCCAGTATGCGATCACTCTGGGAATTTCCAACACCTACTTAAACCACTGGATCAGCGGCCAGGGCGAGTACTCCTATATCGGAGACAATGAGGCAGGCCGTGCAGGACGTATGACAAAGGTTACCTTTGATACAGACGGAACCATGGCAAACTTCTTAAACGAGTGGAAGAAGGTACTTGATACAGGCGCAGTACAGTATGTAGACGCAAGCAATGGAAACCAGGCCCGTGATGAGTTCTGCTCCGGCTTAAGTGCAATGCTCTGCTCCTCCAACGCAGCTTTAGGTTCTGTAACAACTATGTCCAAGGAAATGGGCTTTGAGTTCGGCGTTGCTCCGCTTCCAAAGGTAAATGCAGATGATTCCGGCAGCGTATGTCCAGGCGGCTCCAGCGTTTATATCCTTGGGGATGCAGAGGATGCAAAGACTGCAGCTGCATGGGATTTCATTAAATACTGGGTTGCTCCTGAGCAGCAGTATGCATACTGCTCCGTAACAGGAACGATTCCGGTAAACGGAAAGACCTTTGATTATGAGCCAATGAAGGAGTATGTTGCAGAAAATCCATACTTCACTGTATTCTATGATGCATTAAAGAATTCCAACCCGAAGGTACAGGAGCACCTGGCACCAACCCAGCAGGAATTCACTACTATTTTCCAGGAAGTAGGCTCCAAGTTCTCTGAGGGCGAGATTACCGTTGATGAGGCTGTGGAAGAGATGGCATCCCGCTGCAATGCAGCCCTGGATGAGTACAACGAAGCCAACCCAATCGGCTAAAGGCGACAGACCGCGCGAAAAGGCGCATGAGGAAAGGTGGGAACCATGGAACATAAGCTAACCTCCGTAACGGCGCAGAATAAGAGCAGACGGACGCCGGGAAAAAAGGTGAAGGGATATTTCTTTCTCCTTCCGGCATTGATTCTCATTGTTGTGTTCAGTTATTATCCCTTTATTAAAACCATTTATCTTAGTTTTTTTACCATTAATGCGAATAATGAGGTAGTTGCGTTTGCAGGCCTTAAGAACTATATGAAGGTCATTGATGACCCGGAGTTCTGGCAGGCAGTGAAAAATACCGTGCGGTATACGGTGATCACGGTTCCGGTTACCCTGGTGCTGTCTTACTTTTTCGCCATGCTCTGCAACAAGCCCAGAAAGCTGTCGAGGATTTATGAGACCTGCCTTGCATTGCCTATGGCAGTGTCCATGTCCGTTGCAACAACCATTTTCAACCTGATGTTAAACCCCAATATCGGCCCGGTAAACTATTACCTGCATCTGAATATTGGATGGCTGACAGATAAGGATGTGATCGTCTATACCCTCTGTATGATCGGTATATGGCTCCATGTGGGAATGGCCTTTATCTTTCTTTTGGCTGCAGTGCGGAATGTGCCGGAGGATCTTTTGGAGAGTGCCCGTCTTGATGGTGCTTCTACCTGGAAGCAGGTGATCCATGTGTATATCCCGCTGACTTCACCCACCCTGTTTTACCTTCTGGCAACGAACCTGGCTTCCAGCATGATGATGTCTGACCTTGTCATCGCACTGACCCAGGGAGGAACCTCAAACAGTGCTACGTCCACTATGATCTACTATATGTACCGGAAGGCCTTCTATATTTATAACTATGGAACTGCCTATGCATCCGCTGTACTGGCATTTATGATCTCCTTTGGCGTGCTGCTGCTCAGCTTTGTGCTGGAGAGAAAGAAGGTGCATTACTCATGACAAAACATACTTCTTTTAGCCCGGAAGGAACGAAGAAAAAGGGCAGGGCAAAAAGCGTGGCGATCCAGGTGCTCGCTCTTATCTGCGGCCTTTTTGTAATACTGCCTGTGCTTTACTGCCTGTCACTGTCCTTTATGCGCGTGTCTGAGATTTTATCCAGGCCGCCTAAGATCCTGCCCTCAGGGCTTTATATGGGAAACTATGAGGCAGCCTGGACCAAGTCCATGATACCAAGGTTCCTTTTAAACTCCCTGCTGATTTCCCTGGTCTGCAGTACGGTCCGTCTGATCACGGCATCCCTGGCAGGCTTTGGGTTTGCGTTCCTTAATTTCCCGGGGAAGACCCTGCTGTTTTATCTGGTGCTTGGCACTATGCTGATACCGGGCGATGTGATCCTTGCCAGCAACTACTTTACCATTTCACAGCTGGGCCTGGTAAACTCTTACCTGGGCATTATGCTTTTATATTTTGTGTCGGCCAACAACGTGTTTATGATGCGCCAGCACTTTATGACCGTTTCCAAGGAGCTTCATGAGGCGGCGGAGATTGACGGCTGCGGGGATTTAAGGTTCTACTTTAATATCCTTCTGCCGATTTCCACCCCGATCCTGGTGACAGTGTTTATTTCATCCTTTATCAGTACCTGGAACATGTACCTGTGGCCTCTCATTGTTGCAAACTCCAGCAATGAGATGCGTACGGTACAGGTAGGCTTAAAGACCTTAAGCTTTGCCGAGGAGGCTTCCTACGGCGGTACCATGGCAGGCGCCATGATCATCCTGATACCGACCCTTCTTATTTTCCTTCTTTTCCAGAAGCGCATTGTGGGCGGTATGCAGTCCGGTTCTGTTAAGGGATAAAAAAGAAAAAGACGGATTTCCTGTTTTTGTTTTGTGCGGGAAACCGTCTTTTTTAGTGCCTTTATATTGCGGCATAATGAGTTTTAACGGATGTTTGTTTACTGCAGGCGGGAATTGCTTATAATAAAGAATTCCTCCTGGCTTGGCGTAACCTTCTTTTCCATTTCCTCCAGGGTCTTATCGTAGGCTTCGGCTTCTGCCTCATCGATTGCCATGACCGGGCTGTCGGAGTAGACGAAATGGCGACCATCCAGCCTTCCGGGAACCAGCTCCTTTACCATCATGGCTGCAGGGAATGAGCCGTCAGCCATGGTCACGTTAAACCGCTTGCAGCTCTTAAAGCCGCGGCTTACATAGTTGGCAGGGCTGCCAAAAATAACAATGGTGTCGTATCCAAGCTCAATGGCTTTTTGGAAGGAATGCTCCATCATCTGCTTGCCATAACCCTTTCTCTGGTAATCCGGGTGGATGGAAACAGGGCCGAAGGTAAGGATCTCCTTTACAGCGCCGTTGTCATCTGTAAGCTTGGCTTTTGTGTACATAATATTTCCAATGATCTTGCCGTCCAGCTCTGCCACAAAGTCCAATTCCGGTATAAAGTCCTCATGTTCCCGCATCAGACGCACCAGATAATGCTCCACACAGCCGGGCATATACATATTGTAAAATGCTTCCCTGGTAAGCGCTTCTACCTTATTATGATCTTCTGGCTGCTCAGTTCGGATAATCATGTTGTGCTTCATCGTTTTCCCTCTTTTCTTTCTTTTTTCGGGGTATTTTCAGTAGTATAGTGGAGGTCATGTGATTTGTCAATGGGTGTGTCCCAAATAGTTATTGACATATGCCATAAATGAGCTATAATAATCATGTGATAGAAAACGCCTAAGGGAGGTGCAGCCTGTGGCAAGGCCAAGAAAGTGCAGACGGGTATGCCAGCTGCCGGTGACCCGGTTTTTTGTGCCTGAGGAAGGCCTGGGGGAAGCTGGTTTGGAGAAGAACGGCGGACAGTCCGGCTTTTCTGCTTCAGTTAAGGCAGAAAAGGTGGTTTTAAGTGTGGATGAATATGAAACCATCCGCCTCATTGACCTGGAAGGGTTGTCTCAGGAGGAGTGCAGCCGGTATATGGATGTTGCCAGGACTACGGTGCAGCTGATCTATATGTCAGCCCGCAGGAAACTGGCCAGGATGCTGGTTTTAGGCCTCCCTCTGGAAATTGGCGGAGGCGATTATCAGCTGTGCAGCGGGGGCGAGACCCGCTGTGGCTGCAGCGACTGCTACCTGCAGAAGCTGAAACAGGAATATGGAAAAACGAAAGGAGAACATAGTATGAGAATCGCAGTAACCTACGAAAATGGAGAAATTTTTCAGCATTTTGGACACACAGAGGAATTTAAGGTATATGACGTGGAGAATGGGGCAGTTGTGTCTTCACAGGTAGTAAGCACCAACGGAAGCGGACATGGCGCACTTGCAGGCGTCTTATCTGCTTTAAATGCAGAGGTTTTAATCTGCGGCGGCATTGGCGGAGGCGCACGCATGGCACTGGACGAGGCGGGGATCAAGCTTTACGGCGGCGTAAGCGGCAGTGCAGACAAGGCAGTGGAAGCCCTGCTGGCAGGAAATCTTGAATTTAACCCGGATGTACAGTGCGATCATCATGGAGAGCATCACCATGAGGGTGAGGCCTGCGGGGAGCATGGCTGCGGAAACCATGGCTGCGGGGAGCACCATTAATTAAAAAGATAAAAACGGGAAAAGCCCGGGCAAAGTGTGTTTTGTACATGCAGCCCGGGCTTTTTTATAAAATGGTTATTAAATATAAATTAGTGGATTTTTTCGCCTTCTTCCATGACGTCCATTAGATTTTTAAAACCAGATTCGAAATCAAAAATTCTTAGGAACATAAAAATTAATTCGCGGACTGGATCAGTCATTGGGAGGGTATTGCTGTAAACAATACTGAGAGAATAAAAAGCTTCTGGTTTCAAGGAGCAGTGTGCGAATTTATCGGTTTCTTTAATAGCGCTTAAAGGAAGAAGGCTATAAGCAAACTGTTGGTTTAGCATTAGGCGCAAGGTGGCGAAAGTTTCTGCGTGACAAAGAATATTGGGCTTTAATCCACAGCGATTTAAGTAGTATTTGGTAGCATATCCAAATGTATGAAGGGGAGTGGATAAAAAGCCAAGAGGATGTAGCTTTTGTACAATTTCCTGAAATGGTACGCCTTGTAGGCCATCTGGAAACAGGTGATTTGGGAAGGCAAGATGCAGTTCTTCTTTTCGTACAGGAATAGTACCAAGAAGAGAAGATGAGACGCCAGAAGCAATAATAAATGCTAGGTCAGCATCTTGTTTTTCTACCTCCATTCGAGCGGATGTGTCGGTTACAATGATAGGGGAGAGCTCTACTGATGGATATTTCTGAGTGAAATCGGGATAAATATAATCCATGAAAAAACGATAAAAATTCTGATGAAGAGCAATACGAATGGAGGAAATCCAGGGAACGCCGCTGTGGATAGCATTAATTTGCTTCATAGCCTGTTCCTTAATATTCATAATATTTCTGGCTCCGGACATATATTTTTTTCCGGAAGGAGTTAGGGAAAAGGAGTGGCCATTCCGCTCAAAAAGAGCAGTGCCTAGTTCTTTTTCTAAGTGTCTTAACTGTTGGTTTAATGCAGAAGGGGTTATATAGAGACGCTTAGCTGCTTTGGTGAAGCTTTTTTCTTCCCAAAGTGCCAGCATATACTCAATCTGTCTTGTGTTCATATGTTGTTTCCTCCCATTGATCAAAGAGCGTTTTAGATAATCCATTCATAACAAAATTTGGAATATATCCTTTCATTCCCTGTTTAAGAATACAATAAATTAAATATTGTTCAGTTAAACTTATAGGTTGGTCTTTTCGGACAGCAACTCCATAGGAGAGACATGGCTGTTCTGGAAGCCTGAAAATCTGCATAGCAGAGGTGTTAATCTGGTGAATAAGATGGGAAGAGAGAAAACAAGCTCCAAATCCAGCTTGGGCAAGTTGAAGCATGACAAATAGATTATTGCTTGTATATAAAGTGGTGGGTATGTAACCAGCTTTCTGGAAAAGTTTTTCAAGGATTTCCCATTGCGCAGTTTCTTCTCCAGGCAGTAGGAATGGAATATCTTTTAATGATTCTAGTTGTATTAAACTGAAATCATTATCCCAAAGGGCTTCTCCGGTGGAGATACCGTAAATTTTGGGTATCAGAAGAAAAAGTTCATGGCGAGAAAACTGAAAAAAGTAATTTGCTTTTTTCTGATTTTCCTTAAGGCTTAAAATAGCCATATGTACTTCTTTTTTTCCCAGATATTCGTGTAATTGTTGATTAAATCCCTCTTTCACCAGTATTTCTGCATAGGGAAATTTTTGGTATATTTCCGGAATTATCCGCCCTATCAGACGGGAGGAAGTATATCCAGAAACGCCTACAGTAATTTGTTGTATTTCCGAGGGTTGGCATAGGGAAGCTATCTTCTGGTAAGTATGTTCTTTTACTTCAACAATTTTTTTGGCCGCATTCAGATAGATAGAGCCTTCTGATGTAGGGAAAAGTTTTCTCTGATAAGAGAAAAAAAGAGGGAATCCCAGCTCTTTTTCCAGATTGGACAGATATTGGCTCAAAGCGGGTTGCGAAATATGCAGTATCTTAGATGCAGCAGAAAGGCTTTGCTGCTGGGCAATTTCCAAAAGATAGGAAAGTTGTTTTGTTTGCATGCTATCCTCACTAATTATAAGTTTTTCTTAAATTTTATATAAAGTAAACAAGCTTGTCAATTATAAAATTTAAGAAAAACTTATAATTAGTGAGGATAGCATGCAAACAACCTA
>OLRK01001352.1_pt1 | contig 20970 bp, 19 predicted proteins | sample 1672911 | NCBI WGS metagenome assembly OLRK01 (sample SAMEA3136736, study PRJEB25190) | human gut metagenome | biome: human gut; feature: human-associated habitat; material: faeces | place: Austria | collected 2013 | reverse complement strand
CCGCCACCGTGGATCTGGAGCGGGCGGAGGTGAGGCGGGGAGAGGAGCGGCTGCCCCTGACGGCCAGGGAGCTGCTCCTCTTTGAAAAACTGTATGAAAACGCCGGCCGGATCGTCACCACCGGCATTCTGTGCGAGACCGTCTGCGGGGAATTCTGGCAGGGGTATGAGACCACCCTTTCCACCCACATCCGCCATCTGCGGGAAAAAATTGAGGAGCACCCCTCAAAGCCCGTTTCCCTGGTGACCGTCAAGGGGCTGGGATACCGCCTGAATCTGAAGGAGGAAGGGCTGTGAACGGGGCCCGCCGGTTTTTCCGGCGATACATTGTCTCCACCGTAGGGATCCTGGCCCTGTTTTTGGCCGTAAACGGTCTGCTGATCCTGTGGGTGCTCGCCGCCGGAAGCAGAGAAAGGATTGCCGAAACCTTCTCCATAAAAGAACTGTCCAGCCATATTTCCTGTGAAAACGGAGTCTGGGCCGCAGGCGGTGCGGTGTCCGATCTGCTGGAACAGCAGGATGCCTGGGCCATGATCCTGGATGAAACGGGGGCCGTCGTCTGGGAACGGAATCTTCCAGAAAATCTGCCGAGGCGGTACACGGCGGCGGAGGTGGCCTCCTTCAGCCGCTGGTATCTGGAGGACTATCCGGTGAAGGTCTGGGGGCGGGAGGACGGATGTCTCACGGTGGCCGGGTTTCCTCCTGGCACCTGGGTGAAGTATTATTACGCGGTGGACCGGATTTACCTGGACCGCCTTTTGCTGGGGGTCCGTCTCCTCTTTTTCGTAAATCTGGGGATGTTTCTGTTCTTCCTCCTTCGGAATACCAGGCGGGTGGAAAAGGCGGTGACACCGGTTCTTTGGGGGATCCAGGAGCTGGCGGCCGGCCGGTTCTGCCGCCTGGAGGAGCGAGGAGAGTTAGGGGAGATCAAGGCGGGGCTGAACCGGGCGGCGGACTGCCTGAAAAAGAAGGACAATACGCGGGCGGAGTGGATCCGCGGGGTTTCCCACGACATCCGCACCCCCCTGTCCATGGTGCTAGGCTACGCCAGCGAGCTGGAGGAAAATGAGGCCCTGCCTTCCGGAGCCAGGAAACAGGCGGGGATCATCCGTTTCCAGGGGGAGCGGATGCGGTCTCTGGTGGACAGCTTAAATCTCACAACCAGGCTGGAGTACGCCCTGTATCCCCTTCGGCTGGAGCGGCTGGATCCGGTGGAGCTGGGCCGTCAGGCGGTGAGCGGCCTGTTAAACGGCGGACTGCCGGAGCGGTATAAGGTGGAATTTTCCAGGCTCTGTCCCGGGGAAACAGCCGGTTTCACCGGGGACCGGGACCTGCTTTTGCGGATGCTGGAAAACCTGCTTGGAAACTGTGTGGCCCACAATCCTCAGGGCTGCCGCATTGTTCTTTCTGTGGGACTGGAAAAGGGACGCTGGGTTTTTCTCCTTTCCGACGATGGAACCGGCATGAGCCGGGAGCGCCTGCAGGCACAGAACCGGGGAGAGGACGGCTCCGTTTCCCGGGAAGGCGGCGGGGGAGAGCATGGTCTGGGGTTAAAGATCGTGAGGCAGATCGCCAGGGCCCACGGGGGAACGGTGCGGCTGGAACCGGCAGATCCCCATGGCCTTACGGTCCGTGTGGAGCTGCCGGCAGAGGGGGAGAGCCGCTGACCTCTTTCCCTTCCCTTTTTCCCTGCCATCTGCTATAATTTAAAAAGATACGGTTACAAAAGCCCGCCCGCCGTTTCGGCGAAATCCGCCTGGCGGGCGCGGAAGGAAAAGGGAGGAGACAGTATGAGACAGTTAAAAAAGCTGGGACTGGTCATGGCAGCCTGCGTCTGCCTGTCCACATCCGTGATGACGGTGACGGAGTGCACGGAGATCGTGGCGGAGGCCCATTCCGGACGCACAGACAGCCACGGAGGCCACCGGGACAATAAAAACAAGAGCGGCCTGGGGAGCTACCACTACCACTGCGGCGGATACCCGGCCCACCTTCACGAAAACGGCGTATGCCCCTACCAGAGCACCGGAAGCTCCTTCGGCGGGGAGCAGACGGCCCCTGAGGAAACCCCGAAGGTTGACCGGGACATGATGAAAAACTACAGCGAGGTGTTTGACCCGTCCTATTACTACAGTCAGTACGAGGATCTTCAGAAAAACATCGGAAATGACGACCTGAAGCTGTTTGAGCATTTCTTAAGCTGCGGAATGAAAGAGGGCCGCGTGGGATGCGAGGGATTTGACGTAAACGCCTACCGGAAGAACAATCCGGACCTGGAGGAGGTTTACGGGGATGACCTGCCCCAGTATTACAGCCATTACATCAGCCATGGCTGCCACGAGGGACGCGTCTGCCGCTGATCCCTCGCGCCAATGGGCCGGAAACGGCAGATAGAAACGGATGGAGGAGAGGGAATGGAATTTCGGGTTCTGTATTATTTTCTCACAGTAGCCAGGGAGGGAAATATCACGAAGGCGGCGAAGATCCTTCACATCACCCAGCCCACCCTGTCCCGGCAGATGATGCAGCTGGAGGATGAGCTGGGGGTGAAACTGTTTGCCCGCAGCAACCACAGCGTGTCCCTGACGGAGGAAGGGATGTTCCTCAAGCGCCGGGCCCAGGAGCTGGTTTCCCTGGCGGAGCGGACGAGGCAGGAGTTTCAGAGCCGCGCGGAGGACATCAGTGGGGAAATCGTGATCGGCAGCGGAGAATTTCTCAGCAATTCTCTCTTTGCCCAGATGATGTCCCGGTTTCACCAGCGCCATCCCCTGGTCCGCTACCGGATCTACAGCGGAAACGCGGACAATATCCGGGATCAGATCGAACAGGGGCTCATCGACTTCGGCATTGTGCTGGAGCCGGTGGACATCCGCAAATACGATTTTTTAACCCTTCCCGTCATGGAGGAATGGGGGATTTTAGTGCGGGAGGATTCCCGCCTGGCAGAAAAAGAGGTAATTTGCCCTCAGGATCTGATGGGAGAGCCTTTGGTCGCCGGGGCGGGGGAGGAGGCCCGCAGCCGGTTCCGCCAGTGGATGGGGGAGTGCTACGATCCGGAGCAGATCCTGGTCACCGGAAACCTCCTCTATAACGAAGCGATGATGGTGGAGAGCGGCATGGGTTCCGCCTTTGCCATGAGGCTCAACTGCGACTACCGGGGACTGCGCCTGATCCCCCTTCAGCCCGCCATGGAGAGCCGCACCGTCCTGATCTGGAAGAAAGACCAGGTGTTTTCCCAGGCGGTGGGGGCGTTCCTGCGGTTTGTGAGGGAAGATCTGGCGGAGAAACGGGAGTTTCCTTAGGCGCGGGAAACGGAGAGAGGAGAGCAGGCAGCGGACATCTGAAAACCTGCCATGCAGAAAACGCATTCCTGGCTGCGGAATTTAAGTATTTTACATTTTTTCCCGTCAGGGTTACACTATAGGAAACGGAGAAAGAGGAGGAAGGAAACATGGAATTTTCAGAAGTAGTAAAAAACAGGTATTCCTGTAAAAAATTCGACGGCCGTCCCGTGGAGCCGGCCAAACTGGAGGCCATCCTGCAGGCAGGGCGTCTGGCGCCTACGGCCAAAAACCTTCAGGAGCAGCGGATCTACGTGGTGCAGTCGGAGGAGGGCCTCGCGAAACTGGATCAGGCTACGCCCTGCCGCTACGGGGCGTCCACCGTGCTGGTGGTGGCCTTTGACAAAACCAACGTGTTCACCTACCCCGGCGGAAAGCGGGATTCCGGCGTGGAGGACGCCACCATTGTGACCACCCATCTGATGTTAGCCGCCGCGGACGCCGGTGTGGACAGCTGCTGGATCAATTTCTTCAACCCGGAGGAGCTGGCAGAGAGCCTTGGCCTGCCGGAAAACGAGGAAATTCTGATGCTTTTGGATCTGGGATACGCCGCGGAGGGCACCGGCCCCCTGGCGCCTCACAGCCAGAGAAAAGAGCTTTCCCAGACTGTGACCTGGATGTAAGGGAGTAAGGGCGCCGTGGGCTGTTAAGGCGAGACGGCGGGACAGACAGGCAGAGAAAGAAAAATCCTGGAAAATCATAGGGGCTGGAGCCCTGGCATTGGCAGCGATTGCCATGCTGGGCACCAGCCTTTTTCTGGTGCTATAGAAAACTGGGGTTTCTATGACACAAACGCCTCCGGCGGAAGGCGCACTCCGCGCAGCGGAAGATGGCTGCTGGCGCAGCCGCGCTCCGGCGCGGGTATTCGCTATACGCACACTTTTTCATTTATAAGAATGTTTCGCAAGGAGGCACACTCCGCGCAAAGGAAGATGGCCGCTGACGCAGCCGCGCTCCGGCGCGGGTGTACGCTTGGCGCACACATTTTAAATTTAGCAACCATATAGATAACGGAAGAAATCCGCGGAAAGTTCGGGTGATTACTGATCCCCCACGGACCACACGTGCTCCTCCTTCGCGGCTGCCGCCGTATTCTGGGCCATGACGCCTACCAGGCGGTGGGGGAGGTAAGGCTCCTCCAGCCATGCCAGCTCCTCCTGGGTCAGGGAGAGATCCACCGCCTTCGCCGCTCCCTCGATGTGGTGGGATTTTGTGGCGCCCACCATCGGCGAAGTGGTCTTAGCCAGCAGCCACGCCAGGGAGATCTCCGTCATGGACACCTCGTGGCGGTCCGCCAGCTCTGCCACCCGGCGGATGATCACGCCGTCCTGGCTGGCGGTGGCGTCGTATTTGAATCTGGCATAATCGTCCTCCTGCAGCCGCTTGGAGGTTTCCTCCGGATGGCGGGAGAGACGGCCGCCGGCCAGGGCGCTGTAAGGTGTCAGGGCGATGCGCTCCTCCCGGCAGTAGGGAACCATTTCCCGCTCCTCCTCCCGGAAAATCAGGTTGTAGTGCCCCTGTACAGAGACGAATTTCGCGAAACCTTCCCGCTCCGCCAGGGCGTTGGCCTTGCAGAGCTGCCAGGCGTAGCAGTTGGAAATGCCGATGTAGCGGGTTTTTCCCGCCTTCACCATCCGGTTTAACCCGTCCATGATCTCGTAGAGGGGCGTCTCGTAGTCCCACATATGGTAGATGTAGAGATCCACATGATCCATGCCCAGATTTTTCAGGCTCTTGTCCAGCATTCTCTCGATGTGCCGCTGGCCGCTGATTCCGGCCTGGATGTCCTCCGGCGTGCGGGGCAGGAATTTAGTGGCCACCACCACCTCGTCCCGGCTTGCGAAGTCCTTTAAAGCCCGGCCCAGATACTGCTCGCTGGTGCCGCTCTGGTAGGCGATGGCCGTGTCGAAAAAGTTCACGCCCAGCTCCAGGCCCCGCCGGATGATCCGCCGGGAGTTCTCCTCATCCAGGGTCCAGCTGTGCTGTCCGCGGGCGGGATCCCCGAATCCCATGCAGCCCATGCAGACGCGGGACACCTTCAGATCCGAGGTTCCAAGGGTTGTGTATTTCATTTTATAAATGCCTCCTTTCACAGCCTTCCGGCTTATGACAGAGAACGGCCAAAGGCGTAGGCCTTCCTGGGAAACTCGCTCTCCTCCGTCATGGAGACGGTGCCGCAGCCCGTTCCCAGGATCGTTCCCATATCCTGGAAATTCAGATAGCGGCAGAGGGTTTCGTAGTGGAACTTCAAAGCCTCCATGGTCCAGTCATTGCTGTCCCAGGCGGCGGCGATGAGGGCGGCCTTCATGCCCTTGGCGGACAGCTGGCCGTTAAAGCTGTAGAACCGGTCAATGACGGTTTTTAACTGGGCGGACATTCCGAAATAGTAGAGCGGGGTTACGAAAACCACCATGTCCGCCGCCAGAATCTCCCTTCGCACCGTCTCCATATCGTCCTTCTGGCAGCAGGAGCGGGACATTCCGCAGGCGTCACAGGCGACGCAGGGGTGAAGGCTGGCCCGGGCGGCGTCAAACACCGTCACCGTATGTCCCGCCTCCCTGGCTCCGCGGATGAAATGCTCCGCCAGCAGGTTGGACGAGCCGTGTTTGTGGGGGCTGCTTTCTATTACCAGTAAATTCATGGTTGTTCCTCCTTTTTCCCTTCATGATACCTCCATTGTACCGTGAGAGGGCCATTCTGTCCAATGCCTGCCGCGGATTTCCGTCCATGCCCGGAGAGCATGGGGGCCTGCCAGGCCAGCGGCTGGAGGAAATACAAAGGAAACGCCGCCGGCAAAACAAAAGGGCAACGGACACTCTCCAGGCGGAGCGGAGCGAGAATCCGGTTGCGGGCCGCCCTGTCTGTGGTATACTGGGATCAGGAAAGGGCGCGTTTCATTTTGGCTGTTTGCGTCGGAACGCGGCGGCAGTTAGGATGACGGATCGGAAACAGATGCCGCCGCGGGGAGGAAAATGGCTGCGTCCGCAGCCGCGCTCCGGCGCGGGTGTGAGCTGTTGCGCGCACTTTTTAAGAAAGGAGGAGGCTTATGCAGAGCAGAACTGTGAAAAAATGTCTGAAGGAAATCGTCAGCCCGTCTCTTTCGGAGCTGGGATTTCAGCTGAGGGAGCAGGTGACCGTGGAGCGGGAACGGATATGGTGCTACTGGAAGGTGATCAACGGGGAGAAGTGCGAGATCATTTTCCGGGTGTCCATTTTAAACACCATCACCGTGGATCTGATCATCCCGCCCATGATTCAGATTTCCCTGGTGGATGTGGATCCCCAGGCATCCTTTGACACGAAGATGTGGGGGTATCGGTTTGACTCCGAGGAACAGTTCCGGGAGCAGTTAAAAGCGTTGACAGGCTTGCTCCTGGAAAAGGGAGTCCCCAGACTGGAGCAGATGGCAAACAGGGGAAAACCGGGGCCTTATGCCTGAAAGGCATTTCTGGAAATAACACACAGGTATTAGACAGGAGAAGGCAGAGGGATTAAAATAAAAGCAGTAAAAAAGGGCGCACTCCGCGCAAAGGAATATGGCTGCTGACGCAGCCGCGCGGCGGCGCGAATGTTCGCCAAGCGCACACTTTTTATCCGGGCGGAGCGCGCCTCCCGCCGGAGCCTGCTTTGTCCTGATGCCTTCTTTGGCCTTTTCCGGCCGGAGAAAGGGGCTTTGAGGGCCGAAGGGGAAGACCTTGGAGAGGGTCGGTAAACACTACTACTCTAAAAATAAGAGAGGTATGGCATATGGCAGTAAAACAGACGGCAGGAAGAAGGGACCTGGGGGAGTTTGCCCCGAAGTTTGCCCAGTTAAACGATGACGTATTATTTGGAGAGGTGTGGAGCAGGGAAGGCCTTTTGTCCCTGCGGGACCGCTCCCTGGTGACGGTGGTTTCCCTTATGGCTCAGGGTCTGGTGGATTCCTCCTTCCAGTATCACCTGATGACGGCGAAACAGAACGGCATCACAAGGACGGAGATCGCCGAGATTCTCACCCACGCGGCATTTTACGCCGGCTGGCCCAAAGCCTGGGCGGCGTTTCGCATGGCCAAAGAGGTCTGGGCTGATGAGGACGACGGGAAAAAGGGTGGAATGTTCGGCCTGGGACAGCCCAACGACGCCTACGCCCAGTATTTTATCGGTCAGAGCTACTTAAATCTCCTGACCACAGAGGGCGTGGTTCTCTCCAACGTGACCTTTGAGCCGGGCTGCCGCAACAACTGGCACATCCACCACGCGGACAAAGGCGGCGGACAGCTCCTTTTATGCACCGACGGCCGCGGCTGGTATCAGGAGTGGGGCAAGGAGGCCAGGGCCCTGAACCCGGGCGATGTGGTGATGATCCCCGCGGGAGTCAAGCACTGGCACGGAGCCGCCTCCGACAGCTGGTTCTCCCACCTGGCCATGGAGGTGCCGGGAGAAAATCCCTCCAACGAATGGCTGGAGCCGGTGAACGACGAGGAGTACGGAAAGCTGGGATAAGGTAGATTATTTCCGGCTTTGGTGGTAAACTATCCTTAAATACAGAGAGGGCGGGCCGGGAAAACGGTCCGCCTCCAGGATAAAGGAGCCAAAGCCGTGAATATACCCACCAAGCGCCGTGTATTTGAAATTCTCCAGACAGGCAGGGACCAGGACCGGGTCAGCATTGCCTTCGACTTTTTCATCGCGTTTATCGTATTTCTCAATTTATTTGCCACATTGTTTGAAACCTTCGACCAGTCGCGGCCTTATCTGCCCTATCTGCGGGGGATCGAACTTGTGACGTCCTGTATTTTCGCGGCCGAGTACATTCTCAGGCTCTGGACCGCGGAATATCTCTATCCCCGAAAGGGAAAGCTGCGGGCGAAACTGTCTTTTGCCGGCTCCTTTTTCGGCGTGATCGACCTTCTTTCCTTTTTGCCCTATTTTCTTCCGGTGGTGTTTCCCATGGGGATTGTCACCTTTCGGATGTTCCGGGTGGTGCGCATTTTTCGCCTGTTCCGCATCAATACCTATTACGACGCCTTCAACGTGATCACCGACGTCCTCCGGGACAAGAGGGATCAGATCTTTTCCTCCGTCTGTATCCTGCTGATCCTGATTGTGGCAGCCTCGTTGGTGATGTACAGCCTGGAGCACCAGGTTCAGCCGGACAAGTTCCAGAACGCCTTCTCCGGCATCTGGTGGGCGGTTTCCACCCTTCTGACCGTGGGCTACGGCGACATTTACCCGGTGACCAACGCGGGACAGCTGGTGGGCATCGTCATCGCCTTTCTCGGGGTGGGGACGGTGGCCATCCCCACCGGTATTATTTCCGCCGGTTTTGTGGAACAGTACACCCGTTTAAAATCCATGGCGGACTACTCCGGGGAGACGGACATCCGCTTTATCAGCCTGATGGTGGGAGAGGGCCATCCCTGGGAGAATCTGCAGGTCAAGGATCTGCCTTTGCCGCCGGGCATGATTCTGGCGGTGATCCGCCGGGGGAAACAGACCATTGTCCCCAGGGGAAATATCCGTCTTATGACAGGCGACCGCATGGTGTTCGGGGCGGAGGGCGTGGCCGGAGAGGAAGGAATCACGTTAAAGGAGCTGCGGCTGAGGGAGAGCCATCCCTGGGTGGGGAAGGCCATCCGGGATTTAGACATTTCCCGCCAGACCCTGATTGTGCTGGTGCGGCGGGAGCGGAAACTGCTGATCCCCAACGGCTCCTCTGTGCTCCGCGCCGGGGACGAGCTGGTGCTCTACACCAAACGGGACGTGCGGGACAGCGTGGAAATTGAGGTTTAGGAGAGAGGAGGACGGAATATGAAAAAGAAATGGGCCGCGCTGGCGGCTGTAGTCGCTGGATTGCTGGTACTGCACACTGTGCAGCACTTCTGGCTGGCCGGGGATATGAGCCGGATGCGGGAGGAGCTGGACCGTCTGGCGGGGAATGTGCGGGACAACGGCGTCCAGATTCAAAATGCCGTCTCCGGCATCCAGGCTCTGGAGGAGGAGCTGCGGCAGTCCCAGAGCCTGTTTCTGGAAACGGAGGCCTCCGTGAGCTATGAGGATGGCCGTCTGGTGGTGGCCATGAAGGGGGTGCCCAAAACGGCGGAGGCAGGTGCCAGGCTGATCGCCGGCGTCCAGGCGGGGGAGGAGGAATACCGCCAGGAGACGGATGAAAACGGCTGCGCCACCCTGTCCATCGAGCCTTCCGCCGCCTCCCTTCGCCCCTTCTTCCTCATAGAGACGGAAAAAGAGAGCCGGCGGGAATTTTTAGACTCCTTATGGGTGGAGGAGGAGCTGAAACTGTCCTTCAACGCCCACTGGGACGAGGAGGATCTGACTCAGATGTCCGTAAAGGTGCTGCTGCCGGGAGAGGATTCGTGGCTGAAAGGGGAGGATGTGACCGGCGGAACCTTTATTCTGGTGAAAAACGGGGAGTATGGGGAGACGAGTCAGGAAACGAACGAGAGCGCCGGCAGCGCCATGGGCTACGCGGCCCGTCCAGGGACGGACGCGGCCGTTCCGGAGCGGGCCGTGCCGGACGGCATCCGGCTCCCGGCTAAGAGAACCACCGCCGGTGAGACGGCCGTCATCTCTTTCTGGGGAGATTTCGGGGAGTACGCGAAACAGAAGGACGGCGTGGAGTATGATGTTTATTTTGTCATGGAGACGGCCCAGGGGCTGACCTTTGTGTCCGCCCCGGATCCTCTGGGAGAATTCTGTTACGGGGAAGATTCCAGCAGCGTGGGGACGTCCGGCGGCGGGCTGTATCCCGTATTTTAGGGATCAGCCTTCCCCGCCCAGCTCATTTACCAGGGTAAAGCCTAAGATCATGGCCCCGCCCACCGCCTGCCAGAGGGTCATGGCCTCCCCCAGGAGCGCCACGGATACCAGGGCGGCCACCAGCGGGTCAATGTAGCTTAAAATGGCGGCCTCCTGGCCGCTTAAGTCCCGGAGGGCCGTAAAATACATACAGTAGGTGATCCCGGTGTGAATCAGGCCCACCACCAGCAGGCAGCCAAAGCCAAGGGCGCTTAAGGAACCCAGGCTGGAGCCGCCGGTGAGGGCCACGTAGGGCAGCAGGATCACTGCCGCTGCCACTAGCTGAAGGAAGGTGCGGTGGATGCCGGCCACCTGGCGGATCCGTTTATTTAGCAGGATCACCGCGGCGTAAAAGACTGCCGCCCCCAGGCCGAACAGGATGCCGGTGAGATCCGTCCCGCTGCCGCCCGTTTCCCCGGCGCCGATGATGAGCACCAGTCCGGCGGTGGACAGCAGGAAACAGAGGAGCTGCTTTTTCGTCATCCGTTCCCGAAACAGCACCGGGCTGACGGCGGTGACGATCACCGGGGCAAAGTAGTAGCTCAAGGTGGCCATGGAGATGGTGGTGTAGCGGTAGGCCTGAAACAGCAGAATCCAGTTGATGCCCATGGCCACCCCGGAGAGCAGCAGTAGGGGCAGTTCGCCGCGGATCTGCGCCAGACGGATGGGCTGTCTGGCCGCCAGCAGGTATAAGGCGATCAGGGCGGCGGCCAGAATGGCCCGGTACAGGGCCAGCTCCCCGGAGCTGACGGTAATATTTCTCGTAAACAGGCCCAGCGTCCCGAAGATGGCCATGGAGGCCGTCATCAGGAGCCGGGCTTTCCCGTGATGGTTCATAGGCGAAACCCCTCCTTATCCGATGTACATTTCTATTTTCCTATTATACACGGAGGCGGGTAAAATTCAATGGCGGGCCGGAAGTTTGGGGAGCGGGGGAAACCCGGCAGAATCCGGAGACGTTTCCCCTTGTTTCGGGATCATAGTCCAGAAATCCCCCGGAACCGTCAAAAATAAAAATTTACTATTGGAAAATGGGACGCCTTATGGTATACTGATACCGTTAAGCGGATTTTTCGTATAAATCCGCAATGAATGAGAGCGTCGCGCGGCCGTTTTGGTACGCCGGCAAAGAGGGACGAAGAAGTCAGGCCTGAACATGGTGGAAGGCGTGGCTTTTTTCTCTGTTTCCGGATCCCTGAGGGGCCGGATGCCGCCGTTTCCCGCGGTGAGAAAGGGCGGGCGCTCTGGAAAAAATACCAATAAGAGGAGAGGATACGTTATGAAAAAGAGTATGAGAAAAGCAGCGGCCCTGATGATGGCGGGACTTATGGCAGTATCCGTGACGGCCTGCGGAGGCGGCCAGTCCGAGAATCAGACCCAGGCGGCGGATGCCGGGGACGGAAAGAAGGTGCTGCGGGTGGCCATGGAGTGCGCCTACGCCCCCTATAACTGGACCCAGCCCGACGATTCCAACGGCGCCGTGCCCATCGCGGACAGCAACGAGTACGCCTACGGCTACGACGTCATGATGGCAAAGAAGATCTGTGAGGAGCTGGATTACGATCTGGAGATCGTGCGTCTGGACTGGGATTCCCTGATCCCCGCCTTAAAGAGCGACCAGGTGGACTGCGTCATCGCCGGACAGTCCATCACCTCTGAGCGCATGAAGGAAGTGGACTTCAGCGAGCCGTACTACTACGCCACCATCGTGACCCTGGCCAAGAAGGACAGCCCCTACGCCAGCGCCAAGAGCGTGGCAGACCTGGCGGGAGCCACCTGCACCTCCCAGCAGAGCACCATCTGGTATGACATCTGCCTGCCCCAGATTGAAAACGCCAACATCCTGTCCGCCACGGCCAGCGCCCCGGATATGCTGATGTCCTTAAACGCCGGAAAATGTGACATCGTTGTCACCGACCAGCCCACAGGAAAGGGCGCCCTGGTGGCTTACCCCGATTTCGTACTGATGGAGTTTGGCGGCGGCGAGGATGATTTCCAGGTGACCGACGAGGAGATCAACATCGGCATTTCCATGAAGAAGGGAAATACGGAGCTGAAGGAAGCTATCGACGGCGTTCTGGCTACCATGACCGCAGACGACTATTCCGCTATGATGGATGAGGCCATTCAGGCTCAGCCCTTAGCAAATTAATGAACGGCAGCTTTGGCTGCAATAAGGAGAAATACGTATGCCAACAGATTTTTTCGGCCGTGTGCTGGAGGTGTTTGACCGCTACGGAGCGTCCATGCTCCAGGGAGCCGGGCTCAGTATGGTCATCGCCCTGGTGGGAACGGCGGTGGGATGCCTGATCGGCTTTGCCGTAGGCATTATCCAGACCATCCCCTCCCAGAAGGGGGACAACCCGGTGAAACGGGTACTCTTAGGCGTGATCAAGGTGATCTTAAATATTTACGTGGAGGTATTCCGCGGCACGCCCATGATGGCCCAGGCCATGTTTATCTACTTCGGCCTGTTTCCCCTCTTAGGCGTCAATATGTCCATGAGGGGCACCGCCTATTTCATCCTGTCCATCAATACGGGAGCCTATATGGCGGAGACGGTCCGCGGCGGCATCCTGTCCATCGACCAGGGACAGACGGAAGGGGCCAAGTCCATCGGCATGACCCACGTGCAGACCATGCTCTACGTGATTCTGCCCCAGGCCCTGCGCAACATTATGCCTCAGATCGGCAACAACCTGATCATCAACATCAAGGACAGCTGCGTGCTCTCCGTCATCGGAATCGCGGAGCTGCTTTACAAGACGAAGGCCGCGGCCGGAGCCCTGTATATGAACTTTGAGGCCTACACCATCACCATGATCATGTACTTTATCATGACCTTCACCTGCTCCAGGCTTCTTCGCATCTGGGAGAACCATATGGACGGGGCAGACAATTTCGACCTTGCAACAACGGACACCCTGGCATATACAAGCGGAATGTTCCGTTATCCCGGCGACAAGAAAAAGGAGGATGCATGATGAACGGCGAAAGTATTTTGGAAATCCGTCATTTAAGTAAGACCTTCGGCACCAATCTGGTGCTAAAGGATATTGATTTTAAGGTAGACAGCGGGGATGTGACCTGTATCATCGGTGCTTCCGGCTCCGGAAAATCTACCCTTCTGCGCTGCTTAAACCTTCTTGAAACACCTACAACCGGTGAGATCTTATATCATGGCAGCAACATTGCTGACCGGAAGGTAAATGCACCTCAGTACCGCTCCCGGGTGGGAATGGTGTTCCAGAGCTTTAATCTGTTTAACAATATGACGGTTCTGGACAACTGCATGGTGGGACAGACCAAGGTGTTGAAAAAGGATAAGGAAGAGGCGAAAAAGCATGCCATGTACTATCTTGAAAAGGTAGGGATGGCCCCCTATATCAATGCAAAGCCAAAGCAGCTTTCCGGAGGGCAGAAGCAGCGCGTTGCCATTGCAAGAGCCCTTGCGATGGAGCCGGAGGTACTTCTGTTTGATGAGCCTACCTCAGCCCTTGATCCGCAGATGGTAGGCGAGGTTTTAGAGGTTATGCGGAAGCTGGCGTCTGAGGGCTTGACTATGATCATTGTCACCCATGAAATGGCCTTCGCCAGGGATGTATCAAGCCATGTAGTATTTATGGCAGACGGTGTTATTGTGGAGGAGGGGAAACCCAGGGAGATTTTTGAAGATCCGCAGAAACACCAGACAAAAGAATTTTTAAGCCGCTTTATGCGTGGATAAGGACGGCTGTGAAGTGAAGATCGGCTCCTGTGCAGAACAGGGCCGATTTTTTAATATCATAGGAACGTTCCGGACAGGCAAACCTGTATGAATTTGCCGTACTAGCATCTTTGAAGTTAATTGACACTGAAAAAATAAAAAGTCTCTGTTTAACAGGGATAAGGCTTAAAAAGATAAAAATAATAAAAGAATCCATAAAAAAAGGAAAAATCTGGATAGATATAGGCGTTTTGTACAAAAATCAATGAAAAATATCTTGCATACTGTACATTGAAACTTTACAAATGTTAAGTATAATAAAATATATGAAAAGTAATACTTAACACCGGGTGTGAAACAATAACAATGGTTGTGAATTTTGCAGCTGAACGAAAGAGAGGAGATTCTTATGGCATTAAAAGAGTATGCAGCGAAAATGGTACAGGAGCAGCCAATCTTAAAGGAGATTTCCGAACAGAAAGAAACCGTATGGATCAATGATAAGTACCTTCCCTTTGCAATGACAGATGGCCTGTGCCAGCTGATCGTTTCAGATGAGGACATTCTGGACGCAGAGAAGCGTCTGGAGCGCTTTGCGCCATTTATTGAAAAATGTTTCCCGGAAACAAAGGAGACAAAGGGTATGATCGAATCCCCGCTTAGAGCGATTCCGTCTATGCAGAAAGCACTGGAACAGCAGTATGGATGTACAATTTCCGGCAATCTGTTTCTGAAGATGGACAGCCATCTTGCTGTGGCAGGTTCTGTAAAAGCAAGAGGCGGCATTTATGAGGTGTTAAAGCATGCAGAGGATTTGGCCATTGCAGCCGGAAAACTGAAGGTAACGGATAATTATGAAAAGCTGGCAGAGGATGAGATGAAGGAGTTCTTTGGACAGTATACAGTCCAGGTGGGTTCCACCGGAAACCTGGGAATGTCCATTGGCATCAGCAGTGCTGCCATTGGCTTTAAGGTAAAGGTACATATGTCTGCGGATGCCCGCCAGTGGAAGAAGGATCTGCTTCGCAGCAAGGGCGTGGAAGTGATCGAATACGCAGATGATTATTCAAAGGCAGTTGCAGAGGGAAGAAAGCTGTCAGATGCAGACCCTATGAGCTACTTCGTAGATGATGAAAAATCTGTAAATCTTTTCCTGGGATATGCAGTAGCTGCTTCCAGACTGAAAAAGCAGTTTGAAGAACAGGGCGTTGCTGTAGATGAGGACCATCCTCTGATCGTCTATATTCCTACTGGTGTAGGCGGAGCTCCCGGCGGAGTTGCCTACGGCTTAAAGCGTCTGTTTAAGGACAGTGTACACTGCTTCTTTGCAGAGCCTACCTTGTGTCCTTCTGTACTGCTCGGATTTGCAACCGGCTATTACGAGAAGGTAAATGTACATGATTTTGGAATTGAAGGCATTACAGAGGCGGACGGACTGGCCTGTGCAAGCCCATCCGGCTTTGTTACAAGAATTGATTCAAACCTTGTATCCGGTGATTTTACAGTGAAGGATGGCAGGCTGTATGACTTTATGAGACTGCTGCATGAATCAGAGGATATCCTCATTGAACCATCCAGCTGTGCAGCATTTGCCGGACCTGTTAACCTGGAAGGTGCAGAGGCAGGAAAAGAATATCTGGAAAAACAGGGCCTTACCAGTGAGCAGATGCAGAATGCAACCCAGATCTGCTGGGCAACCGGCGGCCGACTGGTTCCGGATGAGATCTGGAAAGAGTATCTGACAAAGCAGATTGACTGAAAATAAAAGGGGGAAGAACTATGAGTTCAACAACAATGGTTATTTTAGGTCTTGTTTTAGCAGTTGCGGTTCTGGTTTTATTTACCGTAAAATTGAAGATACATCCGTTCTTTGCTCTGATTGCAACCTCTGCAACCTTTGCGGTTGTTTCAGGCATGGACATGCAGGAAATGTTAAGCGCTTTTACCAGCGGAATGGGCGGGACAACGGCCGATATCGGTCTTGTGATCGCACTGGGAACAGTTACCGGCACCCTTCTTGAGAAATCAGGTGCTGCAGAGACTATGGCAAAAACCATTTTAAAGATCACCGGAAAGAAGCATGCTGCTTTGGGACTGGCAATCACCGGATATTTTGTATCCATTCCTGTATTCTGTGATTCTGCCTTTGTTCTTCTCAGCCCCATTGCAAAAAGGCTTTCCAAGGACACAAAGATTTCCATGACAACCATGGCAGTTGCGCTGGCAATGGGTCTTCATGCAACCCACATGTTTGTGCCGCCGACACCGGGGCCTCTGGCAGTTGCAGGAATTTTGAACGCAGACCTTGGTATGGTAATTCTGTTTGGCGCTATGGTATCAATTCCGGTTATGCTGGTTGGCTACTTTGCCTCTCTGGCAGCAGGGAAAAAGTATTATTATCTCCCGGAGATCGAGGAGACTGCTCCTTCAGAAAATGGAAAGCAGCCCAGCGCATTTGCGGCATTTCTTCCAATCCTGGTCCCTATTTTTCTGATGCTGTTAAAAACCATCGGGGATATGGTAGCCTCTGAGAATGTGCTTCTCTCTGTTCTGGATGTGATCGGAACCCCGGCTGTAGCTCTTTTGATCGGCCTTTTGCTTGCAGCCTATACCTATCATCAGATCCATCCGGAAGATAAGGATGCATGGAGCTTTGACGGCGTAGTAGCCGACTCTTTAAAGACAGCCGGCCAGATTGTCCTGATCGTAGGTGCAGGCGGTGCCTTCGGCGGTGTTTTAAAGGCCTCCTCCCTGCAGGCGATCCTGACAGAGGCATTCTCCGGACTGGCAATCGGTATCCTAGCTCCGTTCCTCATTGGATTTATCTTTAGAACCTGTGTTGGCTCTGCAACCATTGCCATGGTAACAGCGGCGACAATGATAACACCTCTCATTGATATCCTTGGATTTGGCACACCGATGGGCAGAGTGATCGCAATGCTGGCATGTGCGGCAGGCGGTATGATGGTATTCCATGGAAATGATGACTTCTTCTGGGTAACTGCAACTACATCCAAGATGGATACGTCCATTGCCTATAAGACAATTCCGATCATCAGTGTACTGCAGTCCCTGACAGCACTGGCAGTTGTATTTGTATTAAGCCTGGTATTTCTGCACTAAATAATAGAAATAAGTATGTTAGAGAGTACGGCAATTTCCTTCTGTGGGAACTGCCGTATTTCTTATATAGCCAGAATGAAGCCGGAAATTTTTTGGGCCCTTGTCCTTGTTCGGGAGACATGGTAAAATAGACCTTAGAAAACCAGAAACAGGAGAAGTGAAAATGGATTTAAATATAGGTGCAAAAATTTTGAAATACAGAACGCAGCATAGGCTGAGCCTGAGGGAGTTGGCAGAAAAAACGGGAGTTACTGCTTCTATGATCAGCCAGATTGAAAATAATGCAGTTAACCCTTCGATCAATACCTTAAAGCTGCTGTCGGATGCACTTGATTTTCCTCTGTATGTGCTGTTTCAGGAGGAAAATAATCCGGAGAAGGAGCTGATCGTCCGCAGGGGAGAATACCGTACCCTTGGAAACGGACAGAGCGAGGTATCCTATAATCTGCTCACAGCCAATACAAAAGGTGACATTGAGTTTGTTATGATGGTGATTCCGGCAGGAACAGTTACTGCGGACAGGGAGCGGGCCCATCAGGGGGAAGAAACCGCTTATGTAGAGCGCGGCAGTGTCTATGTTTCTCTGAACAGTGAAGAATTTCTGCTGAATGAGGGGGATGCAGTCAGGATCCCTGCTGGTACGGAGCACCGATGGTTTAACAGGGACACTGCGGAAGCGAGGGTTATTTTTGCAGTGACACCGCCTACGTTTTAGGAAACACAGGCGGTGGAGGATAAAGTGTGAGAAAACAGGCAGCTGGCTGTAAACCGCTGCCTCTTATTTATCCTCAGTGGCTCTGTAATTATAAAGGGCCTCATAGCTGTCAAGCTCTGCTTCTGACTGGGGCAGTGAGGGAATCAGTCCGGTGCAGTCGGTGGCGGAGCAGCTCTGGATATCTGTGTCAAAGGTATCCTTTTTCTTCGTTTTTGCCTGTTTTTTAGCTTCCCATTCTTTCATTCAATAAATACCTCCTGTATAGGGATAGTATGATCGGAAGAGCCTGCGCCATACAGGAAAAAAGCGGCAGCTATTTTGGAAAAGGGACTCTGTGGCTGAACGGACGAACAGTTCAGCCTTGTATCTTCTTGTCCGCTGCAAGCGTCCAAGAAGCGCCGGGCGTCCGCCCTATGAAGATTTAGACAGTAAAACGTTTATGAAAGCAAGCTTTCAACACTTTTTTACTTTATAAATCTTCGCATGGCTGAACTGTTAGCGATTTTAAGAAATTTTAATTGTTCTTTTCTTGATTTATGGGGAGACTGCAACTATAATGGTAGAGAATGGGTTTTGACATGCTTTAAAAGGCCTATTCAGAGGGAGAAATCATACAGAATGAATGATAACAAAAAAGATCCAAATATGAAAAGTAACTGGCAGACAATATCCATGCTGATCGTGGCGGCCCTGCTTACCTTCCTGGTGGTAGGATGGATGAACACGACCGTCAACGAGAGGCAGCGCAAGGAATTGACCTATAATGAATTTGTCGCTATGGTAGAAAACGGGGAAGTGGAATCCATCAGCGTAGGCAATTCCGAAATTTCAGTAAAGCCAAAGCCTGGCAACACAAAGTATTCTCAGCAGATAAAGTATTATGTGGTGCGTATGGAAGGAGATTACCAGTTTGTAGAGCGTGCCATTGAAAACAAGGTGGATTTTGTCCGGGAGGACAGCAATCCCAATGCGGTGCTGTTGGCAATCTTAAATTATGCACTTCCCTTTGCCTTCCTGCTGTTCCTGATGAATTTCACCATGAAGCGCATGGGCGGCGGCGGAATTATGGGTGTTGGAAAGAGCAATGCCAAGATGTATGTTCAGAAGGAAACTGGAATCACCTTTAAGGATGTGGCCGGGGAGGATGAGGCAAAGGAATCCCTGACTGAGATCGTAGATTTCCTTCATAATCCGGGAAAGTACACCAAGATCGGTGCAAAGCTTCCCAAGGGAGCCCTTTTAGTAGGCCCTCCTGGAACCGGTAAAACCCTGCTTGCAAAGGCAGTGGCAGGAGAGGCACATGTGCCCTTTTATTCCCTGTCAGGCTCTGACTTTGTAGAGATGTTTGTAGGTGTAGGTGCATCCCGCGTCCGCGATCTGTTTAAGAACGCAACGGAAAATGCCCCCTGTATTATTTTTATTGATGAGATCGATGCCATTGGCCGCAGCCGCGACAGCCGCATGGGCGGAAATGACGAGCGTGAGCAGACCTTAAACCAGCTGCTCAGCGAGATGGATGGTTTTGATTCCACGAAGGGACTTCTGGTGTTAGGTGCGACCAACCGTCCGGAGATCCTTGACCCGGCTCTTCTGCGTCCGGGACGTTTTGACCGCCGGGTGATCGTGGATAAGCCGGATCTAAACGGACGCATCAGTATTTTAAAGGTACATTCCAAGGATGTGCTTTTAGATGAGACCGTTGATTTTAAGGAAATTGCCCTGGCTACCTCCGGAGCCGTAGGTGCAGATCTTGCAAATATGATGAATGAGGCTGCGATCAATGCAGTCAAGCATGGACGCAACGCTGTTTCCCAGAAGGATCTTCTGGAGGCAGTTGAGGTTGTGCTTGTAGGTAAGGAAAAGAAAGACCGGATCATGAGCAAGGAGGAGCGCCGTATCGTATCTTACCATGAGGTAGGACATGCCCTGGTAAGTGCGCTGCAGAAGCATTCTGAGCCGGTTCAGAAGATTACCATTGTTCCAAGGACCATGGGTGCTTTGGGCTATGTTATGAATGTGCCGGAAGAGGAAAAGTTCTTAAATACAAAGAAGGAGCTGGAGGCAAGGCTGGTAGAGCTTATGGCAGGCCGTGCAGCGGAGGAAATCGTGTTTGACACAGTGACTACAGGAGCAGCCAATGATATCCAGCAGGCAACCAATCTTGTCCGGGCTATGGTAACCCAGTACGGAATGTCGGAGAAGTTCGGCCTTATGGGACTTGCATCCCAGGAGAACCAGTATCTTTCCGGCCGCACTGTATTAAACTGCGGCGACGCAACGGCAGCAGAGATTGACCAGGAAGTGATGAAGGTCTTAAAGGATGCCTACAATGAAGCAAAGCGCCTGCTGAGTGAAAACAGGGATGCCATGGATCAGATCGCAGATTTCCTCATTGAGAAGGAAACCATTACAGGAAAAGAGTTTATGCAGATTTTCCGCCGCGTAAAGGGGATTCCGGAGCCGGAGGAGAAAAAGGAGGAGCCTGCCGGGGAAGCAGCACCTGCGAAAGAGGCAGAGCCTGTTGAAACGGAAGAGGCTGAAGCTGTTCAGTCTGAGAAAAAAGAGGATGTTCCCTTTCGGACACCGGGCGAGCCTGAGGAATAATAAAATAAAATGATAAGAAAAGCCAGACGATATGAAAATGTATCGGCTGGCTTTTTTGAATTCGTTGTCAGAGATTGAAAAAATGCTTCCTCACAGCTCCCGCTTCTTCCTGCAAAGGGTAGAAAAGCTGATATTTAAAGCCTGGGCGGCCTCTTTCAGGCTGGAGGTCTTGCTGAGGGCATTTTGAATGTAGGCCTGCTCAAATTTTTCCACTACCTCCTTTAAGGGCATGACCGGGGAGGAAGAGGAGAACAGAAGGGCCAGATCCTGGAGCCTTTGCTCTTTGCCGGGGCTTGGCTGAGGTGAAGGGACACTGGGTTTATGATCTTCCTCTATCCGGATGTGATCCCGGATTACCTGGTCGGTATGATCTGACAGGCAGATATACTGGGCCAGATTTTCAATTTCCCGGATATTCCCCTGCCATGGAAGGCTGCACAGCTGCTTCATGGTATCTTCAGAAATGGAGATATTACTTGGGGTGCAGTTTAATTCACTGGCAAACTGCTTCACAAAATAATTGAGAAAAGCAGGTATCTCCTCCCTGCGCTGCCGTATAGGAGGGATAAAAATATTTGCTACACAGATACGGTAGTATAAATCGACGCGGAAGGTCCCTTCCTGGATCATTTCCAGAAGGCTGCGGCCAGAGGTGCAGATTACCCGGGTATCAATGGCCTTGCTTTT
>OLRK01001351.1_pt1 | contig 20983 bp, 18 predicted proteins | sample 1672911 | NCBI WGS metagenome assembly OLRK01 (sample SAMEA3136736, study PRJEB25190) | human gut metagenome | biome: human gut; feature: human-associated habitat; material: faeces | place: Austria | collected 2013 | reverse complement strand
TTATATAGCAGAAAGTTATCCACACTAAAAGAGACAATCATTTAACAATTACCTATTAAATTTTCATACTTACGGGAGAGACATCTCTGCTCCCGAATCAGTCGTTTTTCAAGTTTTTTTAATCTTGCTGATTTGTTAATATTTTTATATGTCTTACCATTTGAAATAATGGCAAAATCCTTTAACCCAAGGTCTATGCCAATTCCTTCACTGTAATCATTGGTCGTTATCTTTCTATCCGGTATTTCTGCCAGAACCGAAACATAAAACCTGCCAGCTTTCATGGAAACCGAACCGCTTTTTATGACATATCCATCTTTTGTAACAGGGATATATCCCTTTTCCTTCACTCTAACCCATCCAAGGGATGGAATGTTAATTCTATGTCTTTCGCAGCGGCAATCCTTTGGATTATTCTTTACGAAATACATTTTTACATCTGATTTTCCCTTCTTTTTAAACTTAGGAAAACCACTTTGATGTTTGAAAAACTTTTTAAATGCGGTTTCTCCATGATTTACTGACTGTGTTACTGCTTTTGAATAAGCCTCCTTAATCCATGCATATTCTGGGTGATTTGGCATATATTCATTGTTAAGCCAGACTCTGAATTGATGACTGCTCATAAACCTTTCACCATTTTCATGAAGTTCTTTATTATGAGCAAGATAGAAGTTATAGATAAATCTACAAGTTCCTATCGTCTTACGAATCTTAACCTTTTGCTCCTCGGTTGGATTTATTTCCGTCTTGAAGCTCTTTAGCAATCTCCCCATCTCCTTCTATTTGTTTTTTATACTTACGAAGTCCGTATAACCTACAGGAGAATGCATGAAGGATGGAAACAATATCCTGTACAAGTTCTTCCTTGTTTACTACCACTATGGTTGTGTTGAACTTCATACAGAATTTTTCGAACCAATCATAGCCAAATCTGACAAATCTATCTTTATGCGTGACTATGATAGTCTTGATTTTTTGTTCCATCACTTCATCTAATAACTGATTCCACTTTTTATGGTTGTAATTAAGACCACTTCCATACTCTTCTATGCATTGGTCTACAATCATTCCCTTGGCGTTACAAAACTGACGTAAAAACGCTGCCTGGTTTTGTAAATCATCCTTTTGGTTTCTTGTAGATACTCTGGCATAAATAACTATCTGACGATTATTGTGTTCTGTACGAATGCCTTTAAACTGAAGGTATTGGTCATAAGTGTAATAACGTCTATCAGTTGGAGTACGATTTGCTTTCAGAATCCCCTCTCTATCCCAACGCTGCAACGTTTTAACCGAGACACCTAATCATTCAGCAAAATCTTTTGGTTTGTAATTAGTGATATTAGAAGTGTTCATAAATAATTCCTCCACAGGTATATTTAAACACTTTTAAGCACTAATATCAATTATTTTAATTGCTTAATATTTCCTCCTTGTGTGATTCTTCTCTGTCCGTATGCGGGAACCTGCAAAAGCTGCTATTTCCCGATGCTTCACTCTATTCATTAGTGTAACACAAAATACAGGTTTATGCCTTACTTTTTTCTGACAAAAGGTGTAAGAATTCCCATTTTCCGCGTTTTTTCTGCAATAGACCTTCAAGGCTAAGGCAGTGAAGCTTCATTCTCTGTTTCAGGCTTTCAGAAGGCACATTCTGCCAGCACAGAAAAGGCGCTGATTTTTGATGCATTTCGAAAAATCAAACTCCTCAGTCTGTTTGTTAATAACAAAAATAACATAACTGCTAAAACTCATCCAGAGACGTGCTCCAGCTCCATTTTAGAACAGGCAGTTGCTTGTTTTGTGCAGGAATTGCCTGTTGAGGATTGAAAATGCAAAATAGGTTCCTGTAATTGTGCAGAATCAGCCTTTTTTCTTCTAAATGCAAAATAGCTCCTCCAAATTGTGCAGGAGCCACCTTTTTCCTTCTAAAATGCAAAATAGGTCCTTATAAAATTAAACCACAGATTAATTTTATAAACTTAAAACTTAACAACTGTTCTCTTGTTCTATAATCCAATCATTGATATTATGAAATCATAGAAAAAACGGAGGATTGATATGAAAATAAATCAGATCATTCACGAAAAAAGAAAAGAATTGTCACTGACGCAAGAACAAATTGCAAAATTTTTGGGTATATCCGCCTCTGCTGTAAATAAATGGGAGAAAGGAAGCAGCTATCCAGATATAACACTTCTTCCTGCACTAGCAAGAGTATTAAAAACAGATCTTAATACACTTTTGTCATTTCAAGATGATTTAAGTGATATAGAAATTGCCGATTTTGTAGATAAAATTGATAAAACAGTTCAAGAAAAAGGTTATAAAACTGCTTTTCAAATGGCAATAAATAAAATTCATGATTTTCCTACTTGTGAAAATCTAATATATTCTGTAGTTATGTATTTAACCGGGGCACTAATTCTTTATGATACTTCAGAGTCAGAACGATATGAAAAGGTATTTGAAGCGTTCTATGAACAGCTATCACACAGTCAGAACGCCGAGATAAAAGAGATGGCTGTTAGTATGTTAATATCAAACAGTCTAAATAGAAAAGATTTCTCTAAAGCCGAGGAACTTATCAATACGCTGTCTTCATCATCAATAGATAAAGAGGAACGCATTGCTATTCTTTATACAGAGCAGGGCAAATTTTTAGACGCACTTAAAATATGGGAACACAGACTATTAAATAGCATTACCAAAATTCAGACTGCCCTAATGAATATGTCAAATATTGCAGCAAAAGAAGAACGCATAGAAGATGCAGATTTTTATGCTGATACTTATGAGCAGGTATCAAAACTATTCTATATAACTCCATGGGCACCATATAATGCAAAGTTGTCAGTATCTGTTCTCAAAAAAGACAAAAAAGAGTGTTTGTCTGCACTCAGATCTACATTAACAACAATGTGTAAAAATTGGAAACCCACAGAAAATCCACTTTATAAGCATTTAGACAGTTCAGAAACAAATGTCATATCTAAACGCCTTTTAGCTATACTGCAGGAAAAAATGGAAAAAGATAGTGAATTTGCATTTATGAAGAGTAGTCAAGAATATCAACAACTTTTGCAAGAACTAAGAAACTACAACAGTCTTCAATAACACCCCCAGCCGAGCTCATCAACGGCAAGTAAATTGGCTACGCCCATCGTTGACAGGACAGTCCCATCTGTCCTTGCTGGCAGGTAATCAAGGGTAAAAAATACAGCCAGACTTCGAAAAATCTGACTGTTGGTGTAAAATGAGTATACAAAAACCTATATCTTTACATCAAGATTATACTTTGAATGGGGAATGATATCAGCTAAGTCTTCCTTTAAATTTAGAAACAATTATTGCAGTAGATGATTCTGTGCGATTGCTAAGTCAGTTTGTGGAGACTATAGATTTAACTGACTTAATTTGATTCAAAGTACATCAAATGTTCTTGCTGAAAGCTTCTTGTCTGCAATTCTCCAAAAAATGAACAAACTTCATAATAAGCTACAAAAAGGAAGATGACGACTGCCGCTTCACGATTTATTAATCGTTGAAGCGGCAGGGCCCTCTAATCTTTCTCTTTCCTTCCTATGCCTCAGCCGGCACAAATACTCTGGTATTGTGCACATCATGGCCGGCTTCCTCCGCCGCTTTTTTTGCCATGGCAATGGCTTCCTCACAGAACTGCTCCTGTGCACACACCAGAACCTTTCCGCGCTTGTCAATCTTTTCATAGGTTCCATCCGGCTGCAGCACATGAGCCTTTACATTATCCTCCAGCTGAACCTGAAGGATATGGATTACCTGTTTCTTTAACTCCGGATCCTCTACCGGGAACATAATCTCCACGCGCTTGTCGAGATTTCTGGGCATCCAGTCTGCGCTTCCCATATATACCTCTGGACTGCCGTCATTTTCCACATAAAGAATCCGGGCATGCTCCAGGAAATTTCCCACAATAGAATGCACCGTAATATTCTCGCTGAGACCGGGAATTCCCGCCTTCAGGCAGCAGATACCCCGGATAACCAGTTCTATCTTCACACCAGCGCAGGAGGCCTCATACAGATTTGCAATCACCTCTTTATCACAAAGTGAATTCATCTTTGCCATAATCCGGGCCGGCTTTCCTGCCCGGGCATGCTCCGCTTCCCGCTTAATCATCCGGATACAGCGGCTTCTCAGCCACAAAGGAGCCAGCGCCAGCTTATTCCAGGTCGGCGGCTCTGAATATCCGGAAAGCATATTGAAAACAGCAGTAGCATCTTCACCAATCTGAGGATGACATGTCATCAGACCGCAGTCTGTATACAGCTTTGCCGTAGAATCGTTGTAGTTTCCCGTTCCCAGGTGGACATAACGGCGAATACCATCTTCCTCCCGGCGAACCACCAGCGTAATCTTACAGTGCGTTTTCAGTCCTACCAGACCGTAAATAACATGACAGCCCGCCTTCTCCAGCTTTTTTGCCCAGTTAATGTTATTCTCCTCATCAAATCTGGCCTTTAGCTCCACCAGAACCGAAACCTGCTTTCCCCGTTCCGCTGCCTCGGCAAGAGCCGCCACAATGGGGGAATGGCCGCTTACCCGGTACAAGGTCTGCTTAATCGCCAGCACATCCGGATCCTTTGCCGCCTGACGGACAAACTCCACCACCGGTTCAAAGGTCTGGTAGGGATGGTGCAGAAGAATATCACCCTTCCGCATATTGGTAAAAATATCATCATCATTCATAAAAGCCGGTATCGGCTGAGGCGTATAAGACGGCGTTTTCAGCTCATCAAATCCGCTCATCCCGTACATTTTCATCAAAAACGTCAGATCCAGAGGACCGTTGATCTCATAAATATCATCGTTTCCTACAGAAAGCTCCCGTTTCAGAATCTTTAAGAGGCGTTTGTCAACCTTTTCCTCTACCTCCAGACGGATAACCTCGCCCCACTGGCGCTTCTTCAGCTGCTTCTGGATCTCCTCCAAAAGATCCTCTGCCTCCTCCTCATCCAGAGTAAAATCTGCATTTCTCATAATCCGGAAGGGGTGAGCAGACACAATATTATAATTCAGGAACAGCTCCTTCATATTCCGTTCAATAATCTCTTCCAGCAAAATCACCCGGCGCTCCCCGTTTCCATCCGCAGGAAGCTCCACAATCCGGGGAAGGCCGGAAGGAACCTGAACCATGGCAAACTCCAGCCCATCCGCTCCATTTTTCTTCTGTACCAGAGCTGCAATATTCAGAGACTTATTGCGAATCAGAGGAAATGGACGGGAAGAATCCACGGCCATCGGTGTCAGCACCGGGTAAACATTGTCGTGGAAAAAACGATCCACAAAGTTTCCATCTTTCTCTGTCAGCTCTTCATGCTCAGAAACAATCTGAAGTCCCTGCTGCTTTAAAGCCGGAAGCAGAGAACGATTGTAGGTGGAGTACTGAAGCGCCACCAGCTCATGGGTCTTTTCTCCGATCAACTCCAGCTGCTCCTCCGGTCTCAGACCTGCAATATCCGTCTTTTTGTATTTTGCATGTACCATATCCTTCAAAGACGCCACCCGAACCATAAAAAACTCATCCAGGTTTGACGCCGTAATACTTAGAAATTTCAGCCGTTCAAACAGCGGAATAGACTTGTCCCGGGCCTCATTCAAAATACGAAAATCAAACTCCAGCCAGCTCAATTCCCGGTTTACATAATTTTTCGAATCCAGATAATTTAATCCTGTATCAGCCATATTTTATACCCTCTTTTTCTGTTTTAACACTGGACGAATGCCAAAAATTTCCTCAAAAAAGTCCCCCTTTTCCGCAATAGACATGGCTTCCAGCGTTACATCACCATCATATTCCGTGGAAATCACCAACATGTTTCCTTTTACGCTCAAACGGCAGTCAGACAGCTTTCCTGCATGTCCCCGATCCATGGAATTAGCCAGACGAAGAATCGCTGTCAGCTTTCCTATGATCAAAGGCAGATTTTCCGGATTAGCCAGACGGCTGTCCCTTGACGGTCTTGCCTGCAGCTCCACCTCATTGTATCGGAACTCCTGAATATGATACTTTACCACATTCGCCACAATTTCCCGTTCCACATGAGACAGGCCAATAATCTCCGTTCCCATAATAATATTATAAGCACATTCCGTAGCGTCCCGCATGGTTACAAACTTTCCACAGGAATGAAGATCTGCTGCGATCTGAAGCAGAAGACGTTCCCGATCCTTCAGTCCGTGATATTTTTTCAGGCTGTCAAATACCTTCAGCGCCGCCAGCTCCACAGCCTGAATATGGGGCATATGGCATTTGTACCGCTTTGCCATATTCCGGGAAGCTGCAATAATATCATTGGAAAAATTGTGTTCAAACCGAATCAGCTTTTTTTCTTCTGCATACTCTGCCGCTGTCCCGTCTGCCATACGAATACCCGGAACCCAGAGAATCTCCGCCCCGGTCACCTCCAGCATTCTTTTGTAAATAGCAACTGTAGGAAACATCATAGATGCATATTCTCCGTTTACGTCAAAGGCATCCTCCAGCTGAGCGCGGGTTTTGGTGCGCATCCACTCAAAAAAGCTGTTAAACTTTTCTGCTGTCAGACGATCGCTGCGGGTAATTCCATTCAGCTTGTAATACATGGTCAGAATCGGATCTCCAATTGCAATCAGATGTTTGATTTCCCGATCCTTTAAATACATCTTTCGGAAGGTCAACAGTTCATTATCAATCAGCTCCATAACAAGAGACTGTTCTGCCTGAGCCGACAGTTTTGCATGAGTCAGGATCTGACGCAGCTTTAAAACGCCAAGAGGCAGGTTCTGAGTAGAAATCAGGGAATCCTTATCAAAAACCGATGCCTGCATACTGCCAAATCCCACGTCTGCAATCGCTGTTCCCTTCTGGATGGTCTTCTGAAATTCCGAGGCCTTGATCGCAATCGCTTTATAGCGGATAAATCGCTGCTCCGAATTGCTCAGTACCTTTACCTGGATTCCCGTCCTGACCCGGATCTGCTCCAGCACAATCTGACTGTTTTTTGCCTCCCGCATAGCCGTTGTGGCATAAGCCCGATACTCGTTTACCTGGTATCCCTTCATAATGGATGCAAAATCCTTCAAAACCCGGCAGGTTTCCTCTACCATCTGGTAGCTGATTTTCCCGTCCTCAAAGGTATCCTTTCCCAGAGCAATCATATGCTTCACATGATCAATGGAACGGACGCCTGTCTTTTCAGAAATCTCATAAATTCCCATCTCCAGTTCAAATGACCCTACATCAATCGCTGCAAATGTTCGTACCATAGCCCCTCACTCCTCTCTGTCTGTTCCTCCTGCCCAGGCTCTTTCGCAAAACCTGCTGCTTCTTTTCAATATACAAAACAAACTTAAAATTTGCGTAAAATCCAGGTTAAATATTCAGAGGCATCCTCGCTCCTGTAATATTTCCCTGGATTTTTCCTTTGTCTCAAATGTTCAGTTTTTCTCAATAATTTCCAAGGATTCTCAAATTCAACGCCTCGGCTCCAATGCCCTTCAATGCATTTTTTACTGCCGCATCCTCCAGATTTCCCTCGATATCCACAAAGAACCGATACTCCCAGTTCCGTCCCGGTATAGGCCGCGATTCAATCATAACCATATTGACATGATTGAAAATAAAATGCCCCAGTATATTATACAGAGTACCGCTGCGGTGAGGAAGCTCAAAACAGATGCTGATCTTTCCTGCATCCCGGCGATATACCTGTTCTCTGGCAAGAATCACAAACCGGGTGGTATTTCCTTTGTTGTTCTGAATCGATGGTTTTAACACCTTTAATCCATACAGTCTTCCGGCAATCTCGCTGGCAACTGCCGCCTGTGTGGGATCTCCATCCTCCAGAACCTTTCTGGCAGCCACTGCCGTATTCTCCATACTGATCTGCTTCCAGTCTCTATGGCTGTTTAAGTATTCTGAGCTCTGCATCAGCGCCTGAGGGTGAGAGTATACAGTTTTAATCTGCTCCTCTTCAGCCTCTGCTGTTCCCAAAAGAGCGTGATTTACCGGAAGAAATGTCTCTGCCACGATCGAATTGGAATAGCGGGTCAGAATGTCATACAAATCCACAACTGCCCCCGCAGAGGAATTCTCAATGGGAAGGACTGCAAAATCTGCCCGTCCTGCCTGAACCTCCTCCATAGCGTCTCCAAAATGCTCCACATGGTACACATCTGCTTCTTCTCCAAAATACTGAAGGGCAGCGCCATGGCTGTAAGCGCCCTCCACGCCCTGATATACAATTCTGGCCCCTTTGGCAGGAAGACCTTCTACCCTGCGAAAGCCCAGATCCTCACTTTTTCCGCCTTCCTCCAGCAGCTTATACTGATACCTTCTGCTGATGGTCATCATCTGTGAAAACAGCTCTGTCACTGCCGTTCTGTTGAAATCTCCATGGGCCATCGCCTCTACGGCCTCCAGCTTCTGCCTTTCCCGCTCACCGTCATACACGGCTTTTCCTGATGCCAGCTTAGATTCTGCCACATGTCCGCAGATTTCCATTCTTTTTTCAAACAGTTCTACTATCTGCCGGTCAATCCCGTCCAGTTCTTTTCTGCACTCCAGTAAATCCACTATTTTCCAGACCTCCGAATCTGCTGCTCCGCCTTCAGCATTTCTATAATTTTATTTCGCGTGTAGGCCCCTGCATGCTTTCTTTCCTCCAGAGGAAGCTCCTTTGCATAAAACGGCTCTCCAAATTCAATCGTCACTTGAGAACGGCGGATAAAAGGAATATGCTTCTCAAAAACCTCTGAGGTGCCGGTAATGGCTACCGGAACAATGGGACAGCCTGCCTTTTCCGCAATTTTCAGGCTTCCCTCCTTAAAAGGAAGAAGCTCTGTCACATCCTCATTGGTATTGCGCGTTCCCTCCGGGAAAATCCACACAGAAATTCCTGCTTTTATTTTCTGAATTCCATCCAGAATCGTCTTCATTCCTGCTTTAATGTCCGTTCTGTCCAGAAACAGACAGTTTACATTCCGCATCCAGTCTCTCAGCAAAATATAACGTTCCATTTCTTTCTTCGCAACAAAGCCCAGCAGGGTAGGAACTGTGGTATATCCCACAAGAATGTCAAAATAGCTTTGGTGGTTTCCTACATAAAGTACCGGGCCTTCCGGAATCCGCTCCTGCCCCCTGACTGTAACCTGCACTCCGCTGATACGCAGAATCAGACGAAACATCGCCTGCACAATCTTCAGGCTGTGCGCCTGCTGCTTCTCCGGATCCTGTTTCCCTACATGATTCTCCCACAAAAGCAGGGGAATACTGAAAATCAGAAATCCCACAACCAGCAGAGCCACTAAAATAAATCGTATCATGTCTTACCTCTTCTTCTGACGTTGCTGTCATTTTCTTTTTGTCCTGCCGCCGTCATTTGATCCATTCCTCGACAGATTGTTTATTTTTCCAGTATATAAAAAAAGAGAAGCAAAAACAAGTCATTTGCTTCTCTTTTTTGTAATTTGTTCAAACAACAATCCTGTGGCAAACCACAGAGGCGCAAAATCCAGACGGATCAGGCCGTTGACACTGGCACGGCTTGCGCTGTAATCCCAGGGACACATTCCTCTCGCCCTCAGCCAGGCCCCGGAAATGTATTCCGCTGTAAAAATCAGCACCATGTCAATCATACCATGGCGAATCAGCTGTTCCGGAAGGCTGACCCTCTGCTCTCCAATCCAGAAATCAATCAGCTTCAGCACAGGAGACAGAAAGGCGCCGCAGCCATAAATAGGAAACATCAGAAGAGAAGTTCTTCCCATAAGCCGCCAGTCCCTGGCCAGCACTGATTCCACAGAGGTAAACATCACCTCCAGGCACCAGCCTGCAATGCCGCATTTCATAAAATTACCGGGCAGTTCTTTTAAAACATTCAAATATTCCATAACAACAGTCTGCCCCCAAAATCCCGTTCCTATACCTGCTCTTTATAAGTAACGGTTCAGGTCGGGTCAGTTACCTTTATAAAAGAGGTGACAGCAGGCGGCAGCCCTGCTCCCGAATTCGAATCCAGAGATTTCTGGATGCATAAACCTCCTTTGTAATCTCACGGCAATCATCCAGATCCCTTAAAAACGCCTCCTCCAGAGTTTCCGTCGTATTCTCATCATAAATCGTAGCATTGACCTCAAAATTCAACTCAAAGCTGCGAATATCCATGTTGGCAGTACCGCAGCAGCTAACCCGGCCATCTGTCATCAGACATTTTGCATGAAGAAAGCCTTTTTCATAGGTATAGCATCTGGCCCCGGCCCCTATCAGCTCACCGATATAAGAATAAGTGGCCCAGTAAACAAAGGGATGATCCGGCTTACAGGGAATCATAACCCGTACATCCAAACCGGAGCCGGCTGCCATTTTCAAAGCGCTCAGCACTGCGTCATCCGGGACAAAATAAGGTGTCTGAATATAAATATGATGGCGGGCTCTGTGAATCAACTGAAGATAGTTGTCACGAATCTGCCGGTTAGAGGAGTCCGGTCCACTGGTAATGATCTGAATCCCCAGAGGCTCCCAGGCAGGACAAACCGGCATACCATCCGCCTTCTCTGCCCTTATCCCATAAAAGGGGGTTCGCTGATCCATAAAATAACGAATCTGCTTAAAAAGATTCTCTCCTGCTGCATAATTCCAATCCAAAGCAAAACGGATCTGAAGGCTGATCACCGCATCTCCCGTAATCCGCAGATGAGTATCCCGCCAGTATCCAAACTTGGGATCCCGCCCCAGATACTCCCTTCCCACATTGAAACCGCCTACATAGCCTGTATGACCGTCAATTACAACTATCTTTCTGTGATTTCTGTAATTCACGCGGAGATTTAACCGGCCCAGCACCGGCGGAAAGAAGCAGGCCGTGCGGATTCCTGCTGTCTCCAGCTCCTTCCATTTTCTCTTTGGCATAAAGCGTCCGCCCATTCCGTCATAAAGGATTCTGACCTCCACTCCAGCCCGAACCCGCTCCTTTAATATGGGAACAATCGAATCAAAAAGCTCGTCATTTTTTATAATATAATACTGAATATGGATAAAATGAGACGCCTTTCTCAGCTCCGTCCGCAAATCCTCGAATTTTTCTTCTCCATCTGTAAATACCCTGACCTGATTGGCTGCCGTCAGCACAGCGCCAGACTGCTCCAGATTATAGTAAATCAAATCTGAATAATCCTGCGCCAGTTCATCTCCCGAAAACGGACCGACCCGCCGCAGATATTCTTCCTGGGTCCGGATAGGACGCCGGAACCGATCCTCGACCTCCTTAACCCGAAACATTCTGCTTTTTCTGAAATCCTGGGCAAAAATCAAATAGAAAAAGAATCCAAAAACAGGAATAAAATACAGCAGCATCAGCCAGGTCCAGACGGCCTTGGGATCCCGCCTCTGAAAAAATACAATCACTACGGATAACACCAGATTGATATACAGAAGATGCTCCATAAGCCAGTCCCAAATCTCCGCTGCAAACTCCATTCCCCCACTCCTCTCTGCCGATTCCTGTCTCTCACAGCTTCTGCTTCTTGAGGCTTGCTCTTCTCTCCTTCCGCAGCTTACTGCTTCTCGCTGATTCCCGTCCCTCACAGCTTCTGCTTCTTGAGGCTTGCTCTTCTCTCCTTCCACAGCTTACTGCTTCTCGCCGATTCCTGTCTCTCGCAGCTTCTGCTTCTTGAATCTTCACTTCTCGAAGCTTGCTTTTCTCGCCCTGCTTTCGAAACTCTACACAAATTGATTTTTTCCGGCATCATACCGGTAATCTATAGTTTCCAGCTTTTTTTCCAGCTCCGCCTGATCTGCCTCCAGATCCTGGCAAAGCTCCTCCAATGACGAATACCGATCACGAAGCTTTGTATTTAAAAAACTCATCAACATAACCGGATCCTTGGGAATTCCTGCCATACCTATCCATCCTTTCCTCTGGCGCCTAACAGAAAATACCTCTGTTCTGCGTCAATTTTCTGTGATATGATGTAACCGTTCAGCCTTGCGGGGATTCAGTCAGAAAAACTCGTTGAAAGCTTGCTTTCATAAGATTTTTTCTGACCGAATCCACATAAGGCTGAACTGTTACGATATGATGAATCTGTTCGAAGCAAAAACTTTCAGACAGTTCTTTATCAGTTTACAATGTTTCCAGACAAAAAACAAGAGACATTCCCTTCCTATTTCTGTGTTTTCCGCAAAATTTCATTCCGGAAATTTCCCGTTCAGAACACAGACAACAGAAAATATTTACCAGAAGGAGCCCTATACCATGAACCAGGAAAATAAACGGATTCTGATGATTGCCACAGGCGGAACCATTGCCTCCAAACGAAGTGACAATGGGCTGAAGCCGCTGATTACCTCAGACGAGCTTTTGAGCTATGTGCCTGACGCCCGCTATTTTTGTCAGGCTGATGCCATTCAGGTCCTGAACATTGACAGCACCAATATCCAGCCGGAGCACTGGCTGCTTATAGCCCGCACGATTGAAGACCATTATAACCAGTATGACGGCTTTGTTATCTGCCACGGCACAGACACCATGGCCTACACTGCAGCTGCCCTTTCCTACCTTATCCAGAACTCACCCAAGCCTATTGTAATTACCGGCGCCCAAAAACCGATTGATCTGGAAATTACAGATGCAAAAACAAATCTGCTGGACAGCCTGCGCTTTGCCTCCTGCAGCCGCACCCACGGTGTAAATCTTGTCTTTGACGGCAAGGTTATTGCCGGAACCCGCGCCAAAAAGGAACGAACCAAAAGCTACAATGCATTTTCCAGCATTAATTTTCCCTATGTGGCAGTGATTCATGATGACCACATTATTTTCTATCTGGACGACAAGGATCATGTTACCGGCTCGACAGTCTTTTATCACCACCTGGACAGCAAGGTGGCTCTGCTGAAGCTGATTCCTTCTATGGATGCCGGAGTTCTTGATTATATGGCAGAACATTACGATGCCGTCATTATTGAATCCTTCGGCGTCGGCGGTATTCCCGCCCGGGAAACCGGAGATTTCCACAGTGCCATTGAACGGCTTGTCCGCTCCGGAAAGACCCTCGTTATGACAACCCAGGTCACCAATGAAGGCAGCAATATGTCCGTCTATGAAATTGGGAAAAATATTAAACAGGAATTCGGACTTTTAGAGGCCTATGACATGACTCTGGAAGCCGTTGTCACAAAGCTGATGTGGATTCTTGGCCAGACCCAGGATCCGCAAATGGTGCGGGAACTGCTGTACCGCACCATTAACCGTGATATTTTATATCCTGTATAGCTTCAGGCGTCTTTTTTCTCCATGGGCAGGCGGCCGCGGAAAAACCGTTTCTTCACCTCATTCCACTGGAAAGGAATCAGAGGATAGATATAGCTTTTTCCTGCAATGGTTTTATTAAACACAACTGCACATATGGATAAAACCACCCCGACTCCGTATCCCCATACATCAAAGATACTGGTAAGAATCAGGATCATTACCCGCATAAACTTCAGAGCATAGCCCAGTTCAAAACTGGACTGACTGTAATTGGCTATAGTTACAAAAGCCATATACAGCATCGTTTCTGAATTGAACCAGCCGGACTTTACGGAATATTCCCCCAGCACAATACCAGCAATCACACTGAGAGGCGTTGTCAGCATATTGGGCGTATTGATGGCCGCCAGCCGCAGACCGTCAATGGCAAATTCCAGAATCAGAAGCTGAAAAATCAGAGGAACATAGGTCTGATCCGCCAGCTTGGTAAATTCCAGCCAGTCCGGCAACGCCTCCGGATGCATCATCATCAAAAGCCAGGTAGGCGTCAGAAACAGTGAAAGCACAGCCGTCAGCATTCTGGAAAGCCGCAGATAGGTTCCTGTTACCGGCGGAAAATAATAATCATCTGCCTCCTCAATAATATCAAATACCGATGACGGCAGCACCATAGCCGCCGGAGAATTGTCCACCAGAATGACAATATTTCCCTCCAAAATACAAGCTGCCGCTGTATCCGGCCGTTCTGAAAATTTGAATTTCGGAAAAGGGTTATACCACTTATAAGGATAAATCCCCTCTGCCAGACTCTCCTGATTCATGGTCAGCGCATCGGCATGAAGCTGCTGGATTCGCTTTTTCACTCCTTTCAAAAGATTTTCATCTACTCTTCCATCCATATAACAGACTGCAATATCTGTATGAGAGCTTTCTCCTGCTGACAAAATCTCCATTATAAGTCTGGGATCCCGAATTCTTCGCCGGATCAATGCTGTATTAAATATAAGAGTCTCTACAAATCCATCTCTGGAGCCCCGCATCACCTTATCTTTTTCTGGCTCTCCTACACCTCTGGCCGGATAAGTCCGGCAGTCCAGTGTCAGGCATTTGTCATATCCATCCAGAAAAATACAGGTAATTCCCGATAGAAGCTGAACGATCACATCCTTCTCCTGTTCCAGAACTCCTACCTCGCCATAAGGCATATATTTCTTGGAAAACCCATCTGCATCCTCCGGCATATCCTCCGGCTGAATGCTCCACCAGGACTGCAGCACCTTTAACAGCACCTCATCCTTAGTAAATCCGTCTACACAAAACAGACATCCCTTTCGCCCCGCTATATCAATTACTCGATATACTACATCAAAATTTTTATCTGTCTGAAGAATCTGTTTGAAATGCTCCAGATTTTCTGTCATCTGTTTTGAAAATGCCATAGCCTTCTGCTCCTCTCGCATTATTCTCTCTGCTCATTATGTACCGCTTCCTGACAAATTATCCAAAGGCAGACAGAATTGGCGTTTCTATCGAAAATCCTCCTTCGATTCCCAGAAAATCCTATGTATTTTTTGCACACTTTGTCGATTTATCGGGAAGTTTTCTGATAAAATATGCACAAATATCATTGACTTAAAAAGAAAGAAATGGTATATTATACCATGTAAGAAATAAAAGTGAACGTTGATTTTTCGACATCCTTAATTTTCTTAAGATTGGTATGGGGATACCAGCGTATAATGTACGGTTTATTGTTCGTGACCGGAGGAGCTGCTTTCTGTGGGGGAAAGGCAGCTCCACTTTTTATGTATTATTTTTATATTCCATTCCAGAAAATAAAGAAAGAACTGTCGCTTCACGATCAATCATAAAACAACAGTTCCCTCTCCATTTCTATTAATAAAACAATCGCATTCTCTCAGACAACAATAACTGTAATCTTACACAATCTCCTCATAGGGCACACGGTTGATTCCCTCTTTGACAGCCTCCTGCGCCACTGCATTGGCAACTGCCAGGGCTACCCGCTTATCAAAGGATGACGGAATCACATACTCCGCCGTCAGCTCCTCCTCCGGAATCACTGCTGCAATGGCATGAGCTGCAGCAATCTTCATTCCCTCTGTAATATCTCGCGCACGCACAGCCAGAACTCCCTTAAACAGTCCCGGGAATACCAGCACATTGTTAATCTGGTTTGGATAATCTGAACGTCCAGTTCCCACAACAACCGCTCCGCCTGCCTTTGCCTCATCTGGCATAATCTCAGGCACCGGATTTGCCATAGCAAATACAATTCCCTGGTTCATAGACGCAACCATTTCCTTTGTTACCAGATTCGGACGGGAAACGCCAACAAAAATATCCGCTCCCTTTAAGGCATCTGCCAGAGTTCCATGCTCCTTGTTCCGGTTGCTGATATGAGAAATCTCCTCCTGTCCGGAATTTAAGTTTTCATCACCCTCACAGATAATGCCATGAATATCACACATAATAATATTTCCAAAGCCCATAGCAATCAAAAGCTTTCCAATAGAAACACCGGCTGCACCTGCACCGTTAATTACCACACGCAGCTGTCCCATGGTTTTTCCGGTCACCTTCACTGCATTCAGAAGAGCTGCTCCCACAACAATCGCTGTTCCATGCTGATCATCGTGGAACACCGGAATATCGCAAACCTCTTTCAGCTTCTTCTCAATTTCAAAGCAGCGAGGCGCCGCAATATCCTCCAGATTGATTCCGCCGAAGCTCTTGGAAATCAAAGCAATCGTATTCACAATCGTATCTACATCCTTGGAATTCACGCATAAAGGAAATGCATCCACATCCGCAAAGGTTTTAAACAGAGCACACTTTCCTTCCATAACCGGCATTCCTGCAGAAGGTCCAATATCTCCCAGTCCCAGCACTGCCGTACCGTCTGTGATAACAGCAACCAGGTTGCCCTTTCTTGTATAATCATAAGCCTTCTCCTCATCCTCAGCAATCAGCAGACAGGGTTCTGCCACGCCAGGCGTATAGGCAAGAGCCAGCTCCTCTCTGTTGGTTACAGGCGCCCGGGAAATCACTTCGATTTTCCCTTTCCATTCTTTATGCTTCTCAATTGCCAGCTGTTTTTTATCCACAAAAGTATCCTCCCGTAAAATGTAGATTCGCCTGATTCTTGGCTGACTTCATTTTAATACAAATGCATCCCTGCGTCAACGCAAAAACGGGGCGCCGGACAACCCGGCGCCCCTGAAAGGCCTTCTCCTGTAATGCACTTTGTCAGCGCTTCTGTCAGCCTTCGATAGAAATATACTTCTTCTCTTCCACTGCTGGCTGAACCTCCTTTTTCGGAATATGCAGTTTCAAAATACCATGCTTAAACTCACCTTTAATATCCTCCTCTGTCATATCCTCACCTACATAGAAGGAACGCTGGCAGGCTCCGGCATAACGCTCTCTGCGAATATATTTGTGGGTTTCTTTTTCCTGCTCATCCTTATCCACGCCCTTGGCTGCAGTAATCGTCAAATAACCATTTTCCACAGAAGCACAAACTTCGTCCTTCGTAAATCCCGGCAGATCCATCTCCAGCTCATATTCTGTATCCGTCTCCTTCACATCGGTCTTCATCAGATTTCTGCCCCGGCGGCCATACAGCTTTTTCTCCAGCCGGCGCTCCGCCTTATCATCGAAAAACGGAAAATCACTCATAAAATCGTCAAACAAATCTTCTCCAAAAATACTAGGCATTAACATAAGTCATCTCTCCTTCTCTATTGATGCAAAATCACCTTGTTTTTCTGGAACCGGAAATCCGGAGGAAGAAAATCCATCGACCAATGCCGGTCATTGAATTCTTATCTCTTCCTTTTGTTCTATCTGTAATATAACACATATTTCTTTGAATGTCAAGCGCATCTCTGTGAATTTTCTGTGTCTTTTATCGGCATTGGTAACAGTTCAGCCTTGCATCTTCTTGCCCGCTTACAGCGGACAAGAAGCCTTGGGCGTTCGCCTTATGTGGATTCAGGCATTAAAACTCTTATGAAAGCAAACTTTCAACGAGTTTTCCTGACTGAATCCCCGCAAGGCTGAACTGTTATCGGCATTGTACCCATTTTCAGTCAGGCCTGTGAACCATAACCTGGCACCTTCCGTCTGCTGCAGCCTTCTCCAAAAAGCCCTTACTCCACATAAGCAATCAGCTTTTGTCCATCCTGGGAACTGTCAATAACAATGGTCTGTCCCTCGCTGATATTACCTTCCAGGATAATCCGGGCTGCCAGGGTTTCCACATGCTTCTGCAGGTATCGTCTCAAAGGACGGGCGCCATAAGCGGGATCGTATCCATTTTCCGTAACAAAGCTCTTGGCTCCGTCTGTAAGCTCTACCTTCAGCTCCCTATCTGCCAGACGCCTGTTTACATCTGCCACCATCAAATCTACGATATGGCTGATATTCTCTTTGGTCAACGGCTTAAATAAAATCGTTTCATCCAGCCGGTTCAAAAATTCCGGGCGGAAATGAGCGCGAAGCTCCTGCATTACCATCTGTTCTGCCTCCGAACGAATCTGTCCGGCCTCATCAATTCCATCCAGCAGATATTGAGAACCTATGTTGGAGGTCATAATAAGAATCGTATTTTTAAAATCCACCGTCTTGCCTGTGGAATCTGTAATACGGCCGTCATCCAGCACCTGAAGCAGTACATTAAATACATCTGGGTGAGCCTTCTCCACCTCGTCAAACAGCACTACCGAATACGGTTTCCGGCGCACAGCCTCTGTCAGCTGGCCGCCTTCATCGTAGCCCACATATCCTGGAGGTGCTCCGATCAGACGGGCTACCGAATGCTTCTCCATGTACTCACTCATATCAATACGGACCATATTATTCTCATCATCAAATAACGCCTCTGCCAGAGCCTTGGCCAGCTCTGTTTTTCCCACGCCGGTAGGTCCTAAAAACAGGAAGGAGCCAATCGGCTTGGTCGGATCCTTGATTCCGGCCTTGGAACGAAGAATGGCCTCTGTTACCTTCTCCACGCCCTCGTCCTGACCTACTACCCGTTTGTGCAGCACATCATCTAGATGCAGAATTTTGCTGCGTTCGCTTTCATTCAGCTTGCTTACAGGAATTCCTGTCCACCGGGAAATAATCCGGGCAATCTCATCTTCTGTAACACTTTCATGAACCAGACTCAAATCCTGAGTTTTCACCTTCTCTTCCTCTGCCGCCAGCTCCTTCTGCAGCTGAGGAAGCCGTCCATACTGCAGCTCTGCCGCTTTATTCAAATCATACTGCTGCTGGGCTGTGGCAATATCCCGGTTCACCTGCTCTATCTCTTCACGAAGAGCCGACAGACGGTCTACAGAAGATTTCTCATTCTCCCACTGTGCCTTCTTTCCTGCAAACTCCTCATGAAGCTCTGCCAGATTCTTCTGCAGCGTCTCCAGACGCTCCTTACTCAAATGATCCGTCTCTTTTTTCAGAGCCGTTTCTTCAATCTCTAGCTGCATAATTTTACGGGACAGCTCATCCAGCTCTGCAGGCATAGAATCCAGCTCCGTCTTAATCAGAGCGCAGGCCTCATCCACCAGGTCAATGGCCTTATCCGGCAGGAATCGATCCGTAATGTAACGATCCGACAAAACAGCTGCAGAAACAAGTGCAGAGTCCGTAATCTTCACTCCGTGGAAGACCTCATACCGATCCTTAATTCCACGAAGAATAGAAATCGTATCCTCTACTGTCGGCTGATCCACCAGAACCGGCTGGAAACGACGTTCCAGAGCCGCATCCTTTTCAATATATTTTCTGTATTCATCCAGAGTCGTCGCACCGATACAGTGCAGCTCACCCCGGGCCAGCATAGGCTTTAACAGATTGCCGGCATCCATAGAACCCTCTGTCTTTCCAGCGCCAACAATGGTATGAAGCTCGTCGATGAACAGAATAATCTGCCCCTCGCTCTTTTTTACCTCCTCCAGAACTGCCTTCAAACGTTCCTCAAACTCGCCCCTGTACTTGGCTCCTGCCACAAGCGCACCCATATCAAGGGCAAACAGCCTGCGGTTTTTCAAGCCCTCCGGCACATCACCACGGACAATTCGCTGAGCCAGTCCCTCTACAACAGCCGTCTTTCCGACGCCAGGTTCACCAATCAGGACAGGATTATTTTTTGTCTTTCTGGACAGAATCTGAACCACATTCCGGATCTCACTGTCACGGCCAATCACCGGATCCAGCTTCTGATCCCTGGCCCGCTCCACCAGATCATATCCATATTTTTCCAAAGTGTCATAGGTTGCCTCCGGATTGTCACTGACCACCCGCTGATTTCCCCGCACCGTAGACAGGGCCTGCAAAAATGAATCCCTGCTGATGCTATACTGCCTGAACAGCTCCTTCATGGTTCTGTCTGCATACTTCATCAGAGCCAGGAAAATATGCTCTACCGATACATATTCATCTCCCATGCCCTTCGATTCATCCTCTGCATGAATCAGCACCTTGTTCAGATCACTGCTGATATATACCTGACTGCTGCCGCTTACCTTCGGAAGTCCCGCCAGCTTCTGTTCTGCCTCATTGACAATCATCTCTTTGGAAATTCCCATTTTCGTCAGCAGCTTCAAAATCAGGCTGTCCTCCAAAGTCAGAAGGCTGTAAAACAAATGCTCCTGCTCAATCTGCTGATTTCCGTACTCATAGGCATATTTCTCACAGTTCTGTACCGCTTCCATAGACTTCTGAGTAAATTTATTAATATTCATAGCTGTTCCTCCTTTCGGAACATGTGCATTTCATGCGTTTTTCTTGTTCTACACGGAATATAACACATGTTGTTAGCCATGTCAAGAGGTGAGTGCTAATTTTTTGTGGAAATTTTGTGAAGCCTTGATTTTACAGGCTTCACAGGGATTGTTCACTTGCTTTCCTTTATTGCGGTTATTCTACATCATTCACTTTCCAGTTTGCCAAAGATTTTAATTCGATCTTTGTTCCGTCAGGAAGTAAAAACCAATGATCATTGATTGCCTTCACCGGATAAGCTTTAATCCTCTCCATGATCTCTGACTCAGATTCTACCGCGATTGAAATATGATCGTAGCCATTCTCTGTGCCTGTATTAATTGCTTCTGCTTCACAGAGCTGGATTCCTTCTTTATACCAGCACTTGCGTTCTGGCTTTTCCCCAGTTTCTCTCCACATATGCATTTCAAATACATCTTCAAAAAATTTCTGTGCCTCCTCATAAGATGTTGTGCGAATTGCCGCATGATCTATTTTTGCCATTTTCTTTCTCCTTCTTTTTCATAATATAACATAATTATCAGTTGTCGTTACAATGCGCATTGTTAATTTTCTTTTATACAAACGTTTGTTGTTTGGCTTCCAGCCTGTCCACAGGCTTCCCGAATCAAATGCGCGGCATCCACAATATAGTGATCTCCGACTTCATATCCAAAGGTATCATTATAATTCTTCAGATTCTGTGTGCTAACTTTCAAACAACGGTCTTTCGCATTGAAAATTCCTTATCTTCATCATACCAAGATGATACGACGCTAATAAAACTCCGGCAGAGGTGCAGCAAACCTGCGATTTAAATCTTGTATTACTTTGTCTGTATCCATGCTGCATTATCTCCCTTCCGTACTTTTTACATAAATAGTGCTTCGTGCCGCACCCTCTTTTCTCAAATAACCGTCCTT
>OLRK01001345.1_pt1 | contig 21026 bp, 19 predicted proteins | sample 1672911 | NCBI WGS metagenome assembly OLRK01 (sample SAMEA3136736, study PRJEB25190) | human gut metagenome | biome: human gut; feature: human-associated habitat; material: faeces | place: Austria | collected 2013 | reverse complement strand
CAATACGCCGGAGGGGATCGCGTGGGTGAAAGCACTGGCGGAAACGCTGAACTTCCGGCACATTGCCACGCTCAGTCCGGCTGAACATGATAAAATGGTCGGGTTTCTCAGCCAGCTGACGCATGTGATCGCGGTGACGCTGATGAATACCAGCGACAACACGCATCTGGTGGACTATACTGGCGATTCCTTCCGCGATCTGACGCGGATCGCGAAGATTAACGAATCGTTATGGACGGAATTATTTTTAATGAACAAGGCGAATCTCGTTCGTGAAATTGACGAGTTCGCCGCGGAGCTGGCCCATTTCCGCAGTGTGCTGGAAAATGAGGATACCGAGGAAATGAAACGGCTGTTCCGCCAGTCGACGCAGCGGCGGAAATGCTTTGACAAGTGAGGGGTAGAAAATGAAATTTTTAGTGGTCAACGGCCCGAATATCAACATGACCGGAATTCGTGAACAAGGCGTCTACGGCGCGCGCAATTATACCGAAATCACGGCGATGATCGCCGCGGAAGCTAAGCAGCGCGGGATTGAGGTTGAGATTTTTCAAAGCAACATCGAGGGTGAGATGATCGATGCGATCCAGCGGTGCTATTTCGAGCACATGGACGGGCTGATCATCAATCCGGGAGCCTATACGCATACCAGTTACGCGCTGCATGACGCAATCAAAAGCATTGCGCCGATTCCGGCCGTCGAGGTTCATTTTTCCAACGTCCATGCACGCGAAAGCTTCCGGCATGAATCGAAAACAGCGCCGGCTTGCCTCGGCCAGCTGTGCGGATTCGGGGATTATGGCTATGTGATGGCGATGGATGCGCTGATTCAGCACCTCGCGAAAAGATAAGAGTGAAATACAGCTCCGGGAAGGACTCGGGCTGTTTTTTTATTTCAGACTGGCCGGCCTGTCCGGCTTCGTTGATAATGAAAGAATCAGGACGTCAGCCAGCAGGCAGAGAAGGACGCCAGGCAGAACCGCGGTTTTCAGCGGATGAACTGCGGAAGGAGAGGGATAACGATGTACGCTGATCTGCATATTCATTCGTGGTATTCCGACAGAACGATGACCGTGGATGAAATCGTCGAACAAGCCCGGGTCCGGCATGTCAGCCTGATTGCCGTCACGGATCATAATCAGTTGGCGGGAAGCCGGGAGTGCCTTCAAAAGACGCGGGGAACCGGAATTCGTTGTCTGTCCGGGGTTGAGCTGGACGCCCAGGACTTCGGAATCAATTTTCACATTCTGGGCTACGGTGTCGATTTAGAGAATGGGCAGTTTCAGGAGTTTGTGGAAGCGAACCGGCTGCGGCTGGAACGGGTGAACGAGTTGTTGATCGAAAAAATGGAACATGCCGGGGAGCCGGTCAGTCTTGATGAATATCGTCAGTTTTCCTATGACCGGCGCTTAGGCGGCTGGAAGGCGCTGCATTACTTTGCGGCGAAAGATCTCGTCGCCGATTTTAAGCAGGGCTTTTTGATGTATGCCCGCTATCATCATGATTATTGTTGCGTTGGCTTTCCGCCAGTCAGGGAGGTTGTCCGGCAGATTCAGGCTGCGAAAGGAAAAGCGATTCTGGCCCATCCCGGCAAAGTGATTCCAGCGGCGAAGTTGTCGGAAGTCTTGCCCGCGGTCATGGCGGAGGGACTGGACGGAATCGAATGCTGGTATCCATCGCATGACGCCGGTACAACTCAGATTTGCGTGAATTATTGCCGTGAGCGCGATCTGATGATGACTGCCGGCGCAGATTGCCATGGCAGCTTTGAAACAACGCAGATCGGCCAGCTGAAAACTCCTATCGCTCAGCTGGTTTTAAAAGATTGGATATGAGTCGATGGTTGTCGTTGAACGCAGGCTAAAAACGACAGAAAACGAACTTTTTACCAGAACCTAGAAAAAAGTCTTGCAAAAATTTGAAATTAGCATATAATATAAAAGGTATCGGGATGTAGCACAGCTTGGTAGTGCACTTCGTTCGGGACGAAGGGGTCGCAGGTTCAAATCCTGTCATCCCGACCATGTGAAAGCAAAAGAATGCGAAAACACTTCGCATTCTTTTTTTATTATTCAATGAAATGTCTTTTCATTCCCCCGCCTCTTTGATGACGATGCCGCGTTTTTCAGACAAAGCCGTTATCTTCTGCAGAATCCTTTCTTTTTCTTTCAATGACCAGCAGATAAGGGCAGTCCTTTTTATTGCACATATGAATACTGGCACAGTCATAAAACCGAGAAGGCAGTGCGGCGATCCAGGAATCAAAATAATCGCTTTCTCTTCTTCCTTCAGCATGACCAGGATATAATACAAGCACCAGCAGTCCATGCACATCGAGAAGTTTCAGGGCCTGTTTTACCGCCGTGATCGATGTTTCGAGCTGCGTCGTGATCTGATGATCTCCCTTTGGAAAATAGCCGAAATTAAAGACTGCAATTTGTAACGGCTGATGAATGTAACGATCACAATGTTCATGGCCATCCATGATAAACTCCACTTTATCATATCCTTTTTTATCCTGCAGATATGTCCTGGCCGACACAATCGCTTCTTTTTGCACGTCAAACGCAAAAACATGCTGTATCTGATCCATGCTCATCAAAAGCTCACAGTCAAAGCCCTGGCCAAGTGTAAAATCTGCGGCACAGCCTGGCCCGATATTGGCGCGCCGTATCATCTCGTGAGCAATCTCTACTACTTTTTTCATGTGATTTCCTTTCTTCTTTTTCCCGTCCATTATATAATATTCCTATGAACATGTTAACAGATTTCAAGCTCCCCGATGCGGTAAAAAAAATTATCCGTCTGCTCAATCAACATCATTTCGAGGCCTTTCTGGTAGGCGGATGTGTACGTGATCATCTTCTGCATAAACAGATCCACGATTACGACGTTGCCACCAGTGCGCTTCCCTCTTGTGTCATGGAGATTTTTGCGACCGTTTGCAAGGTCCTTCCTACCGGCATCCGTCATGGAACAGTCACATTGTTGACAGATGGAATGGAAATTGAAGTAACGACCTATCGCATCGAACAAAATTATATCAACCACCGTACGCCCAGTGCGGTTTCCTTTACAGATGACCTGATCCAGGATCTGTCACGGCGCGATTTTACGATCAATGCCATGGCCGCTCATCCGGATCTCGGGATCATCGATCCTTTTGGCGGACAACAGGACATAAAGAAAGGAATCATCCGCACTGTCGGCGATCCGGCAGTGCGCATGGAAGAAGATGCCCTTCGCCTTTTACGCGCCTTTCGCTTTTATTGTTCCCTCGGCTTTAACCTCGACAAAGAACTGCACAGTGTCATCAGACAAAAAGCGGGCCTGCTTGCCTTCATTTCCAAGGAACGTGTACGCAGTGAACTGAATCGCATTTTATGCAGTCCAAAGAAACAGCTGCTCCATGAAATGCTGGAACTTCAGCTTCTTCCTCACATCTTTCCGCAGCTTCTCCCATTGATCCATTTACAGCAGGAAACCCCCTGGCATCTTTACGATGTATTTGACCACACCGATCATGCTCTGGATCAGGCACTCGGACAGCCGTTGGTTCAGCGGCTGGCATTGATTTATCATGACTGCGGGAAAGCATTTACCAAGACCTACGATCAGCATCATACGGCCCACTTCAAAGGCCATGCCCAACAGTCGGCGCAGATTGCCGAAACCGCCCTGCGCGCACTGACGTATGACAACAAAACGATTCGCCATGTCTGTGCGATCATTCTCCTGCATGATGAACGGCTGAAGCCGCAGGAGGCCGCTCTTCGCCGTTTTCTGTTAAAAACAGATTTTGACTATCAGTTGGCCTATGATGTCCTGCAGGTACAGATTTGTGATAATCTTGCCAAAAACACGGAAAAAACAAAAGCGGAGATCGACGGAATCAAACGCTCTGTGCAAATGATCGAAGAGATGGAACAAAATTCTTTTTCGCTGACATTAAAAGAGCTGGCCGTGAATGGAAATGATCTCAAAGCGCTGGGACTGCAGGGAAAACAAATCAGAGACATGCTTGCGTTTTTGCTTGATCACGTCATCGAACAGCCAAAGGATAATGAAAAAAATATCTTAATACAGCTTGCGCTTCAGCGGCAAGCAAAAAAACGGATCATCTGAATTCTCTTTTCTCCTCGCTTTCCGCTCAGGAGAGTTTCTTCAGACATCCGTTTTTTTATTCACCGAGCACCTGTTCGTATATGTTACGCAGCTCCTTACCGATCTGTTCGATCGTTCTACACTGTGCTGTTGCTCTGGCCGCTTTTCCCAAATAAGGCACTCTTCCCTGCAGAGAATCCGATAAGATCTGGATCAGTTCCTCCCGGTTTCTTCCTTTGTAACAGTTTTTCCCATGCTGCAGCCATGGAAGATAGACCGGAATATCACGGACAATGACCTGCTGCTCACTGGCAAGTGCCTCCAAAACGGCAATCCCTTCTGTCTCTTCATAACTTGGAAAAAAGAAAGCATCCGCACCGCACAGGGCTCCTTCCAGCACGCTTCCCTCTACATAACCGGGAAACAATACATTAGAGGGATGATTACGGACAAGAGAGCGAACCGCATGCGGTGTCAGCATTCCCTGCGTGCTTCCAAACCAGATGAATGTCACCGCAGGAAGACGCCGGGCCGCTTCGATGAAATCATAGATGCCTTTCCGTGCAAAAACAAATCCGACACAGACCACGACCTTTTGTTCCCGATGAAGCCGGAAGGTGCGCCGAAAGAGCTCCGCCTTTGTTTCATCATAACAGAAACGCTTTGTATCCACACCGTTGCTGACGGCATGGATCGGCATTGTCAGCCCGTATTCCTTCAGTTTTCCTTTCGCATAAACAGTGGGCGTGATCAGATGATCTCCCTTGCGGTACATATGCATCAAACGTTTATAAAACAAAGGAGCGAGCGTATTGCTGAAACAAAAGGAATTCATAAAATCTTCTCTGGTGCTGTGCGCATGCACGATGACCTTCTTCCCCCTCGCATGAGCCATATTTGCAACATGTGCGCTTCCCGTTCCGATCGTATTAATATGCGCGATATCAAAATCATCTTTAGGCGACAGCGTGTATTCCACGTTTTGAGAACGCAGTGCGGCCATCTGATGTTCACGTGCCCTGCCGATCCCGGAATGAGACAGGAGTGAATGACCTTCAAAATACAATAAAACCTTCATAATGTTTCAATCCTTTCTTTTTTTATCCTAACAGCCAAAACCAAAAAAACTGTTTTCGAAAAAAGAAAGAAAAACAGAAGAAATCCTAAAGAAAAAGCAGGACATGCCTGCTAGGATCCTGTGCTGCCAAATCCGCCAATGCGCTTTTTGACGGCATCGTCATCTTCCGTAATGCCGAAAGGAAGAAAAATGCCCTGTACATAAGCCGCCGCCTGCTGCAGCTGCAGTTTTTGTTCTCTTGAATGATTGGTCAGCTGGATCAAGATGTGACCTTCATTATCAGCCTCGTAATAATCCGCATCGATAATACCGACCGTATTATCAAGTGCGAGACCGTAGCGTGTACCCAGCGAGCTGCGCGGAAACAGCATCAGCACCCATCCCGGCGTCATCCGACAGCGGATCCCGCTGGGGATGCGGATTGTCTCCTGAGGCGCCAGTTCCAGATCGAACGGGAGAAAAAAATCATATCCTGCCGATCCTTTCGTAGCACGCACGGGCAGCCGGATCGATTCATACATACGCAGGCTTTGCGCTTCGTCAAACCAAGGACAAACCTTCTCTAAATCCTGTTGGAAACGCTGTAAAGATACTTTTTCAAATTTTGCGGTCTTTTCCATCTGATGCTCCTTTTTCTTACTGCCTTATTCTAACAAATTTCCATGCAAACAGCAAATGATGCTCCTCCGCGTTGAAAAACATTGTCTTCTTTTTCAGGGGTATGCTACAATTGGTAAAGCGAAAAAGGAGGTAACACATGATTCGTTTAGTGATTACTGATATGGACGGCACGTTGCTGCACAATGATAAATCGATGCCGGATCAGGCTTTTGCCATGATCGAACAGCTTCACCAAAAAGGAATTGCTTTCGCTGCTGCCAGCGGACGGCAGTATGCATCATTGAAAGCAAATTTCGGTCCTTACGCATCACAAATGCATTTTATCTGTGAAAACGGTGCCGTAACCGCAGACGGCGCAACCGATCAGATCATTGACACACACTATCTGCCCTTTGATCAAGTTGTGCAGTTTGTCAGGATCTGCCGCCGCATTCCGGATACCTATGTTGTCGTGTGTGCCCCGCATGAAGCTTATTATGAAATAGAAAATGATATCGTCAAAAACAATATATCCGATTATTATCACAGTCACAAACTTGTCGATGATCTTACGGCACTGCAATGCGATGTCGTAAAGATTGCCATTTTAAACCTTAACGGAACTGCCGATCATGTATATCCGTTCTTTGAACAATTCAAGGATCGTTATTCCATGGCGGTTTCCGCATTTGAATGGATGGATATCATGATGCCGGGGATTCACAAAGGCGTCGGCGTAAAACAGCTTCAGAAGCGCTTGGGCATTACGAAGGAGGAGACCATGGCCTTTGGAGACTTCATGAATGATTATGAACTGCTGCAGGAAGCTTCCTACAGCTTTGCAATGAAAAATGCCATTGCGGAGATCAAAAAGATCGCTCATTATGAGACAGCGTATACAAACGAAGAAGACGGCGTCATCAGGGAAGTTGCCGGCCGGCTGCATCTGGATTTATAAAAAATACTGCAGGCTCTTTTAACGAGACTCTTCAGTATTTTTTGTTTCTCCCTCACTTACTTTTTCAATGCGTCGAAATATCTTTTGCGCCGAAATCTGTGTTTCCTCCAATGCAGACAAAGACTGCCGCATGGCATTGGCGCTTTTTTCCAAACGCTGGACAAGACGTCTGGAATCATCCTTTAAGGCAATGATTTCCTGTTCGATCTGCTTCACATGGACGCTGCGTCGATAATCCTTTGTTGCATGAACAAGCGTGAATACGACGCCGATCAACGTGGTCGGTGAAGTGATCAGCACATGATGGGCAAATGCATAGTCCAACAGATCACTGCATTTTGAACATATGTACATGTAAACGGCCTCACTGGGCACAAACATGACAGCCTGATCACATGTCTGCGCATTGATATACTTTTTGGCAATATCATTGATATGCTTTTTGATGCTTGTCCGAAACAAATTTTCGCTGCGCTGCAAAGCAGCGGCATCCCCTTCATGATCTGCCATCGCCTGGTAGTTTTCCATCGGAAACTTGGAATCGATGATCATGACCTGACTGCTTCCGGCCAAATGCAGGGCAACATCCCCGATTGTTCCATTATCCAGCTTATATTGTGTTTCATACACCTCGCGGCATTCTCCGGCATACAGTTCAAGCAGCATCTGCAGCTGATACTCTCCCCAGTTCCCTCTGGCTTTCTTATTGATCATGACCTGATTCATTGCGGACACCTGCTGGCGGACATGTTCGATCGTTTCGCCTGATACGACCGTATCTCTTTCCAACTGGATGATCTGGCGGTACAGCTGCTGAAACTGCCTGTTCAATGCATCGACCGAAGTACTTGTCTCCTGTGATTTCAGCAGCAGGGTCTGCTCCTTTGTCTGATTTGCAGCCACCTGCTGGCGGAGCAGCTCTATTTCCTTCTGCCGCAAAAGCATATCATTTTTTTCCTGCAGGGATCGCCGGCGCAGTTCAAGATAAAGCAGGGAAAAGCCAAAGAGCATAATTACGATGGCCGCAACAACAAATAACAGTTCCATAGCAATCAGATTTCCTTTCTGTATATACTTATTTTTCTTTGCTTGCGGTAAACTCTCTTTTTACCTTTTCCAGTGTTTCCCGTTCCGTGATCAGACGCGCACCCAGTGATGCAAGCATGACTGCCCCCTCACGCAACGCCTTCTCTCCCTGTTTTGAAATCGTGGCCTGTGCCATTTCGCGGGAATGGCCGTTCACATGTTCATCGGCAATTTTGATATTGCCATGCAGCGTCGGACAGACATAGCTGACACTTCCGATATCACTGGATCCGGCAGGGATCTCATTGACCGGCAGCACATTGCTTCTTCCCACTTTCTCAAATTCCTCTTTCAACAGATCACAAAGCGTATAGTTGATCAGATTATCTTCATAAGGACATTCATACACGGATGTCTGATACGTGCATCCGCTGGCTTCACACGCACCTTTGACGCAGTCTTCTGCACGTTTGCACAGCTCCTTCACATAAGCCATGGATTCCCCGCGGAAATAATATTCCATTGACGCATAAGCGGGAATGACATTGGCTGCTTGTCCTCCGTCCCGGATAATGCCATGAATATAGGTATTCGCTTTCGTATACTGACGCAGCAGACTGATGCCCATATAGCTCATCACAGCGGCATCCAGAGCGGAGTGACTGTTTTGCGGCTGACATGCATGCGCATTCGTTCCGAAAAATTCAAACTTCAACGGATACAATGCCAGTTCTTTAGCACCCAGCCGGTCCTCCGTGGAAGGATGAAGCATCATCGCAACATCCACATCATCAAAGACATGGGCATCACTCATGGTCACCTTTCCGCCGAAGTTTTCCTCTGCCGGTGTACCGATCACACGCACTTCGCCGCCGATCTCATCGATCACTGCTTTTAACGCCGCACCGGCAGCCAGTGATGTCGCGGCAATCAGATTATGTCCGCACCCGTGTCCGACTTCCGGCAATGCATCATATTCGCAAAGATAGGCAATGACCGGTCCTTTTTTTGTCCCGTGATACGATCCGATAAAACCCGTCGGACACACATAGGCTTCCTGTGTTTCAAAACCGTGTCTTCTTAATGCTGCAGCCAGCAGTTTCATGGAAGCGAATTCCTCGTTTCCTGTTTCCGGATGCTCATACAGTTCCCTTACATAAGACATATATTCATCTGCATGCGCTTCTACATGCTTTTTAATTTTATCGTACATCATCATGCTCCTCCTTTTCATGCAAAAAGCAGTCAGGGCAACTGCCCGACTGCCTGTTGTTCTTGTTTATTTTGCTCCGTACTCTTCGTAGTAAGCATCGATGCGCGCTTTGATCTCGTCATCGATCACGACGCGTCCGGCACACTCTTTATTATACAGACATTCAACAACCTCCGGCATGCTGACAATGGCTGCTGTATCGAAGCCGTACAGTTCCTTGATCTCGTCTAAGGCAGTCTTGTCTCCGGTCTTACCTTTTTCATTGCGGTTCAATGAAACAATCAAGCCTTTTACATCGACATCTGCCTGTGCCTTTAAGATCGGGTATGTTTCTTCAATTGATTTTCCGGAAGTCGTCACGTCCTCGATGATCACGACACGATCTCCGTCTTTCAGTTTAGATCCCAGCAAAATACCGGTATCGCCATGATCCTTCACTTCCTTGCGGTTTGAACAGTAACGGATGTCTTTTCCATACAGTTCGCTGATGGCCATCGTAGTTGCTACTGTCAGCGGGATTCCCTTATAAGCAGGACCAAACAATACATCGAAATCCAGTCCGTAGTTATCGTAAATCGCCTTCGCATAATATTCCCCCAGCTTGCGAAGCTGCGCACCGGTCACATAAGCACCGGCATTCATGAAGAACGGTGATTTGCGTCCGCTTTTTAATGTGAAGTCACCGAATTTCAGGACTTCGCTTTCCACCATGAATTCGATAAATTCCTTTTTATATGCTTCCATCTAATTCCTCCTGTTCGTTTATTTCAATAGATGAATTTTCCTTTCAAATTTTACCATACATATATCTATATTTCAATTCACAGATTGTTCTTTGACCTTCTTGTCAGACAAACAGCAGGATGAGCAGAAACAATACATTCAGTGCCGTAAACAGCAACAGATATCTTCCCTTCTGATCCGGATAGCAGTGAACGATCTGCTTATAAGAAATCAGACTGGCCATAGATGCGATCAGTGTGCCAAGCCCGCCAAGATTCGTTCCGATGATCAGTTCGGATACCTGTGCAGTATAGTTTGACAGCAGCATAGCGGCAGGTACATTGCTGATGATCTGGCTGGCCGCGATGCTGATGATTCTTTCATGTCCTTCGATCAGCTGCAGGATCAAAGCATGCAGCCATTCTACCTGATTCATATTACCGATGAAGATAAAGAAAAAAACAAAAGTAAGAAGCAGTGCATAATCCGCCTTCAGGAACAGATGCTTTTCTTTCCAGGCAACAGCTGCGCCTACGATTACCAGCAAATACGGTTTTTGAACGATGCCGGCGACACTGAGAAGACAAAAGACAAACAGCATCAGATAAAAGGTCACATCCTTGATGCAGATGTAGGGCATTTCGATTTCCTGCAGCTGCAAGAGCTGTCTTTTATTGAAAATAAAGATGCACAGGGCAAGCAGCAGCGCTGCTGTCAGTGTATATGGAAACATCAGCTGCATAAACGAAAGAAAGCTCATGCTGCTCAGAGAATACAAATACAGATTCTGCGGATTTCCGATGGGTGTAAACATACTGCCGAGATTGGCGGCAATAGTCAGCAGGGTAACTGTCATGCAGACACTTCCCTCCAGAGAAGCCATCTTTAAAACCATGACAGCAAAGGGAACAAATGTGATTAAAGCCACATCGTTGGTAATCAGCATGCTTGCGAAAAAACAAAGAAATACGAGAACAGCGATGATCTGCCGTCTGCTTTTTGCATGCTTCAGCACCCGGCACCCGATAAAACGGAAAAACTCCTGTTCACTGAGGCCGGCAATGATCAGCATGAGACAAAACAACAGGATCAATGTATTAAAATCAATATATTCCAGATAGGACAGGCTTGGTGTCACGGCAAAACAAGAAGCCAGGGCACACAGCAAAGAGACGCTCAAAACAACATCTTTTCTTAAAATCCCCCAAATTTTTTTCAAATCGAATTCCCCTTTCCTTCCCGATTTCCTACGTGATTATATCAGATTTTCACAAGCGCGTCATTATGATATGACATAAAAAACAGGAGATCCTCCTGTCTCCTGTTCCTTGTTTGTTTAATTTAAGCTTCCATGATAGCTTCGATTTCCTGATATGTTTTCAGCGGATCTGCACTCTTTGTGATGGAACGTCCGACCACGATGTGATCGCATCCCTCTTCTTTGGCAAATGCAGGTGTCGCAACACGTTTCTGATCATCTTTGGAATCATCAGCCAAACGGATGCCCGGTGTTACCGTAAGGAAATCACTGCCGCACGCTTCATGGATGGCACGTGCCTCATGTACGGAACATACAACACCGTCCAGCCCCGCTTCTTTAGCATTCTTTGCGTATTTGATGACACAGTCGATCACTTCCCCGGGAATACCGAGTTCTTCATTCATCGCTTCTTTTGAAGTCGATGTCAGCTGTGTGACGCCAATGCACAACGGACGTTTACCGCCGCAGGCTCCTTCTTCAAGACCTTCGATCGCGGCCTTCATCATGGCAATACCGCCGGCGCAGTGCAGATTTACGATATCCACGTCCAGCTTCGCCAGATTTTTCATTCCCTGCTTTACCGTATTCGGAATATCATGAAGCTTCAGATCCAGAAAAATGTGATGTCCCATCTTACGGATCTCACGTACGATATCAAGACCAAAGGCATACGTCAGCTCCATACCGATTTTCACATAAATCGGTTCATCAAATTTAGCGAGAAAGTTAAATACATCTTCTCTAGTTGAAAAATCCAAAGCAACGATCGTTTTATGATTCATGTTGATAACTCCTTCCGACAGCCTCACGGACTGAACTGATTCCATATTTTTCCAATACGCCTGGAAGCTCTTCGATGATCTTGACACAGCAGTAAGGGTCAACAAAGTTCTGTGCGCCGACCTCCACTGCACTTGCCCCGGCATATAAAAACTCCAGCACATCTTCCGCACAGGTAATGCCGCCGACACCAATGATCGGGATCGATACAGCCTGTGCCACCTGATATACCATGCGGATCGCTACCGGTTTGATTGCCGGCCCGCTTAATCCGCCTGTGATGTTGGCAAGGATCGGTTTTCCGCTGCGCAGATCAATCCGCATGCCCATCAGCGTATTGATCAGGACAAGACCGTCTGCACCGGCAGCTTCGACCGCTTTCGCAATCGATACGATATCCGTAACATTCGGGCTTAACTTTACATATACCGGTTTTTCTGCCGCTTCCTTGACCAGAGCGGTCACATGAGCAGCCAGTTCCGGCGTAGTTCCTAAACCAATTCCGCCATGTTTGACGTTAGGACAACTGATATTAAGCTCATACGCCTTTACGATTGGCGAAGCATTGAGCTTTTTGACCACTTCCACGTATTCCTCTTCGCTGGCTCCCGCCACATTGGCAATGATCTCAGTATCAAACTGAGAAAGCCATGGAAGTTCTTTTTCCATGATCACATCAACGCCCGGGTTCTGAAGACCGATGGCATTCAGCATTCCCATCGGTGTTTCCGCTACACGCGGTGTCGGATTTCCCAGACGTTTATGCAGCGTTGCGCTCTTAATGGCAATGCCTCCCAGAATACTGAGGTCATAAAGATCGGCAAATTCACGGCCGAATCCAAAACAGCCGCTTGCCGGAATAATCGGGTTTTTAAGCTGCAGACCAGGCAGTTTTACGCTTAGATCCATCCAAATGCCACCTTTCCGATCGGGAACACCGGTCCCTCTTTACAGATTCGATGATAAAGTTCTTCTTCTTTCTTGTCTTTCGCAATACATGCCATACATGCGCCAATGCCGCATGCCATGCGGCTTTCAAAACTTACATAGCCGCGCTGATAACGTTCTTCCACGGCCTTCAGCATCGGTACTGGGCCGCAGCTGCAGACAAAATCGGTTGTGATACCGGCCTCATCAATGGCATCCATGACAGTCCCTTTCGTCCCGTAGCTGCCATCCATGGTCGCCACATACACTTGGCAACCCAGTGCTTTGAACTCTTCTTCATAGAAAAGGGAACCGCGATCATTAAAGCCCAGTACGACATCTACCTTTTTATCAAGACGACGATACTGTTTCGCCAGTTCATACAAAGGCGGAACACCTACACCGCCGCCGATCAGCAGGATACTGTCTTCCTTTTCTTCGATCGGATAGCCATGGCCCAAAGGACCAAACACATTCAGTGTCTGTCCTTTGTCCATCAGGCTCAGGCGTTTCGTTCCATCTCCGACGACCTTATAGATGATTACAAAATGCTGCGGATCGATCACATCACAGATAGAGATCGGACGGCGCAGGAAGAAACTGTCGATCTGGATATTCACAAACTGTCCCGGCTGCATGTCTGCCGCTATTTCAGCCTGCATTTCCATTCGATATGTATCTTTGGCAATTTCCTCATTTGACAAAATTGTAGCTACTTCACACTTCATAATCAACGCTCCAGTTCATTCATGCTGATTGTCGTGAAACTCATTGACTCAACGACACGCAGGATCGCGTATGCTGTATCCAGCGATGTGAAACAGCTGATGCTGTTTTCTGCCGCCACACGGCGGATCAGGAATCCGTCATTTGATGTTGTCTTATGCGGTTCCATCGTATTGATGATATAGTTGATGCGGCCCATGCGAATCAGGTTCAGGATATTCTTATCCGGGTTTTCACTGATCTTGATGGCATCATGCACGAAGATTCCATGAGAACGCAGGAATTTGGCCGTACCGTTGGTAGCGTAGATACCATAACCGATATTGAAGAAACGCTGTGCGATCTTCAGGGCTTCCTTCTTGTCTTTGTCCGCAACAGTGATCAAAACATTTCCCTGCAGCGGAACCTTGACGCCGCTGGCAACCAGTGCTTTGTGCAGGGCCTTTTCCAGCGTAACATCGCCGCCCAGCGCTTCACCGGTCGATTTCATCTCCGGACCAAGTGTCGTATCAACGCTGCGCAGTTTGGCAAAAGAGAATACCGGCGCTTTGACAAAGACGCGGTCTTCTTCTTCTTTCACGCAGTCGATCGGATATCCCTGTTCAGCCAGTGAGTGACCAAGCACGCACATTGTTGCGGCATGTGACATCGGAACGCCGGTGATCTTGCTTAAGAACGGCACCGTACGTGAGCTTCGCGGATTGACTTCCAGTACATAAACATTGTCCTCTTTATCGACGATGAACTGAATGTTGTAAAGTCCGACAAAGTGGAATCCCTTACCGATGCGAATCGCATAATCCACGATCGTGTCTTTGATTTTCTGTGACAGTGTCGGAGCCGGATATACGGAAATAGAGTCACCGGAATGGACGCCGGCACGTTCGATATGTTCCATCACGCCCGGAATGAAGACATGTTCCCCGTCCGCAATAGCGTCGATCTCGCATTCTTTTCCGACCACATATTTGTCAACCAGGATCGGTGCATCATGAGAGATCTCTTTTACGGCCGTTGCCATGTAAACACGAAGATCATCGTCATTATGAACGATTTCCATCGCTCTTCCGCCCAACACATAAGAAGGACGTACCAGTACCGGATAACCGATGCGGTTGGCAATCTTGACTGCCTCTTCGACTTCAACTGCTGTTTCTCCTTTTGGCTGAGGAATATTCAGCTTATGCAGCATTTCCTCGAATTCATGACGGTCCTCCGCGCGGTCAATATCCTCCAGCGTTGTTCCCAGGATCTTCACACCGCGCTCGACCAGCTTGTCAGCCAGATTGATCGCGGTCTGTCCGCCGAACTGAACGATCACGCCCAGCGGCTGTTCCAGATCGACGATATGCATGACATCTTCGATCGTCAGCGGTTCAAAATACAGTTTGTCGGAAATCGAGAAATCCGTAGAAACCGTTTCCGGGTTGTTGTTGATGACAATGGCCTCATAGCCTGCCTCACGAAGCGTCTTGACACAGTGCACGGTCGCATAGTCAAACTCAACGCCCTGACCGATACGGATCGGACCGCTACCCAATACGATTACTTTCTTGTTGTCTGTTCGAACTGATTCATTTTCCTGTTCGTATGTTGAATAATAATACGGCGTAGCACTTTCGAACTCTGCGGCACAGGTATCTACCATCTTAAAGACAGGAATGATCGCATTTGCCTTTCGCAGATCATAGACTTCGCGCTCTGCCATTTCCCATCTGCGGGCAATGTAGGAATCCGCAAAGCCGTTGCGCTTGATTTCTCTGAGAACATCCAGATTTCCCTTTTTCTCCATCATCAGCTGTTCCAGCTCGATGATGTGTTCAAATTTATCCAGGAAGAAAAGGTCGATCATCGTAATCTCATGAATTCTGTTTTTGTCTAAGCCGCGGCGCAGCAGTTCCGCGATCGTAAACATGCGCAGGTCATCTTTAACAGCGACACGCTCCCAAAGTTCTTCATCACTGAGGGCATCGATTTCCTTATTATCGATATGATCGCATTTCATTTCCAAAGAACGGACAGCCTTCAAAAAGCTTTCCTCGAAATTACGGCCGATGCTCATGACTTCACCGGTAGCCTTCATCTGTGTCCCCAGACGACGGTCTGCATTCGGGAACTTGTCAAAAGCAAAACGTGCCAGTTTCGTTACGATATAGTCTAAAGCCGGCTCAAAGCAGGCATAGCTTGTCTTTGTGATCGGATTGATGATCTCATCCAGCGTCATGCCGACTGCGATCTTGGCCGCCAGTTTGGCGATCGGGTAACCGGTTGCCTTGCTGGCAAGAGCAGATGAACGGGATACACGCGGATTGACCTCGATGACATAATAACGGAATGAATTCGGATCCAGGGCCAGCTGCACGTTGCATCCGCCGCAGATTTTCAATGCGCGAATGATCTTCAGGCTGGCATTTCGCAGCATCTGATGTTCCCGGTCGCTCAGTGTCTGTACCGGTGCGACAACCATGGAATCTCCGGTATGAATGCCGACCGGATCGATGTTTTCCATGTTGCAGACAACGATGGCATTATCATTGGCATCGCGCATGACCTCATATTCGATTTCTTTAAAGCCCGCAATGCTTCGTTCGATCAGACACTGATGAACCGGCGAAAGCTTCAGACCGTTTGCCGTGATCAGGCGCAGTTCTTCTTCATTATCCGCAAATCCGCCGCCGGTTCCTCCCAGTGTATACGCAGGACGAACAACCAGTGGATATCCGATCGTGTTGGCAAAAGCAACTGCTTCATCGACAGTATGCACGATGTCGCTTTCCGGAACCGGTTCGTTGATCTTTTTCATCAGATCACGGAACAGCTCACGGTCTTCCGCTTTATTGATTGCCTCAAGATCTGTACCCAGAATTTCCACACCGTACTCTTCCAGGATACCTGAATTCGCCAATTCAACGACCAGATTCAGACCGGTCTGTCCGCCCAGACTTCCCAAAACAGCATCCGGGCGTTCCTTATAAATGATGCGGCTGGCAAAATCGAGTGTTAGCGGCTCAATGTATACACGGTCTGCAATTGCCGTATCCGTCATGATCGTCGCAGGGTTGGAGTTGATCAAAACAACTTCATAGCCCTCCTCACGAAGAGACTGGCAGGCCTGACTGCCGGCATAGTCAAATTCGGCTGCCTGGCCGATTACGATCGGCCCTGAACCGATTACTAATATTTTATGGATATCCGTACGCTTTGTCATCCTTGTGAAACCTCCTTTTCCATCAGTTCCATGAACTGATCAAACAGATAGTTGCTGTCTTCCGGACCCGGTGAAGCCTCCGGGTGATACTGCACTGAGAAGATCGGATACTTCGTATGACGCACACCTTCCACGCTCTTGTCGTTGAGCGCCTGATGCGTCATCACAAGATCCGTTCCCTTCAATGATTCCATTTCCACCGCATAGCCATGGTTCTGGGATGTCATTTCGACTTTTCCCGTTGCCAGGTTGACAACCGGATGATTGCATCCGCGATGTCCGAACTTCAGTTTGACCGTATTGGCACCGCTGGCCAGTGAAATCAGCTGATGTCCCAGACAGATTCCAAAGATCACGACATGTCCCATCAGCTTGCGGATCGTTTCGATGGCAACCTGCACATCTTTCGGGTCGCCGGGACCGTTGCTCAGCATGACTCCATCCGGCTTCAAGGCAAGGATCTCTTCCGCACTTGTGTCATATGGAACAACCGTCAGATCGCAGTTACGGCGTGACAGTTCGCGAATGATCCCGTGCTTTGCGCCAAAATCCATCAATACGACACGTTTGCCGCGGTTCGGGATCGGGAAAGGATTTTTCGTTGACACCGTTGCCACCTGATCATGCATCAGCTCGTGATTTTTCAGATTAGCAACAACTTCCTCGACATTGGCATCCGCATCTGCCATGATTGCCTTCATCGTTCCGCTGTTGCGCAGTTTTCTTGTGATCGCTCTTGTGTCGATCCCCTGGATACCCGGAATTCCTTTCTGTTTCAGGAATTCATCCAGCGTATAGTCACTGCGCCAGTTGCTTGGCGCATTGCAGCACTCACGAACGACAAAGCCAAAGACAGCCGGATCAAGACTTTCGAAATCGTCACGGTTAACACCGTAATTGCCGATCATCGGATAAGTCATCATTACGATCTGTCCGCAATAAGAAAGATCGCTTAAAACTTCCTGGTATCCGCTCATACCTGTATTGAACACCAGCTCGCCCATCTGGTATTGGCTGGAGCCAAAGCCTTCGCCTTCATAAACGCTTCCGTCTTCCAGTATCAGTAAACGTTTCATTCTATACCCTCCTCATACACGATCGTACCGTCGACGATCGTCATCTTCACTCTTCCTTGTACACGCCATCCGTGAAACGGCGTATTTTTTCCTTTTGACAGGAACCGATGCCTGTTGATGATATATTCTTCATCGAGATCGACAAGAATCATATCGCTGGCATATCCTTCTTTCAGCACACCTTTGCGCTGCATGCCGAATCGTTTTGCCGGTGCCTCGCTCATCCAGTATACCAGCTGCTGCAGCGTAAAGACACCGCTTTTCACCAGACGGCTGTACAGCAGGGAAAATGCACTTTCCAGAGATACGATGCCGAATGGTGCTTTATCCATCTCCCGCTGCTTTTCCTCTTCACTGTGAGGGGCATGATCATTTGCAATCAAAGTCAGGGCACCGCTCTTCAGTCCTTCGATCAGCGCAAGACGGTCTTCCTCTTCGCGAAGCGGCGGGTTCATCTTCCAGTTTGGACCAACGACATCACGTTCGTTCAGCAGCAGATGATGTGCAGTCACCTCGCCGCTGACATCACAGCCCTTTTGACGGTACTGTTCAAGCAAAGCCACGCTCTCCTTGGCGGATACGTGACAGCAGTGATAATGAGCGCCGGTTTTTTCGACCAGCTTCAGATCACGTTCCAGCTGTTTCCATTCGCATTCGCTCGGAATGCCGACCCAATGACGGTCGCGCGCTTCGCTTCCGTCATGCACACAGGCTTTTGCCTTGCGGTAATTCATATCTTCCGTATGGGCAACGATCATTGTGTTCAGCTCATGACTTTTCATCATCGCTTCTTTCATGACCTCATCATTTTGAACACCGACGCCGTCATCACTGAAAGCGCAGATGCCCATTTCTTTCAATGCCGCCATATCCACGACCTGACATCCCTGTTCACCTTTGGTGATCGTCGCATAAGGAATGACATGCACATGCGCATCCCGGCGGATCTTCTCCATATACTGCTTCATCACTTCCGTGTCATCCGGATACGGAATGACATTCGGCATTGCCATAATCGTCGTAAATCCTCCGGCAGCGGCAGCCATCGTGCCGGTAGCGATGGTTTCTTTATACTCATTTCCCGGTTCACGCAAATGCACATGGACATCGATCAGACCAGGCAATAGAGCATAACCTTTTCCATCAATGACCTCTGCCTGGGGACAGTCGATCTGTTTTTCAATCGAGAGAATCTGTTTTTCGTCAAATAACACATCTTTTTCTGTCAAGCTGCCGTTTTCCAGCACCTTCACATGTTTCAGAAGCTTCATGGTCATCCTCCTTAAAAACTTGCCTTAAATGCACGCTTGACCACCGCTTTGCGCACCAGCACACCGTTGCTCATCTGTTTGAAGATACGGCTGTTCTTTGCTTCGACCAGATCGGTATCGATTTCAACATTTCGATTCACAGGTGCCGGATGCATGATGATCGCATGCGGTTTTATTCTTGCCGCTCTTTCTTTCGTTAAACCATAACGCTGTAAATATTCCTCTTTTGACATCTTCATTGCGGAAGCGTGGCGTTCATGCTGGATGCGAAGCATCATGACTACATCGGCCCAGGCAACGGCCTCATCCACTTCCATGAACGGATAACCTTCACGCTGCCATTGTTTCGGACCGCTGAATACACATTCTCCGCCCAGCAGCTCCATCGCTTCCTTATTGCTGGCTGCCACACGTGAATGCGAGATATCACCGATGATTGCCATTTTGATTCCTTTGAATGTCTGAAATTCCTGATAGATCGTAAGCAGATCCAGCAGACACTGCGTCGGGTGGTTGCCCGCCCCGTCTCCGGCATTGATGATCGGGATTCCGATGTTTTCTAAATCCCTGAAATATTCATCGCGCGGATGACGGATCACGACTGCTTCATACCCGATACTTTCAAATGTCCTGACCGTATCATACAATGTTTCACCTTTCTCCACGCTGCTTCCCTGTGCAGAAAAATTTTCGACCATGCAGCCAAGCTGATGCTCGGCAGATGCGAAGGAGAAATGAGTTCTGGTGCTCGGTTCAAAAAAAAGATTAGCAATCAGTCTCCTTTCCGGTAATTGCCAATCCTTGTGCGAAACGCCAAAAAGCTGTGCATCCTTCAGAATGCCCATGATTTCTTCCTTCGATAGGTCTCGGATTCTTAACAGACTGTTTTGATTCATAATGCTTCCTCCTGTGTCTATCTAAGAAAAAAGGCCGCTTTTTTCATACAAAAAAGGACCTTGCTTGTTAAGGAGATCTGATTTCGCCTTCATAACCTCTCTGGATTATGTTAAAGGACCTTTTTTCTACCCCTATTTTATCATAACAGTAAAATAATACAAGAATAATTTCAAGTACTTGTCTGAGTGCGCTTTCACAGCCCGGCAAACATATTTTTCATATAAACCACTGTTTTATTTAAAAGTAATGAATAAAGGCTTTTTAACACTCATGTAACCCTATTGTAACCCTATAATGCTATTTCCTTTGTTATTTATACATACTTTTTCAATACTTCAATGGTCTGTGGGTCCGGCATCGGATCGGATAACTTTATCTTGTACCGGTCTTTTGCCGGCATGCTGTCCAGCAACTGTTTCATCTGATCATTATGAGCAATCAGCACTCTGATCCATTCTTGATGCAGCTCTATGGACTCTTCCAGGCGCTGCTTCTTTGTCAGATAGCTGATCATGTGATCCTTTCCTGAAGCGTTCTCCAGGCGCACAGCAGATGGATCCACAGCGCGCACACTGCTCACGCTGTCCTTTATCTCGGCCAGCTGTGCCTGCAGCTTCCTGATGGTTTCACGAATATCACGGATGACTGCGCCTTGTCTGCTGATCCCTTGCAGTCTTCGATAGAAAGACATGATCCGGGCACTTAGATCCTCTTCACTCCGCTTGCCATTACGATTGCATAAATACATCAGAAGCTCGGTGAAACTAGCACCATTGCTAAAATGATCTATCAAGATCATAAGAAGCTGGCGCTCTCCAAATGGTGCCACTTCAGGGCTATCCTGGTACATGTGCAGCAGCTGTATAAATGCCTGTATGCCTTTTTTCTCGGCCTCTGTGGCCTGTTTCTTCTCGTACTGGATGATTTCTATGAGCTCCAGCGTCAGCTCTTCTGATATCACCTGTTCGATTCGCAGCCGGCACTCTGCTGTATTTCTTCTTTGTTTATATTCTTTTCTGTTCATTGTGATCAGATCTCCTTAACAAGTTTTAAACGAGAAAATATCACGTTCATAAGAAAAAAGCACCTAACATCCAAAAATGAAGAAGGGGGGGTGATTAGGCAATGTCATTAAGTTAAGATGAAATAATAAGAGTGTACATTTTTATGATGTGCAC
>OLRK01001344.1_pt1 | contig 21029 bp, 20 predicted proteins | sample 1672911 | NCBI WGS metagenome assembly OLRK01 (sample SAMEA3136736, study PRJEB25190) | human gut metagenome | biome: human gut; feature: human-associated habitat; material: faeces | place: Austria | collected 2013 | reverse complement strand
GTTTTGAGCTTTCCGATTTTTTCAGACACAAAGTTACCTCCCTAAGATTTTCTCCCGCATATCGGTCGTGACATACAGGAAGCCGACAATCGCCAGCAGCGGCAGCATGATCGGCAGCATCAAGAACGTGATGAGAATGACGAACAGCGCCACGTTTTTATGGTAGCGGACCGCCCCGTAGACCAGGCAGCAGATATACCCGAAAAAGACCAGCACCAGCGCGCCCAGTCCCCCGCCGATCAGAATCAGCTCCGTCGCCCAGGACGGCAGCGTTGCCAGCCGGCTGGTAAAATTGCTGGCGATAAACAGAAGAAAGCAGACGTAGGCCAGCGCCTTCGGAATCATGATCTCGCTTAACGGCTTCGGCGGCGCGACTTTGATCTTCATCCGCTTCAGCATGAAATTCGAAAGCAGATGGACGATGATGCCTTCCATCACGCCGGTCAGCACCGCGGAGAGGACGAAGATCATTTTAAGAAATCCCGTGATATCCAGGCTGGCCGGCAGCAATCCCGACGGCAGCTGCAGATTGAAATTATCCGACATCTGCGTCATCATTTTGCCCATTTCGGAAATTTCCATAGCTATATCATAACCGAAAAAGGACGCAAATAAAACCGTTGTGATTAAATTTGAAAGAATGGTAAAGATCATCGTCGTCAGCATCAGGCGCAGATTATTCCATCCGCTTTTCACGCCCTGGCCGTACACTACGCCGCAAACGCAGGCCGTAATGACGTAAAACCAGGTTTGCGGTCCGGCGATAATAAATGAAAGAAAAATAACGGAAACAAACGGAACCAGCGCGCTTTTCCATCCGTATTTCACCGCGTACATCACCATCGGCAGCGGTACCAGCCATGCGGCGTACAAATCCAAAAGCCCGGCCAGCTGCCGGTTTATAAACAGAAACAAGCCGATCAGGGCGACCATCATCGCGCCGTCGGTTATTTTTCTTACACTATTATTCATGTTGTCCCTCCTGTGAATGGCAAAAACCTCCACCAGATCACTGATGGAGGCTTTTTCATAACTTAGTCGTTAACGTAAGGCAGCAAAGCCATCTGGCGTGCGCGTTTAATCGCAGTCGCCAGCATGCGCTGATACTTCGCGCGCGTGCCGGTAACCCGCCGTGGAATGATCTTGCCGTTGGCAGAAACAAACCGCTTCAGCAGTTCAACGTCTTTATAGTCGATCGAAGTGATATTGTTCTTTGTGAAATAGCAAACCTTTTTGCGTCCCATACGCTGTTTTTTGAATGCCATAGTCGATCTCCTTTCAATTAAAATGGTAAGTCATCGCTGGAAATATCCAGTGTCGGGCCAGCGCTGAAATCATCGAATCCATCGTTCGCCGCAGCGTCCCCGAACGGGTTCGCCTGAGCATAGCCAGCATTCTGCGGCTGATAGCCCATCGTTGCAGAACGATTTTCAGAAGCCGATTTCGATTCCAGCAGCTGTACGCTGTCACAGACAACTTCTGTGACGTACACTTTCTGACCGGAAGCGTTGTCATAGTTCCGTGTCTGAATCCGTCCGTCAACGCCGACCAGCGCCCCTTTGTGCGCATACTGGCCGAGGAAATCCGCAGATTGCCGCCAGGCCACGCAGCTGATGAAATCAGTCTGCCGGTCCTGCCCGTTGCCGCCGGAGAACCGACGGTCGCAGGCGACGGTGAAGGTTGCGACAGAAAGTCCGCTCTGGGTCTTTCTCAGCATTGGATCGCGGGTTAAACGCCCGACTAAAATGACACGATTGATCATGACAGCTCCTCCTTCAGTTCTTTATCGCTTATTTTTCGTCCTGTTTGATGATCATGTAACGGACAATGTTCGCATTGATGCGGGACAGACGATCAAATTCTTTAACCGTTGCATTGTCAGCTTCAAAAGTTACAACCATGTAGTAACCTTTGGTCATGTCTTCGATACGATACGCAAACTCTTTGACTCCCCAGTCATCTACCTTCAGGATTTTTCCTCCGTTGTCGGTGATGATAGCGTGCAGTCCGTCGATAACCTGCTGACGAGCTGCATCATCCAGGGATGCGTTTACGATGTACATGACTTCATACTTTTTCATGTAGCACACCTCCTTATGGTCTATTGGCTTATCGCTTGGCGGATAAGCAAGGAGTAAATATTTTTTATATCTACCCGTTTATCTAGTATAGCAAACTCCCCAGCAAAAGTAAACATGTTTTTAATTGCATAATGTATCCGTGCATTGTAAAACGAAACTGGAATTAAGGATCATCGGAACAGGGCATGCCTTGTCCAATGATTGCGGCTCTTTTTTCCATTTAGGAATTAAAAAAAGTCCATAGATGTCGTATTATTTTAGCGGCCAAACCATATAAGAAGACATTCTATGAACCTTATTACATAAAGTTGCGAATAAACACCTGACTCTCCCGCCAGCCAGGTGTTTACCCATTCTTCATTCTTATTGAAGGTCTCTACCAGCCATATCGGTCACTGTTCCAGTTCCTTATCTGCACCGGCTGCGGCTCAGGCAGAACCAGCTGATGATCCGGAATATCATGATCAATTATCAATCCCGGTCCCAGGGCACACTGATAGCCGACTTTAACCCCTGGATAGAAGATATTCCCAACCCCGGTTCGACTCTGATCGCCAATGAAAATCCCGTTGGTCAGCGAAGTTACATAACGTTTGCCAAGAACTGTATTAGAAACCATCTGGTCATCAAAACGCAGGATTGCCATCTGCACACCCGCTGCAATATCTACGTAGCTTCCGACAACTCCATAGACTTCACAGTTATGCACAGCAGCGACATAGTCAAACAGCACACCGCTGATCTCTGCAGTAAAGCCAACCTTGACATAATTACCGAGTACCGTATTATCTGAAAGTTTGGCATAATGAAGTACCTGGCTCCCATCGCCGATCACACAATTTTTTCCAATAATACATCCGCTTCCAATACGAACATCATTTCCAATCCGGCAAGCTCCTTCTATGATCACTCCAGCTTCGATCACGCTGCGTTCTCCAATTTGAAGATTTCCGCCAATTATAGCCTTCTCACTGATTTCTGCGGAGGCAGCACGCTGGTCCTGCTGCCCCTGAACGATTTTCTGACAATACTGAATATTTGACTTCAATATATCCCAAGGAAAGTTCAGATCTGTATAGTAGTCACAGACAAAAACTGGATGCAGATCAATCTGATGCTCAAGCGCATTCTGCAGCAGTTCCTCCAAATAGAAAGAAGAATCCGGCATTCCGCCGCAAGGAAGTTTATGAAAACCATATTGTGTCGTATGAAGATACCGCAGTACCGAATTATCTATGATCGCCACGCCGCAACTTTGCGCATTAACATAGTGAGCGCGCGGATGTCCATAAAGCGATACAACTTTATCTTGAACGTCGGCACATATACATTCAGTACTTCGAAAATCTTCAATTTGATTCAATAATATGCTATTTCCTTTCTCTTCATACGAAGAAAGAAGTCGTTTTAAATCGAGTACGGAAAGAAATCCATCACCATTCGCTAATAACACAGGTTGTTCAGAACAAAGATTTTCCAAGGCTTCCCATATTTGCCGATTCTCTGCACTGACGATTCTGGAAAATGGAAATTCCTCAGTTAATCCCCTGAACTGCCGGGCTTCTACCGGATCGCAAATCAATATGGTTTCTTCTATCCTCATTTCCTGTAACGCAATTAACCAATGTTTCAGGAGGGGAATGTTTCCGATCGGCAGCAGACACTTCGGTCGATAAGTTGAAAACGGAAACATCCGCCTACCTTTACCTCCGCAAAATAATACCGCTTTCATTCTTACTTCCAATACCCATAATACTTGTCAAATAATTCATCATTGTAGGCATCCGCGCCATCGACATTAGAACTACGCAGCACTGGTGGCTGAATTCCTTGCTTTACCAACAAATCGACAGTATCGACAATGATCGCCTGAGCAATTGCGGTTCCAATACTGTCTGAGGTGGGTCCCAGAGGTACGTTGAAATTTTCAACATAATAAGCTGCGTCACCTTTTTCAGCGCAATTATCGATTACAACATCGGCAATTTCATACATCTTTTTTCCAGAAGGATCGCGGGATTCTGTATCTTGGCTATGTTTCATGGATGTCAAAGCAATGACCTTAGCGCCCTTTGCTTTGGCAGCCAAACACATTTCCACCGGCACAGGATTTCTTCCGGAATTAGAAATAACCATCAGGGTGTCCTTTTCATCCAGCTTATACAAATTAAGCAGCGATGAAGCATATCCCGGAATCCGCTCCAAATAAGTACTCTTATTGGGCATTTCATGAAGCATCAGTTCTGGCGCCAAAATAGCCTTAACCCAAGCCAGGCCGCCGGCACGAATATAAATTTCTTCCGCCACCATGTGGGAATGGCCGGAGCCGAAAACGTAGAAACGCCCGCCCTGTTTGCAGGAATTGGCAACACAGACCGCAGCCGCTTCTATATTCGTCGTTTCATGATCGATGACTTCCTGAAGTTTTTCCTGAACAAACTTTAAATATTTTTTAGTTTCCATCATTGTAATCCATCCTTCTTTTATATTTGTTTTTCTCCATTTTATCTATTGGAAAGTATGAAAACAGATTTCTTTCGCTTTCCAACAGTGTAAACCTGCAGGACTAAGTGTTAATTACCAAGATATGAATCTATATTCTTTAGTCTTGATTCTTCATTGGAAACTTCACGCTTAGCCCGCAGTCCCTGCATTGCAAAGCCGGGTATCCGCAGCCTCTTCCATATAAAACTTTTTCATTTTTCCTATATTTACAATGACTGCTGGATGCGACTTTCCCGTTTCCGCTCAATTCATAAAATCATCCAGTTCACCTTCATCCTTCAGCTGTTCCTGAAACCGCAGCGTGCTGTTAAGAATGTTTGTTTTCCCCACGTCCAGAAGATGACGGGCAAGTTCTGGCAGAGCATATTCATGGCGGCAGTTGAGCGCTTCCAATAACATTGGCAGGTTCATTCCGCTCAGAACCAGGACGTCGGGTTGATTCATTGTTCCCAACAGAGATTGGTTACATGGCGTTCCACCTTCGAGATCTGTCATGATCAAAGTCTGTGAACCTGTTCTCTGGATTATTGACTGCAGATTTTTCTGGAAAGTTGATGTGGACTGATCAGGTGACAGGCTCAGGGAATATAGTCCCTGAGCTTGTCCATATAAAAGTTGACTTGCTTCGATCAGTGCCAATCCGAGCTGACCATGACTGACAAGGATCAACTGAATCATGCCGTAAGTCCCATCTCTTTCAGCATTGTCAATGACTCTGAAATCAGAATCGCCTGCGCGTTTTCTCCCAAATAGGAAACCCCAACTTCATAACCGTGAGTGCTGTAGCCTTCTTTAGATAAAATATAGCCAACATAGTCATTGGCATAACCACACACAATGACGGCGGGTTTAATTTTAATCGCTTCCGCAATCTCGCTGAAAGCCTCGCCAGGTAAGGTTATCCATTGAAACAAACCAGTATCTATGACTTGAATCATAGTTTCAATTTCTTTTAAATCACCGATATTCTTTTTGATCATCAGATTGCGTTCATAACCCTGTAATGATACATAAGCTTTGCGAATCTGTGCCTGATCGGCATTTTCATTTTTCAGTTGGTTCAACAAAGCCTTTCCCTCAGTAATTTCCCGTTCACAAAGATCATCATTTTTGAACGTTTTGACAGGCAGTTTCACTTTTCGAAGAGAGGTCTGAAGGTGTAGCGTTTCCTGCATTGTCATCGTGCTCAGCAGCTTCAGCACTTCTCCGCTCAGACCCATCGCCAACCGTTCCATTTCCTCCACACTGGATTCCCGGCGAGTGAATCGGGTACTAATATTTCCTGCTGCGCCTTGAGAATAAGCAATGACGGCATCTGGAATAACTGCGGATAATTGGCGGCGCATCGCTCCCGGAAAATCTGCTGATATTGTGTAACTGGTATAGGTAAGAACGGTTGGGTGGCAAGCAAAATTAACAATTAAACCACGGCACTTTCCTTCTAAAGAGTCAATTTTAACCACATTGACCGAATCGTCCATATAGCATTCCGGTTCATTCCGATTATTTCCAAGCGTCTGAAGACTTCCTACAGCAAAACCAATTTTAGCTGGATTCAAATCAGCTTCTGCTTGCAGAATCCCTTGTACTAAGGATTCAATTAGAAATGAATAATAGGCTTTTTCCTCAGGCTTGGGTAACCTTTTTGCATCTAAGTAGTTGCGTCCTTCAAGCGCACATGCGCTAGGACCTGAATGGGTATGAGTAGCCTGAATCAGGATTGCTTCTGCAGAAAGCTTCGATTTTCCGCTGAGCTGCTCTATAACCTTATCCCGGACATGACCGTCAATATTGATCAAATCACAAGTAACAAAGGCTGCCCGCTGACCAACTTCATCCTCAAATACATAACAAGTTGCATAAAGTAGATCATGAATTGATTCCGCTCCATGATCCCTTTCTCGGAAGCCAGCCATAGACATACCTAGAGCTGGTGTGATGTTCATTCTGGAAATTCCTACACGCATATTTTCATCCTTCCTTTATTACAAATCATCTTCACCGACTAATCTTTACAGTTAGAACAAGCCGATCACAGCGCCGATTATGGAAATTACGATTAACAAAAGCAATAATTTTGTCGCAGACTGACCTTTTTTCATTCCCATATAAATACCTAAAGTAACCAACAATGGGATTAAATTCGGCATCACGCCATCAAAAATCCCCTGCAAGGTCATGGCTTGCGTTCCTTCGCCAACAACATAGTCCAGCGGAACTTTGACCATGGTCGCACTCATTACGCCTAAAACCATTAAGCCGATAATTGTTGTCGCTTCCGTTAGTCTTTGCATAACAGCAGATCCTGAAAGCTTCTCAACAAAGTTTATTCCCATCCGGTAGCTTTGGAAAAGACCAATATAGCGGGTTCCAATTGTAAATACATTATAGATAATCAGGAAAACAATCGGTCCGAGTATGCTTCCGCCTGTTGCCAAGCTAATACCGATGCCGGCACAGATCGGGAAAATCGTGAACCAGAACAGGGAATCACCAATACCAGCGAAAGGTCCCATCATTGAAACCTTAACTGAGCTAATCGAACTGGGATCAATATCATGATACAGAGCCAGGCGTTCTTCCATGGCAAGGGTAGTCCCAAAAATCGGATAAGCCATATAAGGCTGAGTGTTAAAGAATTCCAGATTCCGCTCTACGGCTTTTCTCAAGCCTTCTTGATCGTCATTATATAATTTCTTTAATGCCGGCAAGATTGTGTAGCAATAGCCCAATGCCTGCATACGTTCATAATTCCAAGATAATTGCAGCAACATTCCGCGGAACAAGACCTTATTCAGATCTTTTTTGGTCAGGCTTAATTTTTCTGTATTTGTCATTTTCTTTCTCCTACTCGCTCATCAAAGCATCAAGATCATCTTTCGATTCCGTATCATTTTCAGACTTTTTTTGAAAGTGATCATAAATTAAAGCGATACTGACAGCAACCATTGTTACACCCACAATCGAGAATCCGCCGAAGGTAGCTAGTGCAAAACCAATAAAGAAGAACGGAATCAAATGTTTAATATCCAACATCGTCAGCAACATTCCAAAACCAACGGCTGGCAGAATACCTCCAGAGACTTCCAGACCTCTGAGCACCTGAGCAGGAATCATTGCAATAAGCCCTTGAACTGCATCGATACCAAAATAGACGGCGGGGAACACTATGATGAAGGTCTTACAGATCATCACCAATAATCCTCCAAAATGACAAAGTTCCAGTTTTTTGTAGTTACCTTCTGCTGCCGCTTTATCTGCAGCATGAATAAAGAAGGTATTGATCGTTCTTCCAAAAATATCAACAGCCTGTGCTGCGACAGCAACTGGAATAGCTAAGGTCAGCGCTATTTCAGGACCTTCTCCGCTGACAATCGCAAACGTGGTCGCGATAATGGTGCCGATCAGCTGATTTGGAGGCACTGCCGCCCCCACCCCTGAAATTCCCATAAAAATCAACTGCAGCGTTACGCCGACTGTAACGCCGGTGGTAACGTCACCTAAGACCAAACCAATAATTGTAGCGGCTATTAATGGTCTTGAAAATCCGAATTGTCCATTCATTCCTTCAACAGCTAATACGCAGGCAACCAATGATACAAGCAATGCAGTAATCATTTTTTCTATTATCCTTTCTTCGGAAACCTTCGTTCCAAACTTTATTAATTATGATTTTCAGATCATGGAAAGAATATTGACAGGGGAATCGGTTTGGAGCATTCGATGTTCAATTTGAACACCTTGTTTTCCCATTTTTCGAATAACTTCGATCTCTTTATCATCCAGGAATACAGCTTTTGTAAACTGCCGGCTTCCTTCATGAAAGCGAATCCCCCCCAAATTCAGGAGCTGAATCGGAACCTGGTTTTCAATCAGGCGTAACGGAGTGTAAACATTGGCAAAGATCAACATTGTGCGGTAGGCATCAAGAATACCCTGTTTTGACTTTTCAATATACTTTTCAGTGGATAAGGCATAGAGCTTGATTCCCGCAGGAGCGGAGAGTTTTAAAACAGAAAGCTGTGTTTTATCGGTCGCTATTTTATCATCGACTATCACAATAACTTGTATATCATTGGATCGGACCCAACTTGTGATTACCTGGCCATGAATTAGCCTGTCATCCACACGAGTTAAGACCAAAGACATAAGAAGCCTCCTCTCATTCAACATCGGAGTGCGCGCCACATCCTTGTCACCATTATAACTTATATATACAAGTTGTCAATACATGTTATTTTAAACTTTTTTATTCTTTCTAAAATTTAATTCTTTTTCCTATTTACTCTCAAACAACGCTTATAATTTAATTTTTCAGCATTAAAATCACAGCCAACAACAGCGCCAGCTTGTTTATTGTGATCAAGCTCTTTCAGATAGATGTTTTCAGGAAAAAGAACTTCGATTAATGCTCGCTTATTCAATTCAAGTTCCCTGAATGGCGATACTCCAGGCCGCTATGCTACTGAACTTCTCTTCTCTGCGAAATCAACCGTAAAACTATACTTAACGCTCCAAAGTTAAAAATTGCGTAAAAAAAATCGATTCTCTACGCTTTAAGAATCGATTTCAAAAACACATTCAATAAACAATAAAAGATTTTTCATAAGGGTACTGATAGCTTCATTATTTTATGACCGCCGGATGTTCTTTACTTTTTAAATACAGTCTGAATTAACGTAAAATTATCAGTGCGGTAATAAGTTGTTCCGCAGTTAAACGGCGTTCCATTTTTTAAATAGGCAATAATGTACATTCTGATCAAAGGCTGACCAATTGGAACATTCAATGCGTCAGCGACTCGTTTCTCTGCCGCCACGGCGTCCAATTTTTGATCAGCATAACTAAATTCCAAACCATATTCATCTCGAATGTACTGATAGATCGAATTGGATACGACTTGTTCATTTAATTCCGGAATTAACGCTTTCGTAAAATATTCTTCTTCCAACGCAATAATTTCATTATCCGCACACCGTACACGATGAACACTCCAAACCGGAGCCCGTAATGGAATTTGAAGATTTTCCGCCAGTAAAGCATCAGCTTCCATCTCCGTAATAATCGTTTCCTTGGTAGAAGGCACACGATTTCTTTTCAAAACTTCCTCAGTAAATCCTATTCCACATTGGAACTCCATAAATTTCGGCTTTTCTCGGACATACGTTCCTTTTCCTTGCCTTCGAATCAATAAATTATCCACGATCAGCTCATCAATTGCTTTACGGACTGTCATTCTGGAGGTCTGAAGTTTAGCTGCTAAAACATTTTCTGATTCAATACTTTCTCCAGCATGATAAAATCCACTTTGAATCTGTGATAAAATATAATTTTTAATGATTTCATTTTTATTCATAGCTTCTCCTTATTTATAGAAAACAGCTTAAATTAAGTATAAACTAGGCTTTTTTAAAGTGCAAATTGTTTTTTAGAAAGGCTCTTGTGCGGGGCGTCAGCACTCAAAAATCTCACAATCGTAAGAATAGTCCGTAAGGCCTCAAGTACAACCCTGTTGATAATCCAGAACGATAAATTTGCGTCTAAAACATTCTGGATAAAACAATCGCTAAACGCGCAACTTCAAGATAAAGTTTAAAAAAATCCCATGTATTAAGTCATTTGATTTCTTTTATCAATATTTTTGGTTAATAAAGCCAGAAAATAATTCATGCCTGTTATAATACTAGAAAGGAGGATCTTCCTATGAAAACAGCCAGGCAAAAATGGATTGTTCTGTTCAGTTTATTTCTATTGACAGGCTGTCAGCATCAACCTGAGGAAATCGGTCTGACCGCCGTTTCTGCCGTTTATCAGAAGCAGCAGGCTGAAAATCAGAAAAATCCGGAATTCGCAGAACAAAACACAGAAGTCATTACCGATTTGGTTAACGAAGTGGTAAAGCTGCGCTTTCAACGCGCCGGCGAAGCGCTGGCTTCCCATTTAAGCGAAGCCTGCCGCGAACGGTTCATCGCCGCCAACCAGGCCGTCACCGGAACGGATTACGGTCTAGCCCGATTAGGCAAACTGGAAAGCTGCACGATCCTGACGATCAATGACAACACGGTTTTGGCTCAAATTAACGCTTCTTATGGGGACACGCCTGCGGCTTATACGCTTGTTCTAACACTGATCAGCGAAGATCAGACCTGGCTTGTCGATCAGATGCGCTGGATGGAGAACGATCAATCCCCGCGCAGTCCGGTGGAAAGCGCCGAGCAGCTTGTCAAAGCTTATCAGGAAGCGGTTCTTTCTCAGGATTACGCCCGGCTTGCTTCCCTTTATAATACAACGGCAGATCCCAATGGGCTCTTATTCTGGAGTACCGTCAGAATTTCCGACTGCGAAATCACGGCGCAGAAGATTCAGACAGGGCAGGCTTGCTTTCAGCTGCAATTCACCGTCGCGGGTCCCGGCATGTCCCAACTGAAAAAAGGAACCTCGACTGCCTGGCTGTGGTGCCGCCGTCAGCCGCAGCAGGACGGAGAATCAATTTCCGGCTGGATCATTGAAGGTTTGATGACAAAACAGCCGCCCACATCCTGGTGGCAATCTTAGAACGTCCCTCATGCCGCAAATCTCATCACTTGTTTTATCTGGATAACGTGGAGAAACCTATCCCGCAGCGTTATCCAAAGGATGAGGAATTTAAACTAAAGCTCTGAACTTCATCCATGAAATTCAGAGCTTTGCTTATTTTATAATTTAACAAGTTTCAAGGAACCGGCTGATTCGTTCCAGCGCACCCTTGATTTCCTCAATGCTGTAAGCATAAGAGATCCGCACGAACCCCTCGCCGCTGGCGCCGAAAGCGTTGCCCGGAACGACCGCAACCTTTTCTTTTTCCAACAGCTTCTCACAGAATTCTTCCGAGCTCATTCCGGTATGCTTGATCGACGGGAACACATAGAACGCACCCTGCGGCATTGGACATTGCAGTCCCATCCGGTTTAAACCGTTGACGATAAAGTTGCGCCGGCGTTCAAACGAATCCTTCATCATTTCAACGTCTCCGTCGCCCTTGGCCATCGCTTCAATACCGGCATACTGGCTGATGGTCGGCGCACACATGATCGCGTACTGATGAACCTTATTCATCGCGGCGATCAGATCCCGGTGCGCGGCGATATAACCTAACCGCCAGCCGGTCATTGAATACGCTTTGGAGAATCCGCTGATCAGAATCACCTGATCCTTGATCTCGCTGAACGAAGCGATCGAACAATGCTTGCCGCTATAGGTCAGCTCAGCGTAAATTTCATCCGTGACCACCGCAATCCCGGATTCCTGAATCAGCGGTACAATCTCGCTGAAGTCTTCCTTTGTCATGATGCCACCGGTAGGATTTCCCGGGAAATTCATTAAAATCGCTTTGGTCTTCGGGGACAGCGCCTGCTTAAGCTGTTCCTTTTTCAGTTTGAATTCATCTTCTTCTTTTAATTCCACAATCACCGGGATACCGCCGGCCAAACGAACGCATGGCTCATAGGCGACATAACCCGGAGACAGCACGATCACTTCGTCACCCGGATTCAATAATGAGCGGAAAGCGATATCGATCGCTTCGCTGCCGCCGACCGTAACCAGAATATCGCTGTTCCACGCATACTCCAGCTGGAATCTCCGTTTCAGATAACGGCAGATTTCCTTGCGCAATTCCGGCAGTCCGGCATTTGCGGAATAAAATGTCCGGCCCTTTTCAATCGCGTAGATCGCTTCCTCGCGGATATGCCACGGGGTATCAAAATCCGGTTCGCCGACGCCCAGCGAAATAACCCCTTCCATCGAGCTGGCCAGATCAAAAAACTTGCGGATGCCTGACGGCGGAATGGTTCCGATGACGTCGTTTAACAATGATTTAGGATTCATGGAGTCACCAACAGACGTTCCTGATCGTCTTCCTGCTGATCGATGATCACGCCTTCAACTTTATACTGTTTCAAAACGAAGTAAGTGGCCGTTCCCTTAACACCTTCAATCGGAGCCAGCTTCTGACCGACAAAATCGGCGACTTCGCGCATTGTCCGGCCCTTGACGATCACGATGAATTCGGACCGTCCGGAAATCAGATACATGTTGCTGACCTCCGGATAGCGGTAGATTTTTTCCGCGACTTTATCGTAACCGCAGTCGCGCTCCGGCGAAGCGTTGACTTCGATCAGCGCCATGACGTGATCCTGGTTTGTCTTATCCCAGTTGATAACGGTATGATATCCGCAGATGACCTTTTCCTCGGCCAGCTTCTTCATTCCCCCGTCCACCTGTTCCGGAGTTGAGTTTAAAATATCGGCAAGATCGGTTACGGATATCCGGGCATCCTGTTCGATCGCTTTTAATAATTGAATCTCCTGCATAAGTATTCCTCGCTTTCTATTTTCCTAATGACCTGATGTTTTCAGCCGTCAGGCCATCCAGGAAACGAGTTTCCGCATTCTCCGCATTCCCATTTCCTAACTTCCCCCGCTTTCCTAGTTAGCTTTTGCGCTGAAACCGCGCGTTCGCTTTCAGCTGTTGACTTTTTGCGGCAGTTCTTATTTTTCCAAACCGCCGGGATGCTGAATGATTATAGGATATCATAAAATCAGACGCCGCGGGCAATGTTTCTCTCTTTGTTTCAGAAAATCATGACATTTTTTTAGATCTTCATGAAAATTTTCAACAAAACAGGACCAGGTTGCCCTGATCCTCTCTTTTCCATCTTAATTTATAAGCAATTCGTTCTGTGATCCTCTTTATTGAATATCCTTGAGCTGACCTTCGTTCAGAACAACCCGATGATCGCTCAGCTCCGAGACGACGTTGGAGTGGGTCACGACGATAACCGTCTTCCCAAATTCCTCTGTCAGCATTCGGAAAATCTTGATGATCTCCTGTTCCGTCGCGGTGTCCAGGTTGCCCGTCGGTTCATCCGCGAAGATTAAATCGACGTTGGATGCGATCGCCCGCGCGATCGCTACGCGCTGCTGCTCGCCGCCGGAAAGCTTGGTGACCAGTCGGTCCGCTTTTGACTTCACGATGCCGAATTTCTCCAGCAGCGCATACGCTACTTCCTTCTGGTTCTTCGGAATCGCGTTATCCGTTTCCGTCATTGCCAGCTCGATGTTTTCCAAGCCCGTCAGGTAGCTGATCAGGTTGTACTGCTGGAACACGATCCCGATCTTATTGCGGCGGTACTTGTACAGTCCGATCTTATCCAGATCGTCCCCTTCGTAGTAGATTTTGCCGCTTTCCTGCTTATCCAGTCCTGCGATGATCGACAACAAGGTCGTTTTACCGCTGCCGGACGGGCCAAGGATTGTGTAGAACTGCCCCTGCTCAAACTCATAGGACAGATCCTTCAGAATCTGACGCCGGAAGCCGCCGTCTTCATAGCCGTAGTTCAGATTTTCTAACTTTAATATCGTTGTCATTTTCTCTGTCCTCCTTAGTTCTGATTCATTAAGATCTTCTTCGGATTAAACCGCATGATCATAAACGACGGAATCAGAATCGAAATGAAGACGACGCCGATGCCCAGAATGTAGATTTCCGCGATGATCATCGGACTGATCTGAACGTCGTATTCCGCTAACAAATCATCCTGGGTGATCTCGGTGAAATAATTCGTTTCGCCATAATAGAAGTTATTGTTGTTGTTATTTTCATCTGCGTATTTATTTTCCGTATCGACCTGGTAGTTCAGCACCATCTTGCCGACCTGCTTGGCCACCAACGAACCGCTGGCCACCGACAGGGTGAAGCCGATCAGCGCCACAATGACCAATTCGATAAAGAACTGCGCCACAATCTTCGCCTTGGATACGCCGATCGACAACAGCACGCCGATCTCATATTCCCGGGTTTTCAGCGTTAAGGCCGTAACGAGGGTGATGATAACGACGGCGTTGATCACAACGATCCAGACGATGATGTTGGAGAACAGCGACAGTGTATCCAACGGCCGCGCCAGCTTCTTAAAGGTTTCATTGTTGGCATTCAGAATGACGTAATCGCCGGTCTGATCCTGATAATCCTCAACGAACTGATCGACCTGCAGCGGATCTTCTAAAAGATAAACGGCCTTAGAAGCCCTGTCGTAGTCTTCCTTCGACATAATATCTTCTTCTTTATAATACTCCGGCATCGTCGTCATGTAATAACGGTACGATTTAACGTAGAAATCATAATATTTGTCGGAAGCCGTGGTCGCCGGCATCAACAGCGTGTTCTGCGGCGATTCATAGCGAGCCATCCATTTATATTCGTCGGAATTGGGATCCAGCTGCTCGTTGCTTTTATAGATACCGATAACCTCCAGGGACAGAAGCAGATCGTCCTCCGTAAGCTCAGAACCTTCCATCTCCGTAATCTGCGATGGATCAGTGATGTTGACGCTGATCGTATCGCCGACACGCAGATTGTTCAGTTCTGCCAATTCTTTCGGGATACAAACAACCGCGGCGGAATTGTCAATGTCTTCCTGCGTGTAGAAACGGCCTTCCAGCATCTCATAGGTGCCGTCCTGGAATTCGATCATATCCGGATACTGGTTAGTCTGCACGCGCAGATCCGCCGGCTTCCAGTTATAAGACATCATGGAAACCGCACCATCCACAGAAGCTTCCGCGTTTTCCTGCTGATTGTAGTTCTTGTCAAAATCATTATTCAGCGGAACCGATTCAAAATCCTTGGCATACATCTGCTGCGTGGAAATGAAGTTGACCGCCTTCACCCGGCTGTCCGCTTTTAACTTTTCAACCTTATCCAGTGTGAGCCGCGGCGAATTTTTATAAAACGCTTCGCGTTCATCGTCATCGGTAATCTTATCCGCGTCATTGTAATAGGTCGTATAATCCAATTCCAGTGAAACGACCGCCCGCATTTTCTGACGGGTCAAAATTTTAGCATTGGATGCTGCATTATTGATCCCTAAACCAATGATGACCAGATTCCCGATCAGGAAAAAGGTTACGGCCAGAAGAACCGATTTGGACATCTTCCGTGTCACATTTTTAAGCGCTCGATTGAAAAAATTCATATTTCTCATTCTTCCTTTCTGGTTAAAACTCAGGGAATCAACAGAACGGGGGTACAGCCGGCGCTTTATTCAGCGGCCGGGCTGCCCTCGCTGGTGTTTTGAGTTCCGTCGTTCTTATCCTTATCCGGTTCGTTTAACTTATCCGGGTTATAGAATACATGCTTAAAGCGTCGCCAGCTTTCACCTTCGTATTTGGGTCTACCGGCTCTCCGCCTTTCTTCACAAGAATCTGTCCATCTTCTTTGCCTGCACCTTCCGGATCCTTTGTAGATACATAATTGAAGCTGCACGCTAACTTATTCGTATCACAGAACGACTTCATCGCAGCTTCCGAGCCCAGCGGCGTCAGACCGATCTGAACCTCTTTCGGCTCCTCCGGCTTCGGCGTACAGCCGCCAGTCGATTTCTTATACCCAATCTTCGCGTTCAGCGGCAATGGCCGATCGCAGCCGTGCGGCAGATCGGTTCCATCATTAGCCATACAGTGATAGCTGATGATCTGGCCCGGTGTCGGATACTCGTCCGAGCATTCTTCGCCGTCCCACGCGCCCGCCGTAATGCTGGCGCCGCGGTAATTGACATCGTCAACCCATGCGTTCAAAGCCAGGTAATCCTTACCCAGATATTCGCGGCTGTTGGTCTGCAGCTGCGGCATATACAGTGAAATCGTCAGTTCCAGAACCGTGCCAGAATCGACCTGGCTGCCCGCCTTGATCGACTGCGAGATCACGCTGCCGGCCGGCGCATCGCTGTAAACTTCCTTTTTGACGATGGAAACCGCGTTTTCCTTGTTCGCAGCCCAGGCTTCCAGCTGATCCTTTGTGTAACCGACTAATTGCGGAACCTTGACGGCTTTCCCCTTGGAAACGGTCAAGGTCAGCGTATCGCCCTGCTTCATTGTTTTGCCGGATTCGATCGACTGGGAAACGACCAGTCCGGTCGCAATCGTGTCATGGTAAACCTCGACGATCTCCAGCTCGACCTTTTTGCTTTTCGCCCAGGTCTCAGCGCTGGACACTTCCTTCTTCACGAAGTCGTCGACGGTAACCTCACCGGCCGGCTGCGGTCCCTTGGACACGCTGATTGTCAGATTGGTGCCGCGGGTGAAGTTGTTTTCATTCACGGATTTCAGATCGAAGGAAATGACCTGATCCTTTTCCACCGTGTCGCTGTACACGGTATTCACCTTCACCTTCGACAGCTTGTTCTTACTGATCCAGTCGTTGATCTCGTCAAGCGTCATGCTCTTGATATCCGGGAAATCAATCTTCTCATCCGGATCAGCGCCTTTGGACACCTCGAAAATCAACGTTGAATCCTTCTTGATTTTGCTGCCTTCTTTTTTATTCTGAGAAATGATCTGGTCGGCGTCATAATCCATGGAATATACCTGATTCATGACGATATTCTTGGTGTCGATGCCGTTTTCCTTCGCCCAGATTCCAACGTCGTTGGTCGTTTTGCCAACAAAGTTCTCAACCTTGATCTTTGGGGCAAAAAACAGGAAATACACGCCGATGATCGCGATGATCAAAGCTGCGGCGGCGCCGATCATAATCTTCGGATCCAAACTGCGCTTCGGTTTAACGATCCGTTCTACTTTTTCTTCTTTGAAGCTGTCCGGCTTTTTCTCAATCTCAGAGGCCAGGGAGCTCAAATAATCTTTTTTTGGTTCTGCCATTACGGTTCTCCTCTCCTTTTTCTTTCCATAATCCAAACATAATCTGATAACCTTATCTATTATAACATAGCGGATTTCGCATTTTCTTAAATCTTTATGACAACCGTAAACGTGCGGAAAAAGAAAACGCCGCGCCCGGCATTTCATCGCCAGCGCAGCGTCTTTGTATTTTTTAGTTGAAGTAAACCTTGTCCAGGAAAGCGTTCAGATCGGAGCGCAGCTGCTCGATTTCTTCCCCATAGTTTTCCGATTCATTCGCCGGTGTGCGGTCGTTGACAAACCGGCCGTAGTTGGTCGTGCCCCAGAAGGCTGAGGTATCGTCGTCGAAGACCTTGAAGGCGTTCATGTAAGTATCCCACTTTTCATCTTCAATCCCGACGCCGTCGCCGATATAACCACGTCCGCCGCCGAGGTAGCCGCAGTTCATGATCGTGAAGTAGCTCTTGTCTTTTAACAGACCTTCCAGACCGTTCGCGCCGTCCTGGTAAGCAAATTTCTTCGCGAAGACTTTTTCTTTATATCCTTTGACGATCGTGATTTCAGAATCATGCCAGTTCGGATAGACGAAGATCAGATGATCGGCCTGGCTGACCAGATCCTGTTCTTTTTTGATATCTGCCGACGGTTCGCCCTGGCCGTCCTTGGCGTAATAGAAATCCGCCGCGGAAAGAACCGGATTGAAGTTCATCGTGTACAGATCGCGCATTTCCACTTCCATGCCTTGTTCTTCCATGTGCTTCATCGCCGTGCGGGCCATATCCCACAGGACGCTGTTGTGACGCGGATCGCCGATGACAAACAGCGCTTTTTCCTTATCGCTGTCAGTGAAGCCGGCTGGCGTATAATCCTGAATGTAAGCTTCCTGAACGATCGAAGCAGAAGTGACCGAATCGACAGTCGGACCGGTAAAGGAATCGGTCTTGGCCGTGCTTTCCGGCGTCGTTGTGGCTTCCGGCGTGGTTTCCGGAGTTGGAGTGGCTTGTGGCGTCTGAGTGGCGCAGCCCGCCAGCATCAGAACCGCAGTCAAAATGAGAATCAGTTTTTTCATGCTTTCCTCCTTGCGTTTTCCGAGTTTTGTGAGCAGGATCGACCAAAAGCTCAGTTTCCGAGTTTTGTGAGCAGGAAAAACTAAAAGCTCAGTTTTCGAGTTTTACGAGCAAGAAAGAACTAAAGCTCCGCCGGAATTTCCGGCTACCGGGATTTATTATAGCATAGATTCCAGCGATGTCCAGACGTTCACAAAGCAGAAAACCGGCGTTTCCACCGGTTTTCAACAATTTAGTAAAATTACAGCGTGGCTTTAAGCTCCAGAAGCATGTCGCGCAGCTCGGCGGCACGCTCGAAGTCGAGCACCCGGGCGGCGTCTTTCATCTCTTTCTCGAGATTGTCGATCAGCTTCTGTTGTTCCTTCTTGCCCAGTTTGGATTTCTTCTTCATGTAGCGGGCGGCCATTTCCTGCGTTTCCTTGCCATGGATCGCTTCGCCGATATCCTTGACAATCGTCGTTGGCGTGATGTGATGTTCTTCGTTGTAGGCAATCTGAATCGCACGTCGGCGGTTGGTTTCCTCGATCGCTTTCTTCATTGAATCGGTCATCTTATCGCCGTACATGATGACGCGGCCATGCGCGTTTCGGGCAGCACGGCCGATCGTCTGGATCAGCGAGCGTTCTGAACGCAGGAACCCTTCCTTGTCAGCGTCCAGAATCGCAACCAGCGATACTTCCGGAATATCAATGCCCTCGCGAAGCAGGTTGATGCCGACCAGCACGTCGTATTTGCCCCGGCGCAGGTCGCGGATCGTTTCCGTGCGCTCCAGCGTCAGTGTTTCATGATGCAAATAGGCGACCTTCAGATCGTTCTTTTTAAGATAATCCGTCAGGTCTTCCGCCATCTTAACGGTCAAAGTCGTGATCAGCACGCGCTCGTTGGCCGCGATGCAGTGATGGATTTCATCCAGCAGATCGTCGATCTGGCCGCGCGTCGGCCGCACTGTGATTTCCGGGTCCAGCAGGCCGGTCGGACGGATGATCTGTTCGACGACCTCGCCGTGGACTTTTTCCAGCTCGTAATTGCCCGGCGTTGCGGAAACATAAATTGCCTGATTAACGAGTGTTTCAAATTCTTCAAACCGCATCGGCCGGTTATCCAGCGCGCTCGGCAGACGGAAGCCGTATTCCACCAAGGTTTCCTTACGCGCCCGGTCGCCGTTATACATACCGCGGATCTGCGGCAGCGAGACGTGCGACTCGTCGACGACCAATAAGAAGTCCTTCGGGAAATAGTCGAACAGGTTCCACGGTCGCTGCCCCGCAGGCCGGCCGTCGATATGCGAGGAATAGTTCTCGATCCCCGGACAGACGCCGAATTCCCGCAGCGCTTCCAGATCGTAGCGGCAGCGTTGTTCCAGCCGCTGTTTCTCGACCAGCTTGCCCTGCCGGTCCAATTCGGCTAAGCGCAGCTCCAGTTCTTCCTCAATTTCCTGACAGGCCCGTTCAATCTGATCCTTCGGCCGGGCATAGCCGCTGGCCGGGAAGACGTTGTAAACGGTATACGCGTTCTGCAGCTTGCCGGTCAGCGGATCGACTTCGCAGATGCGTTCGATCTCGTCGTCAAACATTTCAATCCGAAGCATAAACGTGTCGGTATGGCCCATGTTGACCTCGATCGTGTCGCCGCGCACGCGGAACGTCCCGCGCGCCCGATCCATATCGTTGCGCTTATACCAGCTTGCGCAGAAGATCGTTGCGGTCGATGTGATCGCCGACGCGGATCGTGAAGAACATGTCGCGGTACTGGTTCGGGTCGGACGACGCGTAAATGCACGCGACCGAAGCGACGATGATCGTATCGCGCCGTTCCAGCACGGAGTTGACAGCCGCCATCCGAAGCATATCCAGCTCGTCGTTGGTCATCGCGTTCTTTTCAATATACGTATCTGTTTTGGGCATGTAGGCTTCCGGCTGGTAGTAATCGAAATTGGAAACAAAGTATTCCACACGGTTGTGCGGAAACAGTTCCTTGAATTCGGAATACAGCTGGCCGGCCAGCGTCTTGTTATGAGCGAACACCAGCGTCGGCCGGTTGACGCGCTCGATCACGTTGCCGATCGTAAACGTCTTGCCCGTGCCGGTCGCGCCCAGTAATACCTGTTCTTTCTTGCCGGCCGCTAAGCCGGCGACCAGCTTGTCGATCGCCCCCGGCTGATCGCCGGTCGGCTTGTATTTGGAAACTAACTGAAAATGTTCATTCGCCATTAAGAATGCTCACCGCCTTCTGCAGCTGATTGTCGACGCTTTTATCCATCGACCAGCGATAGCGGACGCCGGAAACCAGCGACTGCAGCGTGGCGGCGTCCAGCACCCCGCTTGCCTCTAAATTATGCTCCGACTGATACCAGCGCAATGCCTGCGCCGTCGAAGCGTCGAAATAGCCGTCGCTGCGGCCGGCCGGATAGTCCAGGAAAGCAAGCGCCTTCTGCGCTGAAGCGACATGCTCGCTGACCTGATCGAGCGTATAACTTTCGTCCTCTTCCATCATAAAAGAAGCCGTCGTCGTCTGCAGCACCGGCGGCAGCTCGACGATCTGATCCGGAGTGATGCCGACACCGTTGATCCATTCCTCGTTCGGTGAGAGCCAGCGGGAGTTCGTGTATTTCAGCACCGAACCGTCGGCGAACGGCCGCTGCACCTGCACGCTGCCCTTGCCGTAGCTCTGGGTACCGATCAGCGTCACGTCATCGCGCTGTT